>Ga0197142_1001851_pt1 | contig 19080 bp, 11 predicted proteins | sample GBS60_MetaG_FD_148614 | JGI IMG/M metagenome (GOLD analysis project Ga0197142, IMG submission 148614) | Sediment microbial communities from Great Boiling Springs, Gerlach, Nevada, United States - GBS 60_MetaG | ecosystem: Environmental > Aquatic > Thermal springs > Hot (42-90C) > Sediment... | reverse complement strand
GGAGGAACTGGTGCCCGAAGTGGCCCGCATGCTGGGCCTGACGGAGGAGGAGACGGCAATCGCCCGGCGCGCCGCCCACCTCTGCAAGGCCGACCTAGCGACCCAGATGGTGGTGGAGTTCACCAGTCTGCAGGGGATTATGGGGCGGGAGTACGCCCTGAAGTCCGGCGAGCCGCCGGAGGTGGCCCGGGCCATCTTTGAGCACTACCTGCCCCGCTTCGCCGGGGACGCGCTTCCCGAGACCCTGCCGGGGCTGGCCCTGGGCCTGGCGGACCGGCTGGACAGTCTGGCCGGCCTCTTCGCCGTGGGGCTCGTGCCCAGCGGTTCCGCCGACCCCTACGGCCTGCGCCGGGATGCGCTGGGGATGGTGCAGGCCCTCATCGGGGCGCGGCGGTTCTTCTCCGTCCGCGCCGGGCTTTCGGCGGCGGCCCGTCTCCTGCCTGTCCGGGCCGACCCGGCGGCGCTGGAGGCCGCGCTGGAATTCTTCACCGGACGGCTGCGGGTCTATCTGCGGGAGCAGGGGTTCCGCCACGACGCGGTGGAGGCCGTCCTGGCCGCCCGGGGCGACGACCCCTATCGGGCCCTGCTGGCGGTGGAGGCGCTGAGCCGCTGGACGGCGCGGGACGACTGGCCGCGCATCCTGGATAACTACGCCCGCTGCGTCCGCATCACCCGGGACTTTACCGAACGGTTCACCCTGGACCCCAGCCGCTTCGTCCACCCCATAGAGCGGGAACTGTACGATGCCTGGCGGGAGGCCCGGGAGCGGGTCCGGCCCGACAGTCCGGTGGACGATTTCTTCGCTGCCTTCCTGCCGCTGGTGGACGTCATTGACCGGTTCTTCGCGCGGGAGACGGGGGTGATGGTGATGGCGGAGGACCCGGCCCTGCGGGAGAACCGTCTGGCCCTCCTGCAACACATCGTCGCCCTGGCCGACGGCATCGTGGACCTGAGCCGGATGGAGGGGTTTTAACAGGTCGCAGGTCGCAGGGTGGTGGTAACGCTTCCCTAACTGTTTTGTAACTCTTAAGGAAGGATGCATACTTTAAGAATCGTGCTATAATTGGGATGGTGCAATTTTACCATTGACTCCAACAGTACGGGTATGTCCCAAAGGTAGGAGAACTGTGATCTGCAAGGCGGCCAGGTCCGACAAATTGGGACTCACCTGACAGTATCTGTATCAGGAGATGCTCTGGACATGAGCGGTCCAAAGATTTTGTACATAGAAGACAACCCGGAAAACCGCCTGCTGGTTCGGCGGATTCTGCAGGCAGAGGGATACACCATCGTGGAGGCGGTAGACGGTCCTTCCGGGCTGGAGGCGGCGAAGGCCTCTCCGCCTGACCTGATCCTTCTGGACATCAACCTGCCGGAGATGGACGGGTACGAACTGGTGGGGCTGTTGCGCCAGATTCCGGGCCTGGCCAACACCCCTATCATTGCGCTGACGGCCTACGCATTGAAGGGGGACCGGGAGCGCATCCTCGCTGCTGGCTGCGATGGGTACATCCAGAAGCCCATAGACGTGGACAGTTTGCCGGTTCAGGTAGCTTCGTTTCTGAAGAAACGGGCCGGATGAGACTGAGGGGGCGCCTATGCCACCGATCAACCCACAGGACGCGACCGTTCTGGTTATTGAGGACAACCTGAACAATTTCCTGCTCATTGCCCGCCTGCTGGCGTTCGTTGGGGTGGGGCGCTGCGAGTGGAAGGCGTCCGGGTGGCAGGTGCTGGAATATGCCGAAGCGTTGCCCCACATAGACCTGATTTTGATGGACATCTTCCTCCCGGAACGGGACGGTTACGAGGCGTTGAGCCTGCTCCGGTCCGACCCCCGTTTCAAAGACATCCCCGTCATTGCCATCACCGCTGACGCCAGTGTGGAGAGTATGGAGCGGGCCCGCCAGGCCGGGTTTAACGGTTTCATCGGCAAGCCCATAGACCCGGACCGGTTCCCGGAGCAGATTCGGCGCATCCTGCGCGGGGAGCCGGTTTGGGATCCGGGGATGTGACGGGAGTTTCGCAGTTTGTTTTTGCCACGAATTGCACGAATTTACACGAATGAAAAGAGATATATTCGTGTCAATTCGTGAAATTCGTGGCGAGTTCCGATGGGGGTACAGGCTGTTTTTTGCATGATTGAGGGCTGAGGGATGGAGGCCTTTCAGGGGGCCGCTGGGCTGGAAGTACCGGGTGTGGGGATGCGAGGTGGATTGGGGCGGACTATTCTGACCGCCTTCCTGGTCCTGGCGATTGTGCCCCTCAGTGTGGTCAGTTGGTACGCCTCTACCCGTCACCGCCAGAATATCCAGGAAGAGGTCACGGGCAAACTGGTCACCATCGCCGCCCTCAAAGAAGCGCAGATGACCCGCTGGCTGGAAGAACAGACGTCTATCCTGGATGCCCCTGATTTTCAGGCCACCGTTCTCCAGGTGACCGGGAGGGGCCCGGGGGAGATTCGCTCCACGCTGGCTACCCTCGCTTCCCAGAGCGGGTTTGAGGACCTGGGCTTGCTGGGCCCCCAGGGGCGGGTGGAGTGGGCCGGGGACGCTTCCTGGGAGGGCACTGGGGTGGTTCTGCCTTCAGGGCCCGATTCTCTCGCCGTTCAGGTCTCTCTGAACCCTTCCCGGCAGGGGGAGATTGTGTTGACCCGGCCGTTGAACTCTCCCCGATGGCCGTACGTCGCGGCCCGGCTGACGGAGGAAGGTCTTGCCCACATCCTGGAGGAGCGCGCCGGCCTGGGGGATACCGGAGAGGCCTACGTGGTGGACCGGTGGGGGATTGCCTGCCCCCAGAACCGTCGGGTCGCCGGTCCCGCGATTGAGGCGGCCCTCGCCGGGCAGGACGGGCAGGGCCTATATGAAAACTACGACGGCACGCCGGTCATCGGCGTCTACCGGTGGCTGCCCGCCCTGGGCCTGGCCCTGATTGTGGAGCAGACCCAGGAGGAGGCCTTCGCGGGCAATGAGGCCGTGACCACGGCGGTGATTGCGGCCACCCTGGGGGTTGCCATCGCCACCGCGGCCATCGCGGCCGTGGTGACCCGCCAGATTACCCGCCCCGTCGTCCGGCTGACCGAATCCGCTCTGCGGATTGCCGCCGGAGACCTCTCCCAGCGGGTAGACATCACTTCCCGGGATGAAATCGGCATCCTGGCCCAGGTCTTCAACCAGATGGCCGCGGAACTGGAGGCCCTGTACAACGACCTGGAGGCCAAAGTTGCGGAGCGGACTCGCCTTCTTCAGCAGGCCAACTACCAGATTCAGCGCCGTGCCATCCAGTTGCAGGCCAGTCTGGAGGTCGGGCAGGCCGTCACATCCATTCTGGACCCGGACGCGTTGCTGGACCACGTGGTGCGCGTGGTGCGGGATTGCTTCTACTACTCCTACGTTGCCGTCTACACGGCGGACGATTCGGGCCAGGGGCTGGTGCTTCGGGCCTCCGCAGGGGAGGCCGACCCGTTTCACGGTTCGTACGTGAGCGGAGAATCCATCGGCGCAGTGGGACGGGCCTTCCGGGACGGGCAGGCCGTTCTGGAGAGCCGCCCGGTTTCCATTAAAGTGGGGCCACCTATCTCCTACGCCCGGGCCGAGGCGGCGCTTCCCCTCCGCCTGGGCGACCGGGTACTGGGCGTGATGGATGTCCAGAGCACCCAGCCGGAGGCCTTTGACCAGGACGATGTCTCCGTCCTGCAGAACGTTGCCAATCAGGTCGCCATCGCGCTGGAGAACGCCCGGGCCTACGCGCTGGAGCGGGAGGCCGCCGAGCGCCTGCGGGAACTGGACCGTTCCAAGCGGCGGTTCCTGGCGAACATGTCCCACGAACTGCGCACGCCGCTGACCAACATCATCGGTTTCGCCCGCCTGATGCTGAAGGAAATAGACGGCCCGCTAACCGACCAGCAACGACACGACCTGGAAATTATTTATCATAACGGGGAGCACCTCCTGGGCCTCATCAACGACCTCCTGGACATCTCCCAGATTGAGGCCGGGCTGATGGAACTGGAGTTCCGGGAGGTGGACCTGGGCGACCTGATCCGCAGCGTGATGGCGACAGCCAGCGCCCTGTTGCGGGGCAAACCGGTGGTCATGCGGGAGATGATCGCCCCGGACCTTCCCAGGGTACGGGCCGACCCGGCGCGCATCCGGCAGGTGCTCCTGCGCATTCTGGCCAATGCGGCCAAGTTTACCGACCAGGGCACCATCACCGTCCGGGCATGGCCGGAGGACGGGGAGGTCCGCATCAGCGTCAGCGATACCGGCGTGGGTATCGCTCCCGAATATCTGGAGCGGATTTTTGAACGGTTTGAGCAGGGGATCACGGAGAACGGCCGCCGTCCCGACGGGGCTGGCCTGGGTCTGGCGTTGAGCAAAGAGTTCGTGGAGATGCACGGCGGGCGCATCTGGGTGGAGAGCGAGGTGGGGAAAGGCTCCACATTTACCTTTACGCTCCCTTTGAAGCCGTAACTGTCTGCAGAACAACAAGAACATTCGCGGCCTGCGCTGTGTTATCTGCAAACCGATCAGGGCAGGTGGTTATACCGATTGCGTTTGTTTCGGTCAGCGCCCATCGCCCGGACGTGAACGTCCGGGCTCATTCTGCAAAGCCCTTCGGGCTGTTTTTGGCCCCCGAAGGGGGCTTTGCTGATTGAGCCCGACGGTTTTGCAAGCGGAGAGGGGCGCTTTAGCGCCTCATCTTTGCCTGAGCCTGGCCGTTGACGGCCAGGCGGAAAGGCCGACGGCCCAGCCCGACGAAATTGGGACACATCCCTTCGGCTATTGTCGGAACAATTTGTTAAAGCGCAATACCGTCGGGCGAAGTGGCCGTAACAAACACAGTTGGTATTACCCGAAGCCTGCAGATGAGAGGTAAACCATGACTGTTGCGACCGTAGATCGGGAGACAATTCGCCGGATTCTCGTGGAGGAACTCCCGCGGGCGATAGAGGAGGACGCAGATTTCCGGTACTGGTTGACCGGATGGATGGCGGAGACCTTCCCCCGGCGCTCGGAAGTGGAGTACTCTACGGGGCAGATTCTGGAGCAACTGGCCGCGTTGCGGGAGGACTTTAACCGCCAGATGGCGCTGCAGGCCCAACGGATAGAGGCGCTGGAGCAGCGCATGGAGGACCTGCGCCGGGACTTCAATCGGCGGATGGAGGAACTGCGCCTGGATTTCCAGCGGCAGATTTTGCACCTGACGGAACGGCATGAATCCCTGGAGCAGCGGATGAATCGGGGGTTCGCGCGGCTGGAGGCCACTCTGGGGGCCATCGGCGCTCGCTGGGGGCTGATGGCTGAGGAGTCCTTCCGCGCCGGAATGGCGAGGATCCTCCGGGACCAGTTCGGCTGGCAGGTGGAGCACGTTCTGATGATGGATACCGAAGGGTATGTCTTCGGGCGGCCCGACCAGTTGGAGATTGACATTGCCATTCATAACGGCGCCCACTGGCTGGTAGAGATTCGCTCTTCTATGAGCAAGGCCGATATGTACACCTTCGTCCGCAAGGTGGAACTCTACGAGCGGTTGCGGGAGGTTCAGGTCGCCCGCCGAATCGTCATCTCGCCGATGATCCATCCTCAGGCGAAAGAGGTCGCGGAGCGCCTGAACATAGAACTCTATACCTCCGTCTATGATGTCTCACCGGATCTTTCAGGGGGTGAGGAAGAGGGCCAGTGAGGGAGCGAAATGACCGCGGTGGTGGCTGTGGCGAACCATAAGGGCGGCGTGGCCAAGACCACGACCTGTCTTTCCCTGGGTGGTGCTCTGGCGGAAGGAGGCCTGCAGGTGTTGCTGGTGGACCTGGACCCCCAGGCCCACCTGACCCTCTCGCTGGGCATTCGCCCCGAGGAACTCCGTCACACCGTCGCCGATGCCCTGCTGGAGCAGCAGTCCATCGTGGCCGTCAGCCGGGAGACCCCGGTGGCGGGCCTGGACCTGGTGCCGGCCAGCGGTGAACTGGTGGTCCTGGACAAAGCCCTCTATGGCCGGCCCGGTTACGAGTACCGCCTGCGGGAGGCCCTGGGGCGGATGTCCGTCGCCTACGACTTTGTCCTGATGGACTGCCCGCCTTCCTTCGGCACCCTGACCCTCAATGCGCTCACCGCCGCCGATATGCTCATCATCCCGATGCAATGTGAGTACTATGCCTGGCGTTCCCTCCGCCCGATGCTGGAACTGGTGACCGTGGTCCGGGAGAAGACCAACCCTGCCCTCCGTTACCGTCTTCTGGTCACAATGTATGACGTGCGGAGTCGGATTCACCGGTTGATTCTGGAGCAAATCCATCGCCTTTTCCCCCAGGCCACCTTCCGGAACATTATCCAGGTGGATGCCCGCCTGCGGGAAAGTCCGGCCTACGGCCTGCCGGTGACCCGGTACGCCCCGCGCACGCGGGCCGCAGAACAGTATCGGGCCGTCGCCCAGGAGATGATGGATTGCTTTTCCTCTTCGCCGACGGTCATCGTAGGTCAGGAGAAGGCACGGCCCGTGGAATATCCCGTCTTGGTATGACGAACTGCGAGGAACAGGGATATGGAGTCCTTCAAACGATCGCTGGAAGAACTGTTTTCGGATTTCACCCCGCCCCCTCCCGAGGGTGTTCCTTCCGCCCCGGGGGAAGAAAAGCCATCGGCTCCCGCCCCGGCCCCGCGTCAGCCCGCAGAGGCCGTGACCGGGAGGGAAATCGCCAGGCAGGTTGAGCCCGGAATCCCACTGATGGGGGCTCATGTCCGCAATATTCGCGCGCAACTTTTGGGGAATGTGTTGATCATTCTGGTTGTTATCATCTGGACCGCTTTTTTGATTGGCAACGCAATGGCCCGGATGAATCAGGCAGTGGCGAGGGTGGGGGAGGAGACGGTGCGGGTCAACGCGGCACTGACGGCGGGAAAGGCGGCGGCGGAACTCTTTACCGCCATTGGGCAGGGAACTCTTTTTCAGGACTCCGGGGTTTTTGTCCAGAACGTTACAGAGGCGCAGGATCGGTTGAAAGAAGCCCAGGACCGCCTGTCTCAGAGCGCGATTGAAGTTCCGGTCCAGGATGCTCTCTGGGGGGAGATTGCCCGCCTCCGGGCCGCCGTGGCCCAAACCGATTCATGGTGCACATTCCTGATCAACCAGGCGCGGGAGAATCGTTGGGGAAGTATTCGCTCTTCCCAATTGCATCTGATCCCCTACTATTCTCGCGAAGTCAACGAGACCATTGCCCGTATTGAACAGTTGACGGGGGAACGACTGGCAGTCGCCGACGCAGAGGTGCTGGCCGCGCGAAAGATGCTGCGCGACGTAGCCATTGCCTGGGGACTGGTTTCGCTCCTGGTCATTCTGGGGGTGAACGTTGCCCTTCTGCGTAGCGTGGTGGATCCTCTGGAACGGCTGGCAGAAGCGTCTGCCCGCCTGGCGGCTGGCCGCCTGGAGACGCGCGTCGCAATAGACCGGGCCGATGAATTCGGTCGCCTCGCCCAGGCCTTCAACGAGATGGCTGACCATCTGCAAACTCTCTACAACGAGTTGGAAGAGCGGGTGCAGGAGCGGACGCGCGCCCTTCAAGAAGCCAACTATGCTCTCCAGCGGCGGGCCATCCAGTTGGAGGCCAGCGCCGAGGTGAGCCGGGCCATCACTTCTATCTTCAATGTAGAAGAACTGCTACGGCGGGCCGTCAACCTGATTCGGGACCGCTTCGGCTTCTACCACGCGGGCATTTTCCTGATGGACGAGACGGGAGAGTGGGCAGTGTTGTGGGAGGCCACGGGCGAGGCGGGGGTAAAGATGAAGGCGATGGGCCACCGACTTCGGGTCGGAGAGACCAGCATGGTCGGCTGGACCGCTCTCCATCGCAAACCCCGCATCGCGCTGGACGTGGGCGAGGACGCGGTCCACTTCGCCAACCCTCTCCTCCCCTACACTCGTTCGGAGATGACCCTCCCGCTGATGGTCGGTGGTCGCCTCCTGGGGGTGCTGGACGTCCAGTCCACCGAGGAGGCCGCCTTTGATGAGGACGACATCCGTACCCTCCAGAGCATGGCCGACCAGTTGGCCATCGCGATAGAGAATGCCCGCCGTCTCTCCGAAGAGGCTCTGTTGCTGGAGGCAACCAGTCCGATCTACCGTTTTAGCCGTCGGCTGAGCACGGCCGCAACAGTGGATGATGTTGCGAACGTCATCATTGAGGCGGTGGCCGAAACCGAGGCAGACGGATGCGTGGTGGTGGAGTTTGAGTCCTCCGACGGAGTGCCGGAGGCTCTGCTCTATCGGGGAGTCTGGCGGCGGGACCGGGAGCCCACTTTCCAGCCCGGGACGCGCGTCCGGGCCGCTGAAGTCCCATTGCCCCTTCCCCTGTTAGGCCGGATGTGGGTCAGCGAGGACGCCCAGCGGGATTCCCAGATGCCGGATCCGGCCAGGGAACTCTTCCGCTCTACGGGCGTCGGCGCGCTGGTCAACATCCCGCTTCAGGTGGGGGGCCGGCCCATCGGTCAGGTGGTGATTCTGCGGTCCGCGCCGGGTCCCTTCTCCCCTGCATCCCTGCGGCTCTACGAAGTGGTCGGCGACCAGGCGGCCGTCGCGCTGGAGCGAGCCCGCTTGCTGGAAAGGGTGCAGCGCCGGGCGGAGCAGGAGGAAGTCCTGCGGAACATCGCGGACCAGATTACCGTCACTTTTGACCTGCGGACCGCCCTGCAGACAACGCTGCAGCAACTGGGGCAGGTGCTGGACGCCCGCGGCGGCTATGCGGAACTGGGGACCCGGTAACGCGAAAGGCACGAAAGACGCGAAAGGCGCGAAAGGCGATAAGCGATCAGCGATACGCGATGCGCGATAAGCGATAAGCGATCAGCGATACGCGATCAGCGATACGCGATACGCGATAACGGAGGCCCGTCGGATGCCCGATACCCGAAATCAGACCTATGAGATTGCCGACTTTCAGGCCTGGCAGGCTCGCGCGCTGCGGGTCCTCCTGGGCGTGATGGCGGCCGCCGCAACGCCGGTCGTCATTTTGACCACAATGGAGGCAATTCGCTATCCGGAGCGGGGCGCAGCGGCACCGTTATTTGGGGTTCTGTATCTCTTTCTGGTCCTTCTGGCCGTTTTCCCGCGGATTCCCCATCGGATCCGGCTTGCCGGATTCCTGCTCGTGGGCTACGCGGCGGCAGTGACCGCCTTTTCGCGAGGAGGGCTGGTCGGGGATGGTCGCCTCTACCTGATGATTCTCCCCTTGCTGGCTCTGGCCCTTTCTGACCTGCGGGTGGGTCTGGCGACGGGCATTCTCAGTCTGCTCATCCACATCGCCTTTGTGTTGTTTGCCCATCTGGGGTGGCTCTCCCAGTGGGTCGTGGTGAAGGAAAATCCGATGGCCCTCGGGGATTGGCTGACCGCCACGGCCGTTTTTCTGATGTTGATGGCAGGTCTGCTGGCTGTTGTGGGGCTTTCCAATCGTTCTCTCACGCGCGCCCTGCGGTCGGCTCAGCAATCAGCGCAGGAACGGGCCGCGGCCTATAACTTGCTGGAAGGCCAGACCCGGGAACTGGAGCGGCGGGCCCGCTGGCTGGAGGTGGCCACCCTGGTCGCGCGGGAAGCAGGCACCTTGCTGGAGCCCGATGTCCTCCTCTCCCGCGCTGCCGAAGAAATGGCCCGGCGGCTGGATCTGGAGGAAGTAATCTTCTATGCCGTCAGTCCGCAGGGGGAACTGGTCGCCCAGGCAATGGTGGAAAGCCGGCGAATGGTGCCCAGAGACGTGCTATCTCCGGAGCCGTCGTCCCTGGCTCAGGAGGCCTTCCGGAGCCGTAGCGTACGGGCCGGGTGGGTTGGTGGCCTGTATGAGATCGTTCTCCCGATGCAGCGCCCGGAACGGGTGGTGGGGATGATGGTGGTCCGTTTCCCCACGGAAGTCCGGCTGGACGGGCCGGAAGTCACCGTTCTGGAGTTGATTGCGGACCTGTTGTCCATGGCGCTGGAGAACGTCCGCCTCTTCTCCGAGACCCGGGCCAGCCTGCGGGAACTGGAAGCCCTCTATCGCCGTTATACGACTCAGGCATGGGAGCGCTTTGTCCGGGAGGCCCCGGAGAGCGTCCGTCTGTGGACGGGGCCGGAGGAGGTTCCGGAGGGGGTCTGGCAGGCCCTCTTTGAGCAGGCCCGCGCCTCCGGCTCGGTCGCAGTGGGTGAGGAGGATTCCCGGTACCTGCTGGCCGTGCCCGTGAAACTGCGGGGTGTGGCGATTGGCGTGCTGGGGTTCCATCGGGAGCAGGCAGCGGGTCGGTGGCGTCCGGAGGAGATAGCGGCGGCCGAGACCGTGGCAGAACGGCTGGCGCTGGCGGTAGAGAACGCCCGTCTGCTGGAGGAGGCCCAGCGCCGGGCCGCCCGGGAGCGGCTGATCGCCGAAATCTCCACCCGATTGCGGGCCTCTCTGGACCCGGATACCGTCCTCAAGACCACTGTCCAGGAACTGGGGCGGGCCCTGCGGGCCCGCTGGGTGGCCGTGGAGGTGACCGGACCCTCGCAGGAGGGCACGGGCCGCTCTTATGAGGTGGACGGATGAACATCCAGATGAGCGCTTTCTGGGCTGACCTGATTGCCTACGGGGCCGTGGCGGTCATTTCCTTGGGGCTGATCCCGGTCGTTCTGGGAATCGGCATCCGTCGGCGGGTGAACCTGCTCTTTACCGCTCTGATGCTGACGATTGCCCTGTGGGCCGGGACTTCTGTGATGCTTCGGATTTCCCTCTGGCGGGTCTGGCAGGCGGGACCTGTCCAGCAGTTCTGGATGGAACTCTCCTCGCTGGCCTTCCTACTGATTGCTCCGCTGATGCTGACCTTCAGCGCCGCCTACGTGGAGACGAAGGCCCGCTGGCCCTACTGGGTCAGCCTTCTGGGATTGGTGGGAATCGGGTTTTTCGCCATCCCCCTTTTCCGCCATCAGGTGGTCTATAATGTCCACCTGACCCCTTCCGGGATGGTATCCTGGGACCGAACTCCGCTCAGTTTTGTGCTTGCTCTGCCCCAGGCGGTGGGCCCCATCCTGAGTTTGGTTCTCCTGTGGCAGGAACGGCGGCGGATTCGGAACTACTCCCTGATGGCGGCCTTCGCGCTGCTGCTGGCTTCCGCTCTGGTCTTTTCCTTCGTTCCGGTGAATTTCCCGTCTCTCAGCGTGACCACCCTGTTCGTGTTGGGTCTTCTGGCCTACGCGGTGCTGAACCGACAACTCTTTAGCCCCCTGCGGGAGTTGACCCGGGAGTTGGAGAAGCGGGTAGAGGAGCGGACCCGGGAACTGGCGGAGACCTCGCTCCGGCTGCAGGAGGTCAACCGGGACCTGGCCCGCCGGACGGCCCAACTGGAGGCCGCCGCCGAGGTCGCCCGCCGGGCCGCTGCCATCCGCGACGTTCAGACCTTGCTGGATGAGACGGTCCACCTGATCTCTCAGCGCTTCGGCTTCTATCACGCCGGCATCTTCCTGGTGGACGAGGCCGGGGAGTATGCCGTCCTGCGGGCCGCCTCCTCGGAGGGCGGGCAGCGGATGCTGGCCCGGGGCCACCGCCTGGCCGTCGGGGAGGTGGGCATCGTGGGGGACGTGGCGGGGACGGGGAAGCCCCGCATCGCGCTGGATGTGGGGGAGGACGCGGTCTTCTTCAGCAACCCCGACCTCCCCCACACCCGGTCGGAGATGGCCCTGCCCCTGAAGGTGGGGGAGCGGGTCATCGGTGTGCTGGACGTCCAGTCGGTGGAGCCCTCCGCGTTCACCGATGAGGACGTGGCGGTTCTGCAGACGATGGCCGACCAGGTGGCGCTGGCCATTGAGAATGCCCGCCTGCTGGGGGAGACCCAGGACCGCCTGCGGGAGGTAGAGGCGCTGACGGGGCGGGCAGTCCGGGCGGGCTGGCAGCAGATGGCCTCCGTCCGGCCCGGCTGGGGCTACGTTTACGACGGTGTAGAGGTGAGGCCCAGGGAACAAGTCTCTCCTCCCGAAAGGGATTCATCTGGCCTCACGCTTCCCCTGCAACTGGCGGGAGGCGAGGCCATCGGCCGGGTGGTGCTGGCCTTTTCGGACCGGTCTCCCACCGATGAGGAAATCGCCCTGGCCCGGGCGGTGGCGGAGCAGGCGGCGCTGGCGCTGGAGAGCGCCCGTCTCTTCCAGGAGACCCGGCGCACGCTGGCGGAGATGGAGACCCTTTTCCAGGCCAGCCGGGCCATCAGCACCGCCAGCACTCCGGACGAGGTCCTGCGCGCCATCGTGGACTATGTGGTCCCGCCCCAGATAGACCGCTGCGTGCTGGCGATATTGGACCCCCAGAGTCCGCCGGACGATCTGGTTCTGGACGTGGTGGCGGCGTGGGATCGCGGTAAAGAACGTTCTCCCTCCCTGGGCAATCGCTGGCACATCTCCCAGATTCCCTTCATTGCCCGACGGCCGAGTGAGCCCGTGGTCATCTCGGACGTGGCGACATATCCGGACGCGGACGAGGTGTCCCGACACGTGTTCCTGAACGTTCTGGGGGTTCGGGCTGTCCTGGGAATCCCGCTGATGGCTGGCGAGCGGCTCCTGGGATGGCTGATGGTGGAATCCCTCTCCGGGCCCTATCCCTTCACGGACCGGGAAGTCCGCCTCTACCGGACGCTGGCGGACCAGGCGGCGGTGGCCCTGGAGCGGATGCGCCTCTTTGAGGAGACCCGGCGCCGGGCCGAGTGGGAGCGCATCCGCGCCGAGGTCTCCGCCCGCGTCCGTGCCTCCACCGATATGGAGACCATCCTGCGCACGGCTGTCCGGGAACTGGGGCGCGCCTTCCGGGCGGCGGAGGGGGTCATCCAACTGCACGGCGGGGACGGGCAGGGATAACGGAGCGCAGGATTCATCCTGCACCACAGGATAAATCAGGCGCAGGGTTTATCCTGCCCCCTGTATGAGGGTGAAGATATGCACGATGAGGAAGTCATCACGCTGATCCGGCAGAGACTGCCGGAATTGATGCGAACGGACCCGGAGATTCGGGGATGGATTCTGGACCTGGGCCGGGAGTACTTTGCCGACCGGGTCCAGACGGATTCCCGCTTTGAGCGGATGCTCTCGGAGTTGCACCAGGAGCGGGAGGCGTGGAATCGCCGCTTTGAGGAGGAGCGGGCGGAGTGGCGCCGTCTCTGGGAGGAAGAGCGGGAAGCGTGGAATCGCCGCTTTGAAGAGGAGCGGGCGGAGTGGCGCCGTCTCTGGGAGCAGGAGCGAGAAGACTGGAATCGCCGCTTTGAAGAGGAGCGGGCCGAGTGGCGCCGCCTCTGGGATCAGGAGCGGGAAGACTGGAATCGCCGCTTTGAGGAGGAGCGGGCCGAGTGGCGCCGCCTCTGGGAGCAGGAGCGGGCGGAATCGGAGCGCCGCTGGCGCAGGTTCCTCGTCCGCTACGAGCGCCGCTGGCAGCAGCAGCAGGAGGAGTGGAACCGCCGCTGGGAGGAGAATCAGAAGGAACACCAGGAATTCCGCGAATCCTTTCGCCATCTCCTCCAGCGGATAGATACGGGCATCTCCGCCATCGGCGCCCGTTGGGGCATCTTCGCCGAATCCGCTTTCCGCAACGGCATCCAGGCCATCCTGGAGGAGAGTTTCGGCGTCCAGGTCCTCCGTTACCAGAGTTACGATGAGACGGGCGACGTCTTCGGACACCCGGACCAGGTGGAACTGGACCTCATCCTTCGGGATAGCACCCTCATTGTTTGCGAGATCAAGTCTTCTATGAGCCGTTCGGACATGTACACCTTTGATCGGAAGGTCCGTTTTTACGAGCGTCGGGAGGGCCGCCGGGCGGACCGGAAAATTGTCATCTCTCCGATGGTGGAGGAAAAGGCCTTTCAGATCGCCCGAAGGCTGGGGATAGAGGTCTACACCCACGCCGATGAGGTCCGGTTCCAGGAAGCGGGTTGAGATGGGAGGAATCTTATGAAGCGTTTTTCTTTCCGGCGGTTTCTGAACACCCTGGGTGGACGGCTGGCTGGTCTGGCTCTGTTTGTAGCCGCTATTGCCATCATTGGTGGAACCATCGGTGCTCTCCAACTGCTGCGCATCCGGGACGCAGCGACGGCTATGCAGGAAGCGTCCACCCACATAGAGATGGCCCTGACGACCTCTCAACAGGCAGCAGATCTGGTCTTGCGGGTCCGGAATGGAATGGCCCGGGGATTGACCGCGGAGGATATGGTTCGGGAGACCGATGCCCCTCTGGTGTTTCTGGATAGCCAGCAACAGGTCCTGCGGATGGAGGCGCGTCGTCTGCCGACAGGGAGTGAATTCCAGGCCCGAATGGATACGGTGGCCACGGTGATCGGCAATGTGACCGGGGTAACCCGCCAGACTCTTCAGGCTCTGGAGCGGGGAGACCGGGACCAGGCTCTCTACCTGCTGGCGCAACTGGACGTGAACTATCGGCTGGTGCGGCAGGAGACGGATAGGCTGGTTGCACTGGCTCGTCGGCGCTACGAACAGGCCCTGGCGGAGGCCCGGCTGGCCGTCCAGCGGGTGCTGATTCTGATCCCAATAGTAGCAACGGCGGTGATTCTGGCAGCCGCCGGCGCGGCGGTGATTGCCCTGCGGGGGGTGGTCTCTGGGGTCCGCCTGCTCTCCGATTCCGCCGGGCAGTTGGCCGCCGGGCGCCTGGAGGCCCGGGCACCGGAGCGGGGCCTGGAGGAGTTCCGCTTCCTGGCCCGCACGTTCAACACTATGGCTGCTGAACTCCAGCAACTGTACACCGACCTGGAGCGGCTGGTGGCCCAGCGCACCGCCGACCTGGCCCGCCGCACGGCCCAACTGGAGGCGGCAGCCTACGTTGCCAGGAGGGCCGCCGAGATTCGCGACCTGGACATCCTTCTGAACGAGACGGTCCGCCTCATCTCCGACCGCTTCGGTTTCTACCACGCGGGCATCTTCCTGGTGGACGAGGCCGGGGAATACGCGGTCCTGCGGGCCGCCTCCTCCGAGGGGGGGCAGCGGATGCTGGCCCGGGGCCACCGGCTGGCCGTGGGCAAAGTGGGTATCGTCGGCTATGTGGCGGGGACGGGGAAGCCCCGCATCGCGCTGGACGTGGGGGCGGATGCCGTCTTCTTTGACAACCCCGACCTGCCGCTGACCCGCTCGGAGATGGCGCTGCCGCTGAAGGTGGGGGAGCGGGTCATCGGCGTGCTGGACGTCCAGTCCGTGGAGCCCGCGGCGTTCACGGAGGAGGACGTCTCGGTCCTGCAGACACTGGCGGACCAGGTGGCGCTGGCAATTGAGAACGCCCGCCTGCTGGAGGAGAGCCGCCGCGCGCTGGAGGAACTGGAACGGTTGTACGGAGGCCGGGCACGGGAAGCCTGGCAGATCCGGGCGGCCCCTCGCCCGGCGGCTTACCGATATACCGGCGTGGATGTGGAGCCACTCCCGGCGCCGGTTCCGTTGACCGGCGAGGGGGATGGCCGCCAACTGGCCGTGCCCATCCGCCTCTGGGGCCAGACCATTGGAACCGTCCTGCTGAAGCGGACGGAGGAACAGCCCCCCTGGTCGCCCGAGGAGCGGCAGTTGGCGGAGGAGATGGGTGAACAGATTGCCCTGGCGCTGGAGAACGCCCGCCTGATCGCGGAGACCGAGAGCCGGGCCGCCCGCGAGCGTCTGCTCAGCGAGATGACCGCCCGCCTGACCCGCTCGCTGGATATGGACGCGCTGCTGGAGACGGCGGTGCGGGAACTGGCCCGACTGCCGGAGGTGGCGGAGGTGGCCGTGTATGTGGGCGGGCGGGAGTAGCGTAGCACAGGATTTATCCTGTCCATTGCAATCCGCCGGGAGTAGCACAGGATTTATCCTGTGAAGCGAAGCGGAGTGGCGTCCAGAAAGGCCCAGAACGGCACTTCGCGGGCGCATCGTGCCGGACTACGAACGGAGGCAAACCATGGAGACCTACGACGTCATCATCGTGGGCGCAGGCCCTGCTGGCCTTTCTACGGCGCTCCATCTTCAGCAGATGGCGCCGGAATTGGCAGAACGGACGCTGATCCTGGAGAAATCCCGTCACCCCCGGACCAAACTCTGCGGTGGGGGTATCCTGCCCGATGGGCTGAGAATTTTGCAGAGGCTGGGCCTGGATTTCAACGAGGTTCCCAGCACCCGCGTTCCGCGAGCCCATTTTGAATTTGACGGTCGGGGGACGGTCCTTACGGGAAAGGGGGCGGAGAGCCTCCACGTGGTCCTGCGGGAAGACCTGGATGCCTGGCTGGCACGCAAAACTCAGGAGCGGGGGGGGGCCGTGCGGGAGGAAACCCCTGTCCGGCGCATCATCCCCGGGGAGTCGTTTGTGACCGTGGTGACGGCCGATGGAGAATATCGGGCCCGGGTCGTGGTGGGGGCCGACGGGGCGCACAGTGTGGTCCGTAGAGCCATCGCGCCTCATCAACGCGTTCCGTATTCCCGTGCGCTGGTTCTCTGGGTCCCCCCGAAGCCGGAATCGTCGTCCCACGCGCCCGAAGATGCCTATTTTGACTTCACCTGCATTCGGGAAGGGGTGCCCGGCTATATCTGGGATTTCCCCATTCTGGTGCATGGTCAGCCGATGCGCTGTTGGGGAATCGGGGATGTCAATATGGATTCGCGCCGTACCCGTCCGCTTCGGGTGTTGTTATCTCAGGAAATGGCCCAGCACGGCTACCGGCTGGAGGACTACCCTCTTTACGGAGAATCGGTCCCCCATTTCAGCGTCCGCAACGTGTTCTCTGCTCCGCACATCCTGCTGGTTGGGGATGCTATCGGGGTGGACATTCTGTACGGCGAAGGGATTGCTCCTGCTCTGGGCTACGGGCAACTGGCGGCCCAGGCCATCGTGGATGCTTTTGCCAGAGGCGACTTTTCTTTCCGGGACTATCGGGAACGGGTCCTTCAAAGCCCGTTGGGGCGAGTCCTTCGGAGACGGGCGTTGACGGCCAACCTGATTTTCCGTCTGCGCCATCCGGCGATGCAACAACTGGTCTGGTGGCGTTCCGGTCGGTTCCTCCAGACCATCACGGATCGCTTTCTAACCAACTGGGCCTGATGCTTTGTGAGAAAGGTGCGATGAGCGAAAAGAATGTCCGTAAAGACCTGCTGTTTTTAAGAGGACTCCTCGCGCGCCTGGGGCCGCGGTATATTTTGCTGGTGAACGTCCCTGGGGTCCTTGCCGCCATCCCGACCACCGCGCTGGGTGTCTACTACGTGACAACCACCATACCGTTTACTCCCCAGCAGGTGAATATCTTGGCAATGATCCTGGGAATTCTGATCCCTCCCGTTGTCATTCTCGGTTTTCTGAACTTTTTCCGGTCCAGCGCGGCGATCCGGGCCGTGCTGGCCGCGCGGCCGGATCAGCCTGTGTCACCCGAGACCGAGGCCAGGGCCTGGCAGGAGGCGACACGCTTCTCTCTCCGGGCGGCCAGATTTACGTTCTTCAGTCTCTTCCTCTGCCTGGCCGTTCCCGGCACCATCGCGTTTGTGATCCTGGCCCGTCTCAAAATGACCTATGTGCCTTATCTGCTCTTCGGCAATCTGATTACCATCACCTGGGTCAGCATTTACCACTACTTTTTGACGGAGTGGGCGTTGTGGCCGGTGCGCGAGCGCCTTTTGCCCCGGTCCCCTGAGGTCCAGCAACGCTATATGGCAGGAGTGGGCATTCAGCCCCGCATGCTGGTCGTCTACACCGCTTTAATCCTGACGACGCTGCTGATGGTGGTGACCATTGCCTATCGGAAAAGCGAGGAGGCCCTGGCCCCGGGGGCCAACCCGGTACTGGTGCTCCAGAGCATGCAGAACCATATCATTTTCGTCAGCCTGCTGGGCCTCTTTGTGAGTTTGGGTTTCTCCCTCTTGCTGTCCCGTTCCGTCGCAATCCCGCTTCGGAGATTGACCGGGGTGATGGCGGAAGTGGGGCGGGGAAATCTGGGGCTGCGCGGGGAAGTCGTTTCTACCGATGAGACGGGTCGCCTGACGGTTGCTTTCAACCAGATGGTGAGCCAGTTGCAGGCGCTGCAGACCGGTCTGGAGGAGCAGGTGGCCCAACGCACCGCCGACCTGGCCCGCCGGACGGCCCAACTGGAGGCGGCGGCCACCGTCGCCCGGGAGGCCGCCGAAATTCGCGACCTGGACACCCTTCTCAACGAGACCGTCCGCCTCATCTCCGACCGCTTCGGTTTCTACCACGCCGGGATCTTCCTGCTGGACGAGCGGGGGGAGTACGCGGTCCTGCAGGCGGCCTCCTCCGAGGGTGGGCGGCGCATGCTGGCCCGGGGCCACCGGCTGGCCGTGGGAAAGGTGGGCATTGTCGGCTATGTAGCGGCGACCGGGGAGCCCCGCATCGCGCTGGACGTGGGGGAGGACGCGGTCTTCTTTGACAACCCGGACCTGCCGCGGACCCGTTCGGAGATGGCGCTGCCGCTGCGGGTGGGGGAGCGGGTGATCGGCGTGCTGGATGTGCAGTCCGAGGAGCCGGAGGCGTTTACCCAGGAGGATGTGGCGGTCCTGCAGACGATGGCCGACCAGATTGCGCTGGCGGTGGAGAATGCCCGTACGCTGGAGCAGATGGAGCGGACGGTGCGGGAACTGGAGCGGGTCACAGGGGAATACACCCGGGAGGCCTGGCGGACCGTGCAGCGGGCCCGCCGCTGGGTGGGCCGCCGCTACCGCCGCCTGGTCGCCGAACCGGCGGAGGAGCCGACCGAAGAGGCCCGTCGGGCGCTTTCGGAGGGCCGTTCCGTCCTGCAGCCCCTGCACGAGGAGGGGGACGGCCGGGTGATGGGCACGCGGCTGGCGGTCCCGATGAAACTGCGCGGCCGGGTCATCGGCGTCCTGAACCTCCGCTTCGCGGCCCCGGAGGTCCCCCCGGAGACGGTGCAACTGGTGGAGGCCATCGCCGACCGGTTGACGCTGGCGCTGGAGACGGCCCGCCTTCTGGAGGAGACCCGCCGCCGCGCCGAGCGAGAGCGCCTGACCAGCGAAATCTCGCAGAAACTGACCGCTTCTGTCCGTGTGGACCGCATTCTCCAGGTCGCCGCGGAAGAACTCAACCAGGCACTGGGTGGGGCAGAGGTGCTGGTGCAGATTCTGCCGGAA
>Ga0197142_1001850_pt1 | contig 19086 bp, 17 predicted proteins | sample GBS60_MetaG_FD_148614 | JGI IMG/M metagenome (GOLD analysis project Ga0197142, IMG submission 148614) | Sediment microbial communities from Great Boiling Springs, Gerlach, Nevada, United States - GBS 60_MetaG | ecosystem: Environmental > Aquatic > Thermal springs > Hot (42-90C) > Sediment... | reverse complement strand
ACCAATTGACCGGATAAACATCGGTAATTTAATTTTGGTAAAACCGGGAGAAAAAATTGCTACCGATGGCGTTGTGGTTGAGGGTGAGTCTTTTGTTGATGAGTCAATGATTACCGGTGAGCCAATGCCAGCTTTTAAAAAAAAAGGCGATAAAGTTATTGGTGGAACAATCAATAAAGAAGGAATGCTTGTCTTTAAAGCGGAAAAAATTGGTGGGGAAACAATGCTTTCTCAAATTATAAAATTGGTTGAGCAAGCCCAAGCGAGTAAAGCACCGATTCAGCGGTTGGCTGATCTGGTGGCTTCTTATTTTGTTCCGGCAGTTTTGATTTTATCAATTATTACTTTTGTTTTTTGGTATTTTTTTACCTCAACCAATAATTTAATAACAGCAATGCTTAATGCGATTTCGGTTTTGATTATTGCTTGTCCTTGTGCGATGGGGTTGGCCACACCAACCGCGGTGATGGTTGGGACTGGTATTGGAGCGCAAAACGGGATTTTAATAAAAGATGCCTCATCTTTGGAACTTTTGGGAAAGGTGAAAGCAGTTGTTTTTGATAAGACTGGGACTTTAACTGAAGGAAAGCCGGAAATAGAGGATATTTTAATTAAAAATGACCTTGAACCAGAACAAGTTAGCTTCAGGAGAGGTAATTTAAAATTAAAAGCTATTCAGATAGCTTATTCTTTAGAAAATTTTTCCCAGCACCCGATTGCCCAAGCTGTGGTTAAAAAAGCGAAAGAGTTAAAGTTGAAAAGTTTAAAAGTTTTAAAGTTTAAAAGTTTGACTGGGTTTGGGGTGGAGGGTGAGATTTTGGGTAAGAAATATTATGTCGGCAAGCTTTTAAAGGAAGAAGATGATTTTTTGGAAGCAAAAAAGGCAAAAGCGGAGGGAAAAACAGTGGTTTATGTTTATGAAGAAAATAAAGTTTTAGGAGCCGTAGTTGTTGCCGATAAAATAAAAAAAGAAGCACGCCAGCTTATTGAAAGTTTAAAAAATATGGGGATTGATGCTTATATGATTACCGGTGATAACCGGCAGACGGCTTTGGCGGTGGGAAAAGAGATTGGAATTTCTGAAAAAAATATTTTTGCCCAGATGTTGCCTTACGAGAAAGAAAAAATGGTAAAAAAAATAAAAGAAAAATTAAAAAACAAAGTTGTTGCTTTTGTGGGTGATGGGGTAAATGATGCACCGGTTCTGGCATCTTGCGATGTTGGAATTGCTTTATCAACCGGAACCGATGTGGCGATGGAGACGGCCCAAGCGACAATAGTGAATAAAAATTTATTAACAATTTTAAAAGCGATTAATCTTTCCAAAAAAACTTTGCGAACAATTAAACTTAATTTATTCTGGGCTTTTTTTTATAATGTGGTTTTAATACCGGTGGCGATGGCTGGAAAAATCAATCCTATTTTGGCATCGGCCGCTATGGCATTTTCTAGTGTTTCGGTTGTTAGTAATTCGCTGTTTTTAAAAAGAGCAAAAATATGAAAGATTTTATTTTTCCATTTTTTGCTAATCTGACGGTTCTTGCTACTTTCGTTTTGTTGATTTTATTAGGGCTTTTATTATTTCAACAATCCCGTTTCTGGTTGAAAAAAATCTTATCACCTTTAATTTTACCTTTGATTTTTTTCATTAGTTTATTAGCCACTTTTGGCAGTTTGCTTTTTTCTGAGGTTTTGGGATGGAATACTTGTAAGCTTTGCTGGTTTCAGCGGATTTTTATGTATCCTCAGGTATTAATTGCTGCCATTGTTATTTTAAAACAGGAAAAAAATGTTTTTTTGTATCATCGCTATTTTTCTTTTTTTGGTTTTTTAATTGCTTTGTTTCATTATCTTGTCCAGTGGCAGGTAATTAAAGGAGTTGACTGTAATTTGGTTTCAGCAGCTGATAACTGTATTAAAATTAATTTCTACGCTGGTTTTGTTTCAATACCTTTTATGTCGCTTTTGGCTTTTTTATTAATTTTTATTTTAAGTTTTTTATATGAAAATCAAAAAAAAGACACTAAAAATTAAGGGAATGCATTGTCCATCTTGTGAAATTTTAGTCAGGGATAAATTTTCTAAAGTTAGAAATATCAAACAAATAAAAGCTGACTTTAGAAAAAAAGAGGTAGAGATTTTTTATCAGGGAGAGATTTATGAAGACAAGCTAAATCAATTAATCACCCCTTTTGGTTATCGAATTCAAAAAGACATTGAAGAGAAAGAAGAGCCGCTATTTAATCGATTGCTTGAGTTTTTTGGAATTGCTTTAATTTTGATTTTGCTTTATCTGATATTACAGGAATTTAATCTGATTCCCCATTTTTCCTATCAGGATTTATCCCTGCCTTTGGTTTTTATTTTAGGAATTGTCGCTTCAACCTCAACCTGTATGGCAACGGCAGGGATTTTGTATTTTTCTATTGCTCAAAAAAATGAGCATCTCTCATCAGCTTTAAGTTTTAATTTAGGTCGGATTTTGGCTTATTTTTTCTTTGGTTTGATATTTGGATTTTTGGGAAAAACCTTTGTTAACTCCGTTTTATTGGGCGGTATCTTAACTTTGATTATTGGTTTGGCGATGATTTTTTTAGGGCTTGATATGGCTAAAATTTTTTCTTGGCAAAAGTATTTTGGTTCCGGGTTTACCGGAAAGATTTTTGAATATTTGGATGAAAAATTAAAGCGTTATCCAAGGCGGATGCCGTTTTTTTTGGGCGTCTCAACTTATTTTTTGCCTTGTGGTTTTACCCAGTCGGTTCAGGTCTATGTGATGGGGTTGGGTAATCCATTAATGTCGGCAGTTTATATGATGGTTTTTGCTTTAGGGACAGCACCGCTTCTTATGGCAATAAATTTGGCTTTAAATATAAGAAAACTGGAGTTTTATCAGTATTTTTTGAAGGTGGTTGGCGTTTTGGTTTTTTTTGTCGGTGTTTCTTATTTTGTTAATTTTTTGAATCTTTTTGGTTTAAATTACTTTGATCGTTTTTTTAATAAAAATGAAGTTGGTTTTGAGAATGTAAAAATAATTGATGGAAAACAGGTAATTGAGATGACGGTTGATTCCTCAGGATATAATCCTAATATTTTGGTGGTTAAAAAAGATATGCCGGTTAAATGGGTGATTTATGGAAAAGATGTTTTGGGGTGTCAAGGTTATTTTGTCGTCCCGTTTTTGGGAATCGGTCAAGCGCTTAAAGAAGGGGAAAATATCTTTGAATTTGATCCAAAAGATTTTTCCGAGATTCCTTTTTCTTGCGGGATGGGTATGTTTAAGGGAAAGATAATAGTAAAATAATTTCAAAATTCAAAATGTAAATCTCAAAATGACAATGTAAAATTTAAAATGGGACAAATTAAAACAATAATTAGAAGTTTTAAAAATATATGGATAAAAAAATAATTTGGACAACGGTTATCATCTCAGTTGTAATTGTTATCTTGGGTTATATTTTGGTTGACTCATCAAATAAAAAGATTAGAGTTAAAGTTAGTCTGCCAAGTAAGGAAAGAATTATTTATTATTACGGCTCAACCTGTCCTCATTGCAAAGATGTTGAGGAGTGGATGAAAAAAAACAAGATTGAAGAGAAATTAAAATTGGAAAAAAAAGAGGTTTGGTATAACAAAGAAAATGCAGCTGAGCTTCAAGAGGTAGCAAAATTTTGCAATCTTGATCCTTCATCAATTGGTGTTCCTTTTTTATGGGCTGATGGGAAATGTTATATTGGGACACCGGAGGTTAAGAAAGCACTTTCAGAAAAGTTAAAAGTTAAAAGTCAAAAGTGAAAAATTTCAATTTAAAATTAAAAATTTTTAAATTTTTATTTGTCTTTTTTATTTTTTATATTTTATTTTTTATACGGGGTAGTTCTATTCTAGCGGTTTGTCCTTTGTGTACAATTGCTGCTGCAGGAGGAATTGAAGTAACAAGGCTTTTGGGCGTTGATGATTTGATTTCCTCAATTTGGATTGGGGGGTTGATTGTTTCTGTCGCTTTTTGGCTTTCTGATTTTTTGGCTAAAAAAAAGATTTTAAAACCAATTTTACGCGAGGTTTTATCATTATTTTTATTTTATGTTTTGACTATTCCTTTTTTATACTGGGGAAAGATGATTGGGATTCCCAATAATGTTTTTTTAGGAGTTGATAAAATTATTTTTGGGATTATAACTGGATCAGTTGTTTTTTTTGCGGGAGTTTTTTTGGATAATTTTTTGCGAAAGATTAATAAAGGTAAAGTTTTTATCTATTATCAAAAAGTAATTTTGCCGATTTTGTTTCTTACTTTAGCGAGTTTTATTTTTTACTTATTGTTATAAATTATTAATAAATTATTAAAAAAGAGGATTATCCTCTCAGAGGATAATCCTCAAAAAGCTATATGAAAAACCCAGACATCAACTCTTTTTTGCAAAAAGTTAAAAAACTGGAAAAAGGGGAAAAATTAGATTTATCATCCGATGAAGATTTATCGATTGGGATAATGAATTTGATTTCAATGGAGGAGCATTTTTTCTTTACCTACAACAAAACCGGTGATGAAAGATATTTAGACTTGTTAAATGAAGTCCGTGAAATGAGAAAGTCACTTTTGAAAAAAATTATCAAAGAGTATGAGGGAGAGGTCTGGTGTATTTCCAAGCATTTGTTGGCGGCTTCAATGAGATTGATGGAGGTGGGAACAAAATATTTAACCAAAGGGGATAAAAAAAATGCTTCGGATTTATTCAAAAAATCTTATCATTTATATTCTTTGTTTTGGGGTTTGAATTTGGGCGTGGTTGGTGTCTCTGATGTTAAAAAAAACGAGGCGGAGAAAATCGAATTTTTAACGGATGATAAAAAACCAAAAGTAAAAAAGTCAGCTTCAATTTTTGAAAAATTAGGAGAGTTGGTCAAAAAAGCAGTTGATTGTTGCAGGGAGTAAATTTTTTCCTTTGAACCCTTCCTTTGAACCCTTGGGGTTGTTTTATATTTGAACTTTAGTTTTTAAGGTTTAAAAGTTTAAAAGTTTGAAGGTTTTAAAGTTTAAAGGTTTAATTTTTGTTTTTAGATGTTTAAGTGTTAGAAGTTAGGTGTTAGACGATTTTTGTGTGAGCCCGGAGAGACTCGAACTCTCAACCAACAGCTTAAAAGGCTGCTGCTCTGCCAGTTGAGCTACGGGCCCTATTAATATCCATTTATTCTTAATTTTAAAATAAAAACAGCTTAAAAGTCCTCCGACTCGGAGGATCTCCTAAGCTACAAGTTCAAAGATTCTTTTTATAAAGTATCATTTTATCAACTGGTTTAAAAAGATTCAAATTCAAATTATAACACTTCTTTTCCCACTAATTGCCCATTTTTTATCCTTTCCACTTTTACTTTTATAACTTCTCCCGACCCAATATTTTTCTTTTTTTCAACCAAAACCGGCAGTTGGTTGTCTAAAAGCGCTTCAAAAAAGCCATTTTTTTGTTTGTTTAAAATTAAAGCTGAAGATAACCGACCAAGATTTTTTTCTAAAAATTGATGATATTTTTTGGCAGAAAGTTTTCCTAAAGTCTTGGCTCTTTTTTTCTTTTCTTCCTCAGTTGGTTCTTTTAAATTTTTTGCCATATAAAAGGCGGCGGTATTTTTTCTTTTGGAAAAGCGAAAAATATGAAATTTAACCAAAGGTGATTTTTCCAAAAACTGATAAGTTTCTTCAAATTCTTTTTCTGTTTCACCCAAAAAGCCAACAATAACATCGGTTGCTAAAAGTGATAGGAAATTAATTTTTTGTAAAGCATAAAGTTTTTCCAAAATCTCCTCAGTTTTATATCCGCGTTTCATCAGTTGTAAAATCGTATTTGAGCCGGATTGGATGGGGATATGGAAGAAATTAACAAGCCGATTAGCTGTTAAAATTTTTTGATAAAAATTAATAAATTGGAGCGTAATTGACCAAGGGTGAATTGAGCCAAAACTTAGGCGGGGGATTTTTGTTTTTTCTAAAACTTTTTCAATTAGGTCAATAAAGGTTTCACCCGTATCCAAACCAAAGGCTTCGGTGTTGATGGCGGTTAGAATAACTTCAGATATTTTTTCAGGATAGTTATTGATTTGGTTTATGATTTCCTCAATTTTTCTTGATTTTGGAAGACCCCGAAGGTAGGGGACTATACAAAAAGTGCAAAAACGCTGACAGCCGTCTTGGATTTTAATCAAAAGTCTTCCCGATGATAAAAATTTGCTGGTTAATTTATATTCGACACCTCGGAGGTGTGGAGGCTCAGGATTTTTTTTTTGATCTGATAATCTTTTTTTAATAAGCTCTACCAAAAACTCTTTGTTTAGGTTATCAACCAAAAGATCTATGGGTAAGTTTTCATAAAGTTTATTTTTTTGCCAGTATGTGGCGGCGCAACCGGTGATAACAATCTTGGTTTTTGGACTCTTTCTTTTTATTTGATAGATTAAGTTTCTTGCCTCCCTTTCAGCTTTATGGGTGACGGCGCAAGTATTGATAATAAAAATATCAGGATTTTTTTCGGAAAAACAAAATCCTGCCTCAATCATTTTTTGATCTAGTGCTTCTTTTTCTGCCTCATTAACCCGACAGCCAAAAGCAAAAGAGGAAAATGTGGTCATAATTAAAAAATAAAAATTAAAAATGAAAAATGACAATGAAAAATTTAAAATGAGCAAATCTAAAAATCACTTATCAATTTTAGCAGAAAAAAATTAAGAAGGATATTCCCAAAAAACACTCCCATCTTTATTAATTCTTACTGGTTTTGGAAAAAGATCTGGATTCCAAAGGTCTTTTCTCATTTGTTCTATGGTGGCGTTTTCAAGATTGGCTCCATATTTTTTTTTCCAATAATCTGGGATTTCAGTACCAGCCAATAAAGATAATAATGCTTCAAGATTATATCTTATTTTTTGAAAGGTAGATTCTGTAAATCCACGTAATATTTCTTTTTTTATTCTTGTTTTTAACTCTTGAGTATTGCTTCCATCTTCCAAAGATTTTTTCATTACTAAAAGATTTAATTTGATGAAAGGTAGGAGAGGAGAGTCTTGTTTTTCTTGTAATGAAGTTTTATCTTTATTATAAAAAAATTCAGTATGAAGTAAATGATAAAATGGGGTAGGATAAAAATTATTAATCGATGCAGCGCGCGACTGACTGAATAAAAAATCCAAAGATTTTAATTTTAGAGTTATAGCTAAATTATTCCATAAAATATCGTTAATATATTCACTTTGTTGTAAAAGATAAAGCTGTAATTCTTTTGCTTTTTCTGATTCTAAATATATTAAATAGTTCATTCCTGCTTGAGTTAATAGACCAGTGTTTAAAGGTGTTTGAAAGGTAACTTCTTGATTATCAAAAACTTTACCTTGAAAAACTTTTTCTTTTTCAGGACCAAAATAAGAACAAATAGGCTCTCCTGATCCCTCAATTACCCTTCCAATCCCTAAAGCATCAAAGCCGCCTAAAAATGCATGGTTATAAATTGACATTGTCACTAAATCATTTTCTTCAAAAACTTGAGCCTCCATAAGCATTCCTGACAAAAGAATCATCCGACCAGCACAGTTTGGTTCTTTAAATAATGAGGCAAAGTGGGGAGAGGTTTCAAGAAGGGAATTTAATACTCCTTTTAATCTTTCATTCCAACCATAATAACCACCAGGCATATATTTTATTGTTCTTTCTAAGAAAAGATCAGTATATTCTTTTTGTATCTTAGCTAATTGTTTTTTTGCGTCAAAAACCGCTTTTATTTTATCTTTTGCTGGACCTTCAGGTAAATCATTTATTATTGATTCAATCTCTGCCCATCTTGCCAAAACTGGATGAGGGGGAAAATCTCTTGGTGATAGTTTTTTTTGTTGCTTATCAGCTGTTTCTTCACTCATAATCTCTCTTATTTTTTTCTCAATTTGTTGATAATATTTTTGATATTGTTCTTGTTGTTCATGAGTTAAAGCTAAGTTTTCTACCTCAATTAGTGATTGTCTTGCTTGAGTTATTTCCTTTTTTATTCCCATTGCCTTAATCCATTCACGAACATTTTTTGGGATAGGTTTATCAGGATGTCTTTGATTCCACAATTCAATTATCTTTGGTCTTAATTGATCTATTTCTTGTTGGATTTTGTCAATAACTTCAGGATCTGGATTTGGGGAATTTATTTTTTTATATTTAGTATAGTTTAAATAAGCCCATCCTCTAAATGTTTCATTATTTATTGATAAGTCATCATCAAACGTATAAATTATTTCCAAAATCATTCCATCACTTGGCGCCATTCGATCAAGCATAAGCTCTCGACCCCTTTCTGCCACTTCAGTTAAAAGCCATTTTTTTGGGTCTATTGACTTATAAGCTTCGTTAACAATTGGAGGAGTTTGATTAATGTTTCTTTCTAATCTTTGTAATAGTCTTTGTAATCTTTTTGGATCTTGTTCTTCTTTTGAGGCAATATTCAGGATTCTTTTTAGATGTTTTTTGACTTTATCTTCATCGATAATTGGTAAAGAATATCTTTCAAGATTAATATTTGATAAAGGAGTTGTTCCTAATTTTTGAGCCAGTCCTTGCTCAAAGGTTGCCAAATCAGAAGGAATCGCTTCAAGATATGATTTTATTTGAGTAAAAATATCTTGAAGAGGTTGGGGGAGTTGGGAGAGTGGCGGTAATTCGGATAATTGACCAGTTTCATAAGCAGTTAAGACATCTTTCCAAACTTGGAGATTATAAGAAACAATTCTTGTTTGGGTTAGTAACGAAGACATTAGGTTTTTGGCGGTTTCTGGGTGAAGTTTAGCAATTTGATCAGCTAAAGCTAAAGCATCAGCTGGAGTTTGAAGGTTTTTTTCATTTAAGAAAAAAACTAATCCAACAACTTCATCTTGTTTTATCTCCTCTGTGTTTTCATCTTTGATAATTGCAGGTATTTTTGTTTCTACAGTAACTCCTAAATCACCAGGAAGAGTTGTAAAAGTAATATTTGATGAGGTTAGTGTTTCTTTAAGAGCCTTTAATCCTTCCTCATCAAAAACATACATTCGCAGACCATCTTGAACTCCAAGCCATGATTGATGAAGAACCTCTTGAGGATGAAAACCTTTTTTTCCTGGTTGAACCAAGATTGGATTTTGAAGTTCTATATCAGATAATATATTTCCTTCATTGTCTATTTTTTTTCTTAAACCAAAAAACCTCAACTCACTTGGAGGAAGATGAAGTTTTCCGTATTGGAAAAAATTACCTACGTTTTCTGAAGTGTAGACAGTTTGATGACCAGTGAAGATCTGCCAAAACTTTGTTCCGGGTTGCCAGTCTTGATTGGCTTCTTTGGGTGGTGTGAGAGTAGCAATTGGTTCGCGATCCATATTTTATCATTTTAGCAAAAATTTAAGATTATTAGTATTAAGTTAAAATAAATTAATTTATTTACAATAAAATAAGACGGTCCTCTGAAATAATGTACATAATAATTAAATTTGGGTTGATTTATTATGATTTTTTTATTTTAAAACTTTTTTTACCTTTTTATTTTAACCACTGAAGTGATTTGGGAATTGGGGATAAGGATGAGATTTTCATCTTTGTCTTTTAAAATGGTTTGGCGAAGGGTGATTTTTTTAACTTCACCTTCGAGACTGCCAACTTTGATATAATCGCCAACTTCAAATTGGTTGTCAAAGATAATAAAAAAACCGCTGATTAGATCTTTTGCCAAAGACTGAGCGCCAAAAGAGAAGGTAAGACCCAAAATCCCTGCTCCCGTCAAAAACGGAGTAATATTTACGCCCCATTTTTCTAAAATAAAAAACAAAGCGATAAAGTAAACACCAATATAAATTAAACTATCAATAAACGCTTTTAGAGTCTTTGTTTTTTTAATTAGTTTTTCGCTTTGAATTTTGTGAGCTCCAAAAAGAATAATAGAAAAGACTTTTTTGATGATTAGAGTGGAAAGAAAGGCAAAAAAAAGATATAAAAGAGTAAAAAAGATTTTATTTAAAGTATTTTCAAGCATAAGTTTATTATAACATCATTTTCTTTTCTTATTGCGAAAATTTAATCTTTCTTTAAAAAGATTTTCACGAAAACCACCTTCTCGAATAAATTTTTCTTTTATTGCTTTAAGAAGTTTATCTAAAAGATAGCCTTGTTTAAAGCATAAAGTTATCATCAAATTAGCAAAGGTTTCGGGATTGGAGAGATAAGACCTATAAGTCTCATAAGTCATATAAGTCTTATAAGAGGGACCTAATTGGCGCATTTTTAAGATACGAGGGTCGTTTTTGTTCCAGGTTTTTAGATTTCTTTGACGCAGAAAATCGCGAAAATCTTCTAAAAGTTCGCCATAACTGGCTCGGGCGACACTGATTAGTTTAAGATTACTTTCAACACTTCTTGATAATGAGCCTTCAGTGATATTTTGTTTTCCGCTTCGAGCAGCTTGGGTCATCTGATCGAAGGTGCGGCTGTTTTTTCTAATGTATTTTTCGCAGAAGATTACGGTTAAGTCAAAGATATCAACCGCTAACCAGTAAACCAAAAGTTTTTCGTAACCGGCTTTAGCCGAGGAGGGATAAGTCTTATATGTCTTATAAGTCATATAAGACTTATACGACATATTTTTAATCTGATCAATAGTCTATAATCAACAAAATTTTACTTTTGGTTAATATGGTTTTCTTTTTGTGCTAAAATATAAAAAGACCGTAATAAGTGATTAAAGCCCCCGCCAAAATTAAAGGGCTTGTAGCTCAGTTGGTTAGAGCGTGCGGCTTACATCCGCAAGGTCTCAGGTTCAAATCCTGACAAGCCCACCTAATTATCGTTTTTGCCCGGTCGTCTAATGGTAGGACAACTGGCTCTGAACCAGTTTGTGGGGGTTCGAATCCTCCCTGGGCAACAAAGGAAGTTAAAAATTCCCCCTTCGCTAAAGCTTCGGAGGGACGAGTAAAAATCAAAAATTAAAATTAAAAAAAAGTTTTATTAGAAATGATTTATCAAACTTTTACTTTAAAAAATGGTCTTACTGTAGTTTTAGTTGATACAAAAACCTTCCCAACATTTACCGCGATGCTTTTGGTTGGTGCCGGCTCACGTTTTGAAAATAAAGAAAACAATGGTGTGGCTCATTTTTTTGAACATATGGCTTTTAAAGGCAGTAAAAAATATCCTAATTCTTTATATCTTTCATCGGTAGTTGAGGGTTTGGGCGGGGTTTTTAATGCCTTTACCACCAAAGATCATACCGGTTATTGGATAAAAGCGCCTGTTTCCCATTTTGAGACAGTTATTGATGTATTGGCTGATATGATTCAAAATCCGCTACTTTTGGAAGAGGAGATTGAGCGGGAGAAAGGAGTAATAATTGAGGAAATTAATATGTATGAGGATCAGCCGCAGTATAAAGTCTGGGAGCTTTTTGAAGAGCTAATTTTTAAAAATCATCCGTTAGGTTATCCAACCACTGGTTATAAAGAAACTGTGAGCCGATTTACCCGTCAGACATTTTTGGATTATATGAATGATTTATATAAACCGAGTAATGTGATTTTAGCGGTGGCAGGAGGGTTGTCAAATAAATCCCAAATTCTAAATTCTAAACGAATTCAAAATTCTACTCTTTTAAATTTTAAAAATTCGAATTTTGATATTGTTTCGTCCTCCGACTTGGAGGATCGTGCTTCGAATTTTTCTTATTATTTAAATATTATTGAAAAAAAATTTTTCTCTTGGTTAGATGGTCAAAAAACTTCGTTTTTGGAGTTTTGTGATACTCAAAATTCACCGCAAATTTTAATCAAAACCAAAAAAACCGAGCAGGCGCATTTAATTTTAGGTTATCGCGGGTTAAACTATAATCATCCAAAGCGCTACGTTCAGTCGGTTTTAATGACAATTTTAGGCGGCGGGATGTCTTCCCGGCTTTTTTATCAGGTTCGTGAGCGTCGAGGTCTTTGTTATTATATTCACTCCGGTAGCGAGCCATTTTCTGAAACCGGTTATGTTTATACCCGGGCTGGGTTGGTGGTTGATAATAAAAAAATAAACGAAGCAATAAAAGTGATTATTGACGAACATCAAAAAATAGCCGCCGGGAAATTAAAAGATGAAGAAATCAAAAAAGCCAAAGAGATGGTTAAGGGAAGATTAATTTTATCATTGGAAGATACCCATGACTTGGCCGCATTTGTTGGCCGAAAGTTAATGTTTCAAGGAAAAATTATTGAGCCAAGGGAGATAATAAAAAAAATTGATTCGATTAGTAAAAAAGAAATAGTCGATTTGGCAAAAGAAATTTTTGTTAAGGAAAAATTAAACTTTGCTCTTCTTGGTCCTTTAACTGAAGATAGAATTAAAATTTAATTGACGCAATAATTATTTTTTTTATTTTTTCATTTTTTAGGATATAACTATGAATTATTTTTTAGGATTTTTTATTTTTTTTTTCGGCGCTTCAATTGGTTCGTTTTTAAATGTCTTAATTGATCGATTGCCTCAGGATAAAAAAATTACCGGTCGTTCATATTGTGATCATTGCCGCCATCAATTAGCCTTGTATGATTTAATCCCGATTTTGTCTTTTTTTCTTTTAAAGGGGCGGTGTCGTTATTGCGGGAAAAAAATCAGTTTTCAATATCCGTTGGTTGAGTTGATAACTGGAATACTTTTTATTTTTATTTTCAAGGACAGTCCTTTTTCAAGGACTGTCCTTTTATGGGGGATAGCTTCTTGTTTTATTGTAATATTTTTTTCAGATGTGAAATATCATTTGATTTCTGATTATATTTTTTGGGCACTTTTTGGATTTAGTTTGATGCTGAAGTTATTTAAAAATTTTTCTTTGATTGAGGTACTGAACCAAGTTCAGGATGACATATTTAGTGGTTTAATAGTTGCTTTCCCCATCTGGTTAATCTACTTTTTATCAAAAGAAAAAGCGATGGGTTTGGGTGATGTCTATCTTTCGGCAATTTTGGGATTTTTATTAGGTTGGCAGAAGGGATTTTTGGCTTTGTATTTGGCTTTTGTTTTGGGTGGTATTGTCGGTTTTCTCTTAATTATATTCGGACGGAAAAAATTAAAGAGTAAGATTGCTTTTGGGCCTTTTTTGATAATTGGGGGATTGGTAATGTTGTTTTGGGGAGATGAGATTTTAAAGTGGGTGATAAGAATTTATAGGTTATGATATATAATATAACTTAGCCCTCGTAGCTTAATTGGATAAAGCAGGCCCGTCCTAAGGGCAAGACTGTCCGTTCGACTCGGACCGAGGGCACAATATAAAATTCAAAATTTAAAAATCAAAATGCAAAATGACAATTAAAAATTTAAAATTATTAAATTTAAAAATTAATAATTGTGGGTTATACTAAACTTTCAAAAAAACATCTTATCCGTCATCGTTTGCACAAAATTAAAACAAGTGAATATCTTCGTGTATTAATTTTAAGAACGGTCGGAAATTTTTTGATTTTATCCTCACTTTTTATGATCGGAAAAACTTTTTATCTGCCTATTAGTGAAGAAATACGTTATTTTATTGAGCAAAAATTAGAAAAAAAATATGTGGTTTTAGAGGAAAAAAAAGAGGAAAAAAATTCACGTCCGAAAGGTCTTTTAGCCAAAACAATTAATTTTAAACAGACAGAGGTTTTAACACCTGTCGATCCAAATTTTTCGATCGTTATTCCAAAAATTGCTGCCAATGCTAAGATTTTAGCCAACGTTGATCCAACCGATGAAAAAATTTATTTACCTCTTTTACGAAAAGGAGTAGCGCATGCCGAAGGAACCGCTTTTCCCGGCGAAGGCGGCCACATCTTTTTATTTGCCCACTCAACTGATTATTTTTGGAATGTTGGTGCTTATAACGCGGTTTTTTATCTTTTGGGGAAGTTGGAAAGAGGCGATGAAATAAATATTTTTTATAAAGGGCAACGTTATCTTTATAAAGTAGTTGATAAAAAAATCGTTGATCCGAAACAAGTTGAATATTTAACTCGAAAAAGCAACAAAGAGTTTCTCACTCTTCAGACTTGTTGGCCGCCCGGTACCACTTTAAAAAGATTTTTGGTTTTTGCCGTACGAATGGTTGAGTAAAATTATTTTAATCCCACTTGATAAATGTCCGGTAATTCATTATTTTCCGGATTAAGATTAATTAAAAGAATAAGATTACCGGAAGAAGAGACCAAGAAAAAATCTTTTTGGTACGGTCCCGAATAAAGAACTTGTTTGTTTTCTCCGTCATAATCAAAAACATAGATTTTATTGTCTTCGTTTAAAACCAGACGTTTTGAGTCCGGATACCACATTAAAAAACCCTCAATTTCTGATTGATCCAAACTGGATTTTATTTTTTGATTTTTTAAAATTAGGTCAATTCTATAATTTTTATCTTCTTTTTTGTCATAAACATAAAAATAATCTTTTTTTAAATCTCTTGCTTCTTCGGTTTGATTGGTGGCAGGTAGTGGCGGTTTAATAAAAGGGGGAAGTGTAAGGTTTTTTTTTGCTTGATATAAAATCTTTGTTTCATCGGGAGAAAAGCTTACAATATGAAAAGAATCGGTAGCAATTCTGACAAAATCTTTTTTAAAAGTTTCCAAAATTTTTTGGTTATTTTTTTCTTTTTCTTTCTGCCAGGCATCACGCAGGGTTTCTTTTGAAGTTGTGACATCAAAAAGAGCTTTATTTTCTTGTTCTAAGGATAAAAGATAAGAAACATTGGGAAGGTTTAAAATTACCTCTTTAAAATCAGGTGAAAAATCAAAGGAAATTTCATTGAAATTCAAGCTTTCTAAATTTAAAAGGCTTTTTTTGAGAATTAATTTTAATGGTTCAAAAAAATTAATTGGTTTTTTGGCCGTATCTAAAATATAAAAGCCGTCTTTTTCCAAATCATTTTTTTCAATATAAAGTAAAATTTTATCAGTTTGATCAAGAGGGATAGCTTTTTTTACTCCCAAATTTGTTAGAGGCGAAAGAGAAGGATTAACCGGAAATAATAGGGCTTCTAGTGTTAAAACCAGTTCGCCCTTGAGTCTTATCTTCTTTTGCCAAGAAGTATAACCCTCCTTTTTGATCTCAATCTTGTACTCCCCGGGTTCAAGAGAAAGATTTATATCGGTTACCCCCTCAAGTTTCCCATTAACGTAAACCTTGGCTGCTTTTGGATTACTGCTTATGGCTAAAATTCCGGTTGGGACAAGACTTTTTTTTTGTAAGTTTGGCCGATAACCGCGAGATAATGCGATAATTAAAAATAATATCAATAAAAATCCACCAAAAAAAAATAAGCGCAAAAAATATTTCATAAATTGTATTTAGATATTATACAATAAATTTATTATGTTATTTAACAAAAAAATTGGTATCGATTTGGGGACGGCCAATACTTTAGTTTATATGGCTGGTGAGGGAGTTGTTTTAAATGAACCAACGGTAGTGGCTTATTCTTTGGAAAATAAAAAAATTTTAGCCGTAGGTAATGATGCTTATGAGATGATTGGCCGGACACCGGGTAATATTGTGGCAATTAGACCAATGCGTGATGGAGTAATTGCTAATTACACAACCACCTTGGCAATGATTTCTTATTTTTTAAAAAAAGCGACCAAAGGTAGAATTTTTTGGCCGAAGGTTTTAATCTCAATTCCCGGTGGTGCCTCTCAAGTTGAAAAACGAGCCGTAGTTTCTTCTTGTCGAGAGGTTGGCGCCAAAGAAGTTTATCTTATTGAAGAACCTTTAGCGGCCGCTATTGGAGCAAAAATTCCCATTTCACAGGCATCCGGTCATATGATTGTAAATTTAGGCGGCGGCACGACCGAAATCGGGATAATTTCTTTAGGGCAGTTGGTTGTTTATCAGACAGTCCGGGTTGCCGGTAATAAAATTGACGAGGCAATTTTAAATCATACAAAAAAAACCTACAATTTAATTATTGGTGAAAGAACAGCTGAAGAAATTAAATTTAAAATTGGAAATGCTTTTATTCCTGAAAATCATAAAGAAGAAAAAAAAATGGAAGTAAAAGGAAGAGATATTCAAACCGGTCTACCCAGAATTATGGAAATAGGTGAAAAAAGCATTAATCAAGCAATTCAAAAACCGCTCAAACAGATTTTGGAAGGGATAAAGGAGGTTTTATCAAAAGCCCCTCCAGAATTAGCAGCTGATATTGTTGATCGGGGAATCGTTTTATCAGGCGGGACAGCTCTTTTAACCAACATTGATCGCTATATTACTTATTATACAGGTGTTCCTTCCTTTGTGGTCGAAGATCCGTTATTTTGTGTTATTCGTGGAGTGGGAATGGTGGTGGAGAATTTAGATCAATTTAAAGAAGCTATCCGATAGTAAAAATAAGTCTAAAGTTAAAAGCTAAAAGTTAAAAATTTAAGTCAAAAATTATAAGTTTTATAAATAAATATAGTATAATTTATTATTAATAGTATTAAAAATTTAATTTTTCATAATTATTATTTTTTTAAAAGCAATTTTTTTATTAAAAAAATTTGAACAAAAAGGAAAATTTTACTATTAAAATAAAAAATAATTTTATCTTATAGTTTTTATGAAGAGAGAAAAAACAAAAAAAATCTTGGGAATTAATGTTAATGTTGAAAATAAAAAAGAAACCCTAGAGAAAATTAAAAAATACTTTAAAAAAACAAACGATTTTTGTCATATTGTTTCTTTGAATCCGGAAAACATAGTTATTGCTTTAGAAAATAAAGAATTTAAAAAGATTATTGAGACAGCCCAAATTCAGATTATTGATGGAATAGGGATTGTTTTAGCAAGCCGATTACTTGGGGTTGATGTTGAGAAAAGATATTCTGGAGTAGATTTGGTGATTGATTTATTAAACTTAGCGTCTAAAATGCGCTTGCGCGTGCTTCTTATCGGCGCCAGACAAAATTTAGCAGAGAAACTTGCTGATTGCTACCAAAAAAAATTTTCTTACGCCAAATTTTTTGGCCTTGAGGGAATTTTGGATATTAAAAATCCCAAAAAAGAAGAAGAAAGAAAGATTTTTTCTATAATTACCAATTTTAAGCCCCATTTGGTATTGGTGGCTTTTGGTTCACCGGATCAAGAACTTTGGATAGAGTCTCATAAAAAGGAATTTTCCAATTGTGTTGTTATGGGGGTGGGGGGAGCTTTTGATTTTTTGGGGGGGGTGGTCCCTCGAGCTCCAGTTTTTTTACGAAAAGTCGGTTTGGAATGGTTTTTTAGATTGTTGGTTCAACCGTGGCGATGGAAGAGACAGTTAAGATTATTAAAGTTTAGTCGATTGGTAATAAAAGATTTTTTATTGACTTTAATTAGAAAATAAAACTTTTAGACTTCTTTTATTGTTCTTGTTGAAGGGAAAATTAATATCATTTTTTTAATGACTATCTTTTTAAAAAAAGACTAGAATACTTTTTTTCAAATTAGTTAAAATTAGTTTTAATTAAAAGTTATTTTTTAATCTGGAAAAAGAGGTTTTGAAAACAATTGGATATTTCTCATTTTTTGACTATCCGCCAACTCTTGGGGAAATTTATACTTTTTTGGAAAAAAAGGCAGAAAAAAAAGAGGTAAAGGAGACGTTAAAAAGTTTAGAGCGTTGGAAAAAGATAAAAAAAATAAAAGACCTTAATGGTGTTATTCGTTATTCGTTATTCGTTACTGGTAAATATACTGTAGGGGAGTATAGTACCCACCGACAGGCGGGTAAATTCAAAATTCAAAATTTAAAATTTAAAATTGAGAAATACAATCAAAAATATCTTTTTTCGCAAGAAAAACTCCAAAATTGGCGGTTTAGATTATATGTGAGGATTTTATCGTTTTTCCCCCAGATTAAACTTATTGGTTTGTCGGGATCATTGGCGATGATGAATGCTTTAAAAAATGATGATATTGACCTTTTTATTATTACCGCAAAGAATCGTCTTTTTACCGGGCGATTTATTGCTATTGTTTTAGCTAAGATATTGATGATTCATCGTTCTTATACTAAAGGTTACAAGTTACAAGTTACAAGTTACACGAATAAAGTTTGTTTAAATTTATTCTTCGACGAAATTAATTTAGTTGTGCCTGATTGTAAAAGAAACGAATATGTGGCGCATGAAGTTCTTCAAATGAAGCCAATAATCAATAAAAGCAGTGTATATGAGAGGTTTTTGAAGGCAAATTATTGGATGCTTAGTATTTTTCCGAACGCAAAAAAAAGATTAAAAGTTAAAAGTCAAAAGTTTTTTAAAGATTTTAAATTTTTAATTTTTATTTTTCATTTTTCACTTTTCATTTTTAATTCCTTAGGGGATAAAATTGAAAAAATACTTAAAAGTTTTCAGATGTGCTTTATTAATAAACATAAAACTACCGAGATTATTACCGATACCCAGCTTTGGTTTCATCCCGAAGATTTTTATAATAAGATTAAAAAAATAAGAAAATAGAAACAAAAAATGGTTTCTTGTTAAAATTAATATATGAAAATTATTTTTGTTTATACTACCAATCCTGATGAAAAGACTGTTAAAAACATAGGTGAGACTTTACTAAAAGAAAAACTAATTGCTTGTTATAATCTGTTTCCAATAAAAAGCGGCTATTTTTGGCAAAATAAAAAAGAAGAAAGTAATGAGTTTGTTGGAATTTTTAAGACAACTAAAAAGAATTGGCCTAAATTGAAAAAAAGAATTAAAGAGATTCATCCTTATAAGACTTCTTGTATTTTGAAATTTGAGGTTGAGGCAAACAGAGAGTATTATCAGTGGGTAAGTAATATTGTGAGATAAAAAATTTAATAATTTTTTGCCGCAGTGGCGGAATCGGCAGACGCGTACGCTTCAGGAGCGTATGAGGCAACTCGTAGAGGTTCGAGTCCTCTCTGCGGCACATTAAATTCAAAAATTTAAAAATATGTTTATTCCCGGTGAAATTGTTAAAAAATTTATCAGTAAAAAAGAAAAAGAAATGGTTATTCGTTATCCTAAATGGGAGGATTTAGAGGAGATTACTCGTTATATCAATAAACTATCTTGTGAAGATACTTTTATCACTTTTTCTGG
>Ga0197142_1001849_pt1 | contig 19096 bp, 10 predicted proteins | sample GBS60_MetaG_FD_148614 | JGI IMG/M metagenome (GOLD analysis project Ga0197142, IMG submission 148614) | Sediment microbial communities from Great Boiling Springs, Gerlach, Nevada, United States - GBS 60_MetaG | ecosystem: Environmental > Aquatic > Thermal springs > Hot (42-90C) > Sediment... | reverse complement strand
AGAAAACCTTGCGGGGAGGGATCCACATCGCGCGCATCGAGTCGGAAAACAGCGCGTCCGTGTTGGGCGGCAATCCGCGCGTAGATGTGCAGTAAAGTGGTTTTGCCAACGCCGCCGGGACCGAAGATATACAGCACAGAAAAGGGCGCTTCGTCCGCCTGCAGCGCCTGCTGCAACAACTCCAGCTCGGCAGCACGGCCCACGAACGAACGTAACCGGGCCCGCGCCATTCGGTCAGCGAAATCAGAGAAAGTGGGTTCCTGGCTTGTCATACCTGCGATTACTGCCTTATGGTACGGAAGCCGCCTAACGAGTTGCGGCTGAGCCGCAGCGCGGAGCGAGCGCAGCGAAGCGGAGCGCTGTCGGCTGCAACCGCTGGTTAGCCAGCCTTTTTTATTTCGCCAATATCTTCGTACCAGAGTTCTGGATTAGCCTTAATGAATTTCTCCATAAGTTTAATGCATTCTTCGTCATTCAGAATTTCTAATTCAACTCCGCGAGACCTAAGATACTCTTCTGGGCCCCGAAAAGTCTTATTTTCACCTATCACTACTTTGGGTATTTTGTAAAGCAATACTGTGCCACTACACATATCACACGGCGAGAGTGTAGAATACAATACTGCTCTTCGGTATTCAGCAGGGCTTAGCCTTCCAGCATTCTCAAGGCAATCCATCTCTGCATGTAGAATAGCACTGCCTTTTTGTACCCTTCTGTTGTGACCGCGCCCTACTATGTTCCCATCAATGACCAGAATTGACCCAATGGGAATACCCCCTTCTTGTAATCCCTTTTGAGCCTCTTTTAACGCTTCTGCCATGTACTTATCCATGTTTCTCCTACAGTGCATCATAATAATCTACTAACACTACATCTACGATGAAGCCAATCAAGTTTAACACAAAGAGGATGATAATACCAAATGTGGAATATTTGTCATCCACGAAAAAGCCAAGTGCCACTATGCATATCACGAGAATGGAGTTTAATATTGCCCAAGCCCAGGGGATAAATACCCTACGCCATTTAGGGAGAATCTTCCCTAAAATCCACTGGGATATTATCCAAGCAACATCAATCACATAAAGAATAATCAACAACTGAATAAAATCCACTGAAGTCTGGCGGTTCACTTCAACGGAAGACACCCCACCTAGAAATGTAAGTACAACCGATTGGATGATTATAACCATCAAATCGTAAAACCATACAAGCCCTGGCATTTTTACGAGGGACTCGCTGAGCAAGTGCAACTGATTCCCTACGAAAAAGCGCATTGTGGTTACAAAGAAAATCGTCATTAAAAGAAAAGTTCCCAACGTCATGCCAGAAGTTCGCACAGACTCTCTGACAGGGGTTATCATTTCTTGATATGCTAAAGCGATAAGTAGAGTGATGAAAAAGGACGAAAGAAGATTTCGCTTTTCGATTTGTTGTTTCTTGGCATCTTCCATAGGCATCTGCTTTCTCCGTCTTCGGTCCTGGTAGGCTGGCTAACGGCCCGCGCTTCACCTGCGCCGCGAAGCGCAGCGGAGCGGCGTCAGGTGGAAGCGCGTGTTGGGCAGCTATCAAAATTACCCCCGCAGCACCCGCCACAGGATGCCTGGCCGCATCAGGCTCTGCGGCGGTGCCACGAGACCGGCTACCTCGTTGAAGGCGCGGGCCACGACCGGATCGCGGTGCGCCGCCCGGTGCAGCCGCGCCATGTAGGCGTTGATGAAGCGGATGGAGGCCGTGCGCTTGCCTTCCACCTCCGGGAAGCGCAGGTCGCCGCTGACCACGATCTGCCACGGCATGTCAATGCTCCTGGCTGCCCGCCGGAAGAAGCGCCGCCACAGCCCTTCGCTGCCCCGGCGCAACGCCTGCTGCAAATCCAGGGCTTCCATGGCCGCCAGGGGACATCCAGCATAACGATCACCCGCAGGCTGCCCTGAGCCTGAAGCCGGGCCAGCAGAGCCGCTGCGTCCGAGCCGGCGGGCAAGGTCGGCCCTTGACCGATCGCTGTGGCATGGTTCAGGCCAAAGAATAGCGCCGCTGCCAGCACCGCTCCCCAGAGCGGCAGCAGCAGTCGACGCCCGAGCTGGTCGATCATGGTCTCCTCCTGTGTGGTTTTACTCATTTGACTCAAGCTCTCACGAACAAATCGGTTACCTTGCCAACCCTGATTGCAGGCTACAAGGCGGGCTGAAGGCCTGCGTACTCAGATGGCCGCCTGGGGTGCACAGGGCCTCTGGCCCGCCCTGCATCTTTAGCCATCACGGTTGACAATGGTGACCATCACGGTTGACAATATGACAATAGTTGGCAAACCACTACTTACGGAACCCATGTACAGTCGGCCTGCAAAGGATTGGCGCCCATCGCGCCGCCGATCAGCGTGCCACTACCGGCAAAAAGAGGTTGAATCCTTGCAGCCGCTCTACGGAAATGGTTTTCTCCTCCCCCTGCGCCAGGAATCCGCTGCTGATGGCTCCCCCCGCAGGATGCCCGTCCCGTTCCAGGGAGACCATGACGTAGTGGTCTTCTCCCAGGCCCGTGAGCTCCAGGCGGAGGGGTTCTTCGAGGGTGCCGAAGACGTATCCAATTCCCTCGGTATCTCCGCGCCAGAGGCTGCCCGGAATTTCGGTCACCGCGCCGGTGGCCTGGCTGTAGCCCAGCCGCCGGCCGGCACCGTCCACCAGGAAGAGCTCCACCGGATCCGAAATCACGGCCAGGGCATTGCCGATTTGGGCCCCGGTGCCGGAGGCGATGTCGGTCTCCCGGTCGTAGGTGACACCCAGCGCGTCCAGAATGGCCGCCTGCACGTCGGGGTTGCTCATCAGCCCCGTGTGGTCTGCCGCGCCGCTGGTGTTTTCGCCCTTGCGGAAGAGGAGCAGGTTGACCCGCTCGTCGCCGACGAACGGCTCCTGACAGGACTCCAGCGGAACCGTGCCATCGCCGCCTTCAACCAGCCAGAGGTCTTCAAACCAGACGTCGGTGGTCTCCGCGTCGTTGGCCAAGAAATCGGTAAAGGGCAACAGTACATTCGGGGCAGCAGTGCCGGTGCGCTCCACCACCAGGTTGGCGGTGCGCTCACTGGCCCCACAGATCACCGTCGCCCTGACCCGGTCGGCAAAGGGGCTGGGGTCTGCCGTGGGGGTGAGGTCCAGCCCGTCGTTCAGGTCTAAGATCAGCTCGTTGCGCCATTGGGGGTCCTGATTAACGGTGGTGAACCCCTGGCCGAAGTCGATGAAGTCGTAGGTAGCCAGCAGGCTGCGGATGGTGGGCACGTACTGGGAGATGAAGAGCTGAGGATCCGGCTGACCGGTGGGTGAGATGCTGCTCCGGTCGATAGCGTGGTCTGGCCCGGCAATGGTGCGGCCTGAAAGCACCTTCTGGTAGCCGCGGTTGACGATTTTGCTCAGCACAACCCGGTAGACCGGGTCGGCGATCCAATTGTCGTGGAGGGGGTTCCAGGCCTTGGAGGCCCCCCGGTTGGGCACGCCCACCAGGATGAACTGGTCGATCTCCGGCAGGCGATAGCCATTCGCCTGGTCGTAGATGCCGCCGTAGGCGTCGCTCTGGATGTAGGTGCGGGTGACCAGGCCGCCGGTGCTGTGGGCGATGACGTGTACCTTCTCCAGGGGCCGGCCGGTGCGTGAGCGCCAGCTTTCCGCTGCCCGGCGCAGGGCCCAGCCCAGGTAGTCCACGGCGTAGCGGAACTGCTCATCGGCCAGTGCCTGGGCCTCTAGCCCGCCGATGTGGCCATCGAACTGGCCGTCGCTGGGGCCGGGGGGCAACCGCCAGTCGTAGTTCACCACGAAGAGGTCTATTCCATCCCTGTACCCCACATTTCGCAGCGTCTGGATCAGGTCGTGGTACACCCGGCCCAGGGGATCCACCACCGTGTTGGCCGGCGGCTGGCCGCGGTTGAGCAGCCAGCCGATGTCCGCCGAGGCGTCGGCGGCGTAGGTGCCGGCAATGCCGGGGACCAGCACTATCGGTAGAGGAGTCGGGTCCGTGCGCACGATAACGCGTCTGACGACAGCGCCCGTCTCCGGGTCCCTCAGCCCCACCCGAAAGGCCAGTTGACCCTGGTTGTTGAGGCCATAGCGATGGAATTCGATGAACCCAACCGTGAGATCGAACAAGGTATCGCCCACGCCCAGCACCAACCGGGGTTCGGAGGTGGGGTCATCCGCGGAGATCAGGAATAATCCCCTCGACGATGTTGAGCTGGTGTCATCTTGCCAGACGTCGGCCACAAAGGCCACGTCGCCCCGGTCGTTGATGGCGGGGTCAAAAAAACGCGCGAAATGGCCTGCTTTCGGTTGCACGTCATGCCGTGTCGTTTCCGCCAGGACTGCCAGGGATCCTCCATCTCCTTTGGAAAGGCTATCCTTCGTGAATTCGCCCTGCCCGTCATAGTTCGCAACGACGAAGACCGCTTCACCGTGATTGTTGAGGTCGGGATCGATATCCCTGAGTATATGAGACCTCACACCGTTTTCATCCCTTGGGGGTTCAAGGAAGACCGTGGCTGCGCCACCGCCGGCACCTCGGAAGAGGCCCGTTCGCCATTCGCCGGGGCTGATCCACTGGTCTGCCACGAAGAGCACCTCGCCGCCATCGTTGATGGCCAGGTTGTATTGCCCATGAAAGTGTTGGAAAGCCCCGCCCACGTAGTCCCACTGCTGCACGTAGAGGGTCTGGTTGCCGGGCTGCTTCACAATGGCATGGGTGCGACCGTCCTCCAATTCCACGATGAGGGCTGTCTGGCCGCTGCCGTTCATGGGCGGATAGGGCACCGGACTGCCAAAATCCGCCACCACGTCCGGGTCCAGGAAGAGGGTCTGGATCGTGTTGCCACTCCCGGCAAAGATACCGCTTGTGCCCCTATCATTGACCACGGTCCAGGCTTTGAAAGCCACGCCGGCGTCGGTGAAGTCGCCCAGTTCGAAACTCGTGAGGTTCCCCTGGTCGTCAACGACCTTGGTGTAGTCCAGCAGCCCTGTCTCGTCCCCGTGACCGATAAAAATGCCTGAAAAACCGTCGCCGTAATAGCCGCCTGGCTTGGCGGTTGCGAGGAAGGCAACACGCCCTACATCGTCTATGCTGGCACCGTGGTAACTGGCAAAGGAGAAGAACATGGGATCCTGGGAGCCCACCGGACCGGTCTCTGCAATGGGGGTGAATTCAAACGGCCCGGCGCGGGTGAAGAAGTCCCAGGTGGAGGTTGCGGTCTGGAGGGCCCATGGCGCGGCTGAGGATTGGGCCTGTTCGCCTTGCGCAGAAAAATTGACGGTCCCTTGTGATGCTGCGTGGGGCATTGCCACCGCTTCGGCCGCAACAGGACCGGCCCGTCCTCCAGGCGAGGAGAGGGCCTGGAGCGCCGATCGTCCTCCGGCGGTGGCCGATGCCGCACTGCCGGATGCTTCAGGCAGGAGGGTTAGCATCAGGAGCAAAACCACCAGAAAACCGATGTATCGCCAACACGTTTTCAGGTTCATCGTGACTCTCCTGATAGTGATTTCAACAAATGGTCCGCGACCGGTGTGACTCTGGACCCGCACCGGCCCTGGCACTACGTCATCGGTATCGGCCGGGCCGGGCAGCGGGAGCGGTTCGAGGTCTACTTGCGCACCCATCGGGAGCGTCTGCCACGGGTGGCCATTCCGCTGCGGGCGCCGGACCGGGATGTGGTCTGGACCTGCAGGCGGTATTTGAGCGCTGCTACGAGCACGGGGCCTACGGGGACCTGGTGGACTACCGCGCCGACCCAGAGGTCCCCCTCTCCTCGGAGGACGCGGCCTGGGCGGATGAACACCTGCGCCAGCAAGGTCTGCGTCCCTGGCGGCGGTTTCCCTATTTTCAACTTCCTCATCTTGGTCATAACGCACCGTCCCTGCCTCCAAGCCTCCTGGTGATCCAGCGGGTCTACCTGATGACAATGGGCAGGTAGATGAACTTCATGGGTGATCCCGATCCCGGCGGCGCTTCATAGGCCCCCATATCACACGTGGCCGTGCCGTCGTCATCCCCGTCCACAGGCCGGGCCACCTGGCGCTGGTCTTCGCTCAGGCAGGCCGCGTTGTCACCGGCGTCCACCGCCGGGCTGCCGGCCAGCAGCGCATGCGTCTGGCTGAAGCCGCCGTTATCGGCCAGCGGCGCCAGCAGCGGATCCTGGCCGATGAGGTTACCGTCCACCCCATGGGTCAGACCGGCGTTGCCCTGATTCTCGATCAGGCTGTAGGTGACGCTCATGGCCGAGGTGGAGCTGGAGCTGCGGCGGAAATCTTCGCTGCCGTTGTCGGCCAGGATGGTGTTGACCATACTCAGCGGCGTATTGCTGCTGACCACGTAGAGGCCTGCTCCCTGGCCGCTGCCATATTGATTGGAGTTGCCTGCGATGGTCACGTTGCGCAGCGTCAGGCTTGAGCCTCCGTGGTAGATGCCGCCACCGCCAAAGCCGGAGTTGGCCGTGTTGCCGGAGACGGTCACGTTCTCCAGCGTGGCCGAGGTGCCATCGCCGATCAAGTAGAAGCCACCGCCAGCATCGTTGGCCGCGGTGTTGCCGGCGATCAGCCCGCGGCGGATGGTCAACGTGCCGCGGGTGAAGGCAATCCCGCCGCCAGGGTCGTCGGTGGACGTGTTACCGGTGAAGATCACATCCTCCAGCGTGGCCGTGCTCGGGCCCCAGAAGGCATCTCCCAGATAGAGCCCGCCACCTCCCGCGGCTGCGCCGTTGGCCGTGTTGTTCTCGAACACCGCCCGGGTCAGGGTCACGTTGCTCTTGACGCCGCCCAGACCGCCGCCCCCGCCGCCGGACACGTTGTCGCGGAAGGTCAGGTCGGTGCCGACCAGCGTGTTGTCCTTGAACAGGAAGATGCCGCCGCCGTCGCTATTCGCCTGGTTGCCCGCGAAGGTGACATCGGTCAGCGTAATGTGCGACGTTGGGTACACATACAGGCCGCCGCCGGTGCCGCCGGTGGCCGAGTTGCTGATAAAGGTACTGTTGGTGATCGTCGCCGTGCTGTTGGAGATGTAGGCCCCGCCGGCCCTACCAGCGGTGTTGCTGTCGAAGTCGACCCTGTCCAGCACCAGCGTGTCGGCACCGTTTACCACGTACATGCCGCCGCCGGTGCCGCCGGTGTTGTTTCTGAATGTGACGTCGATCAGGGTGAGCGCGCTGTTATCGGCGTAGAGGCCGCCACCGCTGAGGTTGGAGTGATCTGCCCGGTTGCCCTCGAAGGTGACGCGCGTCAGCGTGGCGGCGCCGTTTACCACGTACAGGCCGCCGCCGTGGAGATCCGCCCGGTTGCCCGTGAAGGTGACATCGGTCAGCGTGGGCCGGCTGCCGGCCGTGGCGCTCAGGCCACCACCACCTCGATAAACGCGGCTACCCGAAAGGGTCAGATTGCGCAGAGTGGGAGCGGCATTGCTTGTCAGGTAAATGCCGCCGCCTTCGCCCACATTGCCGGAGCCGCTGGAGTTGGCCCGGCCGGCGGTGATGATAAACCCGTCCAGTACTGCTGTGCTGTCCACGCCGCTGCCGCGCACCACGTTGTAGCTGTTGTTGCCCACGATGTGGCTCCACGTTTCGGCGATGAAGTTGCCGTCGTCGTTCGTGTCGTTCTGGTCGATGTCGCCGCTGAGGATGGTCAGATTGCTCTGCCAGTCGCGCTGGTCCAGGCTGGTTTCGCTGCCGGCAAAGCCGCCGTAGAGCACCACGCCGTTTTTGAGGGTGAAAGCCACGTTGCGGTTGGTGCCGCTGGTGGGATAGTAGACGCCGGCGGCCACCCAGATCTGGTCGCCGCTTTGCGCCGCGGCCAGGGCCGATTGCAGGCTGGTGTAGGCATCGGCCCAGCTCGAGCCGTCGTTGGCGCCGGTGGCGTCGTCGTTCACGTAGATGATGGTCGAGGAAGGCGTCGCTCTCGCAGTCGGCCATGTGGGCAGTGCAAGCAACACCATCACCAGACTGACGATAACGAACAAACGCACCGCTGTTTGCATTCTCGTGTTCATGGGTTTGCCTCTTCTCTTATGTGGTTAACACATGCAATCACTCTCAACCTCCTGTCATCACCGCCAACTGCCGGCGCACGAAGGCCTCCAGCGGCGTCAGGGTCACGCCGAAGGTGCGAGCCGTTGCCTCCATCTCCACCGGTGAATCAAAGAAGTCGAAGCTGGCGGCAATCGGCCACGCCGCTTCCGGCAGGCCGGAGATGGGCTCGCCCGGCGCCACGTGCGCCACGGGGATGGCACGGTTTAGGACCTGCTCCACCGTGCGCACCGCGCCCAGGAAGGAGAGGGCCTTGGGGCCGCCCAACACCAGGCGCTGATAGGGCGCCGCCGGATATTCCAGCGCCGCCAGGGTGAAGGCCACCACATCTTCCATGGCGATGAAGGCATGTTGGCGTGCACCGCTGCCGGGCAGAACCACCGGCCGTTTCTGCAACACCGGCATGAGAACGAGCATGGTGATCCAGATATCCATGAAAGCGTTGGGGGCGAGGATGGTGTACCTCAGCCCACTCTCCCGCAGGTACACCTCAGTTTCGGCTTTGGCCCGCAGGAAGTCGGAGGGACTGTTGGGGTCGGCAAACTGGGCCGAGACGAAGATGAAGTGTTGCACACCGGCGGCCACGGCCGCATCGATCAGGTGGCGATTGCCCCAGCGGTCGACCTGCTCCACCGTCTCATCGGGACGAGAGGCGGAGTTGGCCGTGGTGATGACGGTGTGTATCCCCTGGCAAGCATGGATGAGGGAGGAGGGAGCCAAGAGGTCGCCGGTAACGATCTCGGCACCGGCAGCAGCCAGGGCAGCAGGCGCAGTGGCCATCCCCTGGGCCGCCAGCTGCTCCGAAGGTGAATCGGCACGCACGAGCACCCGCACCGAGTACCCCTGCGTGAGGAGTTTGGCGGCGATGCGCCCCCCCAGTTTCCCGGTTGCGCCCACAATGAGAATCATGGCAAGTCTCCTTTGGTTGGGTTCTGGTGGATACGACGACCAGAGTACCAAAGGGGGCGTTTGATGAGTGTTTCATGGGGGGCATCTCTGCATACTTTTTCAATCCATCTAGGCCAATGTGGCCGTTATGTTTGGGGTGACGAGCTGCGGTGGGTTTTGGACGCGAACCAAACCCGTCGTCTGGCGAGTGACGGGACCTAACCGCCAGCTTCCCTGTGTGTGCAGGACATCAACCGCCGCCCACCGATGTTATCTGTCACCTTCTGCCCCGGCATACCCAGCCAGATGTCTTTCGAGGGGTGACGCACGTAGGTTGTGCGCCACCCCTTCGCTTTCTTGCGCCTCACCTGACCACCAACGGCAGGTAGATGGAATGGGTGGACGGCGGCGTGGGCGTGCCGGTCGGTGTCGGCGTGGCCGTTGGTGTCGGCGTGGCCGTGCCGGTCGGTGTCGCCGTGGCCGTTGGTGTCGGTGTGGCCGTCGGGGTTGTCGTCCCAACCACTGTCACCGTCGCACTGCTCGGCACCGAGAGACCACCTGCATCTGTCAAAAGGTAAGTAAAAGTGTCTGTGCCACTATAGCCAGCTTGCGGTGTATAAATGAAGTGTTGTACGCTACTTTGTTCCACGATACTCACTGTACCGTGAGCCGGGGGGATAATGATGCTCAGGGTGAAAGTCTCTCCCGCATCGGGATCGGTGACGTCCGGTGCCACGGGAGTGCTGGGTGTGTTCTGGGTCGTGGTGATACTCAACGGCGCTACCATGGGCGGATCGTTCACCGAGTTCACCGTGACATTCACCGTTCCCGTCTTGGTTAGCCCACTTCTGTCTGTCACCTGAACGGTGAAGGAATCATTGCCGTTGAAATTTGCAGCCGGTATGTAGTAGAGGAGATTGCTCTCGACACGGGCTGTCCCATGGACTGGCTGGCTGACGATGGCAATGGTGTGCACATCGTCGGTATCCGGGTCGGTGATGCTGGGGGCAATTCCGCTCGAGGGGGTGTCCTCCTCCGTGGTGATGACCGCACTCACCGCCGTGGGCGGCTGGTATTGGACAAAGGTGGCAATAACCTGCCGCGTGTGGTGCATAGTCACTTGGGCGGTGTTGCCGCTGTAACTATCCACTCCCTGCCAGCCGGCAAAGACCCATCCCGTCGCAGACGTCGCCTTCAAACTCACACGATCTGTGTCGGCATAATCGAAGGCGCTGCCGTTGGGTGTGCCTTCTGGTGTGCGCTCCACCGTGCCGTTGCCCACCACGTTGACGGTCAGGCTGAAGGTCAGGGTGGGCTCGATGCGCCGTCGGTAGAGGTTGCGGTAGCCGGCGCCATACGGGCTTTCGTACTGCTGACTGCTCACCCAGAAGGCGTAGCGGCCGTCAGGCGTGACACCCCCCTCGATCACGGCCTCGGTACTGGGGAGCAGCGGGTCATCCTCGATCCAGTTGATCACCGGCAACGGCGAGGCGGTGGTTGTGCCACGGATGAAAAGGTCGGCTACGTTGTTGTTATCGCCGGAGACGATGTTGTTGTGTACGGAGACCCAGCTCTTCTTACCGCCCACGAAGTCGTTGATGGATGGCTCCAGCCCCAGAGTGAGGAACTGAATGGGCGCGTTGACGTTCTCTGAGGACTGGGCACCACCCACCCCGTGGCTGATCCACTCGATGAAACGGCCCGGGCCGCCCGTGCGGTGGGAGGCGTAGATGTCCTCACCCAGGGCCTGGTCGTTGGTGTCGCCGGTGCCCTGGATGTTGGAACGGGTGGTGAAGAGCACCATCACGTCGCCCAGGGGGTGCACCCGCGGGTAGCGGGCATCGGTGGCCGTCAGGGTGTTCCCATTGCCCAGGAAATGGCTGTAGTTGATGGGCTGCAGCGTGGGAGCGGAAACGTCCAGTGCTCCGCCGGTGCAGCCGGTCAACGCAGCCCCCTCCGGATCACAGCCGCTGAAAGTGACCAGCAGGATGTCGGTGACATTGCCGTTGCTGGCAAGCGCGCTCTGCACCGTGCTGTTGCCCAGGTTGGTGGCCCGGGTCTCAAAGACCAGGTATTTGCCGTCCACATTCACATCGGGCGCGCGCGACTCGCCATTGCCCATGGCGGTCCCACTGGCAGCCACGCTGATGGGATAGATGACGTAGTTGTCGTCGAAGAAGTAGCCGTTGCCGTCGGGGTCCAGATCGGCCAGGAAGACGTCCCGGGCGTTGTTGGTATCGCTGTATCCGCTGACGTGGTTGGTAGCCTGGCTCTCGAAGAAGACATAGCGGCCGCTGAACGTGACCGCCGTCTTTTGGAAGGAGGTCACACCACCGACGTTGGCCGGGCCGCCGTTGGCGTCTCGACTCACCACCGCGATTTCACCCGTCACCAGATCCTTGACGTACAGGTTCAGACCGCTGGTGACTGTTCCGGAAATCAGGTTGGTCGCTCGGCTGCGGAAGAAAACATAGCGGCCGTTGCCGGAGATGGCCGGGAAGTCGGAATCGCCGCCGCTGGCCTGTCGGCCGTCGGCCGTCTCGCTGACCCGTAGCAGGCGGCCATTTCGCCAGGCGAAAACGTCTTCCTTTAGATTGTTGTCTCCGGCCTTGAAGTGGGAACCGGCTGAGGCAAAGACGAACGTCTCCCCGTAAAAGTCGCTGGTCACGTTCTCTATGTTTCCTGCCCAAGGCACACAGCCTTCGGGGAGTTCGTTTCCATTCTCATCGTAGCATTTGCCCAGGGGCAGGCGCGGGCTGAGCAGTTCCACCGGTTCGCCGCTGCTCTCGGTTAGAACGTATTCGACTTGCAGCGTTAGACTGCCCACGTTGCCTACGGCATCCCGGGAGGCCAGCGTCACCAGGTTAAGGCCCGGACTTAGGCGAGCCTGCCCCTCAAAGGTGTTGACGCCCTGCAAACTAAAAGGGTCGCTGACCCAACTGCTGTTGCTGCCGGTAAGGACATGGGCTTTAGGCGGTTCGCCGTCCACCACCTGCACCTGGATGGTGACCGTGTCGGTGAAGACTTTATAGGCATTCCCGCCCTGGGAAATGGCGGGAGAGATGGATTGCAGGGTCAGGGCCGGGGGCGTCCAGTCGAAGTAAACCTGGATGGTTTCGGTGCGCTGGTTGCCCACCAGGTCGGTGGCGGTGGCGGTCAAGGTAACGTTCGCACCCACCAAGCCGTTGGCCCGTCCCTGCTCGTCCAGGTTGGTCTCGCCCAGGGTGAAGGCGGTGTTGGCCGGCACGGAGCCGCCCGGGTAGCCGGGCACGCTCAAGCTGCCTGTGCCGCCCTCGGTCTCCAGATCCTGCACCTCGAAGCGCAGGGGCGTGTGGGGGCCGACGACGTAACCCAGGCTGTGGTCGCTGCGGTAGAAGAGGGAGACCAGGGGCGGATTGTTGTCGATCAGCACCCGGATGTACTGGCGAGGGGAGCGTTGGCCCAGGCTGTTGAAGGTCTCGAAGGAGAGGGTATGCAGGCCGTCGGAGAGGCCGGCCAGGGGCAGCAGCACGCCGGTGACATCGTTCTCGGTGGTGGTGCCGGTGAAGTTCGGGTTGTCCCATACGTACTCGATACCGCCCCGATGGCTGAAGGTCAGTGCCAGAGCCTTGGTCGCCTGATTCCGCACCACCCACTGGGATTCAGGAACGGCAGTGATTTCGTTCAACAGGGGTTGCAGGTCGGTTACGTTCTGGAAGAAGGAACTGCGAATCCCGTTGGCACCGATGAGGCTCTTCAGCGGCCGCCGGTAAACTTCATTCTGGGCAGGGGTATGGATCGCCTGGTCAATCACCTGGGGCGCATCCGGCTCGATGAGGATCCAGGCCGAGCGGATCATCTCCCGGCCGCCCTTCTGGTTGATCGAGCGCCACTCGAAGAGCAGGGGCACGTCGGGCAGGTTGAGGTCGTTTTTCAACTCCTCAAACGTCCGGCTCTGGCCGGGGTTGAGGCTCTGCCAGGCGGTGGGCGGTGTGCCACTCCCGTCGGCTTGCCAGACGCGGTATTCATATCGTTGTGCGGAGACGGTGATCCCAACCGTGCCTTCGATGTCGAAATCCAGGGTGCGGTTCAGGGTGGGCGAAGAGAAGGAGAACGTGGTGTCCCGGCTGACCCGATAGTAGCGCTCGGCGCTGTTGATGGGTTCGATGGCGCCGTTCAGACGCAGCGTGGTCGGCGGGGACAGGAAGGTCTCCATCCAGACCGGGCCCATCACCGGCAGGCGGCGGTAGAGCATGTCGGGGTGCTCCAGGGTATCGAACTCGCCCAGCAGATCCATGGACGGGCCGAAATCATCCACCTGGGTGAGCAGTTTGGCGCTGCCCACGGGCACAGCCGTGTCGTCCGTCTGGGCCTGGAGGGCGTTGATGTCGGTGATCAGGTTGGGGTCGGCGCCCACCGCGTTCAGGTCGTTGGGGAAGAGGTGGATGCCGAAGCCCTGTTTGCCGATGGTGACGAACTGCTGCACGTCGGGGTTGGTGCTGTAGCCGGTCAGGTGGGCCACGCCCCCTTCCGGGGTCAGGTCGTCGTAGCCGGGCGCGCCGGGGAAGCCCAGCAGGGCATCCACCAGGGGACGCGCCAGGTTCAGGGCGAGGGCCAGGGCGTCGCCAATGGGTCCGTTGCTCACGGTGTCCCAGTCAATCGCCCCGCTGATGGGGAAATTGTCCAGGGCGTCAACGGCCAGCCACAGGGGGTCGGTCACTGGGATCGCCAGGCCGAGACTCGGGTCCTGGTTGATTGGGTTGACGCTTGTTCGCCGTAGTGTGGCGTAGTCGGTGCCGGCAGGTCGCAGCAACACATTCAGGAAGTTGATGAACAGGTCCTTGAAGGTGGTGCCGGAAGTGGTAAACATCTTCTGTAGCCGGGGGTCCTTGAAGGTTTCTCGGGTGATGGGCCCTTCGTGAAAGAGTTTGTCGATATAGGCCATAGTGGAGCCGCCGAAGGGGGGCGCATTGTAGATGACATTGGCCACGAACTCCGAATCCTGGCGGCCGGCGGTGTGGGCCTTGTCCAGCATCGACCGAGTGACCAGGCTGCCCATGGAGTGCGTGATCAGGTTGACCTGACGGTAGTTCTTCAGGCGGCCATAGGCGCGCTCGTAGCGCAACAGGTCCAGCAGGTCCTGGGCGCGCGGGTCGATGCGGCCGGCATCGTTGTAGTTGTTCTCGATGAGGAGCTGGCTGGCCACAGCCACCTTGAGCGCAGCGGCAGTCAGACCCCCGGGGTTGGGGATGGGCAGATGATTGACGGCCACATCCACGTCGGGAGCCAGCAGCACCTCCAGGGCCGACGGAAGGGGGCGGTTTTGGGCCGTCCACGTGCCTCGCACCCAGTCGGTGCCCTTCAGCAACTCTTCGGCGCTCATCAGGAAGGCATAGCCCTGGTCCGCATCGCTGAAGGCATTGCCGTCGTCGGTGGACCACCACTGGACGGCCCAGTTTTCCATGCCGTTCTTGGCGAAGAAGGCCGCCGGCGAGCGCTGGGGACCGATGACGTAGTAGCGGGCGTACTTGACGGAGACGGGTTCGAGTAGCTCTTCGACCAGGTAGAGGGCATCCCGCGCCCAGCCGGTCCCGTCGTCGATGAAGCCATGGACGTAGATCACCGGCATTTGCTCCGGGCCGTTGGGGGGAACGTCCAACGTAGAGAGGGACTGAATACCAATTCCCCGCTGTGGTACTGGCTTTTGAGCCTGTCCGATACCTGCAGCGGAGATCAGAAGGGTTGTCACAAACAGGATAGTGATAAATTTCCATGCGTTCATGATCACTTCTCCATCAGATCATGGTAGGGTATGGGTCCTTCACCCATGAGCGCACGAGCACCCGCACCGAGTACCCCTGCGTGAGGAGTTTGGTGGCGATGCGCCCCCCCAGTTTCCCGGTTGCGCCCACAACGAGAATCATGGCAAGTCTCCTTTGGTTGGGTTCTGGTGGATACGACGACCAGAGTACCAAAGGGGGCGTTTGATGAGCGTTTCATGGGGGCATCATATGGGATCAAAGTCAAACCGGGGTGGTATCGGTTGGGCGGTGAAATCTCTGAACGCAGTGGCGCGAGGTCCCGGGCATTCTCAACGCCCTGGTGGGCGAACTTGACCGGCATCCTTGCGAAAGTGGGTTCAGAAACGCCGGGCAGCGGACCTGTTGGAACATGCCTTGACCGAGGCAAGGGGTGTAAAATCGCCTCTAACGGGGATAAATGCACGCTGCGACCATGCTAGTGGCAAGAGGGGGCATCTGGCAAGAGCGGTAGCCGTGGGTGAAGCTACGGGAGGTTACGGACGGCGCTCCTGCTGCGCATAAGCTTCACAGATGCAGCGATGCACATGCACCCGCTCGAAGAAGGCCCGGCGGCGGGTTTCGTCCTGGATGGCGGCCGCCGTCTCCTGCAGGTGTGTGTAAGCAGCGGCGATGACCTGCCTGGCCCGCGCGCGGTCGCCCAGGGCGGTCAGCAAGTCGGCCAGGTGCCAGAGCCAGTCGGGCAAGAGGTCGCCGCTGAAGGTACCCGTTTGCCAGGCCTCCCAGCTCGCTTCGGCCAATGTTTTGGCCTCCTCCCGTTGCCCCAAGGCCAGCAGTGCCCGGCCCCGCAACGTACGGCAGCTCCGGGCGGAGAGTCGGTCACCTTCCTCCTGGAAGTACTCCTCGGCGTCGGGGAGCAGTTCCAGCGCCTGCGACCACGCCCCTTGTTTGATGAGAACGCGAGCCAGATCGTGGCGGGCGATGGCAGCAAAGAGGGCGGCTTCGTGGGCCAGGGCCAGCTTCAACGCCTGCCGGTACAGGTTCGCCGCCTCCGGCAAACGATTGGCCCGTTCAGTTGCGAGAGCCAGGTTGGCGGTGGCAATGGTGAGGCCGACCACGTCCTCCAGGGCGGCCAGCGTCTCGCGGGCTGCCTGTAGCAAGGGCTGGGCCGTCTCGAAGTCACCCAGGGCGGAGGCAGCCAGCCCCATGGCGCCCTGGGTCGCTGCCACGCCCCGCCGGTTGCCGACGGCCTCATTTCGGGCCAGGGCTTCCTGCCCCATCTGCAAGGCCTGGTCGTGGGCGCCGCGGCTCTGGAGCAGACTGGTGAGGTTGCAGAGCGTGCGTGCCTCGCCCAACTGGTCGCCGATGGCCCGGCGCAGGGCCAGTGCCTGGCGCAGCGCCCGCTCGGCCTCTTCGGGCGGCTCCCCCAGCGCCGGATAGATGAACCCCAGGCCATCCAGCGCCTCTGCCTCTTGCGTCGCTGCCTGGGCCTGGCGGGCCAGGGCAAGCGCCTCCTCGAAGTGATGACGAGCCGCGCCCATGTCGCCGCTGCGAATGGCCAGCTCCCCCCAGGCCAACAGGGTGTCCAGCGCCTGGGCAGTATCCCGGTGGGCCTGGGCCAACTTGAGCGCCTGCTCAAAGTAGACGGCTGCCTCGATGTGTTGCCCGGTTTTGGTGGCCAGCAGGCCGGCCACGTGTTGGGCCCGGGCCTGCCGGCGGGGATCGCCGACAACGTGGGCCAGGCGCAGCGCCTGTGCGATGGCCTGGGCTGATTCTTCTTGTTCCCCGAGCAGATCGGCGATCTCGGCCAGTAGAGTCCAGATGTCCACCAGTTGCGGGGTTGGGCGTTCGTCGGCCAAGGCTAAGGCGTGTTGCAGGAGTTCCTGGGCCGCACGGTAGGCAAAACGGTCCATCTCCTGGCGGGCTGCCTCAACGTAGAGGTCCAACGCCGCCTGCCGCTGCCCCGCCTGTTCATAATGGAAGGCCTGGCCGCGCAGGTCGTGGGGCGCCAGCACCCGGAACAATTCTGCTGCCTGATGGTGCAGAGCCCGACGGTGTCCGGGGGTAATTTGCTCGTAGATCACCTGCCACAGTTTGTGGTGGCTAAAAGCATATGCCGCCGGTCCTGTTTCCCGGATCAGATGGCGTTGCCAAAGCTCGTCGAGCCCCTGGAGGAGAGCTGGTTCGTCGCTCTGAATAAGGCCTGCCAGCCGGTCAGTGGTGAAGCAAGGGCCGAGAATGGCCGCCGCCTGGGCGATTTCCTGTGCATTGGGGGAGACCTGGCGAAAGTGGGCGACCAGGAGGTTGTGGGCGGTTTCCGGCAGGGGGGCGTCGTCTGTCAAGGTTTCCAGGCCAGCGTTGGCGTATTCGACGATGAACAAAGGGTTGCCCTCGGTGTGGCGAAAGATGGCTGCCGAGGTCTCCGGTGACAGGGAGCGGCCTGCCAGGTGGGCGGCCAACTGGCTACTTTGCGCCTGATTGAGTCGGGCGAGTGAGAGCAGGGTCAATTGGCCTCGGCTGCGCCACGTATCGGTAGCAACCTCGAGAGGATGGCTAGGGGTGAGCGCCTCATGACGGGCGGTAAGCAGTAAGAGAAGGCGGGCATCGGTGGCATGGTGCAGCAGATAGACCAGCCACTCCAGGGTCTCACTGTCAACCCAGTGGGCGTCGTCCAGCATCAACAGGATGGGCTGACGTTGCGTGAGGAGAGCCTGCACCAAGGCGTCGAAAAAGCGGCGCCGCTGCCAGGACTCCTGCAAAGGGGCGGGAGGGTGCAAGTGGGGGTGGGCATCCAGCAGATCGGGGAGCAGGCGGGCGACTTCTTGCGCCCAGGCCGGGGGGAGGTTCAGCGGTTGAAAGCAACGCAGCCAGGTGGTGATGGGCTCAAAGGCCAGGGAGGTCTCAGCCGCATAGCTGGCAGCCACGGCCGTGGTGAAGCCCTGTCGCCGGGCCCAGCTCACGAACTCCTCGGCCAGTCGGCTTTTGCCAATCCCGGCTTCACCGGTGATTAGCGCACATTGAGGAGGGACCTGACCCGCCCGAACGGTTTGCCAGAGTGCCCGCAGACGCCCCCATGCCTCATCTCGGCCGATGAGAGGCGCACCACGGGCAGTGCGCGGTCCTGCCTGTTCCCGCTGCAAGGTGTTGTGGAGCAGACGGTCATACACTTCGCGGGTAGCGGCATCCGGCTCAACGCCTAGTTCCTCTCGCAGGGTAGTGAGACAGGTGTGGTAGGCCTGCAGGGCGGCCGCCCGGTTTCCCCGCAGGGCATGCAGGCGCATCAAGGTCCGGTAGGCTCGCTCGTCCAGCGGGTCGAGGCGCAGCCAGGTTTGGCAGTAGTGGGTCGCTTCCTCATACGCATGGCGTGTCTCAAGCAAGCTGATAAGCGCCTCAAACGCCTCCAGGGCAGCCTGCCGGAATCGCTCCCGAAGCGGCAGAAGCCACTCCTCGTAGCACGCCGGCATCAGATCGCCTCGATAGAGCTCGATGGCCCGGCGTAGCGCCCTCTCGGCCATCTCTCGCCGACCTGCTTCCAGATGTGTTTGCGCCTCTTGAAAGGCTTGCTCAAAGTCCAGGGCGTCACAGGTGAAGGGCGCGTCCGGTCGCCACTGGACGTGGGTGGCATCTACCCAGAGGAAGGAGTTTGCCTGGGGCAACAGACGCCGCAGGCGGTGGAGTAGATTGCGCAGGTTGGTGCGGGCCTGGGATTCGGGGGCGTCGGGCCAGAAGAGGAAGGCCAGGTGTTGCCGGGGTTGGGGGGCGTGGCTGTGCAACACCAGATAAGCCAGCAGGGCCTGCAGCCGTTCACTTTCGGCCAGGAGTTGCCTCTCGTGTCGATCGGTTGCCTGGAAATTGCCCAGGAGCTGTATCATGAGCAGAGATGGCTGGGTGCTCATCCGACGGTCGATGATTGAGAAGGGGCCAGGAACAACGGCGTGGTTCATTATAGCATGATCCCGACGCAGGGAAAAGGGCTACAGAAGCAGGAAATCGGGACGGGTTCACTCGGCGTCGGGAGCGGCGTAGAAGATCTGGGCAGGGAAATTCGCGCGAAAACAAATTCGTCGGCTCCCACGTCTGGCCCGGCGTCCATGGGCCGCCTGTCTTGTCGATGTCGTCGTGGATGCTTACGTCCACCCCGGCGTCGATGGCTGCGGAGCCTGCCTGCAGGCGGAAATCGGCATCCAGCCAGGGATCGCCGGTGAGAGGATTGATGGCCTGGAAGGTGGGGGCTCCGGCCTCAGTGGTGTGGCGGAGGGTCACCGGGCCCGTGCCGGTGCGGTGGCTCAAGTAGGCGCTGGTGGCGGTGACGATGAGTCCGTTTTCCACAACCTTTGCTGGCTCGCGGCGCGTACCCTGAAGCGGCGAAGCCGCTGTCCGCTGCAACACCTCATGATGGCGCGGCCATCATTTTTCCTAGGGGAAACAG
>Ga0197142_1001846_pt1 | contig 19101 bp, 14 predicted proteins | sample GBS60_MetaG_FD_148614 | JGI IMG/M metagenome (GOLD analysis project Ga0197142, IMG submission 148614) | Sediment microbial communities from Great Boiling Springs, Gerlach, Nevada, United States - GBS 60_MetaG | ecosystem: Environmental > Aquatic > Thermal springs > Hot (42-90C) > Sediment... | reverse complement strand
GCCTGAACGGCTGGCCGGCCTCTCCCGCAAGGGGAGAGGCGACTTGCTTCATTCGGCTAAAATGTTACACCGAATGAAGCCACTCGCCCCACCGTTCGGCGCAAATATTCCCAGGGGCCTGTTGGGCCCTGCTCCGGTTTCGCCGGCGGAAAGTTACCGATTTTCGAGCAATTGGGGCAACGTTTCGATGAAACGGCGGATCTCATCCCGGACCCGGCGGTACGGCGCCAGGCGCTGTGCCGAGTCGGTAGCGGCCGCAGCAAGCCGGGGCGGATCATCAAAACCGAAATGCATCCGCCTAGCCCGGCCGGGAAAGATCGGACAATTCTCCTGGGCGTGATCGCAGACGGTAATCACATAGTCGAAGTCGATATCGGCCAATTCATGGACATGTTTAGATCGGTGGGAGGAAATGTCCACTCCGGCCTCGGCCATCACGCGAACTGCATCCGGGTTCAGACCTGCCGGCTGGATGCCGGCAGAATAGGCTTCCATCCAATCCGAATGTAACGCCCTGGCCCATCCCTCGGCCATTTGGCTTCGGCAGGAATTGCCCGTACACAAAAAGAGCACTTTGAGCTTTCCGGTCTGTGTTGATCCGCCGTCCGGCATGGTTGCCTCCTGACCAAAAGGCTGCTGATTTTGTTCAAGCTATTGAGAAACACTCCGGTCGAAAGCGGCGCTCGTAAGACTTTAGCCGAATGAAGGAACACGATATGTCATTCCTGCGCAAGCAGGAATCCCGGTTTATTCCCGCTCAGGTGGAAACCCAGGCAATCGGAGGTGTTACTTTCTGGATTCCCGCTTTCGCGGGGGAAACCCGTACCGACAGGGGCCTTCTATCCACCGATAGAGGGGACCTTATCCCGATGGCATCTTCTAGGTATTCTATTGGGCAGGAAAAGAGACGGGGGACACTTTAGCCGAATGAAACCCCACTCCTTTCCCCTGGTGGGAGAGGATGGCTGAGCGAAGCGAAGCCGGGGGAGGGGGAGAAAAGAAGGCAGCTCTCCACTTACGATTCCCCCCTACACCTGCCCCGCCGGGGGAAAGAGGACTTGGGGGTACGACAAACACACCTCTTCATTTGGCTAAAATGTTCCAGAGGCGGAAGAAGCAACCTAAGCCGCCTGGGAGGAGGGGAGTTAACGAGGGCGGACGTTTATCGGCCTTCGCGCAATCGGTCGCCCAGGAAGTTATCCAGTTCCGGGATGGAGTAGATTTTCTGGATGGTTTGTTCCAGCGGATATTCCACCCGCCGGAAACGGATGCGATCCTCGTCGATGATCAGGTAGCAGGCTCTGGGGTCGCCGTCCCGAGGCTGGCCGACGGACCCGACATTGATCATCAGCTTCTGCTCGCCCAACGGATATTCATAATGGATGTCTTCCGGGCTGAAGAAACGGAGGTCTTCGGTAAACACGCCGGGCACATGGGTGTGGCCCTGGAAGACATATTTCGGCACCAGAGCAAAGATTTTTTCCATCTTCCGCCGGTTGTAGATATCTTCAGGGAACACATATTCATTGAGGGGATTCCGCGCTGAGCCGTGCACAAACAGAAAATCCCCCTCCTGATAGTGGCGCGGCAATTCGCCCAGAAAGTCCCACCGGCGAAGTGCCTGTTGGCGGTTGCCTTGGCTATTTTCCAGTTGTGCGCGTGTCCAGTAGATGGCCCGCTCCGCCCCGGTATTAAAGCCTTCCGGATCGAAAAGAGCACCTTGATCGTGGTTACCCAGCAGGCATACCTTCCACTGCATCGCATAGTCGATGCATTCTCGGGGATTCGGGCCATAGCCCACAATGTCGCCCAGGCAGAGGATGTCCGAGATGTCCTGGGCTTTGATGTCGGCCAAAACGCTTTCCAAACTTTCCAGATTGCTATGGATGTCGCTGACAACGGCTGCTTTCACGCCGAAAGACCTTCCATCCGAAACCAACCGGTCGAGTCCGTTCCAGCACCCCTTGCCCGGAGAAAAAAGCGGACTCTTTGACAGTTTATGGTGGATTTAAGCCAGGGTCAAGTACGAAGCTATCTACCGGGGGAGGATAGGTTTTTTTGGGAGGCTGTCCCGAAATGGGCTACCGGCGAGGTTTAATGGTGGCTTCCAAAGAGCTTTGGGTTACCAAAGTCCCGTTTTTGTAGGGTTTTAGTCAGGGATGGGGCACTACGGTTGGTTGCCAACACCCAGATTGGGCAAGTTCGGGCAGCCTCTTAGGGGAACCTGGAAGAGCCTCTCCTATATCCCTCTAATTGGTGGAATCGAGATGGCCCAAAGGAGCGGACTCCTGCCCAATTCTTTTTCTGGTATCACTTTCGTTTGACTGTATCTACAGGAACCGGCCCCTACCATTTGTAGGCGCTAGCAATCATCTCGAACACTACAGATTGTGGTCATTGGGCCCGTTAGATACAGTCAATATAATGGGACTGTATCCGGTCGGCCAGGTCGCTACGAGTTGGAGGGGCTAAACATCGGCTCGAACACTACAGATCGTGGTACTTGGTCCTGGGGGATACAGACACGTTAATCGGAGGGATCGTGTGCAGTGGCGTGGTTGGTTCTTTCTCAATCTGTAAATGAAACCGCCTAAACCCCAGCAAAAACAGGGGAAAACGACCAGTTCGGCCGCCGGGAACCGAAGCAATCTCTCCACCCGGGCAGCGAAATGAAGTCCTTACCTTGCAACAAGTTATGGCAAAAAGCCGGCGTTGTTGTTTCCAGTGAGAGTTCTTTTTTCAAGAGGAGGCGTTGCCATGCGTACCGCGCACGTGGTGGTTGTGATGGGTGGGATGATGGGGTTGGTCTGTGGCATTCTGGGACGGCTGGCATGGACGGCCGACAATGTGCCGCCGGAAGGTTTTACCGCCCTGTTTAACGGCAAAGATCTTACCGGCTGGCAAGCAGCACGCGGCAGAGAGGAAACCCCAGAAGAACGGGCCAAATGGCAGGAACATTGGAAGGTGGAAGACGGCATGATTAAGTTCGACGGCAAGGGTCCCGACCTTTGGACCAGTAAAAAATACAAGGATTTCATCCTTATGGTCGATTGGCGACTGCCTCGGCCGGGCGATAGCGGCATCTATTTGCGGGGAAATTCTAAAAGCCAAGTAAATATATGGTGCAGCCCCCTGGGTTCTGGCGAAGTCTATGGCTACCGAACCGACAAAAAGATGCCCGAGGAGGTCCAAAAGGCCTGCACGCCGCTCAAACGAGCCGATCGGCCGGTGGGCCAGTGGAACACCTTCAAGATCACCCTGCGGGGCGACCGGCTCACCGTAGAGCTAAACGGGGAAGTGGTCATTCAGGATGCCCAATTGCCCGGTGTCCCCCGGGAAGGCGAAATCGCCCTCCAACGCCATGGCGACCCGATCGAGTTTAAGAATATCTTTATTAAAGAACTGGTCTCCGAGTAGGCCGACGCTTGGCTAAATAGGTCCACATAATTGCGAAAGTGTTCAAGGGTGCGAAATACCTTCGGTTTCGGAGGTGCCAGTAGTCCAACCACTTCCGGTTTTTTGTGGACTTATTTAGGCCTCGTTCTATGGGCATCCTCCGGTTTCGAGCCTGCAAGCTCGACTGTTGCCTTTTGGGGCACCCACCATCGGGACCAATCCTAACTCTTAAATTTCAGGTAACACTTTAGCTGAATCAAGCAACTGGCCTCTCCCCAGACGAGCTAAACCCAGCGTGTCATTCCCGCGCAAGCGGGAATCCAGAAAGTAAGAGAACTCCATATTGACTGGGTTCCCGCTTGGATGGGAACAAACCTGGATTCCCGCTTACGCGGGAACAAGCCTGGATTCCTGCTTCCGCAGGAATGACACATAGCGTCCTTCATTCGGCTAAAATGTTACCGAGCCTGGAAGTTCGACTTTTGCCATGTTGGGGTACCGCCAATCGGAGAAAGCCCCTACTCTTTGTATATCTTGGAGTTAAAAAAAACGGTCCCCAAAAGAGCGATTGATTTGTAACTTTCGACAACGCAAAGAGTTACGGAAAATAGCAGAATTCAGTGAAGGTATCGAGGGGAGTTTTTCCGGGGCAGATCGGTTGGGTGGGCAGCTACAAGAGCCGGTGGTTCTTGCTGGCAGGGGAGGAAGTTCTGGTCGGTCCGGTAAAATAGTGTATATGTGAATCATGGATCATTTGGATATATTTGGAATAGTCCTTCTATTAGGTGTTTTTTTTGCCACAGCGCTCCTCTATGCGTCCGTCGGCCATGGTGGGGCATCGGGATATTTGGCGGTGATGGCCTTGGCCGATTTCCCGCCCGAAACTCTTAAACCAACGGCCTTCGGGCTGAACCTGTTGGTGGCTTCGCTGGGATGGTTGCAGTTTTGGAGGAGGGGATTTTTTTCGTGGCGGCTTTTTTGGCCTTTTGCGGTTGGATCCGTCCCGATGGCCTTTGTGGGTGGGTATATCCAGTTGCCCTCGGAGGTGTTCCAACGGATTTTGGGGGGGGTGCTGTTGGCGGCGGCATTACGATTGGCGGTGCATCCCCCGCCGGAACGGACAGCCTGCAATGTGCCTTGGTGGGGCGGCGTGTTGGTGGGCGGAGGGATCGGGCTGATTTCCGGACTGACGGGCACCGGCGGCGGAATTTTTCTCACACCTTTGGTGCTTTTGGCAGGCTGGGCCAATGCCAAACCCGCTGCCGCCCTATCGGCCGCCTTCATCTGGGTTAACTCGGCAGCAGGCCTGGCCGGGCATCTGACCGCTACCGTCCACCTTCCTCCTCTGTTTCCCTGGATCGCCCTGGCCGCAGTGGCAGGGGGACTGCTCGGCTCCTATGGGGGTAGCCGATATGCCACTCCCCAAAGCCTCAAACGCATCTTGGCCTTCGTGCTCCTTCTGGCCGCCCTCAAACTCCTCCTGGCACAATAGCGGTGGGCCGACCGCCAGGATTTCCTACCTGCCCGGATAAGCCCCTTCGTACCCATCCGCCGAAGCAAGTATCTGCTGGTCCCAAGGCAAGCATCCCAGAAAGAATAGGCTGGCCTCCCTCCTCCCCGATCGAACAGTCTGATCCGGAGATCCGGGTTCCCGGCAAGTGGCTTCCCCATCCGCGGCGTTTGCCGGATTTTAGAGGCTGTCCGACATTGGGAGGCGGGCAGGGCCCGAACCGTTTCCAAACCCTACCGGTTTACCAAAATGCCCATTTTCCTAATTGGACTGTATCTACCGGAACCGGCCCCTACCAGATGTAGGGGCTACGAGTCGGCCCGAACACCACAGATTGTGGTAATTAAGTCCGGTAGATACCGTCAATCGAAAAGGTTTTGGGCACTTTGAAGGCCGCCGGTTGGGTGTGCCTCCGGGTAATGAAAAGTGGCATTTCGGGACGGCCTCTTAGCCGGGTCGGGGCCACTGTTTGCCCGCTCCCCTGACCTTCAAGAGGATCAGGGGGAGGGGAAATGCTTTCCTAGCAATACTTGCCGTTTGATCAGGAACAGCCAGCCTAACCTTCAAGAGGATCAGGGGGAGGGGAAATGGTTTCCTAGCAATACTTGCCATTTGATCAAGAACAGCCAGCCTGACCTTCAAGAGGATCAGGGGGAGGGGAAATGCTGGGTCCCGGCTTGCCCCGAGATGCCCCCGGGGGCGGTCCCATCGCAATTCGGGAAAAACCGACTGCTCCACCATGTGGCAAAACGGTTATGCAATTCCGAACAGTCGATGGACGTTGGCCTGGGTGATGGCAGCCAGGTGGTCTAAGGGTTGTTCCCGGAGATGGGCCAGCCGCTGGGCTACCAGGACAACATAGGCCGGTTCGTTCCGCTCTTGTTTGCCGCGCAGCGGGTCCGGCGTCAGATAGGGGCTGTCGGTTTCCACCAACAGTCGATCGTCCGGCACACAGACGACCGCCTCTCGGAGGGGCTCGAACTTTTTATTTGTGTAGGTCGCTGAACCGGCAAAACTGATATAAAGGCCCAACTCTACCGCTTCGTAGGCGGCTTCCAGGTCCGCGGAAAAGGCGTGCCAAACCCCGCGCAGTGGGCCACGATCCGCCGCCTCGTGCAACGCCGTCAGAAGCTCCTCCTCGGCATCCCGACAATGCAAGATCACCGGCAGTTCCAACTCCTGGGCCAGGCGCAAATGCCGGTCCAAAAATTCTAACTGGGTCTGCCAGGGCGTGAAATCTCGGTATCGGTCGAGGCCGGTTTCGCCGACGGCGACTACCCTCGGTTGCCGGGCTAATAGGCAAATCTGGTCCCAATCCCAGGGCGAGGCCTCAAAGGCGGCATTCGGGTGGATGCCAACGGCTGCATACAGACCAGGCCAGCTCTGGGCTAGCTTCACCACCGCCTGACTCGAAGCCGCCGAGGTTCCCGGACAGATTATCCTCTGCACTCCGGCGGAACGTGCCCGATGGATCACCTCGGTCAAATCGGCCGCAAACGCCTGATCGTCCAAATGACAATGGCTGTCCACCCACCAAAGGCCCGGTCCTGCCTCGGACGAACCCATCCCTGGCGAAAGAGCAGTCTTTTGGCTCATCGAAAGCTTCCTTTCGACAACGGTCCTATTCCCGCCGAGTGAAACACGCCGGCCCCCCTGGGCCATTATTGCTCTTCGCAAATTGTAGAGACACTAACCTCCCTGGTTTTCAGGCACGTTGGTGTCCCTTGGGTTTGCGAAGATAAACAGTTTGGCTGCATCCACCCGGCCAGGCCCCTACGACTTGGAGGGGCTCAACATCGGCTCGAACACTACAGATTGTGGTAATTGGTCCCGGTGGATATCGTCAAGATACAAGATAGCAAGATAGAGAGAGAGATTATATTGACTGTCTCTACCGGACCTAATTACCACAATTTGTGGTGTTCGGACCGACTCGTAGCCACTATATCTGGCAGGGGCCGGTTCCGGTAGAGACAGTCAATTTATTCAGGCAATGGGCTTGCTCCATAGGCCAACGGATCGAAGCCAACCGGCCAGATGGTTTCTCCGTCGAAGGTAGCGCCTTGGAGATTGGCGTCGGTCAGCAGGGCGTCGGTAAGATCGACTCCCAAGAATTTTGCCCCTACCAGCACCGCTCGGGTCAAATCGCAAAGGACCAAGGTGGTATGATAAAAATTGGCTTCCGTCAGATCGGCTTCCGTCAGATCGGCGGAGTGGAAGGAGGCGCCGTGAAACTGAGCTCGGCAAAGTTTGGCCCGTGCCAACCGAGTGTTATAGAGCATGGAAAAACTCAGGTCGGCCTCTTGCAGGTCCGTGCCTTCCAGATTGGCCCGGGAAAGGTTCTGCCGACTTAGATTCGCTCCCACTAAGGAGACGCCACGGAGATCGATCCCCATTAAATTCCGAGCATTGACCAAATAAAGCAGTTCTCCGGTAGTTTTATGCTTAATCTCAATCAGGACGGGTCCCCTCCGGCTGATGGACATCGACATGACAGACAACCCTGCCTACAGGAAATGGATGGCTCTGCGGAAATCTTCCCCGGGAAATACTACCCCCCAAAGGACGCATTCAAGGGCTCTGATCAGTCCAAACTTCCCAGCGGTAGAACGTTTTCCCCAGAGCCACTCTTATCAAAATTAGCTTATCCCAACTCCCCTTCTCAGAAAATAGTGCGGCATAAGGTACTGAATACAGATTTTTGTAACACTTTAGCCGTTGGAATCAATGGAACCCCTTTTAGCCCCATGCAGGGGTACGCTCGTCGTGCCCACAAAAGCGGTGATCCAAGGCAGCTACCTCCTGGAGGGATGGACCTGACAAGCAGGCCCTCCCACCGTGCTTCATTCCGCTAATTTGAATGTAACCACCGGCCCTGGCCCCTAAGACTTGTAGGGGCTAAACATCGGCTCGAACACCACAGATTGGGGTCCTTGGTCCCGGTGGATACAGGAAAGCTAAAGTGTTATAGATTTTGTAACTATTCAGCCGTATGAATTAACCCTGGGTGTTTTACCATAACTTATGGAATGCTCATGGGTTAGGGCTTTGGCTAGCAACCGGAGGGGGCAAAAAAATTAAATTCTTTATGGAACCTCGAATAATTCAACGTGGGCAAAAGGGAAGTATTTCAGGAGATTTTTCCGGAAAACCCATATATTTTGCCTGTATCTACTGGGCCCAAATTCCCACAATCTGTGGTGTTCGAGATAATTCCTAGCTCCTACAACTGGTAGGGGCCGGTTCCAGTAGATACAGTCAACATATTGAGCTGCTGTCCATGCTAGCATACAATCCATTGGGGGTACCTTGGGCAACCTCAGAGGCCGATAACATAGTCAAAAGGCCACCTAGTTCACGATATTTTCCGGATTTTTCAGAGATTCCTTTTTATAAGGGTTATAACAGATTTGCTGGATTCGGCTCATTTGACTGTATCCCCACCCGGCCAGGTCCCTACGACTTGTAGGAGCTACAAATCGGCTCGAACACCACAGATTGTGGTCCTTGGTCCCGGTGGATACAGTCAAGCTAAAATGTTACCCAATTTTGAGGGTGTCCGGGCATTCCGAGGGTACGCGTTGCCCCATTCCGGGTAGTCCTGCTCTAGACTCCCGCCCGTCCAACACCCAGTTTGAATATGTGATTTTGATATATCTATTGATTCAGCAAGGAGTTAAATAAATCGGATTTCCAGGCACCCTCACCCAATTTTGGAAGGTTTTTGTTGTGTCTGGTAGGTCCCTCAGGAAAGGTGTGTTCCATGAGCACTGCGAGCCAAACTCTGCCGATGGATAGGCAGCAGCAGTATCAGGAGCGGCTACGTCGGTATGTAACGGCCATGCGCAAAGGCAAGCCGGACCAAGTGCCGATCCGGCCCTTTGTGGCCGAGTTTACCGCCCTGTACGCCGGCTACACGGTACAGGAGGTAACGCAGGATTTTTGGAAAGCGTTTGCGGCGGTCCGCCGATGTGCCGCCGATTTTGATTGGGACGCCGTCGTGCCGAACATGGTCTATGGGTGGGCCGGTCTGGTCCAGGCGATCGGGCTTCGCTACTATGCTACGCCGGGCGTGGAGCTGCCGCCGGATACCGGCTTCCAATACCTGGAACCCCCGGAACAGCAGGCCTGGATGCAGCCGGATGAATACGATCTGTTGATCGAGGACCCGACCGGGTATCTGATGAACGTTTGGCTGCCCCGGGTGGCCGCCGACGTTGTTCCCCTAGGGCAACCCTGTACCTTCCGGAACAACATGTCATTTCTGAAAGGCGGCATGAATATGCTGGCATATTTCATGGCGTTTGGAACACAAAATCAGTTGCTCCGCCAAGAGTCGGGCACTGTGCCGGCCCTGTCGGGCATCCTGAAAGCGCCGTTGGACATCCTGGCCGATAAACTCCGAGGCTACCTCGGCCTGTGCACCGATCTATTCCTTCGGCCGGAGAAAGTGCTGGCAGCCTGTGAAGCGTTAGCGCCACATCTATTGCATGTGGCCCGAAGCGGGGCCGATCCCCAGCGGAACCTGCCTGTCGGCCTCTGGATGCACCGGGGTTGTGTGCCGTTTTTATCCCGCCAGCAATTCGAAAAGTTCTACTGGCCCACCCTCAAATGGATTACCGAAGAGTTGTGGCAAGATGGCATCCAGACGCTCTACTATGCCGAGGGCGATTGGGATGGCAACCTGGACTATTTTGCCGAGTTGCCCGAACGGAGTATCATCTTCCACATCGACCGAAGCACGCCGGAACTTTGCCGAGAGAAACTGGGCGATAAGTTCTGTCTGTCCGGCGGGTTGCCCAACGACCTGTTGGCCTTCGGCACGCCGGAGGAAGTGAAAGCCTATTGCAAAAAGCTGATCGACCTTTTGGGCCGAGACGGCGGCTACATCATGGACGCCTCGGCCATCATGCAAAACGAACCGAAATTGGAAAACGTGCGGGCTATGACCGAATTCACCCGGCAATACGGGGTCTATGACGAGCCGGAGCTAGTGGATCTGCCATTGCCCACGCCCCCGGCCCGACAGCCGCTTTGCATGGATCGGCCCGGTTGCCGGATTCGGCCGCCCGGCGTGGTCATCCCTTGGGAAGAAAAACGCAAAGAGTTTCCCGAAACCTTTACCGGCGACGAACAACTGGTCCGCCGCGTCTGGGAAGAGTGCGACGCCATGGCCTATACCTACATCTGGCAGGTGCTGCTGTCGTTCTGATAAAATCCATCTGCCCGGACCTATAAAATCCATGGAACATGAGGGCCTGAACGGCAGCGAAGTGTCATTCCTGCCTAAGCAGGAATCCAGAATCTCCGCCTCTTCCCTGGCGGGAGAGGCCGGCCAACCGAGAGGTTGGCCGGGAGAGGGAGAGAAAAAGGCGGCTAGCCACTTTCGTGTCCCCCTCACCCTAACCCTCTCCCGCCAGGGGAGAGGGAAGATAGAACGCCCTCCATTCGGCTAGATGGTTCCATTCAATCCATCTGCCCGGACCTGGTAGAATCCATTCCCCTTTGGCAGCAAGGAGAAGAGTTCTGATGAGTCAGTTGAGCACGTTAGCCGATGCCCTAGCCAATTGCCAACGGGATGTGTCCTTGCAGATCGTTCGGGATCAATTGGCCGCTGGAAGCCCGGCTTCGCAGATTGTGGCCGAGTGCAACCGAGGCATGACCTTGCTGGGCGAGCGGTTTGCCCAGGGAGAGTGCTTCATCCCGGAACTGATCTTCGGCGGTATGATCATGAAGGAAATTCTGGCGGAGCTGGGCCCCCATTTAAGCTCCGAGCAGCTTGGGCCGCCGGTGGGCAAGGCCGTCATCGGCACCGTCCAGCACGACGTACACGACATCGGCAAAGACATCTTAATCTTGATGCTCCGGGGGGTGGGGTTCGAGGTGGTCGATTTGGGCGTCGATGTGCCCCCGGAGCGGTTCGTCGAAGCCGTGCGCCAACATCGGCCCCATGTGGTCGGCATGAGCATTCTGCTGACCACCTGTTTCAAATCGGTGTCCAATACGGTCGAAGCGCTTCGAGCCGCCGGTCTCCGGGACAACATCAAAATCATGCTCGGCGGCGCTGCCGCCAGTGAACTACTGCGGGAAAACACCGGTTGTGACTTTTACGGCAAAACCGCCGTGGATGGCATGAAATACGCCTGCCAACTGGTCGGCGCACCAGCCTGAGCGTGCCACTTCCAGCTAACTCAACCATCCCAGGTGGATTCGGCACATTGTATGCGGTGGGGGAAAGGTTAGGTGGGGTTCCCAGTTGGGGTAGGGACCCGGAAGTGCGAATGATCGGTACATCGGAGTTCTCTTCGTCTCCATAGCCTGTCAATGTTCGGTTTCCAACCGAAAGAGTTTGCCTATCTTCCGCATTTTATCTAAGTTCTCGTTTTCCAACGGGTTATGACTCCCAATCCTTACCCACACCCTCCGTCAAGTTCTGAATTTTGCAAAATGCGAAATGTACCCTGCCCTGCGCGTGCATCTCGCACTTTGTGGGGCAAGAAGGTTTCTGTAACCACAATGGGGCTGGTAATCCCCTGAGCGGCTGCGGGGCATCTGGCACTTTGTAGGGCAAGAAGGAGGAATGGGGGTGGTGCTGGCAGGTTGGGGGCTGGGGAATCAGATAGGCAAGACCGAACCGAAGGAATAGAAAATCCCTTTAATAACAAGGACCTAGTCTCTGCCTTTATGCCTTTGTGATACGCACGTTTTTGGGGAAATTTTTATCTATGTTTTTTATTTTGCGCCAATTATCGTTCGCCAGGGTCGAGGGGGCCAAAAATCTCCTCCTCCGCCATGTGTTCATTCGCAATTTTGCAAAGTGCGAAATGCCCCCTGTTCTGCTGTTGACCTGGAGGAGGATTTTCTCGTATAATCCCACACGGTTGAAAGGGAGGATCGACCCAGAGGGAGGCACATGGGCAGAGCGTGCAGTTTTGAGGCCAAAGGTTCTAATCGGCAACGAGGGTCGTAGTCATTCCCCTCAATAATGTGGGTTTGTCCCCCCAGAAGTCCGCTCCTGGATTACCAGGGAGGGGTAGATTTTCTTGCGATGTGGTTTTGGATTTCTCTGGTTTTTCCTATTTTCTCTAAATTGCCCAATTTTATAGAAAACAAGGCCTTAGATACACCTTAAAAGGTGGGGATAAAATCCACCAAGAGGGCAGGTGCTTATTTCTGTTCGGGGGGATTTCAGGAGATCTCCTACCCCGCGTTGCTAGTAGAATCGGGTTGGCTAAAGGTTGGGTGGCCTGGGGAGAGAGGTGGTGTCCGGAACCGTCTCGCCGGAACTCAAACAACGGATTAAAGAGGCCATCGACATTGTCGAGTTGGTGGGCCGAGCGATTCCGTTGCGTCGGCAGGGTCGGCTTTTTGTGGGGCTGTGCCCCTGGCATGACGACACCCATCCCAGCCTGCAGGTCAACCCGGAACGGCAATCCTTTAAGTGTTGGGTCTGTGATATAGGCGGGGACGTCTTTACGTTTGTGATGAAGATGGAGGGCGTCGGTTTCCCCGAAGCCCTTCGGATTCTGGCCGAGCAGGCAGGCATCCCTCTAACAGCCGCCTTCCAACCGGGCCTCAGCGGGGGTGAAAAACAGGATCTTTACCATGCCATGGCCTGGGTGGAAGGCCAGTATCATCGGTGTTTGTTGGACAGTGGGGAAGCGGAAGGAGCCCGTCGGTATTTGGCCGACCGGGGAATCCGCCCCGAAAGCATTAGGAGGTTTCGGCTGGGTTTTGCGCCGGCGACGGCGGCATGGATTTTGAGTCGGCTTGGTCCGGGCCGTCCCAATGCCCCGATGTTGGAAAAACTGGGCATCTTGGTGCGGTCGAGTTTTGGGCCGGGCTGGTATGATCGGTTTCGGGGTCGGCTGCTGTTTCCGATTCACGACTGGCAGGGCCGACCGATCGGCTTTGGCGGCCGGGTGTTGCCGGGAGTGGATACGCCGCAGCCGGCCAAATATATCAATAGCCCGGAAACCCCGCTTTTTGCGAAAAGTCGGGTGCTTTATGGGCTGGACTTGGCCAGGGAAGGCATTCGCCGGACCAAGCAGGTGCTGGTCATGGAGGGCTATACGGATTGCATTCTGGCCCACCAGATGGGCTTCGACAATGCGGTGGCAGTGCTAGGTACCGCTCTGGGCGAAGAACATATCCGCATCCTCCGCCGATGGGCTGACCGGATTGTCCTGGTCTTAGATGGCGACGAAGCGGGCCAACGCCGGGCCGCCGAAGTCTTGAGCCTCTTTGTCAGCCATAATCTGGACCTTTGGATTCTGACCTTGCCCGAGGGGCTGGATCCGTGCGACTTTTTGCTCCAGAAGGGGCCGGAGGCGTTTGCCCATCTTCTGGAAACCGAAACCGTCGATGCCCTGGAACATGCTTATCGGCTCCGGACGCAGGGGATCGACGTGCGCCGGGACATCCAGGCGGCCGGTGAGGCGTTGGAAGGATTGTTGGAGATTGTGGCCAGCGCCCCCCGGCTTCGGGAGGATTCGCCGCAGCAACGGCTTTTACGAGAGCAATTGCTGTTGCAGCGATTGGCCGAGCAGTTTCGATTGCCAGAACAATTGGTGCGGGATCGGCTCAGCGAGGTGCGTCGGGCACTTCGGCGTCGGGCGGAGCAGGCGGCACTGCGAAGGCGGACGGCGAACGGGTTGACCGACCAGCCTACCCCGGCCCGCCTGGATCCCCTGGAACGGGAACTGCTGATGTTGATGGTACGGTTTCCGGAATTGACATGCCGGATTGCCCGGCAGTTTCCTGCCGAAGCGATTCACCATCCCGGGGCCCAGCTGATTTACCGGACAATTTGCCGGTTGGCCGAGGCCGGCCAAATGCCCGATTTCCATCGGCTCCTCTTGGAATTTGAAGAGCCAGAACTACACAACCTGCTGGTCGAACTGGATGAAGAGGGGCTGACCAAAGACATTCAGGACCCGTTGGCATTGCTGGAAGAATTGAAGCGGTGTTATTTTCGACGGGCCACTCAGGTGCAGGCACTGGTGCGTTCGGTGGTCCAGCGACCGGAACTGACCGAGCCAGAAAATGAACAGCAATGGCTTCGGCAACTCCAGGAGCGGGAACGGATCCGCCATGGTCTTGTTTCCCCTACGGAAGGGGGAACCGGCTCAGAGATTTCCCAGGGTAACGGACTACCAGACTAATGGAACAGTTCTGTTCTTTTCCTTGCATCTGTTCTGGAATCGGTGCTTTTGGAATCGGGTTACCTCTTCATAGGCGCCCCGGAGGGCCAGAAAAACGATTCTGGTTTGTCCGGAAGGAGGTGAGACGCCTTGCTGTGGGTAATCCGGGCTGGCCCATGGGGTACCCGTCAAGAATCGCTCTGCCCCAGCACCGGTACCGATCTGCTTCCCGATCGACTAAATGCCCAACCGGTTACTGCCCGGTGCTGCTGCGAACTTCTCCCCTGCCAGCGCTAACGTGGGAGGAAATCGGCCCGCTTTTTGGCCTGTCCGAAAGGCAGCGGAGTGGCTTGGGCTGGCAGCGGCCGCCGCCGATAGGCTAAGAGGCTATCTGAATCCCCATGAGCTTGCTCGTGTGGTGATCCGCCTTGCTGGGGTTTTCGGACAGGCGACAAAAGCAGGGTAACATTTTAGCCGAATGGAGGGGCGTGCTTGGCACGCCCGCAAACGCGGCGGTCCGAGGCGGTTATCTCCCAAGGCACGGCCCTGACAAGCAGGTCCCTCCGAGGGCCTTTTCTTGGCGAAAATGTTACCAAGCAGGCGGCTGGGCAAACGGCTGTTTCGGGCGGGCCTCTGGCGGCCCTGCCATCTTGGCCAGTCGATTTTGGTACGGTTTGGATGTCCGAGCGGCATCCGGCCCCAAACTTGGTAGGCAACGGAGTTCCCCTACGGCGTCTGAAGGAGCAAGGATGTGGAAAAGTTTGAACAAGAGTTACACAAATTAGTGGCCAAAGGAAAAGCCCAAGGTTATCTGACCTACGACCAAGTAACCCAATACCTTCCGGAAGAAAAAGTCAATCCCGAACGGATCGATGCCTTGCTGAGGGCCCTCGATCGGGCCGGGGTAGAACTGGTAGAAAAAGCGCCGGAGCAGGCCGATTCCGCCGTCCGAGGTGGCCAGCCCTCCTCGGATCCGTCCGCCTCTGGCGAACCGGTCTCGCTGATTGCCCTGGAAGAAAAGGCCAAATGGTCCAGCGACCCGATTCGCTTGTATTTGGCCCAAATGTCCGAAATCCCGCTGCTGAGCCGGGAGGAAGAAATCGCCCTGGCCAAAAAGATCGAAGTTACCCGGAAACGGTTTCGTCGGAGTGTGTTAGGTTGTTACCTGGCGAGTCGGGCTACCTATCATACCCTGCTGAAAGTCTTCAAAGGGCAACTGCCGTTCGACCGGACGATCAAGGTGTCGCTGACCGAGGGATTAACCAAACAGCAGATTCAGCGGCGCATGCCGCACAATCTGAAAACCATCAAACACCTGATGGAAGCCAATGAGGAGGATTTTGCGAAGTTGATCCGGCGATCCACCCCGCCGGAAGAGCGCGCCGAGGCCCGGCGGCGGTTTCTGCGTCGGCGCCGGAAGATTCTGATTCTGCTGGAGGAGCTGAGCCTGCGAACCCGCCGGATTCAGGCGATGCTGCGCCATCTGCAAGAAGCCTCCCGCCGAATGGACCAATTGCGCCAGGAGATAGCCCGTTGGAAAACCGACCCTGGCGCCAAGGCCCGGCTGGCCCCGCTCCGCAAAGAGCTTCGCAGTCTCATGCTTCAAACCCAGGAAAGTCCCCGGAGTTTGCGCACCCGCTGCCAGCAGATCACCCAGCAATTGGAGGCCTACGAAGAGGCCAAACGGCAACTTTCCAGCGGCAACCTACGCCTGGTCGTTTCCATCGCCAAGAAGTATCGCAACCGGGGTCTAAGCTTTTTGGACCTGATTCAAGAGGGCAACACTGGCCTAATGCGAGCCGTAGATAAATACGAGTACCGCCGAGGCTATAAGTTTTCTACCTACGCCACCTGGTGGATTCGGCAGGCGATTACCCGGGCCATTGCCGAGCAGGCCCGCACCATCCGCATCCCGGTCCATATCATCGACATGCTGGGAAAAATAAAAAATGCCTCCCATCGCCTCTTGCAAGAATTGGGCCGAGAACCGACAACAGAAGAGATAGCCGCAGCGGCCAACCTGTCGATCGAAGACATCTACCGGGCCTTGAACATGGGCCGACAACCGATTAGTCTAGATCGACCGATGGGAGATAATGAAGATAGCAGCGTGGGAGATTTTATTGAGGATGCTACTTCGTATCGGCCAGATCGAGCAGCGCACCATGTCTTACTACGTCAGAAGATCGAGGCGCTGCTTAAGACCCTTACCTATCGGGAGCGGGAGATCGTTCGACTCCGGTATGGTCTTCTGGATGGGTGCCCATATACTCTGGAAGAGGTGGGCCGGATTTTCAAAGTCACCCGGGAACGAGTCCGACAAATCGAAGCCAAAGCCCTCTGCAAACTTCAGCATCCGGTCCGAGCAGCCCAGTTGGTCGGTTTTCTGGAACGGCAGGCAGGCTAACCTGCCGGCAGATACCCTCGGGACACCAGACCCCTTGTTGGAAGGGGGACTTTTTGCAGGTCTTACGCAGTGCCATCTATTTGTTGTAGCTATATACCTCAGAAATGGGGGAGCCGCCGCTGGTTCTTTGGCAGAATCAGCGGCTTTTTTTATGCCGATTGGGGTATTTCCGGACGGTCCCCGCGAAAGGGGTTCTCCATGAAGGGGGAAACCCGGGAGAGGGAGGTTTCTGTAATTGGAAATATTTATGGTATTTTTTGTATTTTGTCCATATTTCCTAGATTCTTCAAAAGGTGCATTTTACCCATGAGTAGCACGCCAAGCCCAATAACTTTGGATCTGTTACGGACGTTGCATCGGATTCATCGGCAGTTGGCCGACCTGCGGGATCGCCTGGCCCGAGGCCCCCGCCTGGTCCAGGCCCGGCAGGCCCATGTGCAGCGGCTGTCGGATCGTCTGGCCCAACTGCAGGCCGAGGCCAAAGCCCTCCAGATCGCCGTCGATCAAAAACAACTCCAACTCCGCGAAGGCGAAGACAAAATCCAACGCTTCCAGCGCCAACTCAACGAGGCTAAATCCAACCCCGAATACCAGGCCCTCCTGGAACAGATTAAAGCCGTCAAAATGGCCAACAGCGTCCTGGAAGATGAAATCCTGGAAGGCCTGGAAAAGATCGACCAATTTAAGTTGACCCTGGATCAGGCCCAGGCCGATCTGGCCGTCGCCAAAGCCGAGCTGGAAAAACTCCGCCAAGAAATCCAACAGCAACAGCCCGCTTTAGAGGCGGAAATCCAGCGGGTTGAAACCGAACTGGCCCAACAGGAAAAGCTCCTTTCGGACGAGATACGCCAGGTTTATCATCGCCTGCTCCGCCAACGGGGCGAACAGGCCCTTGCCCCCGTGGAAGGCGAGTCCTGCGGCGGCTGCCACCAACAGGTGCCCATCAACATGATCAGCAAAATCAAACTCAACGAAGTCGTCTTCTGTAAATCCTGCGGCCGATTGCTCTACCTGCCAGAATAGGCTTTCGTTACCATGGGAGCTGAATGAAAGTGCCCTGATTGGCAACTGCTCTTCAGGTTCGGTTGTTCGCCTCGTGACCGGCGGGAGAGGCCGGCCTGGCCAAAGGCCAGGTTGGGTAAGGAGGCTTGTTTGTCATTCCCGCGAAAGCGGGAATCCAGAAAATAGGAAAAGTAGTAACACTTTCGCCATTTGAAGAAATAAGGAGGAACCTCTGAATAATTCAACGTGGACAAAAGGGAAGTATTTCAGGAGAATTTTCCGAAAACCCCATATATCGAGCTGCTGTCAATGCTAGCATACAATCCACTGGGGGTAGCTTGGGCAACCTTAGAGGCCGACAACATAATCAAAAGACCACCTAGTTCCCTATATTTTCAGGATTTTTCAGAGTTTCCGGAAATAAGATTGTGTCATTCCTGCGTAAGCAGGAATCCAGGCTGCTTTGGGCCTGCTACTGGGGTTCTGCTGGGCAAGCGGGCCCTGTGAGATACTTTCTGGATTCCCGCTTTCGGGGGAAGGACACGCCGGGTTTAGCCTGCCCAGGGAGAGGCCAGTTGCTCATTCGGCTAAAAGGTTACCAAAAGTCCATGTTTCCTGTCGGCCTGCCGCCGCATAAGCTAGGTGATCCCCGCCGGGAATCCAGAAAATAGGAAAAGTCCATATTTCCGGGGTTTCCGCTTGCGCGGGAATAAACCTGGGGTTCCACCTATGCGGAAATAGGCCTGGACTGCTGCTTGCGCAGGAATGACACATAGTCCCCTGCATTCGGCTGAAATATCTATTGTCAGCGGTGAAGAGAGCTATGACTGAGCCTGGTCGGCCAGGCGGCGGAGTTCTTCTTCCAGCCGGGCAAGAATCTCTTCATAGCTAAACGAGCCAAGCAGTTGGCTACCGCGTTTCAGGTTCACCCGATTTGGGCCGCACCATAGACCCAGATCGGCCGAATCGGTTTCCCCGGGGCCGTTCACCCGGCAGCCCATGACCGCAATCGTGATCGGCAGGTGCTCGAACGGCCGGCAGAGCGTGCGAACCTTCTCGGCCAACTGAATAAAAGCCTCGTTTTCCACCCGGGAACAGCTTGGGCAACTGACGAGAGTTAATTTTCGGCCTGCCGGATCAGGCGGCGGCTCCAGTCGGCCGGCCGCCAGGTCCGCCACCAGCGCCCGCCCCGCTTCCACCTCCAGGTGCTTCTTTTCGGCCGGCACGGTAAGCGATACCCGAATCGTATCCCCAATCCCTTCTCGCAAAAGCGTCTGTAGCGCCCAACGGGTTTTTCGGATTCCTTCCGGGGGCAGGCCCGCTTCGGTTACTCCCAAATGCAACGGCACGTCTGGCCTCTGCTGGGCAAAGAGCCGATTGGCTTCCACCACCTGGAACGGATCAGAATCTTTCAGCGAGACGCAGTATCGGTGAAATCCAATCCGATCCAAAAGTTCGCAGTGTTCCAGGGCGCTGGCCAACATCGGTCCCAGCGCATCTTCGGGCGGGAACTTGGCCTTCAGGGCCGGATCGACCGAGCCGCAGTTAACACCCACCCGCAGGGCGCAGTCATGCTGGGCGGCCACCTCGGCCAGCCATTTGACCTTCTCCTGCCAAAGCCGACCAGGCTCCTGGTGATGCAG
>Ga0197142_1001842_pt1 | contig 19139 bp, 16 predicted proteins | sample GBS60_MetaG_FD_148614 | JGI IMG/M metagenome (GOLD analysis project Ga0197142, IMG submission 148614) | Sediment microbial communities from Great Boiling Springs, Gerlach, Nevada, United States - GBS 60_MetaG | ecosystem: Environmental > Aquatic > Thermal springs > Hot (42-90C) > Sediment... | reverse complement strand
AGCTAAAATTAAGGATTTTCTTAAACTTAAGTAAGAAAATTCTTAAATCTTTGCGTTCTTTGACATTAAAAAATCAAAAATAAAAAGAGGAGAACTTAGAAATGGATTTATTAATTTTTTTGTTCCCTTTTGGGGGAGCAGTGGTCGCAAAAAGGGATTATATATTAAAATTTATAATTTTTTTATAATTTAAGAATTTTTTTAATATCTTTAATTTTGATTGATAAAGTTCTATAATCTAAATAAATACCATGATTTTTAAAAAATTTAATCTAACAAAAGAAGAACTAGAAAAAAAAGAAGAATTAGTTGAAAAAACAGAAGAGTCTTTAGAAAAAATAGGAAAGTCAAAATCACAAATTGAAGCACGATTTACAGAAACAAAAAAAACCCTTGAGTCTTCACAAAAAGAAATTAATGAATTTTTAAAAAAAGAATTACTAGATGAAAGCGATAGAGTTCGGCTCACTCGTGTTTTGCAACTTGTAGAACGTTATAAACCTCAACGGGAAGTGGCGGAGCCAAAAATAAACAAATGGCTAAGTTATCTTGAGACTGTATATCGTTTTTTACCCGGCAGAAGAAAATCTAAAAAAACTATTGACGCTGAAAATATCTCTGCTCGTTCGTATCTTCTTGCTGAAAAAACTATTGCTTCTCTTCGCACTCTTCGCCATTTAGATTTTCAGTTAAAGCAAGAAAGCGGTTTTTCTGAGGAAGAAATTTTAAATCAGGAAAGGCCAACAGAGGTAGTTGCTCGAGAAATTTTAGATACCTCTCTTACTTTAGAATACGAAAAGAAAAATTGGGGTGTTGAGCGAATCTGTCTTGATGGGATTCAAAACCATTTACCTTCTGATTCAAAAGGAGAAAATGTTTGGATTAGATGTCTAGTTGATGGTAGCTGGGTTTCTCTTGATGAGGCTCGACAAAAAAAAGATAAAATTGAAGCCGTAAGATTTATAGATGATGGAGTTGGTTTTGATGTTAGATGTTTAGCTCTTTTGTATTCTACTAAAGTAGGTGAAAGAGAATCTCGGGGACAGTTTGGCGAAGGAATTAAAATGATGGCAGCCGCAGCGCTTCGGGAAGGCTTGGAATTGGAAATGGAATCTCAGAATTGGCGAGCAAAGCCAATAATAAAAGAAGTAGAAATTTTTGACACTCGGCATCAAAAGAAACAGAAAGTAGAACAATTGGCTTTCCAAGTTGAGTATTTAAAGGGTGAAAAGATGATAGGTTCTCGGACTACTTTTTATAAACCAACCAAAGCATTTATTGACGAATTGATGCAAATTGAAAAGAAAGTTTTAGCTTTACGTGATAATTATCGTCCTGCTTTTGTTGGTAGTGAAGGTGAAATAGTAGATCGTGAATCAGGTAATATATTTGTGAAAGGTATTTATGTTACCAATAAAAAAACTTTATTTTCTTATAACTTTGAAGATGCAGAAACAAACCGGGATCGTAATGTTGTTGTTTCTGAAGATTTAGAAAAAAGGATAGCTAAAATTGTTGGAGAATTATCTGATAAACGACTTATCAAAACACTGCTTAAGAAAAGTATTTTAGAAGAGGATGCGATTGAAAGTTCTTATATCTATATTGAGCCTAAACATCCTAGTGTTTGGGTTGAAGCATTTTATGAAGCATTTGGTAAAGATGCAGTTTTGGATACTGGTTTTAAAATCCCTGATGTTTTTAAAGAAAAATCTATTAAAAGAATTAAGTTGCCTTCAAGCGTTACTAGTTTACTTTTACGAGTTAGTGTTAAAACTGACCGAGAGGCAACTCCTGATTTTTGGGAAGAAACTATTCCGACTTCCTTAACTCTTGATTATGGAAAAGATATCTGGAATGAGGAAAGAATTTTACTTGACGCAATCCAAAATCATTTGCCACATGATTCAGGTGGTTCGATAGTTGGTTTACGGTTTAAAACAAAAGACGGTAAATGGCATCCTTATTTTAAATTAGCTTCCACAAAAGATGAAGAAATAGAAGCAATAAGAATTTATGATAATGGATATGGGTATGATTCGAGATTACTTGGTTTTTTCCATTCAACTAAAGAAGGTAATGAGAGCGCTGGTAAGTTTGGTGAAGGGTTAAAAATGCTTTGTGTTGCTTCGCTTCGTAAAGGTATTGATGTAACTTTACGTTCTAGAGATTGGTTAGCAAAACCTCGAGTTTTAAAGCAAGAGATTGATGGGAAAGAAATATCTCAACTTGTTTTTGATGTAATTCATACTATTAAAAATAAAGATATAATAGATGATGATAAAGAAGTATATCAGAGCAGTTCAACAACTTTTTCAAATTTGACACCCGAGTTGTTAAAAGAGTTTCGCGAGATAAACAAAAAAGTTTTAGCATTAGAAAAAACTAAACCGGTTGAGTCAACGTCAAATGGAGATATTCTTTCACTTGAAGGAGGTCTGTTATATGTTCGTGAATTACTTATTCCGGGTGACCATAATTTACTTTTTACTTACCATTTACCAAAATTTGAAATGAAAAGCCGCGATAGAGGATTTATTGATCAAAAAGAAATTGCTTCAGCGATAGCTCAAATTTGGTCAGAAGTTAAAAATCGTGAAGTTATAAAAACTTTTTTGTTTAAAGCAAACCTTGAAGCAAAAAAAAGCAATGTAAAAGATAAGTTAATAAAGGCTATTACTGATTCTACTCCAGTAAAGGATAAGTTAGAGTTTTGTATTGATTTTATTCCAAAGGATAAAGAAAACTGGAAAAAAATTTTTGAGGAGGTTTTTGGTAAAGATACCGCTATTCGGGACGTTCGGTCTGAAGATTTTGACGCTATGCAGCAGAATATGCATGTTGGATTAACGCTTATATCTTTTCCAACAGCTGTTTATAGAGTTTTACAAAGATTAGGTTTGCCAACTTATGAATCTCGGATAAAAGAAATGACTGATGTTGAAGTTGTCCCGGAAGAAGAATTAACTTCTGAGGAAAAAGGAGTGATAGAAATTTTAAAAGCAATTGATGAATATTTGCCAAATAATAAGTCGGCTGTTATTAAAGTTTTTAAACGTAAGTTTCCAGATCAAAAAGTAGCAGAAGGATTTTATAATGATAAAGAAAAAGCGGTTTATCTTTTAAGGGATATATTAAAAACTCTTCCGGTAGCAGCTGACTTTTATGTTCATGAAAAAACTCATCAAAATACTGACGGCGCTTCAGATGCCAGTAAAATCTTTAGAGATTATCTTACCTTGACACTTAGCAGAATTGTTCTTGAAAAATTAAAAGAAGTAAGACCGGATTTATTAAAAACTGAAGAATAGAATATTATTTTATTTTTTTATGATTTTTTATTGTGAAAGTAGGTATTTTAAATCAGTGGAGGATATCGTATGATAAGATTGTATTTTAAACAATTTATTTTATTATGAAAATCATTAAAGAAAATCAAAATTTGATGGTTATTAGAGATAGAAATATCTTTGCTTTTTTTATTGGAGTGATATTTATAGTAGTTGGGTTTTTAGTAATTTTTAAACCAGATTTTTTTGTTGAGCAACCACCTTTGTGGTCTGGTTTTATTGGAATTGTAATAGGTTTGTTTATTGTTTTTTTGGTTAAAACAACTACAATTACGCTTGATAAAAACGCAAATAAATTTTTAATAGTTTGGAAGAATTTAATTAAAGAAAATTTTAAAGAGTATAGTCTTGATTTGATTAAGGAAGTTGAATTACGGCAAATTTTTTATGTTTCAAGCGAAAAAGAAAAGAGGGGTGATTATTCATATCGTTTAATTTTTGTTTTAAATAATGGCGAAGAAGTTGTTTTAAATCCTAATAAATTGTCAGCAATTCGGATTATGGGGAAAAGGATTATAAGAGAAAAATTAATAGCAGCAAGAATAGCTAGTTTTTTGAACGTTCCTTTTCAAGAAAGAAAACCGCCTACCGTTGGCGAGGCATTATCTAGTCTTCAACAAGTTGTTCAAAAAGAGATTGAAAAATATAAAAAAGAATAAAAATAGAAAATAAAATAAATCTATTACCGATAAGAGGTTTTACAATAATATATTGGCTATTTTTTAGATTTCTGATAATATTTTAGGAAAGATAATTTATTTTTAACTATGCTTTATGATGTAATTATTATCGGTGGGGGACCGGCAGGAGTAGCGGCAGCGGTTTACGCAGCTAGAAAAAAATTAAAAACCCTTCTTATTACTGAATTTTTTGGTGGCCAGTCTGTCGTTTCTGATGATATTCAAAATTGGATTGGCGAACCTCATATTTCTGGTTTTGAACTAGCTCAAAAATTGGAAGCTCATGTCCGTTCTTACCCTCAAGATATTGATGTAAAAATGCCTGAAAAAGTTGTTGAAATTAAGCCAATTGAGTGTAAAAGTGATGATAGAATTTGTGATTTTGAGGTTAAAACTGATATAGGTGGTATTTATCAAGGGAAGACTATTATTCTTGCTTCTGGTGCTCGTCGAAAAAAACTTAATGTTCCGGGTGAAGAAAAATTTGAGGGTAAAGGAGTTGCTTATTGTGCTACTTGTGATGCTCCTCTTTTCAATGGTAAAAGAGTGGCAGTTATTGGTGGTGGCAATGCCGGGTTGGAAGCCGTTCAAGATCTTTTTCCTTATGCTTCTGAAATTTATTTGATTCACAGAGGCGAAGTGCTTACTGGCGATTTAATAGTTCAAGAAGAAATAAAAAAGAATCCTAAACTTAAAGAAATTATTCTGAATGCTCAGACGATAGAAATTCTTGGTGATTCTTTTGTGACTGGTTTAAAATATATAAATTCTAAAACCGGAGAAGAAAAAGTTTTATCAGTTGAAGGAGTTTTTGTTGAAATTGGTTCTGTTCCTAATTCCGAGTTGGTTAAAGATTTGGTGGAAATTGATAAATGGGGTCAAGTTATTGTTGATTCTAAATATGGTTCTACTTCTCATCCTGCTATTTTCGCTGCTGGTGATGTTACTAATGATCCTTATAAGCAAAATAATATTTCAGCGGGTGATGGTGTTAAGGCTGCTTTATCAGCTTACGCTTATCTTCAAAAGAGAGGGAAAAAAAGCCCGGCTGAAAACATTTAGTTTTAATTTACTGTGGGGATAAATTGTTGAGAACTTTTTGCGGCGATTTTTTAGAAAGTAGAAAAAATCTTATTTTTTTTAAAACCTGTTTTTTGAAAAACAGGTTTTTATTTTTTTGACTTATAGTGAGTTAGTGGTATACTTTTTAGTGTAGGTGGGGGATTGTGGATAAATATGGGGATATCGGCTCATTTCTGTGGATAATTTTTAATAAAAATGCTTTTAGGAGAATATAAACATAATTTAGATTCAAAAGGTCGTTTAGCTATCCCGGTAAAGTTTAGAGCTAAATTGAATGCTGGTGCTATTGTTACTCGGGGACTTGATGGGTGTCTTTTTGTTTTTGATTTGAAAGAATGGGAAGATTTAGCTAAAAAATTAATTTCTTTGCCTTTAGCTCAGGCTAATTCAAGAGCTTTTGTTCGTTTAATGTTAGCTGGAGCTATTGATGTTAAACTCGATAATCAAGGAAGGATACTTATTCCTGATTATTTGAGAGAATATGCTCATTTAAAAAAACAAGTAGTGATAGCTGGTTTGTATAATCGGCTTGAGATTTGGGACAGCGAAATCTGGAAGCAGTATAAAACAAAAACTGAATCAGCTTCTGATGAGATAGCCGAAAGATTAGGAGAATTAGGTATATGATATAAATTTTATTTATGCATATACCAGTTCTTTCAAAAGAAGTTATTGAAGTTTTAAATCCTAGAGAAGGTGAGTTTTTTATAGATGGCACAGTTGATGGCGGAGGTCATGCAGTTGCTATTTTGGAAAAAATTATGCCAGGAGGAAAATTTTTGGGTTTAGATTGGGATAAAAAAATGATAAAAAATTTTAAAAAAAAGATAATTGGTTATAATTTTCCAAATAATAAAATTATTTTAATAAATGAGAATTTTAAAAACATTCCTATGATTTTAAAAAATAAAAAACTTGGAAAAGCTGATGGTTTATTACTAGATTTAGGTTTTTCATCTGAACAATTAGAAAGTTCTGGCCGGGGTTTTAGTTTTAAAAAAGATGAGCCACTTATTATGACTTATTCTGATTCTCAAAGACCTGTCCGGGAATGGCTTGAACTTCTTAAGGAATTTGAACTTGCTTGGATTATTTATAAATTTGGCGAAGAAAGATATGCGCGACGAATTGCCCGAGCTATTAAAAACAATTTACCTATTCAAACTTCTAAAAAGTTGGCAGAGTTAATTGAAAAAGTTTTGCCTAAAAATTATGAAAGAGGACGAATCCATCCAGCTACTCGTACTTTCCAAGCATTGAGAATCTTTGCTAATGAGGAGATTGAGAACATTAAAGAATTACTTTTAAAGATTAATGATGTGGTTAATGTTGGTGGACGTTTGGCAGTAATTACTTTTCATTCTATAGAAGATAGATTAGTAAAAAATATTTTTAGAAATTTAGCTAAAGAGAAAAAGGTCGAAATTTTAACCAAAAAGCCAATTCAGCCTAGCCAACGAGAAGTTCGTTTGAATCCAAGATGTCGTTCGGCTAAGCTTCGAGCTTTAAAGGTATTATGACTATTATTAACCCATCAAGAAATTCTAGTAATTTTAAATTTATTTTTCTTATCTTTTTTATTATCTTTGTTAGTGGGATTTTTTATATCTATCAGTATAATCAATTTGTTAATTTTAAACACCAAATTGCTAATTTAGAAGAAACAATAAATAAATCCCAGATAGTTAATACGGATTTAAAGAATAATCTTTATAATCTTACTGGCCCGGCGGTTCTTAAAAAATTTGCTATTGAAAAAGGATTAGTTATTGATACTAAACCCAATTATCTTGAGGTCAAAGAAAATGAACTTTAGATTTTTTTTATTAATTGGTATTTTTGGTTTACTTTACGCCTTATTAGGTATTAACCTTTATCGTCTTCAAATAGAGAATAGTTTTTATTATGCTGAGAAAGCTCAAGCAAGAAACGAAACTGCTTTAAGTTATCTTTCCAAAAGGGGACGTATTTTTTTTACTGATCGAAATGGTAACTTGATTCAAGTAGCTATTAATCGTGATTTTTCAATGATTTATGCTGTTCCTAAAGAAATAGAAATAGAAAAGATGAGCGAGATTTCATCTTCATTAGCACCTATTATTGGTTGGAGACAAGAAGAGCTTAAAAATGCTTTAAAAAATAAACCTCAGAGTCTTTTTCGTTTATTAGTTGATAAAGCCTCTGAAGAACAAATTAAGAAAGTTAAAGAATTTTCTTTTAATGGAATTTATACTGGTTATACTATTCATCGTTTTTATCCTTTTCAGAATCTTGGTTCGCAAGTTTTGGGTTTTGTTGGTATAAACGAAGAACATATAACGCCGACTGGTCTTTATGGAATCGAAAAATTTCATAATAAAATTTTAGCTGAAGGCAAAGATGTTTATTTAACTATTGATAGAGCTATTCAAGCCGAAGCTGAGTTTATTCTTTCAAATCTTATATCAAAATTTGAAGCTGAAGGAGGAACAATAATTGTTCAAGAACCTAAAACGGGCAAGATTTTAGCAATGACAAATAAACCTGATTTTGATCCTAATAATTACAAATATTGGCCAGTTAAAAATTTTATTAATCCTGCTATTCAGCATATTTATGAACCGGGGTCAGTAATTAAAGTGATAACAATGGCGATTGGCATTGATACTGGAGTACTTACCCCTGAGACAATTTTTGTGGATAAAGGAAGTGTTACTCTTAATGGTAAAACAATTAAAAACTGGGATGAAAAAGCTTATGGACGAATAACTATGACAAAAGTTATTGAACGTTCAGTTAATACCGGTGCTGTTTTTGCTGAATCAAAGATTGGTCATAGAAAGTTTTTAGATTATCTTTTAAAGTTTGGTTTTGGAGAATTGACTAATATTGATTTACCAGATGAAGTTGCCGGTAGTCTTAAGTCGTTGACTCGGAAAGATGCTCAAGATATAGATTTTGCCACTGCCTCTTTTGGTCAAGGAATTGCAGTTACCCCAATTAGTCTTATCAACGCTTTTTCGGCTATTGCCAACGGTGGCGTTTTAATGAGACCTTATATTGATGCCCATAAAGAACCAGAAGTAATAAGAAGAGTTATTAAAGAAGAAACGGCTCGACAGGTTATTGAAATGATGGAATCAGCTGTTGAGAAAGCCCAAATAGCGGTTATCCCTTATTATCGGTTAGCTGGTAAAACGGGTACTGCACAAATCCCTGATTTTAAAAACGGCGGTTATACTGATCAATTTTTTCATACTTACATTGGTTTAGCGCCGGTTAGTGATCCTAAATTTGTTGCTCTTATTAAGCTTGATAAACCCAAAGCTCAACTTGCTGGGATGACAGTAGTTCCGGCTTTTAAAGAATTAGCTCAATTTATATTAAATTATTATCATATTTCACCTGATAAACTTTAGAAATTAAAATAATTTTATGAGAGAAAAAATTATAAAATTACTTCGTTGGTTACTTAAAGTATTAGCTAAACTCACAATAAAAAAATACAAACCGGGCGTTATTGGAATTACAGGAACAGTGGGCAAAACTTCAACTAAAGAGATGATATTTTCAGTTCTTAAATCTGAAAGGAAAGTTCGTTCTTCATCGAAAAGTTTTAATAACGAAATTGGGTTGCCTTTAGCTATCCTTGGAGATTGGGAGACAACCGGAAGGTTTTTCTTTTGGTTTAAGGTTTTTTTGTATTCAATTCGTCAGCTTTTGATCAAGAATAAAACTTATCCAGATTTGCTTGTTTTAGAATACGGTATAGATAGACCAGGGGATATGAGTTATCTTCTTGAGATTGTTAAACCATCGATTGGTGTGTTTACTGCTATGAGTGATATTCCGTCCCACGTTGAGTTTTTTTCAGGTCCTGAAGCAGTTTTTAGAGAGAAATCCAAGCTTATTGTTCATTTGCCAGCGACTGGTTTTGCTGTTCTTAATGCTGACAATGATTTAATTTTAAGCCTCCGTTCACAGATTAAAACACATGCAGTGACTTTTGGTTTTTCTGAAAATGCCGATGTTAGAATAACTAATTTTGAAAATAAGCTTGATAGTAAATTTGTTGGTTTGTCTTTTAAACTTAATTATGGTGGTAGTGTAGTTCCAATAAGAATAGAAGGTGTTTTTGGTAAAGGGATAGCTTATTCGGCAGCTTGTAGTGCAGCGGTTGGTTTAATTTTTGGCATCAATTTAATTAAAATCGCTGAAGCTTTAGCTTTGTATAAACCGCCCCCAGGAAGAATGCGATTTATTAAGGGCATTAAAGAGAGTGTCATTATTGATGATACTTATAATGCTTCACCAATAGCAATGAAAGAGGCTTTAGATGTTTTAGCTTCTTTGAAAGCAAAAAGGAAAATTGCTGTTTTAGGTGATATGCTTGAAATTGGCAAATACACTTTTGAAGCTCATGAATCAATTGGTCGTTTAGCGGCAAAAATAGTTAATTTTCTTTTTACTGTCGGCATTCGTGGTAAAATTATTGCTGAAGCAGCCGCTCAAGCTGGTTTAAAATCTGAACGTATATTTCATTTTGAAACAATAAACGAGCTTGGCGAAGTTCTTAAAGGAAAGTTACAAAAAAACGATTTAGTGTTAATAAAAGCTTCTCAAGCCGTAAGATTAGAAAAAGTAGTTAAAGGAATTATGACTGAGCCTGATAAAGCTAGCGAGCTTTTAGTTCGTCAAAATAAACTGTGGCTTGAAAAACCTGGAATTTATGATAAAAAAATATAAATTTTTTGCTTAGCAATAAAATTTTTTAAGAAATTTGTTGATAAATTATTTAATTTTTATAAATTATAAACATAAAATTGAGTTGTATTATAAAATTAAACTTGAAGTCGTTGAAAATTTAGATTAAACTCATAAAGTAAGCTCCTATCGTCTAGTGGTTTAGGACGTCGCCCTCTCACGGCGGAAACACCGGTTCAAATCCGGTTAGGAGCACATATAGAAATATAAATGATTATCTTTAGAGAAAAATTCATTTTTTGGTTTACTGTCATATCTTTAATCTTTTTTTTAGTGAGTATTTTTTTAACGGCTTTTAATTTAAGTCTAGAAGAAAAAAGACCACTATTTATTCTTCATTTTGATGCTTATCGAGGAGTAGATTTTTTAGGAAAAGTTATTGATGTTTGGTTTATTATTAGTGTTGTTTTTTTAATGTTGGCAATCAATGTTGTTTTAATAGAAATTTTCTTTTATCGAGAAAGAATTCTTTCTTATTTTTTGGCGGGTGTTAATTTTCTTATCTCAGCTCTTCTTGTTATTGTGATAGGAGTGATTATATCAATAAATTAAATTTATCAGATTGTCATAATTTATTTTAAAAATAAAATAAAGAAAAAGCTTCTTTTTTTTATTTTTGATAAGAGACAATGGAAGGAATTGTTTTATTTTACAAACCAAAAGAAATAACTTCTTACGAGGTAGTTAGAAAGTTTAAGGAATTAGTTAACGAAAATCACATTGGTCACGGCGGAACTCTTGATCCTTTAGCTGAAGGACTTTTGATTTTAGGAATTGGTCGTAAAGCGACAAAAAGGCTTAGTAGAATTCTTAAAAATACAGAAAAAGAATATGAAGCGGTAGTTAAACTTGGTGCTGTTTCAGAAACTTATGATGCCGAAGGTCCGATTGTTGAGCAAAAAATTTTATCAATTCCTACTTATGAAGAAATTAAAGATAAATTAAAAATTTTTATTGGAGAAATATATCAAACACCGCCTTTGTATTCAGCAGTAAAGATAAAAGGTAAGCCAGCTTACGAAAGAATAAGAAAAGGAGAAAAAATTGAACTCAAACCAAAGAAAGTTTTTATTAAATCAATTGAAATATTAGGTTATGAATCTTTAAAGGTTCAACTTAGAATAATAGCTAATTCTGGCGTCTATATTCGTTCTTTAGCTCATGATTTAGGTCAAGTTTTAGGTTGCGGAGCTTATCTTTATGATTTAAAAAGAACAAGAATTAATTCTTTTAATATTGAAAAAGCTATTAGTTTTAAAGATTTAGAAAATGATTTTATTGAATTGAAAGGGGAGATTTTTGGAAAAGTACAGGGAGTTGGTTTTAGATTTTTTGCTTTAAAAGAAGCAAAAAAGTTAGATTTAAAAGGGTATGTAAGCAATACAGAAAAAGGTTCAGTTGAGGTTTTAGCTCAAGGTAAGGAAAAATCGCTTCAAGAATTTATAAAAAAACTTAAAAAAGGTCCACTTTTTGCCCAAGTCAATGATTTTGATTTTATTTTCCAAAAACCAACTACTAAATTTTCAAGTTTTTTTGTTTTATAATTTAGAGTATGAGCAAAGATTTGCTTATTAAAAACTTAATAGAAGATGGCTATTTGAAAACACCGGCGATTATTGAAGCTTTTTACAAAATTGACCGGATTGATTTTGTGCCTGAAGAGTTAAAAGAGGAAGCCTATGGCAATTATCCTTTACCAATTGGTTATAATCAAACCATTTCTCAACCTCTAACTGTTGCCTTTATGTTAGAGCTTTTAGAACCGAAACCCGGCGAAAAAATCCTTGATATTGGTTCTGGTTCTGGTTGGCAAACTGCTTTACTTGCTCAGATTGTAGGCGAAAAGGGGAAGGTAGTAACTATTGAGATTATTCCTGAACTTGTAGAAATGACAAAGAAAAATATTGCTAAATACAATTTTGGGGAAGTAGTTTCGGTGATTGAAGGAGATGGTTCAAAAGGATATGAGCCTTTAGCGCCTTATGATAAAATCATTGCCGCTGCGGCTGTTCAAGAAAAAATACCTGCTTTTTGGTTAAGTCAATTAAAGTTAGGAGGGAAAATTGTAACCCCAGTGAGAAATAGTATTTATTTATTAGAAAAAACAGGTCCTAATGAATTTTCAGAAAAACAATATTTTGGCTTTAATTTCGTGCCTTTAATCAGTGATTAAAAACTTCAAACAAATAATATATTCTTAGCAACTATGCTGATAAGAGAGATAGAAGATGAGGAAGGATATTTAGATTACAAAGAGACTGAAAAGAAAAAAAGAATTTAGAAAAAGTCATAAAGATCTTATTGAAAAATTCTACCAACAAAATATTAAATCTACAGGTATTTCTCTTCAATTCTGGGTAAATGGTGAGGGAAGATTAAAATTAATATATGTTGACAGTGAAAAATTAAATTCTTTGTTACTAGTTCTTAAACATCCAAATAATAAAGTAAGACATATTAGTTTGAGGGATAAAAAAATTGGAGTTGAAAATAATAATATTTTAATAGAAATTGCAAAAACAAAGGGAATTATAATTGATTTATAAAAATCCATAAAGTTTTCTTATTATTATGCCCAAGTTTTTTTAAACAATATCTTGCTAAAGAAAGAAAAGAGGAGGGGGGTAGCTTCAAAAGAAACAATAAAAACTCTTCAAAAACTAAAAAAGAAAAAGCTTTGAAGCTAGCAGAAAAGATTAAAACCTTAAAAAGCTAAACCAGAGAAAACCAAACAAGATATTTAGCTATTATTCAAAAAATTGAAGAAATAAAAAGAATATTTTTATAGAGAAAGATTAATTATTGGTTGGAGACTAGCTAGAAGGAGGATTCACTGAAGAAAATGTTTTAGCTGAATATCAAACTGGAGGCGGTGTTTAGATAACTAATTTTTCACCAAGAAAATTATCTATAATTTATTTATATTTATAAACACTTGACAAATTTTATCTAGGCTATAATATTAAAGATATATAATGTTAAGAAAAGTGAAATATAAAAGCGGATGAACACTTGCGGCTCTTTTGTCGTAATGTGTAAATCCGCTAGCCAAGCGGATTTTTGTTTTCTAGTAAGGAATGTTTTGAGAGCTATTTGAAAATTTATTCAGGAAGATAACAATTCAGAGAAGGTGTGAGGTATTTTATCTAAGGGTGGATGGTGGATGCCTTGGCATTGAATGGCGATGAAGGACGTGGCGTAGCTGCGATAAGCCTCGGGGAGGTGCGTAGCAACCTGTGATCCGGGGATCTCCGAATGGGGAAACCTAGTTGAGTAAACCTCAACTACTCTAACATTTTAGTTAGAGGGCGAACCCGGTGAAGTGAAACATCTCAGTAACCGGAGGAAAAGAAAACAATAGTTTATTCCCTGAGTAGCGGCGAGCGAAACGGGAGGAGCCTAAACCAATCTTATTTTTAAATAAGATTGGGGTTGTAAGAAAAAATACGTCTTCAAGTTTGAAAAGTTTTGTAATTGTCTGCGAAAGCAGAGATTTATGAAACTTTAAACTTGAAGGGAGAGTTACAAATCCATTTATTAGCAGAATGAGCTGGAAAGCTCAGCCAAAGAAGGTGATAGCCCTGTATGCGAAAATAAATGGACTCTCTAGTATTTTTTCTTGAGTACCTCGAGGTCACAAAGCCTTGAGGGAATCTGGGAGTACTATCTCCTAAGGCTAAATACATTCAATGACCGATAGTGAACAAGTACCGTGAGGGAAAGGTGAAAAGTAGCCCGGTTAGGGCGGTGAAATAGAACCTGAAACCATCCACTTACAAGGAACGGGAGCCCGTTACAATGTTTTTAACAAAAACATTGGGGGTGACCGTGTGCCTATTGAAGAATGAGCCAACGAGTTTACGTATATCGCAAAGTCTAATTCCGATTAATCGGAAGGAGGCGTAGGGAAACCGAGTCTTAAAAGGGCGTTTCAAACTCTAAATCAGGTAGAATTTTAATAAATCTATCTGATTTGGTGTTTGATAGCGGTATGCGTAAGACCCGAAACCGAACGAGCTTACCTTGGCCAGGATGAACTTCGATGAAGATCGAAGGGAGGTCCGCACCGGTGAGTTGTGCAAGACTCTCGGATGAGCTGAGGTAAGGAGTGAAAAGCTAATCGCGTTCGGTAATAGCTGGTTCTCTCCGAAATAGTTTTAGGACTAGCCTTGTGTGTTTCTTTACGGAGGTAGAGCACTGGCTGAGCGACAAAGGGCGAAAGCTCGGTCGTTCAATCAAACTCCGAATGCCGTAGAGTTAAAACACAGGAGTCAGACTGTGGGGGCTAAGCTCCATGGTCAAAAGGGGAACAGCCCAGACCGCCGTCTAAGGTCCCTAAGTTTTTGCTAAGTGTGAAAGGTGGTTATTATCCTCAGACAGATAGGAGGTTGGCTTAGAGGCAGCCATCCTTTAAAGAGTGCGTAACAGCTCACTATTCGAGGATAATAGCGCCGAAAATTTACCGGGGCTAAGCAAAACACCGAAGACGCGGTTTCGTTCCTTTTTATTTTAAGGAACGAAAGGTAGGAGAGCATTTCTTACGCGTTGAAGGAGTATTCGTGAGAAGCTCTGGAGCGTAAGGAAGAGAGAATGTTGGCATGAGTAATCGCAAAGCTGGTGAAAAACCAGCTCCCCGTAAATCCAAGGTTTCCTCCGCAACGGAAATCGGCGGAGGGTTAGGCGGCCCTAAGGCAATGGCGAAAGCCGCAGCTGATGGACAGCCGGTTAATATTCCGGCCCCTCAATATCTTTCGATGGAGTGACGAAGAGGAGTAGATTGAGTGTTTTAATGGTTTAACATCCTTGACCGAGAGCGTCCGTTAGGCAAATCCGGCGGACTACCTTAAATGGTAAGCTCCAGGGTAGAGGCGAGAAAAGGTTATTACCTTTTCAAGTCAATCGAGCCCTCTTCCGAGAAAAACTTCTAAGGTTAAAGATATTGAGTCCGTACCGTAAACCGCCACAGGTGGATGAGGCGAGTAGCCTCAGGGGAACGGGTGATTCCTCCTTAAGGAACTCGGCAAAAAAGCTAGGCGTAACTTCGGGAGAAGCCTTGCCGTATTTTTAAATACGGCCGCAGCGAAAGTTTCCCTGGCGACTGTTTAACAAAAACACAGCTCCCTGCGAACTCGTAAGAGGATGTATAGGGGGTGACGCCTGACCGATGCGAGAAGGTTAAAACTGCCGGTGTGTTTCATTTTGAAACATGCTGAGTGGTCGAAGCCCTCGTCAATGTCGGCGGTAACTATAACCGTCCAAAGGTAGCGCAATTCCTTTCCGGGTAAGTTCCGGAGCGCATGAATGGCGTAACGACTGGGGAACTGTCTCAAGGAGGAGCCCGATGAAAATGCGATACCCGTGAAGACGCGGGTTACCGGCAGCAAGACGAAAAGACCCCGGAAGCTTTACTGTAGGTTGATATTGATATTAAAGCTTGGATGCGTAGCGTAGTGGGGAGGCGTTGAGTCTCGCCTTCCGGGGCGAGAGGAGCCGTCAATGAAACACCCATCTTCCAAGATTTAATATCTAACCCCAACGGAAAAAACGTTGAGGGACAGTGTCTGCCGGGCAGTTTGTCTGGGGCGGAACCCTCCTAAAAGGTAACGGAGGGGTCTATTAAGGTTGGCTTAGCGCGGATGGAAATCGCGCTGGACGTGTAAAGGCATAAGCCAGCTTGACTGCAAGGCTTACAAGCCGCGCAGGTGCGAAAGCAGAGCTTAGCGACCCGACCGCACTTTATAGGAAGGCGGGAGATAACGGATAAAAGTTACTCCGGGGATAACAGGCTGGTGAGGTCCGAGAGTCCTTATCGACGACCTCGCTCGGCACCTCGATGTCGGCTCACCACATCCTGGGGGTGGAGAAGCTCCCAAGGGTTTGGCTGTTCGCCAATTAAAGTGGTACGTGAGCTGGGTTCAGACCGTCGTGAGACAGGTCGGCCTCTATCTGCTGTCGGCGTGAAGACGTCTGAGGGAAGTCGTCCCTAGTACGAGAGGACCGGGATGAACGAACCTCTGGTCTACCGGCTTTGGCACCAGCTGAAGCGCCGGGTAGCTATGTTCGGAAAGGATAAGCGCTGAAAGCATCTAAGCGCGAAGCCTCTCCCAAGATTAGACGTCATGGGTTCGTCGAAGACTACGACGTTGATAGGCTCTAGGTGTAAGCAGCGTAAGCTGTGTGTCTTATATAACTAACAACGAGCAACAAACGATTAACGATTTTTGTCGTTAATTGTAAGTTGTAAGTTGTTAGCTATGTAAGCAGCCGAGGAGTACTAATAAACCCGACAAAAATACCTCGCACCTTTTCTGGGTTGTTATCAATTTGAATTGATTTTAAAAATAGTTACCGCTGGTGTTTTACCAAGACGTGGCCCACCTTTTCCCATTCCGAACAAAGAAGTGAAAGCGTCTTGGCCCAATGATACTCTTTTTAATTAAAGGGGAAAGTAGGGTATGCCAGCGGTTTTTTATTTTATAAGTTTTTAAATTATAATAAAAATAAAATGAAATATATTAGCCAATTAAAGTTGAAAGAATTTGCTGGAAAAATTTGTCTTTTACGTGTTGATTTAAACATTGAACCAAACGAGAGAATAAAAAATCATCTCCGTTTGAAATCAATTATTCCAACTATTAATTTATTGATTAAAAATAATATTAAAGTTGTTATTTTAAGTCATCGTGGCCGGCCACAAAAAATTGATAAAAAATTAAGTTTAAAGCCATTCAGTTTAATTATTTCAAATGAATTAAAAGAAAAAGTAGAATTTTTTCCAACTTTTCAATTTAGAAAAAATAAAGAAAAAATTATAAAGTCAAAAAACAGAGTTTTTCTTTTTGAAAATCTTCGTTTTTTAAAAGGAGAGGAGAAAAATGATGAGAAATTGGCTAAGCAGTTGGCAGAATTAGGGGATTTTTATGTCAATGATGCGTTTGCTGTCTCTCATCGAAAAAATTCTTCTATTGTCGCGATTACTAAATATCTTCCTGCTTATTTTGGTCTTTTGATGGAAAAAGAAATTAAAAATCTTAATAGAGTAATAAAGTATTATCATCATCCTTTTGTGATTATTATTGGTGGCGCTAAGATTTCTGATAAAATTGGAGTTATTAAAAATTTTTGGCATAAAGCTGATTACTTTATTTTTGGCGGTGGACCGGCTAATACTTTTTTAGCAGCTAATGGTGTGCCGATTGGCGAATCGTTGATTGATAAATCACAGATTCTGAATTTGAAATCAATAAAAAATCTATTTAAGCAAAAAATTGTTTTACCGGTCGATGTTAAAATTAAAAATAAAAAGATTTTGGATATTGGCGAGAAAACAGTAAAAACTTATAGCGCAATTATAAAAGATTCTAAAACAGTTATTTGGAATGGACCGATGGGTTTTTTTGAAAAAAAAGGTTTTGAAAAAGGGACTTTGGGAATTTGGAAAGCAATTTTAAAAAACAAAAAAGCCTATATTGTTGTTGGCGGCGGTGAAACTATTGCTTCGCTTAAATTACTCAAGAATAGCCGCGTCCCGGGGAATGTTTTTCTTTCGACTGGAGGGAGTGCAATGCTTGAGTATTTGTCCGGTAAAAAGTTGCCGGGAATTAATGTTTAGTTTAAAATTGACAAGCAGTTTTTTATATGCTATACTTAAAACAGCCTTTTAGATGAAAATTAAAAACTAAAAAAATAAGGAGAAAAAAAATGGATATGGATAAAAAAGTTTTTATTAGCGAGAGAGGACGTATTTCTTCTTACGGAGCTTCTCTCTCAGAAATAGTAATTGAGTATTTTATTTGGGTTTTTAAAAAATTTAAAAAAATTTTTAAACTCAAAATTTTCTAACCAACTACTTTTTAAGTAGTTGGTTTTTATTTTATAATTAGTTTATGAAATCAATTGTGGTATTATATCATTCAAATTGTCTTGATGGTTTTAGTTCAGCTTGGGTAGCGTGGAAAAAATTCGGCGATAAAGCTAGTTATATTCCAACTGAACCGCAAACTTTACCAAAAGTAAAAATTAAAAACAAAGAAATTTATATTGTTGATTTAGGTTTTTCAAAAAAAGATATTAAAAAATTAATCAAAGATAAAAATTTCGTGACAATTATTGACCATCATCTTAGTGCCAGAGATGATATTAAAACCGCTTCTCAATGGTATTTTGATTTGAATCATTCAGCTTCAGTGTTAACTTGGCAATATTTTTATCCAAACAAAAAATTACCTAAACTTTTAAAGTATGTTGAGGATATAGATTTATGGCTTTTTAAATTACCTTACACAGAAGAAATTCTTGCAAGTATTCAATTTTTAGACCAAAATTTTAAAAACTGGGAGAAATTGGTAAAAGATTTTGAGGACAGAAAAAGAATTAAAAAATATATTGCTGAAGGGAAAATTATTTTAAGCTATCAAAATAAAGTTGTTGATATAATAGTTTCAAGAGCAAATTTAGTTTATTTAGCTGGTAATAGAGTTTTGGCAGTTAATTCCTCAATTTTAAATTCGGAAATTGGTAATGTTTTAGCAAGAAAAAAACCGCCTTTTAGCATTGTTTGGTATCAATCAAAGGATAAAATTCGTGTTTCTTTGAGATCTAGAGGTAGATTTGATGTTTCAAAAATTGCTAAAAAATTCGGTGGTGGCGGCCATCAAAAAGCTGCTGGTTTCTCTATCCCTGTTGACAAAAAACCACCTTGGAAAAATATAAAAAATGATTAAAAGAGAAATTTCTAATAAAGACAAAATTGTAATCTATACTGATGGCGGTAGTCGAGGTAATCCCGGACCGGCAGCAATTGGAGTAGTGATCGATAATCAATATTATTCTAAAGCTATTGGCAAAACCACTAATAATATTGCTGAATATAAAGCAGTGATTTTTGCTCTTCAAAAGTTAAAACAGATTTTAGGCAAAGAGAAGGCTTTTAAAACAGAAGTAGAGATACGTTCAGATAGTGAATTAATGGTTAATCAACTTAATGGTTTTTATAAAATAAAAGATGCAGAATTGAAAGAACTTTTTATTGATATCTGGAATTTAAAACAAGATTTTAAAAAAGTAAGTTTTGTATATATTAAAAGAGAAGAAAATAAAATTGCTGATAAATTAGTAAATCAAGCTATTGATAATTTATTTTAAATATGTTATAATAAAATATTGGCAAGCCAAGCGATAGCGCTCCGTTTTGTTAAAACGGGGTGAGGAAAGTCCGGACACCTATTTAAACGTATCCGCTAACAGCGGACCATCGAAAGATGAGAGGTGCGAACAGAGACGC
>Ga0197142_1001840_pt1 | contig 19145 bp, 20 predicted proteins | sample GBS60_MetaG_FD_148614 | JGI IMG/M metagenome (GOLD analysis project Ga0197142, IMG submission 148614) | Sediment microbial communities from Great Boiling Springs, Gerlach, Nevada, United States - GBS 60_MetaG | ecosystem: Environmental > Aquatic > Thermal springs > Hot (42-90C) > Sediment... | reverse complement strand
TTACCCTAGGCCTTGCCTTCTTCACGGTGGTCCTTCTGGGACCTCTCGCCGATTTGAGAAACCCCGACCGCGCCCCGTTGCTCTTCAGCCACGCCCAGATCTCGCCAACTGAGGCCCACCCGGGCACTTCGTTGATTGCCCTCATGGGCGGAGTTATGTGGCCGCTGGGTTGGATCTTAGCCGCCTTATTTACGCTCCTCTACTTCTCCTACTCCATGTACGTGAAGTATCTGTCCACCAGAAATCCCCTCTACAGGATCCTGTCGCTTGGGGTGTCCACCCCTGAGCGGTACAAGGCGTTGAGGCCGTTGCTGAAGGTCCTCGCCGCCCTATCTCTAATCCCGCTTGCCTTCTGGGCTATCTACCCCGCCACGTTGTTTGTGATGCAGACAAACCTTTTCATATGGCGGAACTGGACTCTGCTACCAGCCATGTACTTCGCCGACACATTTGTGACCGCAACCGCGGCCGCAATACTGGCCGCCTGGATCGTCGGCCGTAGCAAGCTACAACAGCTGGAGGTGCCCTCGCTCCTCGTGATACACGGCGCAGGTTCCGTGGCTGTCGCTGCCCTTCTCCTTATACAGATTTGGCTTTGGGAAAACCAATTCGGCGGATCGCCGTTTTACGCCGCCTTGACGCCAATAGTGGAGTGGGCCTACGTCGCCGTTGGGCTCTTTCTGTTAACCTTCGCAATTTCGCTAGTCGCCTCGAGGTACCTCGCCGCCTCTCTCATAACGCCCTTCACGGGCCTCGCCGCTACGATATTCAACAAGTGGAACGTGATAATAAGGGCCCAGGCAGGCATGAAATCCGGCTTGACGTTTCTCGAACCCAACGCGGAATATCTCGTACACGAAATACCTATGATGGCGGCGATTGTGGCCGCCGGCGTGTTTCTCGCGATTGTGCTCACTTCAATATTCCCCCTAGAGGTGAGGAACCATGACTAGCAGAAGAACCTACCTAAAGGCCGTAGCCGCCGCGGCGGCGCTCGGCGTTGCCCTGTGGGGCTACTGGCCCGTGGTCGAGAAGATAATCAGCCCCAAGAGAAAGCCCTACGGCCCGGACCCCCAGAAAGGCGGCGACGTCCGCTACGTCCGCTCCGTCTGCCTCGGTTGCAACGTGAGGTGTGGCATAACGGCGCGTGTTGTCAAATACGGAGATGTGGAGGTGATAGAAAGAATAAGCGGCAATCCGTACCACCCCTACAACCGCGCCGTGTCCTTCGGGAGGCAGGTGAAGAGGTACGACCATCTGCCCTACCACACTCCTGTATCAAAGACCTTAGACAGCGAAGAGGGCGAGACCTATACTGGCACGCTGTGTCCTAGAGGGGAGGCTGGGATATACTACGTCTACGACCCCTACAGAGTGTTGAAGCCGCTGAAACGCGCAGGGCCGAGGGGTAGCGGCAAGTGGAAGGTCATCACTTGGGAAGAGCTCATCAAATGTATAGTCGATGGATGCATCATAGAGGAAACCGGCGAGAGACTACCCGGGATAAAAGATATCTTCACATATGGCGTGTTGAAGCAGGCGGGCTTCGAGGATCCCAACAAAGTGCTTTCAGACATGAAAAAAGATGTAGATCAACTGCTGAAAATCGCAAGCGACCCCAAGACCTCCTACGACGACGTAGTGAAGGCCATAGAAGACTTCAAGGCTAAGTGGACGAAGATACTTGGCGAGAAGGGCCTAAAGCTGGAGGACGTCCTAATAGACCCCGACAGGCCAGATCTAGGGCCTAAGGCCAACATGCTTGTGTGGATGAGGGGGAGGGGACAAGACAACGCAGATATCTTCTACAGAAGATGGACCCGCGCCTTCGGCTCGGTCAACTGGCTCCGCCACACGTCGGCCTGCCAGCTGGGGTACTACGCTGGCAACAAGCTGTGGAGCGGCTACTACGACCTCCAGGCAGATGCTAGAAATGCCAAGGTCATAATAGGCGCCGGCTGGTCCATGGGCAGACACCACCCAGGCGCCACGGGCCAGGGCGCGATTATCGAGAGGGCTTGCGAGGGCGAGCTGAAGCTTTACTACGTCAACCCGGTGGCGCCGCGTACCCTGTGCCGCGGCAACATTATCTGGGTGCCTGTGAAGCCTGGCGAAGACGCCGCGCTGGCCTTCGCTGTTATCAGGTGGTTGCTGGAGAATAAGAGGTACAACGCGGAGTTCCTCTCCATACCCAACCTAGACGCCGCCAACAAACGTGGGTACCCAGTCCACACCAACGCCACTTGGCTCGTCATTATGGAAGGCGCCAGATACGGCGAATATCTCAAGGCCAAGGACCTGGGCCTCGCGGAGACCGACGACCCGGTGGTATATGTCGGAGAGGGGCAGTTCGCGCCGTATAACAAGACGGAGCGGGCCGAGCTACAGTTCTCAGGCAGAGTTAAGCTAAAAACAGGCGAGGAGGTGCTTGTCAAGACGGCGTTTCAGATACTCTACGACGAGGCCTTCAGCAGATCTTTTGAGGAGTGGCTAGAAATCGCGAGCCCGTATCCGCGGGGCACGCCTGAGTTTGAAGACTACAGGCAGAAGGTGGAGCAGATGGCCAGAGACGTGGCCGAGGCGGCGCCTAGGGCCGGCACCGTCTTACATAGAGGCGTGGGCATGCACCCCAACGGCGAATACATCGTGTGGGCCTATAGAGTAATTGACACCCTCATAGCGAACTTCCACAGAAGCGGCGGAATACTGGGGAGACCCTCGACCACGTCTTACAACAACTACCTATACGACTTGAGAGACTCAGGCTTTGGGGAGCCGGTGAGGTGGGGTCCCCCCATAGATAGACATGGGTATGACTACACAAACACTCTGGAGTACTGGCTTAGGGTTAAGAAGGCGATTAAGGAGGGCAAGTCGGGCGAAGACGCCGTCAAGGCAGCGTTTCCAACTAAGAGGCCGTGGTATCCGCACACTCCTGAGGAGTCGTACACTGAAACGTTTGCAGGCATGGCAGAGGCCTATCCGTATCCGGTCAGGGCTCTCTTCCTCTACTACGCAAATCCTGTGCTCGCCGCGAACTACGGCACGAAATTTATTGAGGTGTTGAAAGACACAGGCAAGATACCGCTGTTTGTCGGCATTACGACCACCATCAACGAGACGTATCTATACGCCGATCTGATCGTGCCCGACGTTACATATCTCGATACCGGCACCAACGGCGTTCAATTCCTCTACGCGCCGGGGGCTGGACTTGTGAGGGCTGAGGGCTGGAGGAGCCCGGTGATAATGCCCTTAACGCAGAAGATCGGGACGTGTCCGAACGGACATCCGCGTTACGCTTCTATGTGGGAGTTGTTGATCGACTTGGGCAAGGCGCTTGGCATGCCTGGCTACGGCGATAAGGCCTTCCCCGGCACAAAGGGCAGGAAATACGAGGGGCGGTGGTTCTCGATGCACTGCTTCTGGGAGTACATACTGAGAGTCTTCGCCAACGCCGCCGCGCACGCCAAAGACCTCAAACTCATCCCAGAGGAGGTGCCGGAGGAGGAGGTGCAGTTTGTGGAGAGGAACTACCCCATCGCCCAGTTTAAAGACATCATCCCGCCCGACGAATGGCGCCATGTCGCCTACGGCCTCGCGAGAGGAGGCGTCTTCACCAGGTACGAGGACTCCTTTGATGCCCGCGGCTACTCTAAACGTAGCGTCCCCGGCGACAAACAGCTGAGGCTTTGGTACGACAAACTCGCAAAGACTAGGAACTCGGTAACTGGCGAGAAGTTCTACGGCGGGCCGAAGTACTTCCCGCCGGCGTTATACGCGCCTGTGGGCAAGGCACTCCAGGATAAGAAGGCGTCCATAGGCCCAGCTCTGAGGGAGCTTTATCCGCCTAAGGAGTGGCCGTTTATGATAGTTCTGCACACAGGCCCTCTCTACACGAAGCACCGTAGCCAGTTCTACTACTGGATTAAGCAGGTGGCGGCCGAAAACTTCGTGGTCATACACCCAGTCGACGCGGCAAAGATAGGCGTTGAGACCGGCGACGTGGTACGCGTCGAAACTCCCATGGGCGTCTTTGAGGCGCCTGTGGTTGTTGAGCCCACCGTTGCCCCCGGCGTGGTGATGGTGCCATACGCCATGGGCAGATGGGCGGAGACCGTGGTGGTGAGACCTAAGTACTTCGAGGTAAAGGATACAGCTCTTGCAAAGTTTATCGCTGAGCTACCGGAACGCGTTGAGATCCCAGAGGACGCGGTGAACCCCGTGAGAAACTTGCCTGAGCTCGTGAAGAAGCTATTGTTTACTAAGTCACCCGCCGAGTACTACGAAAGGGGCTTGGCGGTGGATAAGTGGAGGTTCAACGGCATCACGCCTAACGTGGTGCAACTAGGAGACGCCTCCCTCGGCGGCTGGTCATTACTTTCGTGGCACGGCGCGGCGCAAGCCTACTTCGACACACCGGCGAGGATTATCAAGACCGGCAAGAGACACAAGTTCGAGGTGCCTTATATCGTCTGGTAACCCAACTTTTTCCCTGAAACGCCCCGCATAGCCTCGCCGGTTTTTCCTGCTACCTCTGTTTTTCGTGGGAAGAGCTGTGGCCGTTGGGATAGGCAAGTTTCGATGTTTCTGCCCTCCTGTGAGCATGAAACGGGCGAAGACTGCAGAGGCTAATCCACGCATCTGTAGCATTTAATTCTTAACAACTGAAGCTATGTTTGGAGAAAAAGTTGGAAGACGAAAACTAGGGGTTATGACGGCGGGAGATCGCCACAAGCTAATATGGGCGGGAAGTAGCGGGACAGTTTTTATATACATTATCTAATTGGTATTATGGAAAGTGGCGTATATGACGTGGTTGTCCTAGGTGGCGGCAGTGCTGGGGTTGCGGCGGCAGTTAAGGCGGCTCAGCTCGGCGCAAAGGTGGCGGTTGTTAACGCAGGGAGGCTTGGCGGCACTTGCGTGAACGTCGGTTGCGTTCCCAGCAAGTTTCTCATTAGAGCGGCTGCCTTGAAGAAAATGGCTGAGAAGCCCTATTTCAAAGGTATAAAAGCCGCTGTGGAGATAGACGGGAGCGCCTTAATGTCGCATATGAGGGAGGTAGTTGAGAGACTTAGGAAAGAGAAGTACGAAGAGGTGCTGGCCTATTACGACGTAGACTTAATTGAGGGGTTTGGGGTGCTGAGGAGCGCCGGCGAGGTTGAAGTCGGCGGAAGAGCTGTAAGAGGTAGAAGGATCATAGTGGCCACCGGATCGCGGCCAAAGATACCGGAGGTGCCTGGCTTGGAGGAGGCCTTTAGGAGGGGGGTTGCCTTCACCAACGAGGAGCTTTTTCAACTAGGGCACCTACCCTCCTCCGTCGTCTTTATAGGCGGAGGCGCCGTAGCCGTGGAGCTGGCCCAGGCCCTGGCGAGGCTGGGGGTGAAGACTTGGATTATCTACAGAAGCGCCCTGCTTAAATACGAGGAGAAAATAGCCTCCGAATTCGTGGAGAAGCTTTTGAGAGAAGAGGGCGTGGGGCTGATCAGAGGCCAGGCGACTTCGGTGGAAGTGAGAGACGGCGGCGTGGAGGTGCGGCATCCCGGCGGCTCAATAGCCGCCGAAGCCGTCTTCGTGGCGGCTGGCCGCGTGCCAAATGTGGAGCCTGTGAAGGGGCTTCTGAAGCTGGGCCCCCACGGCGGCGTTGAGGTAAACGAGAAGATGGAGACCTCCCTCCCAGGCGTCTACGCTGCGGGAGACGTGACTGGGGGTCTGTGGGGCGTGCGGTATCTAGAAAACGCCGCGGCGCGACAGGGCGTGGTGGCGGCGGTAAACGCAATGGGCGGTAATGTAGTTTTCAACCCCCTGGCGGTGCCCAGGGTGGTCTTCACAGACCCTCCGGTAGCCAGCGTGGGTTTACGAGAGGAGGACATGTTGAGCAGCGGCATTGGGTGCAGATGCAGATTAGCCCCGGTCGACGCGGTGGCTGCGGCGTGGACCAAGGGGGCGCTTAACGGCTTTATTAAGATAAACACGTACCCCGAGACTTGGAGAGTAACGATGAAGAGGGGGAGGATCGCAGGCGCGGTGGTGGCGGCGTCCGAGGCGGAGGAGGTCATAAACCTCTTCGCCTTGGCGATACAGATGGGTCTCACGGTCGACGATTTGGTAGAGCTCGTGCCCAGCTTCCCCTCCATGGCCGAGGCTGCGCGTCTAGCCGCGCTTGCCTTCTATGCAGATCCCACAAAGCTGAGTTGTTGCGGCGGTTAAGTATATATAGCTGCTTCGCGATGGAGGTATGGCTAAGGTTGTGGTTACCGTAGTTTCAGACGACGAGAAGTTCGACGTTGCGGTAGCCTTTGTCTACAGGTCGTGGATGCATAGGCGGTTTGACGACGTTAAGCTACTCTTCTTCGGCCCCAGCCAGAGAAAGCTTGCCAGGCTTGAGGGCGAGTTGATGAAGATGGTGGACGAGCTTGTGACGGCGGGGGTTGTGGACTCCGCATGCGTCAGATACGCGGAGAGCCACGGCATCGCCGACGAGCTCGCCAAGAGGCGAATCAGGCTCGCGTCATATGGCGAGCGTCTAGCCTCGTTGCTGAAGGAGGGATATCTGCCCCTATCTTTTTAACCCATTTCAATTAGGTGTTAACAATCTATAAATAGAGTGATATAACTAACGTTTTAATGCCTAAGTCTGTGGTGATTGTGGGGGGTGGTGTGGGCGGCTTGTTCACCGCTAATAAGCTGGTGTCTAAACTTGTGTCTGAGATCAAGAGGGGGGAGGTGTCTGTCACGTTGGTGGAGCCGCAGGAGCGGCAGATATATCAGCCCGGCTTTCTCTACGTTCCCTTCTCCGAGCTTCCGCCCGACGTGATGTCTAGGCCTGTGGCAAAGTTGGTGTCGCCTCTGGTTAAGCTTGAGAGGGAGCCTGCGGCGAGAGTAGATCTGCCGAATAAAAAGGTGGTTCTTCAGTCGGGAAGAGAGGTGAGGTACGACTACCTCGTCGTGGCCACAGGCTCGGTGGCGAGGACCGACGCCTTTCCTAAATTCGGCGAAGTGTGGCACGCCCTCTGGACCTACGAGGGGGCTAGGAGACTTAGGGAGACGCTGTTGAGGTTCAACGGCGGCACCGTGGTGGTGTCTGTGACGTCAACGCCGTATAAATGCCCGGTGGCGCCTTACGAGTTCCTCGGCCTCCTCAACGACTACCTCATGGCCGCCGGGCTGAGGGCGAAGACCAAGGTCATCTTCACAACTGTGGCGCCTCATCTACACGCCCAGCCCCAAGTCAACAAGTTCCTAGAGGAGCAGATGAAGCTGTGGGGTTTTGAATACAAGACGAAGTTTCAGGTAAACGCCATCGAGCCCGGCAAGATCTCCGGCCCGGAGGAGATCAAGGCTGACCTCATCGTGGCCGTGCCGCCACATAGCGGCGCCGAGGTTGTGGTTAAGTCCGGCTTGGGGGACCAGGCCGGGTGGATATCTGTGGATAGGCACACCCTCCAGATACAAGCGCAGGGCGCCACGGGCGCGGAGATGGCGTTGGGCGACGCCACAAACCTCCCGGTGCCCAAGGCTGGTTCGGTGGCGCATTTCCAGAGCGAGGTAGTTGCCTCGCGCATTGCCGAGGAGATCCAGCTGGGCCACGCAGACACGAAATACGACGGCAGAGTCATATGCTTCATTCTCACCAGCTCCGAGGAGGCCACACAAGTCTCCTGGAACTACGAAAACCCGGCCAAGTACCCGCCGCCGCCCAGCCGGTTCTTCCTAAGGCTTAAGGACATGACCAACTACTCCATCTGGTCCGCCATGAGATGTGGGCTATGAGCGCGGCTGAGGAGAGGTTTGAAAAGCTCCTGGAGCTCCTGCAACAGGAGAAGACCCTCGACGCGTTGATAACCTTGGCGGAACGCGCCGACCTATTGAAGGAGCTTGTCAACACGTTGTTTGAGTTCAAGCGTAGCGGCGTGCTGGACGACCTGTTAAACGCCGCGGCGTCTCTGCGGTTCTTCACCGAGGGACTCCTCACCAGAGATTTCGTGGAGAAGATAAGCAAGTTGCAGGAGGTGGCCTTGGTGGCGGGCACCAACCTGGCCATGGACCCCTCCAAGATCGACTGCCTCACCTACGCCCTAGCCGCTGCGGACGACGCCAAGCCAGTCGGCCTCCTCGGCCTCCTCTCCGCGCTGAGAGATCCAGAGGTGCAGAGAGGCCTAGGCTTCTTAATAGCGGTGTTGAAGAAGCTCGGCTCCTGTCAGCGCTAAGATCTCCTTCATTTTTCTCAGCCACATATATTTCGCCTCGGCCTCGTGTGGCGAGAGGCCGGTGACAGTCCTCCATCTCACGTCTCCGTATATGGGCCACCAGATCTTAGCTCCCCGTATGGCTACATGTGGCGTAAGTCTCACGGCGTCTTCGCTGTATAAATACGGAGGACTTTGCATAGGTATGCCCACGTCTTCAAGCACGTTAGCCGCCGCGACCAGCGCCTCATAATAGGCGGCCCAGCCTGTCTTGACCACGTGCCAGATCACGTCGCCGGCGGCATATACGTCGTCCCAACCCGCCACCCTAAGCCTCTGGTCAACTCTTACAAAGCCCCGCTCGGAGGCCTTTGCGAGAACGGCATTAATGAGCCATTTCCATCCAGTATGCGGAGGAGTCCATATAAGGCGGTTGAACCTTACCACTTCTCCGCAAAAATATCTTCAGCCTGGCTACAGTTTGACAGTAGAATACACATAGAGAGACCTCAAAAGTTGAGGTCCTGATCTCTCCCCGCCTCCGTGGGCGAGGCTTGTAGCTCTTTGTCACAGCACCACTACTGGCTGTCCGAGACACATGTCTAGAAAAGTAAGCGGGCCGGCCGTCTTTACGCCGGGCGGTACGTCAAAAGGGAGATATGTGCAGACAACTACGTCGAATTCTTCAAGCCGGTTGAGTAGCTCCCTGCCTCTGTAGGCTAGGAAGACGTAGCGGGGTTTTACCAGCTTTATGACATCTACCAGCTGGGGATCGTTGCTTAATACTAATACGCAAGTCACCGGGCTCGTCTTATGACGAATCTCATCCAGCCGCCTTCAAGCTCTTGAAACTCCACAAGCTCGTTTTTGGTGAACTTACACCAGGTGGGTACGTCCTCTTTGGCACATACGTCGTCTGTGAGAACCTCGAGGAGCCCGCCGATGGGCACGTCGGCGATCGCCTTTTTAAGTTCCACGGGCCCAAGACAGTGGGCACCTGATATTCTTATAGACTTTACTACAGACATGTGGCTGTTTATACATATTTATTTAAGTCTTATTAACATCTATGCGTTAAGGTCTGCTCATACGTAAGCCCTCTTTGTGTTCTGCTGAACCAGCGCCAGTCGCTAATTTCGAGGGAGGCCTCTCTGTGGCGACTTTGCGGCCATGCGGCAACTTCGGCGCTGTTAGAGATAGCCAGGAGGAGAACTTAGTGTAGCTCTCCTCGCCTATCTCCACTTTAGCTTAACATGCTTAGACGACTCAAACAGACGCTCTAGTACGACGGGACCTGCCGAGGTCGCCGCCGCATAGGGAGGCCGCGGCAGTGAGACGTACATATGCGCCAACAAGCCGTGAGGGGACACACGCCATGCACCACTGGCACGACCCCTCTTTCCGGCTCTTTGCACGTCTTACCAAGGCCAAATATGGCGGGGTCTCTGTTTTAAAACGGCTTCTTATCCCGCGCCTCTTCTATAAGCCTATCCACTGCCTTTCGGCGATCTTCTCTTCTATGGCCTTTCTGCCCTAGCCGCTCCCGGGGGGCGAAGAGGTCGTCTCTCCGGGGTCAGATCGTCGTGGGCTCCGCGCCCTTTGCAACTCCGGCGCTTTTAAAGTTTGGGATCGCCCGCTCCCGCTACGAGACGGGGCTCGTTTAGCCCATTTTTAAACGCCGTAATGTAATATTTAAGTATTACAAAACGAATTTATCTTCTGTTTTAAACCTTTTCGAATCTTGCTCACGTACCTAAGGATCGACCGGCTTCAGATCGAGCTTCCAGCGCCCACGGAGCCGGATCCAAACGCGGCCGCCGCCGTACAGGAGCTACTGGGCGGGCGGTTCGGCGAGATGAACACGCTCATGACCTACACATATCAGTCTTTCAACTTCCGTCTCCACAAAAACCCGGCCCTTAAGCCCTTCAGAGACTTGGTGTCTAACATCGCCACGGAGGAGCTGGGCCACATAGAGCTGGTGTCTGCCGTCGTCAACGCCCTCTATGTAGGCTCCACGAAATCTGCGCCGCCGGAACAAGCCCCGCTTAAACCGCTTAAAGATGCCAGAAATACCTACCACGCCGCCATGACGGGGTTGACTGCCTTCCCCTTCGACTCACATGGTGCGCCGTGGAAAGGCGAGTACATCTTCGTCAGCGGCAATCTAACGCTGGACTTCCTCTACAACTTCTTCCTAGAGGTAGGCGCTAGGCTGGCGAAGATGAGAGTATACGAAATGACGGACAACCCAGTTGCGAGAGAGATGATTGGCTATTTGTTAGTCCGCGGCGGCGTACACGCCCTGGCCTACGGCAAAGCTCTGGAGGCTCTCACCGGCGTGGAGGTGTGGAGGATGCTGCCGATACCCAGCATACCCAACAACAAGTTCCCCGAGGCGGCTAAGTACGAGAAGTTGGGAATCCACAGAACGCTCTACCGCTTCAGCCCCTCCGACTACAAAGACATAGAGAAGATATGGCGCGGCTCACACCCAGAAGACGGACAGCCGCTCCAAGTCTACGACGGCCCGCCGCCCGGCGGCGAATACCACGAGCTACCAGACGTGCCAGAGGAGTTCGCCCCAGGCCTCTCCTCAGACGACTTCAGAAGAATAGCGAAGAGATTAGGAATAGAGCTTTAATTTTTTATTTTTCGTTTTTACAGAATTTCGAAGTCTGTATATTGGCCTGTGTATGGTTCCCACGTCACTTCCTCCAGTCTGCAGTTGAAACCTATACAGAGCTCTTCAAGAAGCCTTCTAATTCTCTCCGAGTCGCCCTCGAACACTATCTCCACTCTGCCGTCTGGGAGGTTTTTGGCGTAGCCATTGAGGCCGAGCGCCTTGGCCTTGGCGCGTACCACCGGCCTAAAGCCCACGCCTTGCACCTCTCCAGCCGCGTAGGCTCTGACGCGGCCGGGCCTCTCCACGGTCTTAGCGAGTCCTCCCAACACTCTCTGGGGACTTTCAAGCTTCTCCCTGAGCTTCCTGCTGGATATGTACTGGAGGGTAGGCACGATTAGCCTCCCCTCGCCTTTCTTCAACACGCGGCCCACAACTATGGGCTTTAGGTGGGGTATCTTCTCCAGCTTGTCCAGCACCGCGTCTACCAGTTTTTTGTGGAGGAATATGGCCACGGCGCCGTTGGTGCCGGCGGTGGCGTCGGGCATTATGTAGTTCTCGGCGGCGAATAGGGAGAGCTTGGGGTTGAGAAGGGGTATGTCGAAAAGCTCCACGTCTACGTTGGCACGCTCCGCTACCTCTTTAAACACGAAAATGCCTGGGCCAGACACGTCTATGGTGGCGGCTACGTGCTGCTCTGGGTCGAACCGCCCGCCGAGGTCGGGCAGGTGGTCGTATATCACACGCGCCACGTCGATGTTAGGCGTCGCCATAAGCTCCAAGACTCTTCTCTTCTCCTTTTCAAACTCGTCGACTGGCATAACCCTCTTTTCAAACTCTTTGTAGAGCCCCTCGTCGGTGTGGACTGCCACGTAGACTGTGAAGTACGCCAGCTCGCCGAAGGGCCTGGTGACAACTATGTAGAAGTTTTCGTCGATTTTGTCGTAATATGTGGGAGGCTCCCTGTCGAGGTATGCATACGCGGTGGCGCCCAGCAGCAGATACCCCTTCTCAGGCTGCGGCACCTTTACGAGCTTGCCGAGGGACGAGGCGTATTCCAACATCCGGCGCTCCACCCTCTCGTAGTAGGGCCGGGGGGCGTCGTAGACGGGGGCTATGTGGAGATCTCTGTATGCCCCCTTGACGAAGAGATCGTTAAGAGCGTTGTTCACCGCCACGGCCACTTGAAGAGGCGAGTCGAAGTCCTCCATGGGGTCTATCACCTGTATGGTGTCGTTGTTGGCCAACACGTAGCCGGATCCCCTATCGATCTTGAAAAGATCAACCATGTAAAACTCGGCGCCTGGCTTGGTGCTGACTATGCTGTGGGCCTTGCCAAGCCACACCCGATGCCGCGAGGAGCCCAACGCCTTGTAGAGCCTCGCGGCGTATTCGGCGAATCGGTCAGACGTGGCCGCCTTGGCCATGTAGAGCTGGACCAGCACCACCGCGAGATCTGGCTTAAGCCTCTCCAGCTCCTCGGCATCTATGTGGGGGTTTTCCACGTCGAGAAAACGTCTGTAGATCTCTGCGCCTGCTCCAGGCATAATTGCGGCGTCTTCACGGGGCGCAATGACGAGGTTCAGCCTTTTCACCTCGTCTTTCAAAAGCGCAAGCGCCGGGTAGAGCACGTTGTAGAGATCTATCTTGACTGAGCAGCCCAGCGAAAGAGACTCCAGCGCGACGCCCGCCTCCCTATACAGCCTAACTCTCTCCCTAAACCTCTCCAGACTCATCGCCTCCTTATCACAATCCTCCACACGCCTCTCTCCACCTCCTCCACGGCAAGCACCTCGTGGCCTTCGCGCCTCGCCACCGAGGGCACGTTTTCGCAACTAGGCGGGTTGTCTGTGATGACCTCGATGATGGCGCCTGGCGGCGAGTTGCGCAGCTCCTTCAACGTGGCCAGCTGGGGGTATGGACAGACGTAGCCCCTGAGGTCAAGCCTCTTCACAGCCACCTCCATAGGAACCGTCTTGTTTTGCGTTTAAAAACACGTCTAAGGATGCAAATATGTCACCACCTTACGCAGTTTGAGGAATAAAGAATTAATAAGACCATCGGAGCCAATATACAATGCTGGTGGTTAGCTACGACAAGGTGGTATCCACCCTGTGTCTATGCGACGTGGTGGCATACATAAAAGCCAGGGAGGGGCGGGTGGTCTTCCCGAGGGAACACGCCGGCAAGAGGCTGGAGGAAGCGGCGGCCATGTTCCGCGGGGTGAAGCTCATTGCTGAGAAGGGCGGCTTCACACACGTCTTCGTCGTGAGGCCCTCCGCCGTGGAGAAAAAGCTTAAACCCGTTGCCGCCCCGGCGTAACTTCCAACTTCAAACTTGAAATAAAGCTTTTTTCCACAACAATACGCAACTCTATGCTGAAGTTGATTTCTGCATGCCGCCTCAACAAAGACCCCCTCCTTTCCGAGATTTTGCGCTACATAATACTCAGAGGGCCGGTCACGGCGTATAGAATCGCACGAGACATAAACCTCCACTTCACCCAGGCGTACAGGAAGGTGTCGCGGCTGGAGCACTTCGACATGGTGAGGCGGGTGGCCAACGGCAGAGGCGACATGTTTGAAGCCACAGAGAGGGGCATCGTGATGTGTTACTACTTCGGATGCGCCAGCTGGGAGATATTAATAGACAAGCTGGCGGCGCGGCACAGGCTCCCGAGGACCGCCCTAAGGGCTTTTCTGGATGAGTACCTTGACCACTTCAAAAACGACGCTGTTGTAGACGACATCCCAGTCATGGTGTTCTACGCGGCGTATAGAGGCATGCCGGTCCCCGCGGAGCTACTGACGGCGGTCACCCGATACCTGCCAAGGCCGCTCCACATTTCTTACTGATTGTTAGCAACATTTTTAAATACCTAAGAGAGGCTAGCTATGCCAGTTAAATGTCCAGGGGAGTACGAGGTGGCGGGTAAAAAGGCAATACTAGACGAAGACTGCTTCATGCAAAACGCCGAGGACTGGGATGAAAAAATCGCCGAGTGGCTCGCAAAGGAGGTGGAGGGCATACCGCAGATGACGGAGGAGCACTGGAAGCTTGTGAAATACCTCAGGGAGTACTGGGAGACCTACGGGTCGTGTCCGCCTATCAAAATGGTGACAAAGGAGACCGGCTTCTCCCTTGAGAAGATCTACCAGCTGTTCCCCTCGGGCCCAGCCCACGGGGCCTGCAAGGTAGCGGGCGCGCCGAAGCCCACAGGCTGCGTCTAAGTAAATTCAATACAAAGCTTAAGTTTTTTAAATACATAATATCGTAGTTCAATGCAGATTATTTCGCCACGCCCGGTTTCCATCGACGCCTTCCCCTGCCAAGTGCCCGACCTCGAGGTGCTCGACCTCCTCTCTTTTCTCGTGAGGCATCCCTCCTCCGCATACGGAGCCGCGAAATCCCTCGGCCTCTCGCTCTCCACGGCCTACGTCAAGGCCCAGCGGGCGAGACAACACGGCCTTGTGGAGGCCGATGGCCGCGTCCTCCACGTAACGACGCGGGGCCTCATATATTGTCTGTGTAAAAACTGCGAGGAGAGGCGCCTCGTCTTGGAGAGGCTGATGCAGAGGTTCGAGGTAAAGACAGACCCCGCATACGTGGAGGCGTACGTATACCTGGTGCTTAAGACCCTTCACGCCTTGTCAATCCCGCTTGAAAAAGCCCCCATAGAGAGACTCTGTAGCTCGGCCACCCTGGTGCTGGCCGCGCTGAGGAGGGCCCCCCTGGGAGAGCTCCCCAAATTCCTAAAACTAGACAATGGGACATTCTCCGCAGCCCTCCCGGTGTTGGCCGAGGGCCTAGCCAGGCTGGGCCTCGCCATGGACCTAGGCGCACATTACTACTTCCCCGCCTTCGGCCTGCTGGTCTGCAAGACGCCTTGTCGCGAACAGTGCCCCTTAGACGCTGAACTTAGACGGGCCAGACAGAAGATGCGGCTGAGTCTCCAGAGGCTAAGACCCAGATAGCACCAACACGCCACCCATGACGAAGGCCGGTGGTCAAAGGGGCGCAACACGCCGTCTAGCTTAGACAGGCCACTGGTTTATGTGGAGTAGATGAGATAAGTGAGACCCCGCCGCCGTGATTAACACGGCGGTGAAACTTGTATCGTAACTGCCGAGGTAGTAAACTGCGACGCCAGATATGACGGGGGAGACCTGCAGGGGGAGAAAAGTAGAAGAGTCGTGACGCCTGCCCGCGTCTTCAAACCTCCGACCAGAAGGGTGCTGTGCTGAAGCCTTATGCCATGTCGTGTAGCGCAAAGCCCACGGCGAAGGGGGTCGTTAGTACAGCCCCCGTAGGCAACGCGTTGCGATGGCAAACCCCTCGCCCGAGTTGTGAACGCCGTGTGCCAGGACCACGATAAATGCGGTTAGGAGAGACTGGGGCAGGACCCCGGCAAACACCGCGGTGGCGAGGGTCGCACCTCTTATAACTGCAGAAGGTCTCCCACACAGCTGGCTCTCCATATACTCCGCGACATTTGCCAACTTCAACCGCTGTGTGATTAGCCGGGTGGCGTAAAGGCGGTGCTGGTCTCATCAGACGTAGGTCCCCCTCAGAACGTCGTCAAAACCTGTGACTGGCGGCGTTGGAGGTCTTCCGATCATCTTGCGAGGTATCCCAAGACTCCGCCTACTGCCAGACCTGCCGAGCCCGACAACAACGTCCCTCTTTCTTCCGGCGTTGCGGCCACTTGATGTAGATAACCGCCACCTGACAGCCTACAAACATTTGATCTGAACCGAATCTTCTAGCTCATGAGCTCCTCTGGGACGATAGAAACTTTTGGGATAACCAGTATCCGAGAAGTTTAAAAAATTTTTTATATTTTTAATATTTGCGTTAACTGCCGTGGTTATGTTGATGGTGTTGATCGCCGCGCATCTCTCCTCTACACCACATGGGCATTGGCATGCCGGTCTTCTCCATCACCTGTTTATACAGCTGAAGCATCTGGTCGTAGGTATATACGGTGGCGTTTATCTTAGAGGCCTCTTCGCGGCTTTTAAAGGCTAAGACGCAGTCTCCCATGGGGGTTTTCATATCTTGCCTAATTACGTAAAACGCTTTTTGCGCCTCCACGTATTCGCCGGCGTGGTAGTCTGGGACAAATACCCTCTCCACCTGGACAAGCCGCTTCACCTCCTCTGCGGGGTAGTTTCGAAGCGCCTTCCACTTCTCCGGCGGGAGGAGCGCCATTCTGAAGATGCACCCTATGTCGTCTGTACGCACCGCGTGTCCGCCTTTTAAAATCACCAACGCCGCGTATTTAGTATCATTTATCAACATGGCGCAGAGCACACACCTACTCCAGTAAGTCCCGTTTAAAATAGCCTCTTCAAGCGGCGACATCTTGACGCCGGGAGTTGCGGCCGTGACGGTCTGTGTGGTTACAAGAGTCACCGTGGTTGTAGGCTGAGCCGTTGCGCCGCCCAGCAACACGCCCACCGCCGCCCCGGCTACTATGCCCACGACTAGGCCAACAACAAGCCAGACGCCGGATCTCATGAGGAGGGCGGGCCTGCGCTTTTATTACAGTTTTGGTACGCCGAAGAGATCTGTTGGAGACACTGTGTACCAAGTGAAGACGGCTGGAAAAAAAGGGGGTTATTTCTTAAACCTTTCTGGATACTGCCGCAGAGCCATCAAATACATAAATATGGCTATGACCGTGAGCGTATAGATGGCGGTCCATACAGTGCTTTCAAAAGCCCACTTCTTCTCTTCGTATATCAACCTCTCGTAGCCCCCGCCTTTGGCAAAAATATTAAACACGTCTGGGCTTGTCAATATTGCTACGTTTAACACAGCAACGCCCACAGCGACGGCGATGCCTATGTACAAGAGGAGGGCGGCCCTATTCATGGCCCCTCCTCTGGAGCTCCATGTAATACCCTATCGCGACAAGCGCCGCTATGAACAACATGGCCGACAGTACGCCCGCCACCACTCTCTGGTACGCTATGCCGAGTTCGATATCGTGGAGGGATCCGAAGCCTGGCGCTGAATACAGCGTGTAGACCAAGTTAACTGAATACACGAAGAGGGAGAGGAGGATGACCTCCACGATTAACGCAACATAGGAGGCCCACCGCCTGTCAACATATAACAAGCCGAACACAGAGATGGCCCCTACCACAGCTACGGCGGCTGACATATACGCAAGCGCGGCGGGCTGGAGACCCTGAACCACCACTTCTAGCATCATGGCGACACCGGTTGCGGACTTATATATGGCACGGCATGTTCAGGGGGGATATCTATCCGCGTCAGCGGCGTCAGCTCCTTCGGTAGCTCGATTAGGTATCCAAGCACGGTGCCGTAGCCTATCACCGCTATGTATACAATGGCGATTAGCACCCAAATCCACCGCTCTTCAATAGAGACGCCGCCTCTCCTGTCTAGAAGCGGCACCACCAGCGCGAACAGAACTAAGACAAGCGGAAGACCCACAGATATGAACGGGTCAATCATCTTGACATAGGTGTAGTACCACATGACCGGCCAAGGCGGCCTGACTCCAGCCGGCACCTGTTCGCCGGGGACCCAAGGCTCTAGAAGCGGAAGCGGCGTCAGAGCAACTAACATAAGTATGACGCTTAGCTGAAGCAAAACCTGTCCCACGGTAAGCGCAAATCTATGTGGATAAAACGGCTCCTTCTCCTCAAGAGCCTTCTGCCTAAGCGCCTCGTCTTTTATAGGCGGTGGCGACACGCCGCCGTAGAGAATGCCGTTGATCTTAAGCCCAATAAGCACTAAGATAACGGCGGGCACCACCAGTATGTGAAGAACAAATATAGTCTTGATGACTTGGTCAGTCACGAAGTTGGAGCCGAGCACCGAAAGTATGAGCTGACCCACGGGCAGGCCTAGGTAGTCGAAGTAGCGGAAGAGGTTAAGGCCTATCTGGAGCGCGAGTATGCCGTCTAGATGAAGCGGCAGTATGTAGCCCAGCACAGCCTGGTTTATCGTGAGGAAGCCCAGAAAAACGCCGATAACCCACAGAGCCCCGCCGCCGCGCCTCTTGTAGGAGCCCAGTATAAACTTGGCGAAGAAATGCGTCAGAGTGGCGAATATCATCATATATGCCGCCCAGAGGTGAACCTGCCGTAGTATGAAGCCAAGCGGCGTAAGGTAGGTTATGCGGTACACGCTGGCGTAGCTCCGCGTGGCATGGTAGACGCCCTCGCCGTGTCCAAGAAGCGGGTCAGGCGGCGTCACTGTCGGCGATAGACCCGGCACGTAGAGAATCGCCAAGGCGAAGCCTGTGACGGCTAATATGAAGAAGCTCACGACGGCCACATCGCCGATCCAATAAAGCGGGTTTATGTTGGCGTAGCGGGGCACCGGGTGCTCCAGAAACTCCTTGAGGTGAAGCCGCTCGATGACCAGTTCCCAAAGTCTGACTAACGCCTTCATATATACGCCTTCACCGCGTATACCCTATCGCCTTTGACCTGGACAACCACAGGCCTCAGCGAACGCGGCGCAGGTCCGCCGGAGACATAAGCCTCGAGAAACGGCCGGCCGTCGCAACCCTCGGGCTTGTTGCAGATGTTGAAAAAGGAGCCATGGCACGGACAGGCGAAGCCGGAAAGGTACCTACCGCCCGTCGGGTTGACGGGGCAACCGAAATGGGTACAGATCGTGTTATACGCAACCGGGTACTCCTTGCCGTCGGCAGCCCTAACCAGGCCGAACACCACAGGAATGGCCATATTCCCCTTCTTAAGCAACATGAACTTGGGCCCGTTTACGAGCTCAGAAATGGGTACGGAGTACTCCTCGGGGCAGGCATCCACATTTTCACAGAGCACCACCTCTACGGAGCCGTAGCCGCCCCTAAGCGCTAAGTTATCGATATTTATCACCGGCCCTACCAGCGGGACGCCGAGAGCGCCGAGGCTGAGCGCCACAGAGGAGCCGACAAAAATCTTAAGGGCGTTTCTCCTGCCTTCGTCTACCATATCACCTAGAGGCTGCCTCCTTAAGCAGTTCCACCAAAGCCGGGACCTGGTCTGTAGCCCACTCAGGGTAGGTCGCCTTATAAGCCGAGACCTGCGTCTTCATCGTGGTGGAGTACTGCGGCGGGTTGGTCAGGTACTCGGCCAGTAGCTGAGCCGCCTTCTCCGGGTCGGAGGCGGGGTTAGTAAGGCCGTGCTCGGCGAAGTATTTGCCTATTTGAGAGCCGGCGGCGCCGGGGTTGCCGAGAAGCGCCTTGCTGAGATCAGGCCCCACCGCGCCTCCCGAAATACCCAACGACCTAATTGAGTGACACGCGGTACAGCCGACCTCCTGGAAATACTTTCTGCCTTTTTCGG
>Ga0197142_1001839_pt1 | contig 19146 bp, 20 predicted proteins | sample GBS60_MetaG_FD_148614 | JGI IMG/M metagenome (GOLD analysis project Ga0197142, IMG submission 148614) | Sediment microbial communities from Great Boiling Springs, Gerlach, Nevada, United States - GBS 60_MetaG | ecosystem: Environmental > Aquatic > Thermal springs > Hot (42-90C) > Sediment... | reverse complement strand
CAGATAAGGTGATAACCAATATTGTATACTGTTGTGGCTGCTGGTTTCCATCGTTTACCGTTCATGGAACTATTATATCACAAGTGTCAGTTTTTCTGCATTATATCTAACAATCCAAACAAGGATGCTCGCCTTTCATCCCACCCTTAAAAGGGTGGGCTTTCCCGGCAGAAGATCGTAAATCGCTGAATGATTTTGCAAAACTCGCTCAACTTCCGATTGGTAAACATTCAGCACACCGGTGAATCATATTGTTTTTCTATCAAAAAGATAAAAACGTCCGTCTTGCCGGGCGATCTTGACCTTGCCAATCCATTCATCATGCATCACCTTCGCAGTTGCTCCAGGATTTTTCCAATACTCTTTTACTTTCGCTAGTGTGTTCATCGCAGATTATTAGCTTAGAACCAGAATTTTCGACTATATAACTGGCTTCATCAGCAATTAAACGATAGTTGATCGTAACCGAAATTAACCCCGCTTGAACAACCCCGAACAAGGCTTTAACCATTGATTGGAGTTTTTCGCGTAGATGCTGACACTATCTCCGAATTCCAGTCCAATCTCAAAAAATCAAAGATAAAACAGAAGTTTCTCTGCGAACTATTATTTAACTCCTTCCAGGTTAAACGCCGTGAACCGAAGATTAACCCTGTCTGATTCGGAGAATTTCCAGCATTCTTTGCAAGCAAATTGCCAGCATTTTCTAATCCACCAAAATCATATCTTCCCCGAAAAATTCCTTTGAAATACATCATGAAAATTTGGCATAAGTCTAGAACAAATCGGCTGTTCCCTTTTTGACAATAAGCGGAAGGCGTAATAATATCAAAACGATAGCATTTGTCATAAGAGCATAACTTAATCAATCAGGAGGCAATATGGGCTACCGTTTAGGCATAGACGTTGGAGGAACCTTTACAGACCTTTTGTTGTTCAATGAAGAAACAGGTGAATTAAAGATGGAAAAAACGCCTTCAACACCTGCAGATCAATCCATAGGGATTTTAAATGGCATTCACAAGATTGTGAAAACTACCGGTATATCGCCTGATGAAATCAAGCTGATTCTTCATGGAACGACGATTGCGACGAATGCTGTTTTGGAAGAAAAAGGTGCATTAGTTGGTTTGATAACAACGAAAGGTTTTGAACAGATTTTACATGTTGCGCGCTCACAAACTCCGGGACCACTTGCCGGTTGGATCATAATGCAAAAACCCGACCCGCTTGCTCCGCTTCATTTGACTCGTGGTGTTTCGGCGAGAATGAGCGCAAAAGGCGTTGAAATGGTCCCGCTTGACGAAGAGGAAGTCAGAAGATACGTCAAAGAACTACATGATGCCGGAATCGAAGCTTTGACGGTTTGCTTGATAAACTCTTTTGCAAATCCTGCGCACGAAAGACGAATAAGAGATATAGCTCAAGAAATGTATCCAGACCTACCTGTGACGATTTCAACAGACATTTTGCCGGAGTTTCGCGAATATGAAAGATGCTTAACAACAGTGATGAACAGCTATGTTCGCCCGAAAATGGCAAACTATCTTCAGGGAATCCAAGAGAAACTGAAACAAGCGAAATTGAATCCGACAGTCAACATAGTTCGATCCGATGGAGGCGTGATGTCGATCGAAGCAGCGAAACGCTCACCCGTAAACACGCTTCTTTCAGGTCCGAGCGGCGGAGCCGTTGCAGCCGCCTACATCGGTGAACTAGCCGGTTTCAAAAATGTTTTGGCATTCGACATGGGTGGAACTTCGACAGATGTCTCTGTTTCAATGGGTGGAGAACCGAATCTGATTCGTGAAACTCGCGTTGGTTATTATCCTGTCAAGGCATCATCGGTTGATGTCCGAACAATTGGTGCAGGTGGAGGTTCGATAGCACACGTTCCGATAACTGGAGCTTTGCGTGTCGGTCCTCAATCGGCAGGAGCCGATCCGGGACCAGCTTGCTATGGCAAGGGCGGTGAAGAACCGACGGTTACGGATGCAAACGTCATCTTGGGACATCTACCACCGAAACTTTTGGGTGGAGAAATGGTGCTTGATGTTGAGAAAGCAAGACAAGCTGTTAAAAAAATCGCTGATGCTATGGGCTTAACAATTGAAGAAGCAGCACAAGGCATAATTGACATCGTAAATGAAAACATGTTCGGAGCGTTGCGTTTGGTAAGTGTTCAGCGCGGACTTGATCCAAGGGACTTTGCACTGGTTGCTTTTGGTGGTGCAGGTCCGCTTCATGCAAACTATCTGGCCAGACTTACAGGAAGTTTCCCTGCAATAATCCCGCCAATGCCCGGTGTTCTTTCAGCTCTCGGATTTCTGCATTCTGATATCAAAAATGAATTTTCACAAACGATGATTAGAAAACTACATGAAATAGACCTAAAAGAATTCGGCGAAATTTTCGCCGTTTTGGCTAAAGAAGCAACGGAATGGCTCGACGAAGAAGGCATACCGAAAGAAAATCAAAAGCTGGACTATCAAGTTGATGTCAGATATTACCGGCAGGGCTATGAATTTCCGATTCGCGTAACTCCCGATCAATTTAACACCGAAGAAGGTAAGAGAAAGTTCATTGCGGATTTCAAAGAAGTTCATGAAAGAAACTACGGTTTCAACATTGATTCGGACATTGAAGTTGTAAACTTGAGAGTTGTGGGAATCGGACAGGTTCGGAAAGTTGAGCTTCCGAAATATCCGAAAACTACAGAGCCAGTTGAAAATGCAAAATACGAAGTTCACAAAGCGTGGTTCGACGGTAAACCCATAGAAACGCCGATATACGATAGAGACAAACTAGGTCCCGGTCATGAAATCCCTGGACCTGCAATCATTACCCAGAAAGATTCAACAACGGTGATATTGCCGGGTTATTATGGAACAGTTGACGACTACTTGAACATTTTGATCTATCCAAACGACAAGAAAAATCAGTAATCAAGCTCGTTAAAGACAGGGGTTTTGACTTTCCGACAGACGAACAAATTCTTGAAGGATTATGGCTGAAAGTTACCGTGCAATTGCGTTACAATCCAAGTGCTACGCAGTGAATATGGCTTCTTCTAGAGAAGAAGCCGTTTCCATCATGAAACAAACCATTGAAAGGCTTGCAAAGCAGATAGCCGCAAGCATTGCTTTTGTCGGCAGAGACGTTGCTTTGGTTGTTTTACCTGAGTATTTTTTGACGGGTTTTCCAATGGGAGAGTCCATCGAACAATGGCGACAAAAAGCCTGTATAGAGGTTGATGGTGAAATTTACGAGCTCCTAGGCAAAATAGCAAACCAAAACCGAATTTACTTGAGTGGAAATGCCTACGAGCTCGATCGAAATTTTCCCGAACTGTATTTTCAGACTTCCTTCATAATTGCGCCTGATGGCAATGTTATTCTTCGCTACAGGCGCTTGTATTCAATGTTTGCGCCGACACCACACGACGTTTGGGACAAATACTTGCAAATTTACGGTTTGGAAGGTGTTTTCCCTGTAGCTAAAACTGAAATCGGAAATCTAGCCTGTGTAGTCTCCGAAGAAATAGTTTATCCCGAAATAACCAGATGCTTGGTGATGAGAGGTGCTGAAGTTATATGTCACTCTTCGTCTGAAGCCTATTCGCTTACAAAAACCCCAAAAGATATTGCAAAACAAGCGCGCGCCTATGAAAATATGGTCTATGTCGTTTCGGCAAACTCGGCAGGCATTGCAAATATCCCGATCCCAGAAGACTCTACGAATGGAGGCTCGAAAATAGTTGACTACAGAGGCATCGTGATTGCCGAAGCTGCACATGGCGAAACAATGAGTGCATTTGCAGAAATTGATTTGAGCGCATTGCGCAGGTATCGGCGTCGTCCAGGTCTTGCAAATGTTCTTTCACGCCAAAGATTTGAACTTTACGCTCCGATGTATGCACAAAATTCCTTCTATCCACCGAACACTCTACTGAAAAAAACGCCCTCACGAGAGCATTTTGTTGAAACTCAAAGAAGCGTGATTGAAAAATTGAGCGAAAAAGGCTTAATATGACTATTTTCGGAAAATGGCGAAGCCAATCGAATGGAAAGTGGTTGCTACACAGGGCAATGCACGCGCTGGTGTTTTGAGAACCAGAAGAAGCATAATCGAAACCCCTGTTTTCATGCCTGTTGGAACGCAGGCAACGGTCAAAGGTATAAGATTTGAGTCATTAGAAAACGAACTAGACGCAAAGGTAATCTTAGGAAACACTTATCATCTTTTCTTGCGACCCGGAACAGAAATAATTCGAGCCTGCGGTGGACTTCATAAGTTCTGTTCCTGGCATCGTTCCATTCTAACCGATTCAGGGGGATTTCAAGTCTTCAGTTTGGCGCAACTTAGGAAAATCTCCGAAGAAGGTGTTGAATTTCAATCGCACATTGACGGAAGTAAAAAATTCCTTTCACCAGAGATTTGCATGCAAATACAAGCAACACTAGGTTCAGAAATCGTCATGGTTTTCGATGAATGCCCGCCAGGAAAAATTGATTTCGTAAATGCGAAAAAAAGTCTAGAGCTAACGCTCCGTTGGGCAGAACGTTCAAAGAAAAGCTTTTTGCATTTGCAAAATAAAAATGCCGATACAGGCTTTTTGCCTGTGGAAGGACTAAGTGGAAATCAGGCTTTATTCGGAATAATTCAAGGCGCAAGTTATCTTGATTTACGCAAGGAAAGCTTAGAAAGAACCGTTGAAATCGGTTTCGACGGTTATGCCATCGGTGGCTTAAGCGTAGGAGAAGAAAAACCAATTATGTATGAAATCCTGCAGTTCCTAACACCTCAAATGCCCGTAGATGCACCGCGATATTTGATGGGTGTTGGAACGCCTGAAGATTTACTTGAAGCTATATCGTGTGGGGTTGACATGTTCGATTGCGTTATGCCAACTCGTAACGGACGAACAGGAAGCGCTTTTACTTCACGCGGTAAGATCAACATCAGAAATGCTAAATACACAGTAGATCAACAACCTCTGGACTCTGACTGCGATTGCTCTGTCTGCAAGCGCTACAGCAGAGCTTATCTGAGGCATCTTTATCAAGCAGGCGAAATGCTTGCTGCAATTCTGATTTCACATCACAACCTTGCGTTTTTTCTCAATCTGATGCGAAAAGCTAGACAAGCAATAATTGACCAGAGTTTTGACTCTTTCAAGGCCAATTTTCTAGAAAAATTTAGAACCTCTGAAGATGAAGCTTGAACGGGTTCCTTAAATTATAAAAGTCATTATTCGGCTATTATAGAAAGTTCAGCAAAATTATTTTAAGATACGCAATTTAGAAAGATAGGAATTTGAGGTCATGAAAACACTTACCAAAAGGCAAAAGGAGATTTTGGAATTCATAAGCAACTACATTCAAAAAAAGGGCTACAAACCTTCATATCAACAAATCGCCATTCACTTTAGCCTTTCTTCAAAGGCAGGGATCGCCAAACACATCGCCAATCTGGAAAAAAAGGGATTTATTCGCCGACGGAGAAACGAAAGAAATTTCTCGATCGAAATAATTTCGCCTGAAATAATTGAAGAATCAATTTGCAGAGTCGAATGGTTTGAAAATTCTGAAGAAGATACTATGCCGTTTTTCATATCAAAATCTCTCATAAATCTTTTCGGTGACGGACAAATGTTTGCATTTCGAGTTCCCGATGATTCTATGATTGAAGAACATATAGTCGAGGGTGACATAGCCTTAGTCGAGAGAAAAAATTTTGCTCCCGACCGGGCACTAGTGCTTGCTGAAACCAAAGAACAGTTCTTAATAAGACGCTACTTTTATCAAGGCTCATCAATAGAACTACGAGCTGGAAAATCAAGCTCAATCTTTCTCCCACCACACAAAGTTAAAATACACGGCGTTGTTCGGGCTTTCTTGCGCACAAGATTATATTAGCAAACCACAAAAGGCGAAATGGTTGCTTAAACTTAGCAAGATCGCCCTTAGAATAGAAAACAACAAAAATCTCTTACTAACCTCGGAAATAAACTATCTGTCGTTTGCCCGAGTTTGCCGAGAGCTTTTCTAATCGGCTATTTGCCGTTCACTTTTGAAAAAAATTTTTTCCATATTCGTTCAAAGAGTTGTCATTTCGGCGGAAATTGCAAAAACATTTTGGTGGAAATTGCAAAAATTTGAAAATTTAACACGGTTAGATGTTTCAAAAACTTTACAAAGCTTAGAAAATTTGCATAATAAAGGATTTGTGCCAGAAAAAAGCGTGCGGCTCTTTGAAAGAAACGCTACGCACCTCTGGCAGTGGGGTTTTCAAAAAATTTCTCTGTTGGGGGTGAGAATGAAAAATCTGCTTTTGGGAAGACACTATATTTGCGATTTTTCAGGGTGCAATAGTGAGCTACTTTTGGATAGCGAACAGTTGCACCAAGTCTTCGTCGAAATTATTGAAAAGTCTGGTTTGACGATAGTTGACGAAGGCTTTCATAAGTTCAATCCTTATGGCTCGACTAGCTTCTTACTTTTAGCAGAGTCGCATGCCAGCATACATACTTGGCCAGAGTATAACTACTGCGCCATAGATATTTTTACCTGCGCTCTAGAAAAAGATTTACAGCCAGTAATTGTTGAACTTCAGCGCCGTCTAGGTGCTGAAGAAGCGAGCATTCGCATTGTGGAACGCAACGCCGATGTTTCGGTTGCGAAGGAATTTGCTTTTATCGAAGCTTAAAAACATTTGCGTTCTGTTGCTGAATTTTCTAGGAGGTGCGCCAGATGTCTAAAGTTTGGTTCACGGAGGATCTTTATCCTTTTGCAAGGATTAGCCTGAGTGTGCGGCAAATTCTTGCTGACGAAAAAAGCGATTATCAGCATATTCAGGTTTTCGATACAAATCGTTTCGGACGTGTTCTAGTTCTGGACGGGATAATCCAAGTCACCGAATTCGATCATGCTGCATATCATGAAATGATGGTTCATATTCCAGCCCTAGCAGTAGGCACGCCAAAGCGTGCTTTGATTGTCGGCGGAGGCGATGGAGCAGCTCTCAAACAACTGCTTCGTTACCCTTCCATCGAAGAAGTCGTCGTTTGTGAACTAGATAGGCGTGTCATTGAAATCTGTCGTGAATTTTTCCCTTCATTTGCTTCTGCATGGGAAGATAGGCGCGTCAACGTCAATATCGGCGATGCTTTTGATTATCTTCAAAAAACACCTGAAGCAAGCTTTGATTTGATTCTGTCAGACAGCACCGACCCAGCTGGCATTGCAGAAAACCTGTTTTCAGAAGAGTTTTATCGCCTAATCGTGCGTGCTTTAACACCAGAGGGAGCAGCAGCTTGTCAGTGCGATCAACCCGATTTCAATCCTGAACTTGTAAACCGCCTGTATAAAATTGCCAGAAAACTTGTCAAAAATCCAGCTTACTATTGGGCGTTGATGCCGAGCTTTGTCGGTGGAGCAATAGGAATGATGTATCTGTCAAATCGCCCATGGCAAGATGGCTTGAAAACACCTTATCCGCCTGGTGAAAACGAATATCTCAATCCGGAAATTCATCAAGCCGCTTTTGCTTTACCAGAGCATTTCCGACGTTTAATGAATATAAGCTCAGACGCCCAAAAAGTAGTTTGTCCGTAGAAACAAAACATGCTACTTATATTTTGCAAAAAGTTATAACTCTTTGTATCGGCTTAATCAATCCGGCAAATCTACAGTTGATTTCAAGCTCAGGACTTGATGCGTCCGTGCGAGCTTTTTTGATTTTTTGACGACATGTTTTGTGCGTTATAATTAAGAAAAAGTCGAGGAGAAAAATTATGGGTTTGAACACGGTTTACAAGGCTAGAACTTGGGATTTGAGTGATTTAAATGGTATTTCCAACAAAACGTTGGAAGTGCATTTCAAGCTCTATGAAGGATATGTCACAAACACAAACATACTAAACGAAAAGATTGCCGAATTGATAAAAGATGGCAATCTTGATCCTACAAAATCCGCCGCATTTAGCGAGCTGAAGAGACGCTTCGGCTTTGAATATAACGGAATGGTTTTGCATGAATACTATTTCGACAATCTAACCAAAAACGGCTCTGGCGATCCTGCGAAGGATTCTGCTTTCTACAAAGCAGCAGAAGAAAGCTTCGGTAGCTACGAGGTTTGGAAAGCAGATTTTATCAACGTTGGAAAGATGCGCGGAGTGGGCTGGGCAATTTGCTATCAAGACCCGCAAACCAAAGCTCTTTCCAATCACTGGATAAACATGCATGAAACCGGCAATGTTGCAGGTTATAAACCAATCTTGGTTATGGATGTTTGGGAACATGCTTTTATCCTAGACTATTTGCCTGCAGAACGTCCTAAATACATTGAAGCTTTCTTCTCAAATATCAATTGGGACGTGGTTAATGCGCGCATTACAGGTGCTGAAGCTGCAAAAGCATAAAAAGACATAAAAAATAAACAAACACGAAATGAAGCTAATCAAAATTTGAGTTGATTAGCTTCATTTCGTATAAATCGGCCGATTACTGGGCCTACTTCTCAATAGGCATTTCGAGAAAGTTTTTTCGATCAGTCTGTGACCTTACTTAGTTTTTACCAACCGAGGGTTAGCCTTTTTCAGAAGAAGCTTGCGTAATTTTGCCCTGGCTTTATGGAGTTGTGATTTCGACGTTCCAACGGAGCAACCCAGTATTTTCGCAACTTCTTCGTGTTCGTATCCTTCGACATCATGCAATATGAAAACAGTTTTGTAGCCTTCCGGTAGTTGTGCTATGGCTTTTTCAAGTGCTATTCGGTCAACTATCGGCATTCGACTCTGATTTTCCGTTCCCGGAACTATCTGCACAGGCTTTTGTCCTTCCTCGGTTGTTGTCTCAAACTTAACAATTCTTTTGCGAAAATGCATCAAAACTTGATTAACCGTTAAACGATGAAGCCATGTAGTAAATGCAGATTCACCACGAAAACTTCCTATCTTACGATGAAGCTGAATAAAAACATCTTGCGTCAAATCTTCGGCTTCAGCCGTGTTTTGCAACATCCTTAAACACAATGAATAAACCCGCCTATAGTGTCTTTTGTAGAGCTCTTCAAAAGCTTGCATGTCTCCTTCAGCCGCCAGCTTTGCCAAGCTAATATCATCGCCATCGCTTACCTGAACCTTCTCCTCAACGAAATCTTCCGTCGAGATCAAATCTATCTGATATTCAAAGATTCTGGTCATCATAGCTTTTTCTCCTTAATAACTGTTTCTCTTTGTGTTTTCGTTTACATCAACTGTTATGCCAAAAGTTTGCTTTGCAAAACCTAAAACGGCTCTCCTTCGGTAAAATCGAATTTCAACAATAGTTTTAGCAAAATCAGAGGACAAATTTTCCGACTCTTTTTTGCTTAAACTTATACGAAATCGTATAAAAACCATTTTCGTTTCATACAGTGCTTAATCTTTTCTTTCCGAGTTGCTATTATAAAGACAATAAAGTTAAGGGATTTATGGCTATGAAATTCTTGGGAGCGTCGGTTTTGATTTGTTCGATTATCTCTATCTTATTCGCAGGAAATGACGAATTGCAAAAAGTTTTACGAAACTATTCAAGAAGCCAAGAGCTTTCCGAAGATGGTATCCCCGTAATCATTAAGAATCTTCCCGACTGGGAAAAAGTCAAAGACGAAGCAATTTTGATTAAGGATAAAAATGAGCTTATAGCGGCATTGGGAGAAAGACCTGTTTTTGAAGCAGTTGAATTCGTAGGTGGCGCAGAAGCCGCAATGGCCAATTATCCGGAAGGAAAGCTTCTGATAATCGAATATAACACACCGCAACTTTCAATTGACGCCGACGAAAAAATAAAAGCAAAGCTCTCCGAAATATCAACGGATTCACCCATTTTTTACAGACGCATTGGAAACTATAATGCTTTCGTTTTTGATGGCACGGACCGAGAAAGCGCAGAAGCCCTTTTGGGAAAAATAAAGTATGCAAAAGTCGTAAAGTGGCTCGACAAGAATCCGTTTCTTTACGAAAAAATGCAAAGAAGCTATTACCTAATGGCCGGGCAGATAATTGTTTCAAGTATTATGGCCGTAGTTTTAGGAATTGGGATTTCAGCTGCTTTGGGCATTTTCACTGGAGTTCTGATTTTTCAGATAAGACAAAAACAGAGAAAATCATGGACTCATTTTTCCGACGCTGGCGGAATGCTTCGTCTCAACTTAGATGACCTACAAGAAATTCCGAAGAAACGCCTGCTAAAAAGCTAAATCAGCAAATAAAAACTTTGAACAAAATCTCGTCAATTTCTAAAACTCTAAAGCGTGACGTCCTCCCCCGAATTCATTCGGGGGCATCCTTAGGCGAATGCACGCGGGGCAGCGTGCGCGCTTCGGTTCGTGGACCGTATGCCATCCCACCTGGAATGACAAGACCACGGGCCGCGCCACACGGCCACTACTCCCCTTGACGGGAGATACCTGAAATGCCCGTTCGTAAATGTTCAGAGCACCGTTCACATCCGCCTGCGCCATCCAACCGCAAGGGCAACGGTACAGACCACGATGCACACGGCTGGACTCTCGCACCGCACCGCACGCATGGCAGGTGCGGGATGTGCCGCGCTCGTCAACATTGTTCCGCACGACGATCCCAACAAGAGCGGCCTTATACCGGATCATGTCGATGATCTTCCGGTAGGGCCAGGCGTGAAGTCGCTGATTTATTCGAGCGCCATAGTCGATTCGGTCGCGGATGCCGGTGGGGTCTCCGATGGCGATTTCCCCGACGCCGTGTTTGACGCACTCGCGGATGAAGTGCGAGGTGACAATGTGCAACAGGTGGTCCGCCTGCCGGCGCTCCCGTCGGGCGATCTGGCGAAATCGCCGGGACTTGCGTGGATGATCCTTGGACGGTGGCTTTACATGGGACCGCACCTTCTGCCAGTAACGGCGGATCGCTTTGATGAAGCGGCCAGAATACAGAAGAGCAACACCACCCTCAAAGACCGTGGCGAGGAGCATCGTCTCCCCCAGGTCTACCGCCGCGCGACCTATGCCGTGGTTCTTGCGGGGCTTAATCTCCACCACCAGACGGGCTTCCAGACGCCCGAACATCTTGTCGTAGGTGATAGTGACCTCGCGCACCCGCTCGTATTCCACGCCGGGGCGGTGACTGATGCGGAACGTGACGTAGCGGACACCATCTTCCCGGCCTGTTCCCAAGGAGAGCGTCAGGCTATCGCCCTCGACCCTGAATCCGCTCTGGACGTACTTGAGCGGGGAAAGCATGGACTTGGGCCGGAACCCTGGCGCGTTTTGTTTAGTTCGTCCGTTGCGCCGAAGGGCGAAGAACGACCGCCATGCCTGCCGCACCTCGTCACGGGTTAGCTGCACGGACATGGAGTAGTAGCCCTTCGCCCTGGGAAGAGCGGCAAGGATGCGGTTGAGGTTGGACCGGCGCACATTGACCCGGCCGGTTTCCTCCTGCTGCAGGCGCAGATGCCACATCAGCCCGTTGTAGACCTTTGTGGCACAAAACATGGCATCTCGCAGGATGCGTTCGGTCGCGGCATCAGCGCGGATCTGCGCCTTGATCGTCAGCATCGGCATCCGTCTTCTGCTCCTCAATGTAGCGTTTGATGGTCTCCGCGCTCATATACCCGGCGGTCCCGATGTAGTAGGACGGGTTCCACAGATGCCCTCCCCACAGCCGGCGCCTGAGATGCGGAAACATGGTGAAGAGGCGCCTGGCGCTGGCACCTTTCAGCACCTTGGCGATGATCGCGGGACTGACCACCGGTGGCGCGCAGAGAAAGATATGGACATGATCCGGTATCACCTCCAGGCCGAGGATGTCATACCCGCGATCCGCCGCTGTTTGCGCCAATAGGTCTTTTAGCGCCACGTCAACAGGCGGAACCAGCACTGATTTGCGGTACTTGGCAGACCATACGAGATGGTAGTTGATCTCGTATACAGCATTAGTCGTGGACTTCCACGTTTTTTTCTTCATACCATCATGATACCACAAACGCGAGGGGGGCCGTGTATCCCCTCAATGAATTGAGGGGGGATTACAGCACCCTCGCGCTCCCCCATTTCTCTAAAATATCAAAAACTTTCCAGCAATTTTTCTAATCGTTGATGCTTGATTCCGTAAAAGTTTTTTATCGCCTGAATTTGGTAGTCAACCTGTTCAATCTGGATTTTTTCGTGTCTTTTTACCGCAACGATCATATTATTTTTCGGTGTGTGTTCAACTGAAATAAATTCAAATACTTTTGTTGCGTATCCACTTTTTTCAAGAAGCAATGCTCGAAGCCCATCAGTTATGATTTCCGCCGTTCTTTCCAACATCACACCGTGTTTTAGAACATTTTTGAGCATATCGGGTGGATTGATCTGAGGTCTGATTTCTTGATGACAGCAAGGCGCAACTACAATAGCTTCCGCATCAGCTTTGATTGCCTTGAAAATAGCATCATCGGTTGCAGTGTTACAGGCATGAAGCGCAATCAAAATATCAACCTTCTCTGGTTCGTAATCGCCTATGAATCCGTGCACGAACTCAAGTTTGTCGAACTCGCTACTTTTTGCAACCGAATTGCAGAATTCAACCAATCCGGCTTTTGCATCTACCCCTGTTATCTTGACATCAATACCACGAACGTTTTTGAAATAATCGTATATTGCAAACGTCAAATAGCCTTTTCCGCTTCCTACATCAACAATGTGAAGCTCTTTTCCGTCAAATCTTTGACTTATTTGATCGTAAATCCCTGCCAGAATTTCGACGAATTTGTTTATCTGCTTCCATTTATCTTGTTGTTTATCTCGAATGTTGCCTTCATCTGTCGTGATTCCCAATGCCTTCAGATAAAAAGCATTGGGATTGATGAGAAACCTTTTCTCTCGATTATGCGAAAGCGATGGTTTAGTCTTGAAAGTCGGCTTACCTACATTGAGTCTTGATTTACCCTTTTTTCCGATGCTAAGCTGAAAATCATTTTCCGTTGTGAAAAGATGGCCGCTGAAAAAATCTTTTCCTAAAATCTGACGAATTAAACCGATGCCTTCTTCGAAACAATAGTTCTTCGCCGTGTCCCGTGTGTCGTAGCGGTAAAGAAAAAACAACCGCAAACCCTTTTTGGTTTCTATCATACGGACCATAATCTTTTGCAAATGAAGGTCTTCGCCTTTATAATTACTTAGGATTAGCTTGACGAAAGTACCTTTCGATAGGCTTTCCGAAAATTTTTCGATGAAGTTTTCGATATTTTCATTCATGGAACTTTTCACCTTACTTTCGCTAGCTTTGATCTTATGAATAGTTTATTTCATCTGGCATTTCCGGTAAAAGATCTAGAGGAAACCCGAAGGTTTTACACCGAAATTTTAGGTTGTGAAGAAGGAAGAAGTTCAGACCGATGGATTGATTTCAACCTCTTCGGACATCAAATAGTAGCGCATCTAGCACCTGAAATAGCCGGAAAGAAACATTACAACGAAGTTGATGCTGACGATGTGCCAGTTCCACATTTCGGAGTTATTTTGCCAATGAATCAATGGCAACAACTTGCCGAAAGACTTAAAGAAAAGAATGTTAAATTTGTGATCGAGCCCAAAATAAGATTTGCAGGACAAGCAGGCCAACAAGCTACAATGTTTTTCTTTGACCCTAGCGGTAATGCTCTAGAATTTAAAGCCTTTGAAGATTTTTCAAAGGTTTTTGAGAAATGAAAATTCAAGACAAAAGCTCTAAACTTACGTTTGTGCGGGTTGGAAAATTTCGCACTTGAAAGATAAACCGCAATTGAAGACCTGAAAGAAAAAGCAAAAATTCGAATCAAATAAAGACAGATGAAAACGGCAATTATCCATCATCCGATCTATCAAAAGCACGATACTGGCTGGGGGCATCCTGAAACCTCAAAGCGATATGAAGTAATAATGAAGGCTTTGAAAGAAAGCCCTGAATGGCAAAATTTTCTTGAGATAACACCAGAATCAGCGTCAGAAGGAACAATAAAAGCAGTTCACACGGCAGAACATTTTAAATTCGTTGAAAAAGCGGTTGAACAAGGAATTCCCTACTTAGATGCCGATACAGCGATTTCACCTTATTCTTTCGATGCTGCATTGTATGCAGCTGGTGGAGTCTGTCGTGCTGTTGATGCAGTGATGAAAGGAGAAGCCGACAATGCATTTGTTGTAGTTCGTCCACCTGGACATCATGCAACGGCTCAAAGTGCAATGGGATTTTGTCTTTTTAACAACGTCGCCGTTGCCGCAAGATATGCTCAAACACATTACAAGGAAATCGAACATGTAGCGATTATTGATTGGGATGTGCATCATGGCAACGGGACGCAGGCAATTTTTTATGATGATCCGACCGTGTTTTTCTTCTCAATGCATCAATACCCGTGGTATCCGGGAACAGGCTCAAGAGGTGAAATCGGTTATGGACGTGGAAAAGGTTTTACGTTGAATGTCCCCGTTAAGGCGAATACACCCGCAAAAGAACAAAGGCGAATGTTTGAAGAAGCAATTGAAGAGATTGCGGGGAAATTCAAACCTGATCTGATCATAATCTCCGCTGGCTTTGATGCACATCTAGGTGACCCGCTCGGACAGCTTAGACTCGAGGATGAAGATTTTATTGAGATGACTAAAGTTGTCAAACAATGGGCGAAAGACGTTTGCAAAGGACGCATAGTTTCGGCACTTGAAGGCGGATACAACTTGCAAACCCTGGGCGAAACCGTCAAAAATCACGTAGTCACCCTGAGTCAAGAGAAATAAGTTTTGTCAGGTTAGGATTGAACTTTTGACAAATCGGCACAAAAAGCAAAACTGTGAACAATCGTCTTCTATGAACATAATCTGCTTCTAACAAGAAGTGCACTAAAAATTTCGCCGACCATAAAAGATTGGTTATTTGCCAAAAAATATACTTACCAGATCAGGGCACCATCCACTAATCATTATTCGCTTTTCTCAATTCTGACCAAGCCCCGAAAATTCCCATTGTCAATCCTATGATTGCTAAACTGAGTTCTATAACTTTCAGCGTTGAGTTTGACAATGCAGGAACCAGATAGGTGATAAAGTTGTTTATGAAATCGAAAGCAGAAATAGCCAATCCTATTGCCGCTATCAAAAAACCCAGAGAAGCCAGTCTCAAGTTGAGAGTGGCTTTTTTAGGCTTCTTTTGATTTAGACGGCTATGCGTGTATCCGTAACCGAAGTATACCGAAAGACCGAAAAGTAACCAAACCGTAAATCTCAGCCAATTAGTCCATCCAAGCTCACTCATCAAGTATGTACAACATAAAAGCCCTAGCACGGGGATGAGAGAAAGCCGTTTGATCATTGAAAGAACTGCAAGCATTATTGAAAGGGCGACAAATACGATGTAAGGAATTCTATAAGAAAAAGCTTGCCATTGCGTTTCGTTATCTTTCGGGTCAGCCTCAAACAATCTAGAAACTAAATCTATAGCATTTTGATAGAAGCTTTTGCTTGTTTCGTAGTTAAAATAAAAAACAAGCGCCAAGACTATGAGCAAAACCAATGGAACGATGAATTGCCCGTTTATGTAAGGAACAAAACGATTTTGATCCCCGAATTCCTTGTCTTTGATAAGAACACCTGCACAAACGATTGAAAAAGCGAAAAGAGTGCCTATAACTGCTAAATCCGTAACTTCTGTGAGATTCATAAATAGAGCAGGGATTGCAACAACCAAACCGGTGATTATCGTAGAAAACCAAGGCGTTCTAAATCGCGGATGAATTGACGAAAAAATTGGTGGTAAGAGTCCATCGCGGCTCATCGCCATCCAAAGTCTAGGTTGTCCGATTTGGAAAACAAGAAAAACGGTTGCCATTGCGATAACTGCACTAACGGCAATTATGCCGGCTATCCAGTTGATGTTTGCACCTTCAGGACCGAATACGAAAGCTAAAGGATCACCAACAGCTAACTTTTCATAAGACACCATACCGGTCAAAACCAGTGCCAATGAGCAATAGAGAACCGTGCAGATCGCGAGCGAAAGAATCATTCCACGTGGTAAATCTCTATGTGGGTCACGACATTCTTCTGCCGTTGTTGAAAGAGCATCAAAACCAATGTAAGCAAAGAACACGGCCGCAGCTCCTGACATCACGCCGGCAAATCCGTTCGGTGCAAAAGGCGACCAATTTGCAGGATTAACATAAAAAGCACCCAAGATAATCACAAGTAAGATCACGGCAACCTTCAAGATCGTCATCACATTTGCCGTGATTTTTGATTCCCGAATGCCAATGTAAACAAGAGCAGTTAGCAAAAGCGTTATGGCAAGTGCGGGAACATCGGCAATTAAACGAAAATTACCGATCATCGGAGCTGAAGTCCATGCAGTGTATGCTTCAACAACCGATGGTGTCAAAGCGTCAGAAATTGAAGCGAGTTCCTCGCTTTTCATTTCTAGAAGTGATTGCAAGCTGTGTCCGTTTTTTATGGCTTCATCAACAACCTGACCGCTGTCGGCAAAAATTCGCGAGGCACTTAGGTAATCCATCGTCGCGTATGGAGGCAAGTTTATGCCGTAACCTTTCAGCATTGACGTAAAATAATCGCTCCAAGAAATGGCGACGGCAATGTTGCCTATTGCGTATTCGACTATCAAATCCCAGCCGATAATCCATGCTATCAATTCTCCCAACGACGCATACGCGTAAGTATAAGCTGAACCGGCTACGGGAATTCTAGATGCAAACTCCGCATAACAAAGAGCTGAAAAAGAGCATGCAATAGCAGCAAAAACAAACAGAAAAACTATTGCCGGTCCACCTCTACTCGCCGCATTTCCAACCATCGCAAAAATCCCGGCACCGATGATTGCGGCAATTCCGAGCATCGTTAAATCAAAAACTTTGAGCGTGCGTTTTAGTCCAACTCTGCCTTCTTCTGCAAATCCTAAGGCGGCATCGGCTTGAATTTGCTCAATTGACTTTTTTCTTAGAAGCTCAGGCATAATTTTTGATGAAAGCTGGATTCTAAAAACAAAACGATGATATTTTACAAACAAACTGTAAGAGTTATTAAATCTGGACAAGCACTTTTTCTTGGTTCCCATCTTACACCAGAAAGTTCTTATAGAAAAACCGAGTTAAAATTCAGTTATGAGCAAAGTTTTTTATTTTCAGGTTGAAGAAAAATACCACCGAAAGAGACTTGACGAATTTCTATTCGACAAATTCCCTTTTTTAAGTCGAATATACCTGAAAAAAATAGTCCGTGATGGAAAGTGCGAAGTCAACGGACGGATTGAAGATCGCGGATACATTCTGCGGAAAAACGATTTCGTAGAGATCGTAATTGACCATAGAGAAAACTTGTTGACACATCCTGAACCGATGGATTTGGAAATTTTGTATGAAGACAAGGATTTTTTAGTTGTCAACAAGCCTAATGGAATGCTGGTTCATCCGACACTAGGCGTGCGGAGTGGAACTTTACTCAACGGCTTGATTTATCACTTGAACAAAAACTCAAGCGGTAACTTCATACGCGCAGGATTAGTGCATCGCTTGGACAAAGAAACTTCAGGTTTAATGGTAATTGCAAAAAACCAAAAAGCCCACCGAACATTATCATCAGCTTTTCAACGTAGAATCGTAGAGAAAAAGTACTTTGCTTTGGTTGAAGGAGTCGTCGAAAAAGATGAAGACATTATTGAAGTTCCTATCGGCAAATATGAAGACCTAAAGCAGTGGAATATCAAACAAGACGGCAAGATTGCTATTACCATGTTTCGGACAAAGTGCAGATTCACCGATAAAACTCTTTTAGAGCTTGAACCTTTGACCGGAAGAACTAATCAACTTCGGATTCATCTGGCGTATATTGGGCACCCGATAATTGGAGATAAAAAATACGGTGGCAGAGACTTCAAAAGATTATGCCTCCATGCTTACAGATTGGCTTTTCCCTATGGAGAAAAGTGCTTCAGTTTTCAAACAGAAATCCCTGAAGATTTCTGCATCGAGCTTGCTCTTCATAAAACTTAAACTTCTGCCTCGAACCCGCTATCAAGGGCGAACCTAACACTTGGAATCAGATCACTTATGTGCTTCTTCTTTCATATTTTTTGCGAAAGCGGAAAGAAGTTACTACACTGAAAAAAGGTAGATGAAAGAAACGCAAGCCACGGCCCCGTCTGTCATGCTGAGCTCTGAGCTACAGCTCCAGGCTACCGTCAACGCCCCGCGCGGCTCGATGGATGCGGCGGGTTACAAACATGTGGTCTTGTTGCTTATTTTGCTGAAGTATATTCCCGACGCTTCCCGGGAACATCGGAACAAGAAGAGAACAACGAACCTTTCGAGCGGAAGATGACTCACCTGGTGGCGCAACTCAAAGAGCAGCAAGTCGAGGCGAGGCAACTGGACGAAGCGATCTGGAGGAACCTCAAGGAGCTGGGCTATGGCAGCTAAGCGAAAAGTACAACAACCTGCTGCACAATTGCCCGCGGGATATGCGCAGCTGCTGGAAAACCTCCGTCAGCGCATCCGCCAGGCGCAAGTCCGCGCTGCCCTGTCGGTCAACCGCGAGCTGGTCCTGCTCTACTGGCATATTGGACGAGAAATCCTGCAACGCCAAGCACAAGAGGGCTGGGGCGCTAAAGTGATTGACCGCCTGGCGCAGGACTTATCCCGGGAATTTCCCGACATGAAGGGCTTTTCCCCACGCAACCTCAAGTACATGCGCGCCTTTGCCGAAGCCTGGCCCGATGAGCAAATTGTGCAGCAAGCTGCTGCACAAATTCCTTGGTTCCATAATGTCGTCCTTCTGGAGAAAGTCAAAGACCCCGCCGAGCGGCTTTGGTATGTGCAGCAGACCCTCGAACACGGCTGGAGCCGAAACGTCCTGGTGCACCAAATTGAAAGCAAGCTCTACGGGCGTCAAGGCAAAGCCATCACAAACTTTGAGCGTACCCTGCCCGCGCCGCAATCAGACCTGGCGCGCGCTCTCATCAAAGACCCTTACGTCTTTGACTTCCTCTCGCTTGGTCCGCAGGCCCAGGACCAAGGAACTCAAAAAGGAGCTAGGCTATGACGCCTGAAGCGCTCTTGAAAGCCAAACGGGAGGAAATCCTGCGGGTGTGCGCCAGGTACGGTG
>Ga0197142_1001838_pt1 | contig 19148 bp, 13 predicted proteins | sample GBS60_MetaG_FD_148614 | JGI IMG/M metagenome (GOLD analysis project Ga0197142, IMG submission 148614) | Sediment microbial communities from Great Boiling Springs, Gerlach, Nevada, United States - GBS 60_MetaG | ecosystem: Environmental > Aquatic > Thermal springs > Hot (42-90C) > Sediment... | reverse complement strand
AACTGCAAGAGATGGCTCTCAAGGGACGAGATTTTTGGGCCCTGCTTACGACCCTGCCCGGCGTGGTTGACGACTACAGCCAGCCACGGGAGACCGTCAACAACATGTCCAACCGGGGCATTTATATCGCGGGGGGCCGGGCCCACAGCAAGAATTACAGCGTAGACGGAATTTATAGCCTTAACTCCTCCAACGCGACCACCGTGGTCCAACCTAACCTGGACGCGATCGCCGAGGTAAAGGTGCTCATTAGCAATTACCAAGCCGAATATGGACGCATGAGCAGCGGGGTGATCAGCGTTGTCACGAAGTCCGGGACTCGGGACTTCCGGGGAAGCGCTTGGTACAACTATCGCCATGAGCAATTAAACGCCAACAGCTTTTTCAACAACGCCCGGGGAACACCGAAATCCCCGTATCGTTACCGGATCTCCGGATATTCCTTGGGCGGGCCCGTGTATATTCCCAGGCACTTCAACACGGAGCGCGATAGGCTATTCTTTTTCTTCTCTCAAGAATTCTCCCCCATCACGCGAGACTATGGTACGCAGCTTGCCACCACTCCAACCGAGCTGGAGCGCGCCGGGAACTTCAGTCACAGCTTCGACCTGAACGGCGCTCTCATCGTCATCCGGGATCCTGCTTCCGGGCAGCCGTTTCCCGGCAACATGATTCCCGCAGCGCGGTTCTCCAAGGTGGGGCAGGCGATTTTGAACTTCTTCCCGCTGCCTAACTACGCTGACCCGGATTTGCGCAACCGGTACCGGTACAATCTGCGCTCCACTTATAGCGCCAAAAATCCGTTGCGAAATGAGATCTTGCGCCTTGATTACAATCCGATGCCGAAGCTTAGCATTTACTACCGTCTGGCGCGGAACATTCAGACTACTTACCCGGCGTGGGGCGATTGGAAGATTGGAAACAATTTCTTGTTGACCTCGCTTGACAACAAGGCGCCGGGCACTGGGCACTTGGTACAGGCGACCATCATCTTCTCGCCCACTTTCGTCAATGAAGCACGGTTCGCCTATACCCGGAACCCGATCAAGTCCGATTACACGGACCGCTCGAAAGTCATGCGGTCGCTGCTTGGGAATCCGCCGCAGGTTTACGACGATCCGGGATCGCCAGATGTGGCGCCGGACGTGAGTTTTGGAGGTGTGCCGGCGAACGCGATCAGGCTGAGCTTGGGGCCCGGCAACTGGCACTGGCGGGGAACGCAATTTACCTATGCGGATAGCCTAAGCAAGGTCTGGAGCCGCCACAGTTTCAAGGCAGGGTTTCATTGGGATTATTACCGGGCGGTCGCGATGGACACGCGGCGACAGTGGCGCGGGACGTTTGACTTTGGACGAGATCCGAACAACCCACTCGATGCGAATCACGGTTTCGCCAACGCCCTGCTGGGAAACTTTTCCTCCTACACGGAGCTCACCAAGCGCGTGTTGAAAGACACGGTGTTGAATGTCATCGAATTCTACGTGCAGGACAATTGGCGGCTGAGCAAGCGGTTGACGCTGGATCTAGGCTTGCGCACCGCCTCCCAGCCTCCGGAGTATGATCGCGGGAACAACGCCGCGCACTTCAACCCCGCGTTTTACGAGGTCGGAAAGTCCCCGGCCCTGTATTATCCCGGTTTTGACCCGACGGGACGCCGGGTGGGAGTGGATCCGGTCTCGAGGGCGGTGGTGCCTGCGGCCTTGATAGGGCTGTTCGTGCCTGGGACGGGGGATCCGGCCAACGGATCTCGGGTCGGTGGCGTGGCCGGGTACCCGAGGGGCCTGTTTACGCGCTCGTGGATCTTTCTGGCCCCGCGCGTGGGCTTCGCATACGATGTAATGGGCGGGGGCCGGACCGTAGTCCGCGGGGGCTTCGGGGTTTTCTACGACACTGCGGATGCAAACAGTTTTGAAACCAGCGTAGGGAACCCTCCAATCTCCTACACTCCGGTATGGCGCTATGGCAACCTTGCCACCCTGGGGAGTGGAAGCGGTCTGATCGGGCCCAGCACGATGTCCAACCAGGCCGGGATCGGACGGCTGCCCTTGCCCATGGTGATGAACTTCAGTCTCGGAATCCAGCATCAGACCGCCCACAACATGGTATTCGACGTGGCTTATGTGGGCAGTGAGAGCAGGCACTTGCTGATGACTCGTGAGATTAATCCGATACCGATGTATGCACGCTTCGATCCTCGCAACGGGGACCCCACATCGCCGGGAAGACCACTGCCGGATAATTTCTTCCGCTACTACTACGGCTACGGCTCAATCACGCCTTACGAAATGACGGGAACGTCTCACTATCACTCGCTACAGTGTTCGGTGAACCGGCGCCTGACGCGGGGCCTGCAGTTCGGCATTGCGTATACCTTCAGCAAAAACCTCGGGGCGACGGCCACGAGTCCTTATTTTCCTGTGAGGAAGCGGAACTACGGGCTGTTGGACAACGACCGGACGCATGTTTTCGTGGCAAACTACATGTACGAACTGCCAAGCCTAGGCAGGCGGTTGAAGTTCCGCCTAGCGGCCTGGTTCCTAGACGGCTGGTACGTGAGCGGAATTACCTCGTTCGTGAGCGGTCGGCCCTTGACGCCAGGTTTCACGACGACCGATGGCCAGGATATTACCGGGTCCTCCGAGGGGGCTCGGATTGATGTGATTGGGAATCCCCGCTTGGCGAAACCTGAGCGGACCTTCTATCGAAACTTCAATACTGCGGCCTTCGCACGGCCGGCGCTGAGAAGTTTCGGCAACGCGGGGGTGAGCATCTTGCGGGGGCCGGGCGTCAACAATTGGGACTTGGCTGTAGCCAAGCGGATTCCGCTGCGGTCGGAGAACCGGTATTTGCGGTTCCGGGCGGAGTTCTTCAACGCTTGGAATCACACGCAGTTCTCCGGTTTGGACACCACCGCCAGGTTCGACCCCGCGGGTGCACAGGTGAACCCTGCTTTTGGTGCGTTCATCTCGGCGCGGTCACCGCGTATCATTCAATTGACAGTAAGGCTGGTCTTCTAATGCCGTTTTTTCTGACGAAAGCCGCCTTCCAGTCACTGCTTTTGTGCTCGCTAGTGGCCGCGCTGGAGAGAAGTGCCCGACTCACGGTCCGCTCGGACTTCGAGGCCGGAAGCATCGGACGCATTGAATACGTAGGGCCGCGGCACCTCCGTTGCGAAGTCAAAGGCGAGGTTGACCAAGACAAGCGAAACCGTCAGGCCAGTTGGTACTACTTCGAGGTCCAGGGCGCCGCGGGCCACGAGATCACGATAGAGCTGACCGATCTGCTAGGCGAGTATAACTATCGGCCCGGTAACCTGGCGATTAATGGGGCGACGCGGCCTTTCATTAGTTACGACCGTCAGACTTGGACGGCCCTACCAGACGGCGCAGTTGAATGGGACGAAGGCACGCACCGCCTCCGGGTTCGGTTCACTCCTGTGCGAAGCCCGGTCTGGATCGCTCATCTGCCCCCATACACCACTCACCATCTTTCGAGGTTGCTGAGCTGGGTCCGGCGCCACTCGAGCGCAGAAGTCACCGAAGTGGGTAAGTCCGCCAGCGGGCGGAGCCTCTGGCTGATCACGGTGACGAGCAACAGGAAACCCACTGCCGACAAGAGGGTAGTTTGGATCATGGCTCGTCAGCACGCCTGGGAGAGTGGGACTTCTTGGGTGGTGGATGGTGCGGTCCGCTTTCTCTTGAGAGATGATCCGGTCGCGGTGCGGCTCCGCGATCGGTTCATCTTCAAACTGTTTCCCATGGCTGATCCCGACGGCGTAGTACGGGGCGGCGTGCGGTTTAACGTCTACGGTTACGACCTTAACCGCCACTGGGACGCGGTGGATCCGGAGCGCATGCCGGAGGTCGCCGCGCTCCGCACCGCCGTGCTCAAGTGGGTCGACGGTGGCTCGCGCCTCGATCTGTTTCTGAGCCTGCACAACACAAACAGTGACTACCTGAAAGGACCGCTCACGGCCGCCGGACCTGCCTACCGGCAACTCGTGAATCGGTTCGCCGATCTCCTTGCCAAGAATACCTTTTTCGCCGGCGGAGCGCCTCGCGACTGGCAGCCAGGTGAGGTTGTCGTTGGGCGCATGGATGCGTGTCAAGGCCTTTTTCACGAACGCCGTATTCCGACCCTGTTGCTGGAGTTAAACGTCCAGACGAACGTCCGCCTCGGTCGTCCCCCACATATCGAGGACTATCAGCGATTCGGTGAGCAGATGGTAGTGGCTTTGACGCAAGCGGTCGACCCCAATTGAAGCCCGTCCCATATTCGGGTTGTGACTCAGTAGTATTGGCTGGGCTCAGCGCCGCATGGCAGGTACGATGAAGCCCGGGCCGGTCTTGGCGGCCGCGTAGGCGATTTCCTTCAACTAATCTCCTTCGCACAGGACCCAGTGCCACCCACGCACGTTCTCGGCAAGCGCCTCCGTATCCCCTTCATATGCGATTTCCCATTGCTTACGACAAATCGGATGGAAGGGCGTGCGCACGATCTCGCCTCATAAGCCGAGAAAGAATTGGCCCTGGAAATCCGGGTTTACGGCTGTGACCTTCATGCCTATCGGCGGCTCACTTTCGGCGCTGCATGGAAATTGGACTCGGATTGAGTCAGCAATCGTAGGGCCACCGGGTTGATCCCATCAAGCTTGCTCGGCGCGCTGCAACGATTGATTAGCATCTCTGCTCAATGGGGCATTGCGGGATTGGCAAGGAACACAAGCTTGCCGGAAATATTCTGCAGAAGCAAAGCGGCGGGGATGGCATGGAAGTCCCCTTCGCAGAGCGCTACGTAGCCTTCGTCGTTCAAGAGACTCAGGGGAAGGCAGGCAGTGGTCCCTAAAACTTCCAGTCCTCGGCCCTACGATTTTGTTGGATACTGATTTGATATCAGGAGGATCAGTAGGTCCATCCCCAAACGTCCGGTTTCCTGGGGCGCGGAGGAAGCCCGGGGGGCGACCGAAGCGGTCCCGCAAACCAGCCACGGTGGCAAGGGTCGCTGGTCGGCCGAGCGCAAGGCCCAAGCCGTGCTCGAGCTGCTCCGCGGCGCCGACTTGGAATCCCTCAGCCGCAAATATGCCGTCACTGCCGCCACCCTGTCGGCCTGGCGCGACGCCTTCCTGGCTGGCGGATAGGCGGTACTCAAGATCCGGCAGGAAGATCTGGATCTGCTGCGTGATCAGGGCCGCCGGATGAAGTCGGTCATTACTGAGCTGGCCATGGAAAAGGAGCTGCTGCGCGAGCGCATCCGGCGGCTGGAGGACGAAAAGCCTTTTCTTGGTTGGAGGTCGAAGAAATGAGCCGCGCCCGCTCGGCCTCCACTGCTCGCGTCTCCGGGCGGGCGCGGGTCTTGAAAGCATGGGGCCTGCCCCGAAGTGTCGGGGCCTGCGGCGCTCGACCCTCTATCAACAGCGCCGGCGCCAGCTCGCCCCGCGTCGACCCGCCAAACGTGGCCCGGAGACTCGTTACCGCGATGAGCAGCTTCTGGCTGAGATCCGCCGCACCATCCACGAGTCGCCCTTCCATGGCGAAGGCCACCGCAAGGTCTGGGCGCGGCTGCGGATGCGCCAGGTGCCGCACCTCGATGCGGCGCGTGCTGCGGCTGATGCGGGAAAACAACCTGCTGGCCCCCCAGCGGCAGCCGCAACCGGTCGAGCTCAAGCGCCACGAGGGTACCATCATCCCCGAGCAGCCCAACCAGATCTGGGGCATTGATGCCACCGCCGGCTTCACCCTCAGCGACGACCGGGTCGCAATTTTCGCCCTGCAGGCACGACCTTCAAGGAGAAATCCGCTGCCTCGGCCTCGAGTCCTCGCCCGGCTTGATGCGCGAACCCGAAGGCAATGGCTGCGTGGAGCGCTTCTTCCGCACCCTCGAGGAGCAGCTCCTCTGGGTGCGAGCTTTCCACACCCCGGAGGAGCTGGCCCAGACCCCGCGTGAATTCCGCCAGCGCTATAACGACCATTGGTTGCTGGAAAGACTCAACTTTCAATCCCCGCGACAGGCTCGTCAGAGGCTGCTTGCCTTGGAGGCTGCTGCATGACCATAATTCAAAAGACCGTCCAAGAAACGGAGGCCGGTACACCGAAGGTAGCGGCGATCTTGTCGGTGGTGGAGACCTCGAAGAGGCTGGGGCCGGACCTGCGCGCTTACCTGAGGGATGTCTTGCCGCTGCCGGCGAGGACCAGCATCCAGCCCGTCGGGGAACTTACTCCCTCTCGTTGGGCGGCGTCCCGGGGCGGCTGAGAGCCGCCGGCTCAATTACCCCAAAAACCTGCCGCCCGTCAAGAATGTGGTTGGTCTGACGCTTACGAAGCTCGGACTCACTATAGTTTTGCCACTGTCCCACCGCCCCAGCTATCCGCGTTCGGTCGGAGGCTTAACTTCGAACTCCAGGGACAGGAATCTCGGGGTAGGAGGCTGGCCTATCGAGCGCGCATGGGTTTCATCGGGTCTGCTGGAGACCACAGTGCACCCGTGCAAAGGCGTTGCTCGGCTTCGCGAATCAGGCCGAGTGAGATGTCATGGCGACCGCCCTCGTAAGGGGTGGTCAGCCAAGCATCGAGGATATCCAAGGCCTCAAGTACACCAGTGATCTTGCCGCCCAGACAAAGGACATTGGAGTCGTTGTGAGCCCGCGTCATGCGAGCCATATAGGTGCTCGTGCACAAGGCCGCCCGGATACCCGGGTACTTGTTGGCGATAATGCTCATGCCGATGCCAGTGGAGCAGATCAAAATACCACGGCGGGCTTCGCCGCGAAGTATAGCCTCGACGACAAGCGCTGCATAGTAGGGGTAACGGACGATCTCGGTGGAGTCCGATCCCACATTACGGACCTCGATACCCCGGGAACGAAGATGTTCGACCACAGCCAGTTTGAGTTCGTAGCCGCCGTGATCATTACCAATCCAGATGTCATCCATCTTTAGGACCTCCCGACGAAATGTGGGTGGAGTGCTTTGACCGGCTCGATCCTTCCCACTACCAGCAGGACGATAAGAAACGACATGGGGTGCATCAGCCCTGCGATCAGGAAAACGGGTGAGTAGCTTTGGTATCTGGTGAGCAGGAATCCCGCCAAGCCATTAAACAATACAGCCCCAAAGGAGCCGATGGCGCCCATGAGGCCTGCCACCGAGCCTACCACTCTGGAGGGGAACATGTCTGCGGCGAGCGTCTGCATAATCGTAGACCAGAACTGATGGCCGAAGAGGGCCATGCTGAAAAAAGCAATCGCAAAGCTCAGTGGCGAGGCAGCGATCAAAAGAGAGACCGGCATGAGCGCGGCGCTGAGGCCCAAGGCAATCTTGCGGGCATGATCCACGGTGAGGCCGCAGCGCATGAGGTAGCTCGAAAACCAACCGCCGATGAAGCTGCCGACGCCGGCAAAGGCATAGGGAATCCAAGCGTAGTAACCGATCTCTCGGATGTTGAGGTGGCGGACGTCGCCAAGGTATTTGGGTAACCAAAAAATGAAAAAGTACCAGGCAGAATCGGAAAGGAACTTTGCTCCCAAAAGGCCCCAAACCTGCCGGTATCCGAAGAGGTCAATCCAGCGGGCAGGGGCCACGCCCGCCGTTTTGTCCGCCTCCGCCGGACGACAACTCTTCAGGTACTCCCGCTCGCTGGTAGTGATGAGCCTGTGTCTTTCCGGCAGGTCGTACAGCAGGAGCCACGCGGCGGCCCAAGCGAAGCCAAGACCACCGGCGAGGAAGAACACCCAGCGCCACCCCAAGGCAACAGCGACCAGCGCGATCAAGGGGGGTGCGATCAAGGCGCCGACGCTGGAACCGGTATTGAAGATACCGAAGGCGAACGAGCGCTCCTTGGGCGGGAACCACTCCGAGACGGCCTTGGCTGAGCCGGGGAAGCCGCCGCCTTCACCCAGACCAAGGAGGAAGCGGGCGACGCCGAGGCCGAGCACACTGCTTACGAGCCCGTGGAGGACCGTCGCTGCCGACCACCAGAGGATCATGACGACGTAACCGAGGCGGGTGCCGAGCCAGTCCATGATCTTCCCGCCTCCAGCGTACATCACGCCGTAGGCGAGCAGGAAAAGCATTTGGAGGTTGGCGTACTGCTGGTCGGTGATCGGGATTGTCTTCTGGATTTCAGTGACCAAAACCGGGAGGCTCTGACGGTCCAGGTAGTTGAGGGCGGTCGCGGCGGCCAACAGACCGGCGATCCACCACCTGAGGTTCGCGAGCCGCATCAGCACCTCGTGTGAGCGGACCTCTTAAGCCGGGCAGAGAGATAGCGTACCGCCTGGGCCGCGGCCGCGTCCGGATCGGGCTTCGGCAGGATCTCGGCGGTGAGGTAACCTTGGTAGCCAATCTCCGCGAGGACCTGGAAGACTTCGTCGAAGGGAAGATGGCCCCAGCCGGGAGCGAGCCGGTTGCTATCGGCGACGTGAATGTAACTGATGTAGTCTTTGCCTGCTTTGAAAGCTTCGCCAAAGGAGGCGTCTTCGATGTTCATGTGGAAAAGGTCCGTCATGAGTTTTACGCAAGCGTGGCCTGATTCTTTTACGATCTCAAGGCCCTCCTGGCAGTTGTTGATAAAGTTGGTCTCGTACCGGTTCACGGGTTCTACGATCAACTCGACGCCCAGAGGGTCAGCGACTTGGGCGCAGCGATCCAGACAGGCGAGAAAGCGCGCCTTGGCGGTTTCCGCTGTCTCGCCGTCGTGAATGAAACCGCGTGCCCGGCCGAGGTTGACCTTGGCGCCGAATTCGGCGGCCAGCCCGATCAAGCCGCAAATGCGCTCGATGGCGGCGCGCCGCACAGCCTCCTCAGGATGGGTGAAATACAATCGGTCCACAGCAAAGACTTGGCCGGAGGAAATGCAGGCAATCTCCACGCCCACACGAGTGAGCAGGCGCTTCAGGGCGCCTACGTTCACCTGAGCAGCTTCGCGGAGGGCCAGCTCGACGCCGTCGTAGCCCAGACTGGCCGCGCGCTCGATCGAGCGTTCCAAGTCGTCGCGGAAAACCACGAAGGCGTCGGGCGGAGCATCCCGTGGAGCGACAGCGAGCCCTAACTTCATGGGACACATTCCTTCACCAAGGCCCTGGCCCTGGCTTCGATGGCATCCGCCGAGATGCCGTACTTGCGCATGAGCAGGAAATACTCACCGGATTCGGGAAACCTGTCCTCCACGCCGATCGAGTCCATGCGGACGGGCGCCAACCGAGCGAGGACTTCGGCTACGGCCCCCGCAAGACCGCCGCAGACGGTGTGCTCCTCAACGGTGAGCACCCGGCCCGTCTTGCGTGCGGAGGCGACCAATGTAGGCGCATCCATGGGTTTCAATGTGGATACTTCGAGTAGGTCAACGGAAACGCCCGATGCGGTCAAGCGCTCGGCAGCCTCGATTGCCATGAAGGCGGGAACGCCGCAGACCGCTATGGTGAGGTCATTGCCATCGCGAAGCTTGCGGATCCTGCCGATTTCCAGGGGCGGGGCGCCCTCGAACAATACCGGCGTCGGGTTGCGGCAGAGGCGGATGTAACAGGGCCCATCCGCGAGCAACGCCGCTTCGAGCGCCTGCCTGACTTCGACTGCGTCGCCAGGCACAATGACGGTCATGTTGGGCAGGGCGCGCATCAAGGCGAGGTCGGCAATGGATTGGTGGCTCGCACCGTCATAGGAGTCGGATAGGCCGGCGTAGTTGGCGGCAAAGACGACGGGTAGCTTGTTGTAGCAGACGATGTTTCGGACCGGGTCCGCAGCCCGGAGTGCGATAAAGATGGCGAAGGTGCTCACCACCGGGCGCAGACCGCAAGCTGCCATCCCGGCAGCAATGTCCACCATGTTAGCTTCCGCGGCGCCAACGTTGAAGAAGCGGTCCGGATAGGCCCTACCGAAGGCGGCGGTGCGGGTGCTGGAGGAGACGTCGGCGTCCAGCACCACCATGTCGGGGTAAGTGGGGGCTAGGGCGAGCAGGGCTTCGCCGAGAGCATCGCGCATGGCGACTTGGCGGGCAGTCATAGCTGCGCCTCGAGTTCTTTGAGGGTCTTCCACAGTTCAGGTCGTCCGCGGGCATAAGATTCATCGTCAATGGGAGCGCCATGCCAGCAGGCCTTGTTTTCCATGAAGGATACACCTCGACCCTTGCACGTAGAGTAGATTACGGCCACGGGCCACCGGGTTTGACGGCCGATCCAATCCAGGGAATCGAGGATCTCGGAGACGCAATGCCCGTCGTAGAAATTCGGCGCAACGTTCCAGTTGAAGGCGCGGAGCTTCTCGGGCAATGGATCAAGGGGCATGATCTCGTCGCTGGGGCCGTCAAGCTGCACCTTGTTGTAATCAATCAAGACCACGAGGCGCTCGGGGCGGAACTTGGCGGCAGCCATGATGGCTTCCCAAGTCTGACCTTCATTCAGGTCCCCCTCCCCGAGCATCACGTAGGTCCAGTAAGTCTTGCGCCTCAGGCGAGCAGCTAGCGCCATGCCAAGGGCCACGGAAAGCCCGTGCCCGAGCGCGCCGGTGGACATGTCTACACCGGGCGTCGCGTGCATGCAGGGATGCCCTTGAAGGCGGCTGTTGAGCTGGCGGAAGGTGGCCAGTTCCTCGACGGGAAAGAATCCTCGGTAGGCGAGGACCGTATAAAGCATGCACGAGGCGTGTCCCTTGCTTAGCACGAACCGGTCGCGGTCCACCCAGCCGGGATCCGCAGGGCGGACGTTCATCGCGTGGAAGTAGAGCGATACAAGGAGCTCGGCGGCAGAGGATGCGCCCCCCCAGTGGCCTGTGCCTTTCTCATGCAAGATATCGAAGACGACCAAGCGGAAAAACTGGGCCAAGTACTGGAGCTGTCTGACCTTGCGCGAGCGATCAGACTCGGCAAGTATGGTCCGGATGTCTACGGCCCCAGCAGTAGTGGCGGCGGTCATCATCTCAGGCAGGCGTCGTTACCGAACTCGGATGGCGCGCCAGTAGGCGTTGCCGGCAATCCGTTCCGCCAGAAGGGTGCGTTGGTACAAGCGGATCTCCACCTCCTGTCCGGCAAATGCGGACAAATCCACCGTCAACCTCTGCCAGTCTCTGTCGTCGCTGCGCCCGTCGCCGCCCTCGATCAGCTTTCCAAGCAGATGAGTGTTGTTAACGAAGACGTCGAGCTGCCAGGCGCAACCCCGATCCGCCGCGACTTCCAACTCCAGGCTCGGACTGGGACCCAGCTTTAGCTTTCGGCGGAGGACCAATCCGCGGGCCTCGTCCCGGGGCCAAGTGGCGAGTACATCGCCGCTCAGATAGGTGCCGAGAAGAGAACACGGGGGGCGACGCACTCCGCCAAAGCCCGCTCGTTCCAGGCTCCAATCCGGATTCCAATACTTCATAAGATCGCCAAGCCGGAAAAGCTCGGCGCTTTGCGTGGTGATCGCACGGTAAGGCACGGTGATGCCATCGTCATCAGCCTTGGCTCCGTGGGCGGCCATCATCTTCCGGCCCAGTGCGGCGATTCTCCGGACGATATCTGAGAGGCGTTCATCAACAGGGGGCGTCAGCTCCACGCCCCCCATTTTGGTCCCAACCATTCGGTCGTTGAGCGGCTCCACAAGGTGGGGTGGCAGGACCCGGGCCCCTTTCATGGCGCCGACAACAGCCGCAGCATTGGCGGCATTACAGTCGGCGTCCGAGAAGTCGCTGGCGCGGTAGGCCAGATTCACCGTCTTGAGATAATCCCCTTCGCCATACCAGACGCTGGCTGCCACCAAACCGCCGTTAACTACGGCATTATTCATCGCGGGGTACTCGATGCGCCAGCGGTCCTCGACGGCGGCAAACACCTCTTCCGGTCGGGCCCCTTTTTCCGCCATGGAAATAACCAAGTCGAGGCATTGCCGGTAAGGGGAGGAGGGGTGGATCAGTTGCGCCGCCTGACGCACGATCACCTTTGGGTCGGTTTCCCGGAAGGCGAGGCTGACCATCCCGGCCACGAAGACGGCGCCGTCAGTGCCCTCCGCGTAACCATTGATGTGACCGTAGGTGCGTGCCAGCCGTCCGGCCAGGTTGGGGTCGCCTGGCGAAATCATCCCGTAAATGTCGGCGCTAAACTGGGGACCAATCGTCCACCACAGCCTGTTATGTCGTGGATGGCCCGCCTCACTGCCACGGACGCCCTTGGCCAGCGCCAGCCGGGTCTGCGCGCTCGATCCCCAGGAACCGGCAGAGTTGGCTTTCCACTGCTCGCCGAGTTGGTCCAGAGTCATGTTGATCCCGTACTTTTCAAAGGCCCGTAGAGCCACCAGCTCGTAGTAGTAATCGTCGTCAACCGGGGCCGCCTCCAACGGCTTGGGATACCGGTCAACAAGCACCAGAGAACTGGAGGCGACCTTGCCCTCGAACGGGAACCCCATCTGCGTTGCGACGATCTGGCCGATCCAAGCGCCGCGCACCCGGTCTTCGTACTCAGCCGTGGTCAGTTTGAGGGGCCTGGGTTCACTAAGGACCGGGACAGCCGTGATACCCACCAAGAGCACGCCGTGGACTATGTCTCGCATCATCTTTTCCCTTTCTGGCGCCGCGGTACGGTGTTGCGCCTAGAACCGCAAGCGCGCCTGAACCTGAAACATCCGGTTGATCGATTCCTGGATGGCGCCGGTTATCCTCCCGAAATCCGTCGAAGTGGGCGTCGAGACGGGCGGGTTGAATTGCGAACGGTTTGCGACGTTCAGCACATCGCAACGCAGTTCCAGATTGATTCGCTCGCTAAAAGAAAACGCGCGGCTGAGATTCGCATTCAAAAGATTGGTTGACTGCGCCCGCACCCCGGGAACCCGCAAAGGGAACACCCGCCGGTGGAAGGCTGCGGGGGTGAGCCTGGGATTCCGCTCGAAGCCGTCCGTGTTAAACCACCGATCCATGGTGGGCTTGCTGTTTTTGATATTCTTCAGGTCTCCGTAATAAAAAAGATTCGGGAATTCCACGAGTTGTCCGGGTTGCCACTCATACGTGGAAGCGATTTGCCAGCCTCCGAGCACATGGCTGCTTATCCCGCCATTCAAATAGCGTCGTCCCTTACCGAAAGGCAACTCCAGGAGCCACGCAACCGTGAAGCGATGCGGGCGCCCGTCCTGTGTTTCCATGTACTCCTCTGGAAGGGCAAACTCATCCAGCGTGCGAAACTGCTCTTCACCTTTGAGTGCAGTATAGGCGATTTTCGAGCTGAAACCGCGCGAGAATCGGCGCTCCAGGCTGACCTCGATGGACTGGGTCCGCCCCTTGCCCTCAGGTATGTTCAGCCGCGTCAGAGAACTCATGTGAGGAAACGGTCGCAGCAATTGATGCCTGCGAATGATCGAGCTGGCGAAGAAGGACAAGGTGGACATGTGCCGGTACACGAGCGGATGGGAGATTCGCAGGGACTCAAAGTTCGATATGTGGAATGGATTGGGAAGATTGGCGTTGAGATAGTTCGCGGTCGCGTCGTTCCGGGCGTTTCCGGCCGCCCAGTATTTTTCGGGCAACGCATCCTGCCGGTAACCGACGATCGAGAGGCGGTCCGCGCGGGAGCCGGCGTAGGCCACCTCGATCACGGCGTGCGCACCAATTTGACGCTGGACGCCGAGCCGCCACCGCTGCACCCGGGCGCGCTTGGCGTCAAATGCGTGATAACTCCACCCGCTGCCCACCCTGGCCATGAGACCTAAGGCGTTGCCCACGGGTCGGTCGAACCGCGTTCCATCAGCCCGCACAGGGAACGGATCGGCCATCGGGGAAATGCCGCGACCCAAATCACCCGCGGTCCAAGTTCGACCGTAGTCGTGACTGCTGTTCGTGATGGTGCTTCGGGAATAACCGGACTGATCGGCGGAGATATGGTTGGGGTTCAAGGTGTCGTAGAATACGCCGTAACCACCCCGCACTACGGTATGTTTGGTGAGCTCGTAAGCGGCCGCGAGCCGGGGCATCCAAACGGTTTCCGCCTGCCAGCGCCGCCGGTCGGCTCCCTCGTGACCTGCATAGACCGATCCGCCAATCACTTTGAAGTCGGAGGCTGGTCGCTCCGGCAGGGCCCGGACGGCGTAGGCAGCTTCCGCAGCTTGAGTGATGGGGAGCTGTGCCCCCGGTTCAAACGTTGTAAGCTGCCGATTGTAGCGCTCTGTCACTCCGTTTTCGTATTCGACACGCAGGCCGAGGTTCACCGTGAGCCTTGGCGTCAGCCGCCAGTTGTCCTGGACGAAAAAGCCATAGGCAGGGCTGTGCAGCGCGTACGTGTCGTTCGTATCCACTCGCGCCGTATCGAAGACGCCCATCATAAACGCCGCCCAACTGTGCCCGAGATTACCCGCGGGCGTCAACGTGTCGTCGTTTCTTCGGGTGAAGAAATTCGTGAACCGGAATTGGCCAGACGTAATGCCGCCGAGGTGGTTGGTCCGCAGATATTGCCGCGTACTAAAACCCCCACGGAAAGAGTGGCGCCCCCGCACGCGGGACAGGTCCGCCTTGGCGGCGACGGTGCGGAAGAACTCACGGGCGGGATAGCTGCCGCGCGTGAAACCAGCGTAGCCGGCGAAAAGCATCTGCGGGAGAACGGCCTGCTTCCCGGCTTTCTCGTCCATGTAGGTTGGCAGCCCCACGTCGCTCGGCTTGTACGTGGAAGGTTTTCTGGCCAGATTCGCCGTATTGAACTCATTGGCGCTGATGTTGAAGTTGAGGACCGTGGTAGCCGAGGGCGTGTAAACCCAGTCTGCTATGGCGGATTTGGTGCGCCGGCTGAGATCGGAGCTCTGGAGACCACGCACCGTGCTATAGCACCAGTCATCCTCGTCCTCCAGAAAGTCGCTATACACCCAACGGCCGAAGAAGCGGTGCCTGGTGGACAAATTAAAGTCGATACGGTTGGCCGCGTCAATGTGATCGATGATCCGCGGACCGTTGGCGATGTTCAGGTTGTTCGTGGGTTCTTTTCTGGGATCGAGCGGATCATTGTTAGGAACAGGTAAAAACCCGGTATAGCTTTTATAGGCGGGGTTGATGATTCTGCTTTTGGGGATGAGGTTGTTGGGGAAGGGCTGGCGGATGAAATGCCCGGGCCGCAGTGGGTCAGGCGCGATGGAGAGCGGATCGTGGATTTGATAAAGTATCGCGTTCACTTGGAGTAATTGAGAGAAATCGCCCTCGCGGTTCGCCATTGTGGGGATCGTGTAGAATTCGCTTCCAGGCGGGGTGTTTTTGCGGTCCACCATGTTCCAGAAGCTGAAGAAGAAAAACAGCCTGTTCCGGATTATTGGTCCGCCTATGGTGGTCGTGAGACTGTTGGTGTATCCGGGCGGCTGGAGGCCCTGTTGGCGAATCCGGCGGACCTGTTCCAAATCCCCTGCCGCCTCCGCTTCGGCGATGCTACGATAGTAGAGCTGCCGCCGAAACAAGGAGGATCCATTCCACCTTTCCTGGCTGTGCATGTTGGTGACGGATCCGTGCAGTTGGTTGGTGCCGGCCTTGGTCATCATCGAGATACTGGCGCCTGTGAAGTGCCCCACAGAAGCGTCGAAGTTCGAGGTTTCAACGCGGAACTCCTGGATCGTATCTCCGTGAGGCACGTTGCCGATGCGACGAAAGTTGGCATTGTTGGGAGCGCCATCCACCGTCCAGTCATTGCCGCCGACATTCAAGGCCATGAAATAGCGGGAGTTGGCGATGTTGAAGCCGGGCACCGTGTAGGTGACGCGGCCCGGGTGGTACATGCCGGGAGTGAGTTGCACCAGCAATGTCGGTTGGCCGGCCATCATGGGCAGTTGGCTGAGTTCGCGCTGTGTGATCGTCCGTCCGGTCGAAACCGTGCCCGTCTCCAGCAAAGGCGCCTCCGCCACTACTGTGATGGATTCAGCAAGCGACCCCAACTCCAGTTGCACTTCGACCCGCACTCGGCCGGCCACAGGCAAGACGATCCCGGAGCGAACAGCTCGCTTGAAGCCGTCCGCTTCGGCCGTCACTTCGTAATTCCCTGGCAACAGAAGAGAGGCCTCGTAATAACCGTCCGCATTGGTTTCCAGATTCTGGGAGACGCCCGTATCTCTGTTGGTGACAACAACCCGCACCCCCGGCACGGGCGACAACTGAGGATCGAGAACCCGCCCGAAGATCATACCACGCGTTTCCTGTCCGACCAAGTGAAGCGGCGACAGGAGGGTGATCATGATCGCGAGCTTGCCGACGAATGTCATTGGTAACGCCCTCCGCATACGGTTCACCAACGACCACGCACCGCTAGCCGTGCCAGGCGATGGGTCGGTCGTTGAGCCATGGCAGGATTTTACGTCTGTTTAATGAACTTGTCAAGAAAAATATTGTCTTACCTTGCAACAGCTTACATAGAGGTAGTACCTCATACCTCCTACCTCCTGCCCGCTTGACTTCGTGACGCTCACCCTCTAGAATGGTTCTCGTGGATGTACAGCTGAACTCGTCCCCTTCGGCAGCAACTCCCCCCAAAGCACGGTTTCGCGTGTTGCGGCGTAAGGAAGGCGTGGTCGGTCAGGTGGTTCACGCACTGGAGAGGGAAATTCTCGAGGGACGCCTGCCGGTCGGCACGCGCCTGCCCCCCGAGCGAGTCCTATCCGAGCGCCTCGGCGTCAGCCGCACGGTGGTGCGCGAAGCCATTGGTGTTTTACGGGCAAATGGATTGCTGGAAACCCGCCACGGCATCGGCACCACAGTGCGCGGGGTAACGCGGCAGGAGATCCTGAAGCCGCTCACCCTCTTTCTTCGGACCCGCGGTGAGGTGGTGACCCTCGAGCATTTGCACCAGGTGCGCTCAATCCTGGAGGTCGAGAACGCCGGCTTGGCCGCCGAGCAAGCCACGGCTGTTGACATTCACGACCTGCGTCGCCTGGTCTCGGAGATGGAAGCGGCGGCCGCCGACCCTGAGAGGTTCGCGCTCAAAGATGCGGAGTTCCACCGTCGGCTGGCCGAAACCACCCACAACCCGCTTCTCATCCTGCTTTTGGACTCTATTCGCGACCTGATGGCGGAGATCCGGGCGTTGGTGGCGCGCGAGCAGGGTCTTTACGAGCGCGTCATGCCCACGCACGTTCGGGTGCTCGAATGTGTCGAAGCGCGGGACCCCAAGGGTGCCCGGGCTGCGATGCGCGAACACCTCCGCATCGCCCTGACCATTCAGAGGGAGCTCGTGGCGCGAACGTTGCGTCAAAGCGACAGTGCGGCTGAACCGCAAATCGCCACCGCTGAGGGCCTTCCGGCGAGTTGATCCACATCGAAGAGCACAAGGGGGGACGCGCCCGTCTGGCAAGCTGCTAGGCGGATCCCCTTTCGGGCAACGTCGGGACCCGGAAACCACGAGCCGCCGGGCAGCGCTGCTATCCCGGAATTCCCCCGTATTCAAGCGTGAAGTGGTTGGATCGGTTGGAGTTGGAGGGTTTTGAGGCGAATATTGTAGTCATGTCAATGAAGGTTTATTGTTGACATGTAGCGTGATTAGTATCCCGTATGGATGCACATCGTCGTCGTCCCCAACCGCAACTCCCCGCCCGCCAGCCTGCTGCGCGAGTCCTACCGCCAGCAGGGCCGCGTCAAAAACCGCACCCTGGCCAACCTCAGCCACTGGCCGCCCCAGAAAATCGAAGCCCTCCGCCAAGTCCTGCAAGGCAAGGCCTCGGTCGGCCCCCAGCTCTCGGAAGCCTTCACCATCACCCGCTCCCGGCCCCACGGCCAAGTCCCCGCCATGTTGGGCACCATCGAGCGGCTGGCTTTGCCCACTTTGCTCGACCGACGCAACTCACCCCAACGGCGTCGGGTGCTAGCCCTGATTGCCGCCCAGATCCTGCAGCCCGGCTCCAAGCTGGCTACCGCCCGCGCCCTGAACGCGGAGACCTGCCGCAGCAGCCTGGGCGAGTCGCTTGAACTGGAAAACACCGACGAAGACGATCTGTACGCCGCCATGGACTGGCTGATGCCCCGCCAATGGGCCATCGAGGCGGCGCTGGCCCGGCGTCATCTGGGCGAGGGCACGCTGGTGTTGTACGATCTGACCTCCACCTATATCGAAGGGCGTCATTGCCCGCTGGCCCGCTACGGTTACTCGCGGGACGAGCGCAACAGCAACCCGCAGATCCTCTTCGGGGTGTTGTCCAACGGGGAGGGCTGTCCGGTCGCGGTAGAGGTGTTCGAAGGCGACACCGCCGATCCCCACACACTGGCCGCCCAGGTGAAGAAGTTGCGCGAGCGATTCCGGTTGCGGCAGTTGGTGTTGGTGGGCGATCGGGGGAGGCTGACGCATAGGCGCATTGATGAGGGCCTGCGACCGGTGGAAGGGCTGGACTGGATCACCGCCCTGCGCGCGCCGCAGATCCAGAAGCTGGTCGCCGACGGGGCCTTGCAGATGTCGCTGTGGGATGAGCGCCGTCTGGCGGGGATCGCCCACCCGGACTATCCGGGCGAACGGCTGATTGTGTGCCGCAACCCGCTGCTGGCCGAGGAGCGGGCGCGCAAGCCCCAGGAGTCGATCGCCGCGGCCGAGCAGGAGTTGGACCGGATCGGGGCTGCCACTCAGCGCCCCCGGCGCGCGCTGAAGAGCCGGGAGCGGATTCACTGCCTGGTGGGCCGGGCGCTGGCCGGCTCGAAGGTGGCGAAATGCTTCGGCTGGGAGATCACCTCGGAAGGTTTCCGCTATCAGCGCCGGCCGGAGCGCATCGCCCAGGATGCAGCGCTCCACGGGATTTATGTGATCCGGACCAGCGTGTCGGAGCAGCGACTGAGTGCGGAGCAGACGGTGCGCACCTACAAACGGCTGGCGACGGTGGAGCGGGCCTTCCGCAGTCTGAAAAGCGTGGATTTGCAGGTGCGGCCTATTCGCCACCGCCTGCCGGAGCGGGTGCGGGCCCATGTGTTGATCTGTCTGCTGGCCTACTACGTGGAGTGGCACATGCGTCGCGCCCTGGCCCCAGTGTTGTTCGACGATGAGCAGCAGGACTCATCCCGTGGCTGCCCCGTGGCCCCCGCCCAGCGCTCACTGGCGGCCCGAGCCAAAGCGCTTCGCAAAAGGACGCCGGACGATCGTAAGCGTCAGACCAACCACATTGTTGACGGGCGGCGGGCTTTTGCGCTAAGTGAGGCGGCGCCTCTCAGCCGCCCCGAGACGCCGCCCAACGAGAGGGAGTAAGCTCCCCGACGCGCTGG
>Ga0197142_1001837_pt1 | contig 19148 bp, 17 predicted proteins | sample GBS60_MetaG_FD_148614 | JGI IMG/M metagenome (GOLD analysis project Ga0197142, IMG submission 148614) | Sediment microbial communities from Great Boiling Springs, Gerlach, Nevada, United States - GBS 60_MetaG | ecosystem: Environmental > Aquatic > Thermal springs > Hot (42-90C) > Sediment... | reverse complement strand
GATACCAGTCTTGTCCACGAAAACTGCGTATTGTCAACTACCCTGGTGAGGTCAGTTGTCGCGATGAGCGGTAACCCGTGAGTAGAGGAAGCACCTGCCGAGACGACCATCTGCTATTACTTGGGAATGTAGGCTTCATCGATGACGCTGGTACTATTGCGTAATAGTACTCTCTGCTGATTGCATGTTGTGTAAATTCAGGATACAGTAGCATTATTAGAAGAAAGGAGGTGATTATGCTGTGCTTACCCACGTGTTGTTCCTGATACGTCGATTAGAGCAGCAACGCGAACGGGGTCAGGGACTGGCCGAGTACGGATTGATTATTACGTTAATTGCACTTGTTTGTGTTCTGGCGATCAGTGCTGTCGGCGGTTCACTGGCTGATATGTATAATACGGTAGCTGCTCTCTTTCAGTAAGGCTTGTGCTTGCTGAGCATGCCTTAGCCAAACCACGCGCTTCACGCTACCATTGCGAGCGTGTGGTTTGATTTTGTTCTGCACACTCATCTAGCCACCTTATTCTTCTGCAACTTTCGCCAACCGCGTTCGATCTAGTACGATGACTCGCCCGCGCTCTAATTTTACTAGGCGTTCCTCGGCCATTCGGCGTAGCGCTCGCCCGGCAATCTCACGCACGGTACCGGTACGTTCTGCCAGCTCTTGCTGCGTCACTTCAGCAGTTCCTTCAGCAGCTTCGGCCAGTAATAATCGCGCCAGACGTGCGCGTACCGAACGGAAGGCCAGGTCTTCGACCAGCATCACCAGCTCGCGTAATTGACCGGCTAGATCAGAGAGGGCGGCCAGTGCCAAATCGGGGTGTTTGCGAATGAGCATCAGCAGATCATCACGTGCCAGTAACAGACATGTAACCTGACTCATTGCCCGTGCTGACGCCGGACTCGCCCCTCCATCGAAGATTGGTACGGCATTGAAGTATTCACCCGGCCCAACCATGGCCAATACCTGCTCGCGGCCATCAGGGGCAGTGCGTGACAGCCGTACTCGACCACGAACGACAAAGAAGATAGCATGAGCAGGTTGATCTTCGTGTATGATATATTGACCAGCTCGATAGTGGCAGATTTGTACCCGGCGAGCAGTATCGGCTAGTGTTGCCTCATCAAGACTGGCGAACAACGGAATGGCACGCAAGTCTTCTATGGTCATTGCATAACTCTCAATCTCAGTTTCCCAGTAAGTAGACTATCGCTGTTTGTTACCATTATAGGATTTTTATGCTTAGACAAGTTACGCTACGTGATGGAGCAATGATCGCATATCACGATGTAGGGAGTGGCTTACCGCTCTTGCTTATGCACGGTTTTACCGGCACAGCGCGCAGTCACTTGGGCTTGCTTATTGATGAACTCAGCCCGGATTATCGGATCATCGCCCCCGATCTACGTGGCTATGGTGCCAGTCGGCCACCGAATCGCAATTTTCCACCCGACTTCTATCAGCGCGATGCAGATGATATGGCCGAACTGCTCGATATGCTACGGCCAGAACCGGTGGTTGTGATGGGGTTTAGCGATGGTGCTGAGAGTGCATTACTTCTCGCAGCACGGCGTCCTGATTTGGTGCGTGGGGTCGTGGCGTGGGGTGTCTCTGGTGTGATCAGTCAGGCCATGGTTGACGCTGTGCAAGACTGGTTACCAGTCTCAGCCTGGGGCGAGCGACGGGCAGCCTGGCGAGACGAGATTATTGCATTACATGGTCGCGAACAACTCGAACCAATGATAGAGGGTTGGGTACGGGCAGCCGAGGCCATTCTGTCCGCCGGTGGTGATATTTGCTTGAGTGCAGCACCTTATATTCGCTGTCCGGTGTTACTCATGAATGGTGATGGCGAAAAGAACAACTTACCGCAAGATGTGCAACGTCTAGCTGCCGCCATTCCCAATTGCCAACTAGTGTTCGTTGCCAATAGTGGTCACACCATTCAAGAAGATCAACCTGCTGCATTGATGCGACTGATCAGAGCTTTCTTAGAGCGTGTTTGAAGGGGAAAGAGAAACGAGCGCAGAAGTGTGAGCAGAATAGGCGGAGCCTAACTTCGCCGCAGCGCGTGCGGAAATGCCCAGTTTATCGTTCCGATAATGGTCTGCGGCTATCTTCTCCCCCCCCTCGCTTGCGAGGGGGGGGTGAGGGGTGCTAATACACCAACCGATGGGTTCCGGTTGCGCACCACATAACGCGGACCTCCGGCTCATACGCTCAGATGACTGCGTAAGGCGAGAGTCATTGGCAGCGGATGCGTGATATTTGTCGGTATCCCTCCGCTCATTAAGGCTGACCCGAAGCAGAGACCTCTGAAAACCTCCAGTACGGTATTACCTGGCCTGGCGTGCAGAGGCAACCAGCCGGTACACTCCTCCAGCCCGGTCAAGCAAATACATTTCTCCTGCCTCGTCTAACCCAAACGATGTCGTTTGAATATTCACGCGGGAAACCAGCGCATGTTGCCACGATTCTCCATCAGCGTCGGCCCAGAGCGCCCACAGATTACCGGTACAAAAATCAGCATAAAAATAGATACCGTTCAGCAGCGGTTGACGCCCACCGCGATACACTTCACCGCCGGTCACCGAACAGCCACCAGAATCACTATCGCGTCCATACACTGCTACCGGCAAAACCAGACCGGTTGGATCGCAGTTTGCTGATCGATAGCACTGGTTACCCTCCATTAGCCGCCAGCCATAATTCAAACCGCCTGCCTGAGCCGAAGCGACGTTGACCTCTTCCAGCGCATTCTGTCCAACGTCAGCGATGAAAATCAGCTCACGCACCGGATCGAAAGTAAAGCGCCAGGGGTTGCGTAACCCGTAGGCCCAAATTTCTGGCAAAGCGTCAGCCAATCCAACGAAAGGATTATCGGGTGGGATCGCATACGGCTGACCATTGTCTACATCGATTCTCAGTAACTTACCAAGAAGTGTGTCTAGCCGCTGTCCAGCATTGATCGGATCGCCGGCCCCACCACCATCACCGGTGCCAATGTAGAGGTAGCCATCAGGGCCAAACAGTAACAAGCCACCATTATGATTCGCGGCAGGCTGCTCGATACGTAATAACTCACGAGCACTCGTTGGATCGGCCTGATCGGGATTATTGCTTACGCGATATTCGGCGACAACCGTATCGCCTCTGGTGTTGGTGTAATTGACGAAGAACCGACCGTTTGCGGCAAACTGAGGATGAAATGCAACGCTGAGCAATCCCTGTTCATTGCCACGTGATCCTACCCGTTCACGAATATCGAGGAATGGAGTTGACAATCGTTTGCCGTTGTGCAAAATCCAAATTTGACCGGCCTGCTCAACTACAAACAACCGTCCGCTCCCATCACCAGCGTGGGTGAGATGAGTCGGACGCGAAAAGCCATCAGCGATACGCTCAAGCGCATAATCAAATGTCGCTGGATCAATAGCTGTCATAGACGGTTCTGGTGTAGATGTCGATTCATTCGTAACGGGAGTGCTGCTTGCCAACGTATTCGAAGTTGCCGTAACGGTGGCGGTGGGCTGAATTGTTGCAACCGGCGCCAAGATTGGCGCTGTAGGCGGTATAGATGGTTCATCTGTCCTGCTTCCTGGAACAACAGTACAGGAAATCAAGCCAACGAGACTGATCACAATGATCCAGATGCGGTATGGCATGTGAGGTCCTAATCTAGCAACGAGAGAATATCCTGTGTTATTCTTACCACACTTTCAGCCTGATACGCAATGGTGTCAAATCCTGGATATACGCATTGATATGAAGCGCTATCAAAAAGTATGCTCGTAACGTGAGAAAGCATTCTTCTCGCTTCTGTTACCTGCGCCCTTTGCTCTGCTTTGTCCAAATGTCTAATCATCGCCAGCCTTCGTTCCTGGCAGGCTCCATTACACAACCTCTCATCAATGGGAGGGTATTTGCCTTATTTGAGCGGTCGCTGTCTTCTACATCACTACAGCAGTAGTAAATGATAAGGGTGCAGCCCTACTGCACCCCTTGCTTCCTCTGAATGTATCAAACTATCGCCATCGCCACTACTCAAAATACTGACGTGCGTTCAGCCAGCTTCTGATTAATTGTCTCCTGGATAATCTCACGCACCTGCTCTGATAAAGCCAGTACCGTAAGAGGATCATCGGCGGCCGCTGGTTCGTATTCATTGGTGGCAATCGGAGGGCAGAAAGTGATGCTCCAGCGAGTGGGCAATGGAATAACACCCAACAAACCTAACCACGGGAAGAAAGGAGTAAGCGGGAAATAAGGAAAACCGAACAACTTCGCAATTCCCTCCGCATTGGCCAGCATCGGGTAAATCTCTTCGGCGCCAACAACGGCGACCGGTATAATCGGCGCCTGAGTGCGCAACGCTGCCTGTACAAATCCACCACGACCAAAGCGAGCCAGCTTGTAGCGATCTTTAAAGAGCTTCCCCACCCCTTTCAGACCTTCAGGGAAGACACAGACCAATTCATCCTGTTCGAGCAACCGAATTGCGTTCTCCGGAATCCCAGGTACCTGACCAAGTGCGGCGAGTGTAGGGGCTATCACCGGCAACGTCGTAAACCAGTGTAAGTGCAACGAGCGCACAATCCGTTCGTTCTGAGCCGGATGTTCATTAGCAACCGCAGTTGCAATCATTGCCCCATCCCAGGGTAAGACTCCACTGTGGTTCGCGACCAGTAAGGCTCGACCCTGCGCCGGTACGTGTTCAAGACCAGTGGCAGTTACTCGCCACCACGTCGTATACATAAAGGTGAGAAATGGGCGGGCGATCTCGATAATCTCGCGATCCATGCCGAAGGGATCGGTACTATACTCACCGCGTAGTCGGCGTTGAATAAAATTGACCTGTTCGTCGATCTGATAACGCAATACCATTCCGATGCCCTTCCAGAAATCGGGATCGAGGTAATCGCGCAGATCGACGCCTTGCAGCATGCTATTCACCCGCTCGATCTGCTCTTGGGTCATACGTTGGAGATTTTCACCGATCAGCCGCACAACACCAGCCGCAAAATGAGCTAATGTCGCCTGTGGTGGCGGTTGTTGATTGCTCTGTTGGCGAATATCAATCTCCACTTCAAATAGTTGCTCTCCGGTTCGACGAGCTGGTGCTGGTTCATCCCATTCCAACGATTTCGGTGTTGATTGTGATGGTGCAACTGTTCCGTGAACGGTACCATCAATGCCGGAATGATCGGTTGGAGCCTGGATCGATACCTGTTCTGTTTCCACGGTCACCGTCTGTGCTCGCCGTCGGCGTGAGCGACGCGGTTCTGCGGCTGTAGGCTGGGAATCAACCGGCTCGTCGTTCATCGGTTTTTCTCCTACGGTTCAAAAATTCACTGAGCGCACGCGCAGCCGTTGTGCGTTCCTCTTCCGGTGATAGTGGTTTGAGCGCGTCGAGAGCTGTCGCCATATCGTACCTTGCCGACCATCCTAACAGGCGACAGGCCCGTTGCGGATCGATGGTACAGCGGTAGCGTAAAAAATCGACCTCGAAAGGCCATCCTGGTGGTGGCTGATTGTTGAAAAGCGGTCCCAACACTGGAACCGGCTGATGACCAAGCCGTCGAATCACCTGACTGAGCGGCATTGGTTGAGAAGGAGCGATATTAAATGCCCCGCCAATCGGTTGCTGGACGGCGGCGACCACAGCCTGGGCAGCATCGTCTACGTGCAACAACTGGATCATCGGGTCAAAACCGAACAGTACCTGGGGCGATGGCGAACAAAGGTAGCGCATGAGATGGCTTTGCGGACTCAGCAATGGTGCACAACGCAACACCGTCACCGTAATTTGAGGATGACGAGCGGCGAAGTCGGCAACGATCTGTTCAACCTCACCAAGGGTACGTAACAGTCCACGATAATGCTGGGTTCTGATCGGATGTTCTTCGCTGATGAACAACGGATTAAGCGGACTGGCGCCGTAAATCCAGCCATGACTTCGTAGCACGATGTGGCGTACTCCGGCAGCACGACAGGCGCCGAGTAGCTCCATCGTCCCAATAACATTATGCTGGACAGTGGTTTCGTGATCGGGCAATGGCTCGTTGAAGCCCAACAAATCGAAATGGATGACCGTCTCAATCTGTGCTGCGCGCAAGAGTTCAAGCAATTGATGACGATCAAGGTGTGCGGTTAGCCAATCAGCGTGCCCGATCGGTGCTTCTGGTGGCTGACGACCTAGCACGATTACCTCATCCTGCTGACTCAGCAACTGCGCCACTCGTGCGCTCAGCATCCCTTTTGCGCCATTAATGAGCACCCGCATCATGGTAACGTTCCTACATTCTCGCGTAGCCAGCGCTCAAGCTCTTCCCGATCCATATCACCGTGGCTTAATGCCCGAAATACCCAGGCAATCTCATCTGGCCCAACTTCCAGTCGTAAACAGGCACGATTGATCGTAAGGAAACGTAGCAAACTAAGAAAGGCAGTAGCCTCATTTGCCGAGTTAAAGGGATGATGCTTCACGAGTAAAAAGGTAAAGACGGCGGCCTTACTGCACAGATCGGGATACAATTCTGTGCCGAAGAGGTGTTGTCGTGGCGCTTGTAATACCATTTGCAAGCGATCCTGACTCTTAATCCCGAATAGACCGCCGTACCTTTCGACCACAAACGTATGCAGATCAAGGACATCATCCTTTGTCAGGTAGATGATCTCTGCTGATTCTTCGTCAAGCATTGCCCTATCTCGTCGCTAGATCCCCACAATCTGCCGAAAAGCGCGATCGTACTGATCACACATCGCTTCCGCCCATTCGCGTAGGTGTGGACTCATCGGGCGTCTGATGAGCAATTCACGTTCAGTAAATACCAGCTCAATCAGCTCCTCCTCACCAAGACCAATGGCTTCAATCCAACGCTGGACAACCGCCGGCAAACTCTCACGTTCAACCGTAAATGAGCGGGGCATAAAAACCTCCTTTCTGGTGATGGTTTGCCAGCACCGTTTACTCAATCGGATCGTTCCCGCAAATGTGGGAAGAGGATCACTTCGCGGATGTTTGATTGGTCGGTCAGTACCATGACCAATCGGTCAATACCAATGCCCAAGCCGCCGGTCGGTGGCATACCGTAGCAGAGAGCGTTAATAAAATCTTCGTCCATTTGATGAGCCTCTTCGTCACCGGCAGCGAATGCGCGCAATTGTTCACGGAAGCGCTCTTCTTGATCGAATGGATCGTTCAGTTCGGTAAAAGCGTTTCCGATCTCCATTCCGGCAATGAAGGCCTCAAACCGTTCGGTAAAGTCGGGACGGTCAGGAATTCGCTTGGCGAGGGGCGACATCGCTACCGGATAGTCAATGATAAACGTTGGCTGGAAGAGATGTGGTTGCACAAACTCAGAGAAGAGTTCGTCAACCTGTTTGGCCCACGACGCTTTGCGCTCGACCCTCAGCCCGCGATCGGCGATAGCTGCCTGGAGGGTAGCGAGATCGGTCAGTTGCGTAATATCAATGCCGGTACGATCGGCAATAGCCGTCGCCATTGCAATCCGTGGCCACGGTGGACGAAAGTCGAGTTCGCGTCCCTGATAGATTATTGTTGTAGTACCGTGTACGGCTAGACAGATTTCGCTCAGCATCTCTTCAACGAGGGTCATCATGGCGTGATAATCTGCATACGCCTGATAACACTCCATCATCGTAAATTCAGGGTTATGCGACCGATCTACGCCCTCATTCCGAAAGTTCTTGCCAATTTCGTACACGCCAGGGAAGCCACCGACGATCAATCGCTTGAGATAGAGTTCGGTCGCAATGCGCAGATAAAGGTTTTGGCCGAGCGCATTATGATAGGTGACAAACGGGCGGGCGGCAGCACCGCCGTAAAGTGGTTGCAAAACTGGGGTTTCGACCTCGAGAAAGCCGCGTTCATCAAGAACACGCCGCATCGTGCTGATAATCCGGGCGCGGGCACGAAAAATGTCGCGGCGGTCGCGATTGACGATCAAGTCGAGGTAGCGTTGACGATGCCGTTCTTCAACGTCTTGTAGACCGGCCCATTTTTCCGGTGGTGGATTGATCGCCTTGGCTAAGATTGCCAGTTCACGGACAAACAGTGACCGCTCGCCGGTTTTAGTACGACGAAGGACACCGCTGGCCTGCACAATATCAAACGTATCAATCTGGTCGCGAAAACGGTCAAACCATTCATCGCCTACATCGGCACGACTCAACCAGAGCTGAATTTCACCGCTTCCATCTTCAATATGCGCAAAAGCGATCTTACCCATAATTCGGCGGGCGCCAATGATCCGCCCCGCCAGTGTCAGTGGTGTAGCGTTAGCTGCCAGTTCATCAAAAGCGGTGAGCACTTCCCCAATCGTATGGCTACGCTGGCAGCGAGGTGGGTAGGGATCAAGGCCAGCCGCACGCAACTGATCGAGTTTTGCGGCACGTTGGGCCTGTAAATCGTTTAATTCCATAGGATTATGCCGAAACTGTGTGTATTGCCGACGTCTTCCACCAACGTCGGTGCGCCTTTTTCTCATTATACCGGAAAAAATACAATCAGGCGTCGGCCTCTCGACGCCTGATAGAAGCAAACAGCACACCAACATACAGGCAACCGACACGCGGTTGCTGCTGACATAGCGCTGCGTTCGCCCGGTGTTTTCTTACTATCGCACTTTGAGAATCGTCAACTTCATGACGCCGGAAGGAGTATGTACCGTCACCTTGTTTCTGGCTCGCTTGCCGAGTAGCGCAGCACCGAGTGGCGATTCGTTGGAGATACGTCCCTGACGGGGATTAGCTTCGGCGCTACCAACAATCGTCCACGTCTCTTCTGTGCCATCATCTTCAAAGCGAACGGTTACAGACGAACCAAGTCGTACTTCGCCATTGCTGGCCTGATCTTCGTCGATCACTTCGGCGCGTGAAAGCAAGTGCTTCAGCTCGCGAATGCGACCTTCTAATAGAGCCTGTGCTTTCTTGGCATCTTCATATTCACCGCTCTCGGAGATATCGCCTAATTCTTTGGCCGCGGCGATCCGTTCGGCAATCTGTTTACGCTCTACGGTAATGAGGTGCTCAAGCTCTGCCTCCAAACGGGCGCGACCTTCGCGAGTCAGATAAGTTGGCTTCTCTGTCATCACTACTGCCTCTACGCTGCCTATACCGTCTGACCGGACGGTTGGAAAATCTTAATATAAAAAGAATAACTGAGAGCGCATCTCTCAGTTGGAAAATGATATGTGGTGCAAATACCACATATCTTGAGACAATTATATGCGGTCACAGGCAATTTGTAAAGAGGGTGACACGAAGGTAAGGCTTCTCAAAGTTCTCAGTTCTTGGTCAGGTGAACGTTGTTCGCACCGTCACGACGATCGCCGAAGCGATGCGGCTTTCCCTAATGTGCGGGCTGTCGGACCGCGTCCTGCAGGAGCAGTGGTTGACCTATGCCCGTTGCAGGAGCACACCAGATTGGCGGGTTTGGAACCCGTCCCCCGCTGCTGTGCTCATCCGCGAGCCAATGTCTTCCCGTTGCCCACCACTCTACGAGAGTGGGAGTCTCGTACATCAAGAACGACTGCACGGGTGAGGACTCATCGGTAGCAGGGTGATAGGGGTTGGTGTCACTCTGTTGGTGAACCGTAGCGAACGTACTTTGAAGCTGAGAACGCTGAAAACCCCTGCATGAGGGGCGTTGTGTGCAAGCCGACGCCGAGAATTGTACCGTGAGATGTCAGGTTTTCTCCTATACCTCTCTCGCACAAATATGCTATAATCGAATTGCATATATAAACACCCGACAAGTGGGAACCATGGCTTCACGTAGCGGGAACAAAGCGTCAGGAAAACAGCGCACCACGAGCAATCGTAGTCGAAAGGGCAAGGCACGCGGGGCCTGGCCGGTCGCGTTGCGTCCTGAACATCAGCGTGAGCTCTTTGCCCTTGGTCTAATCCTACTGGCCGCGATAACAATCATTTTTGTTTTTACCGGTGAGTCTGGTGGGTTGGGGCGTCTTTACCTCGATCTGGTACATACTTTGTTCGGCGCCGGTATCTTCTTTGTACCGCTTACCCTCCTGGTCATTGGTATCGCTATTTTGTGGCAGGAACAGATAACCGATGCCAGCCTGAGCGGTGCGAATGTATTGGGGACAGTTCTAGTGTTGCTGGCAATGCTAGGCTTGCTAGAAGTGCCGGTGCATGACATCCTCCTCCCTGACAGAATGAATGAGGGTGGTGGACTGATTGGCTACTGGCTACTAGAACTCCTACAGCTCGCTATTGGGCGTATTGCTGCGGTGATGGTGATCTTGGCGCTGGGTCTGACGGGCGTACTCCTCACGTTCAACCTCACTGTGCGCGAGCTGGTGTTGGGGATGATCGAGCGTACTACTGCATTCTGGCGGATGCTCTGGAATGCACCGCACCGCTCGCCATTACCGCCGCCAACAGTGCTGCGTCGTGGCGGCAGTGATTTACTCTTTGCGCCACCTCCTCAGGGAATCGTTGATGATATTGTGCCAACTCCTATTGCCGCTCGCCCTACACGGGCCAGTCTATTCCAGCGCCCTACGCCTGAGTTGCCATCACCAGCCGATAAATCACCTCCCCCGCAAAAACCGATTCCACCGGTGAAATCAGAGCCTGTACAGGAGGTTGTTCAGGAACCGCTCGATGGATTTGAACTGTCATCGGTGCGTCGGGCCTGGCCTCTCCCGGCACTTGATCTGTTACTTGAACGCACTGTTGATGGTGGTATCACTGATGAAGAACGACGGCTGAAAGCCCGTGTGATCGAAGAGACGCTGGCCAGTTTCAAAGTTGAAGCGCGGGTGGTTGGCGTTAATACCGGCCCGGCAGTCACTCAGTTTGAGCTGCAACCGGCAGTTGGGGTCAAGGTCGCGAAAATTATGACGCTGGAACGCGATTTGGCTCTGGCGCTGGCTGCGCAATCGATCCGGATTGAAGCGCCAATTCCCGGCAAAAATGTGGTCGGGATTGAGATTCCTAACAGCGCCATTGCGATGGTTACCCTGCGCGAAGTGCTCGACAGCGAAGAGTACGAGTCGCACCGTGGCCGCCTGAAACTGCCGTTGGGGAAGGACGTAAGTGGTACACCGGTGATTGCCGATCTGACCAAAATGCCGCACTTACTGGTCGCCGGTGCTACCGGTTCTGGGAAGTCGGTGGCAATTAATGCCTTTCTCTGCGGTCTGTTGCTGAAACATACCCCCGATGAACTCAAATTCATTCTGATCGACCCTAAAATGGTCGAGATGATCGTCTACAACCATATCCCGCATCTGCTTTCGCCGGTAGTGACTGAGGTAGAACGGGTTGTGCCAACGCTGAAGTGGGCTACTCGTGAGATGGAGCGCCGCTACAAAATCTTTGCCCGTAATGCCTGTCGTAACATCGATAGTTATCGCCAATTGGCGCGAAAACGGGCCGATCTCGAACCGATGCCATATATTGTGATTGTGATTGACGAGCTAGCAGATCTGATGATGATGGCTGCTGATGAGGTTGAAACCTATATCTGTCGGTTGGCACAGATGGCCCGTGCGACGGGTATTCATTTGATCATTGCCACTCAGCGCCCGTCAGTCGATGTGATTACCGGTTTGATTAAGGCAAATTTCCCTTCACGGATCGCTTTCGCGGTAACCTCACAGGTCGATAGCCGCGTTATCCTTGATATGCCCGGTGCTGAACATCTGTTAGGTCGTGGTGATATGCTATACATGGCTGCTGACTCGTCTAAACTGGTGCGTATCCAGGGTACTTATGTTGCTGACCGCGAAGTTGAGCGGATCGTTGAGTTCTGGCGTAATGCTGCTCCTCCCACCGAGGCGAAGTCGGCTGAAACGGCGAGTGATACTCGTACCGATCAGGCTGCTACCGGTGGAGATAATTTTAAACCACCAGCCGAATTTCTCTCGCCCGCCGAACAAGATGAGCTGTTGCCCCAGGCGATTGCGCTTGTCTCGCAGCACCAGCGCGCTTCAGCCTCCCTTCTCCAGCGGCGGCTTCGTATTGGTTACTCGAAGGCCCAGCAGTTGATCGATCTGCTGGAGCAACAGGGGTATGTCGGTCCTGCTGAAGGTGGCCGCTCTCGAGAAGTACTCAGGCGGGATATTCCACCGGTATCATAGATGCTCGATAGCAGTCCGGGAAGGAAGCGTTTATGGCGATTGAAGATTTCTATACTCGTGCCCGACAAATTTTAGCAAATTTACTTGATGAAACTCCTAAAGCTGACCGCGAACAGTTACTCGATGCCTATGCTGAGTTGCTAACCAATCTCTACGCCGAAGAAGCTCACCGCATGCTCACCGAGGTGATTGAAGATGCCCGTACCCGCCTCGATGCTCGCCTCTCGCCTGATCCTATCCGGCAGACGATTGCCGGTGTGCAAAGTACGCTGCAGGACCTCTGGAATAGTTTGTGGCGATAGTAGGGGTGGAACTCAACCCACCCTATAGCGCCAGAATATCCCCTGTGAAAAGAGTGAAGCGAGCGCAATAGCAACCACAGTGGGATCGGGTTTGCAACCTCACCCTTTCGATGCAGCGTTCAGCCGCATAGTCAATGCAAGAGGAGCTAAAGAATGGACCTTTACCAAGAGAAACTGCACCAGGCTGGCGAACTGTTGGCAGCGTATGATCTCGATCTCTGGCTCATTTTTGTTCGTGAGACGGCTGAACACACTGATCCATCGCTAAAGCTCCTCGGTCAATTTTCTTTCACCTGGCCGACGGCCATCATGGTTACCTGTCATGGTCAGGCATTGGCCTTGACCGGTTTGGGTGATGATGAAGCGGTGCGGCGAACTGGTCTGTTTACTGAGGTACGTACCTATACACAGAGCATTGGACCTGAACTCGTCCGAATCCTTTCTGTGTACGATCCGCAACGTATCGGGATTAACATCAGCCGCAGCGATGTGAGTGCTGATGGCTTGACCTACGGTATGTATCTCAATCTGTGCGATTATCTTGCCGATACCCCCTACCGCAATCGCCTCATTTCCGCTGAAACGTTTGTTGCCGCTTTGCGTAGCCGCAAGACTCCTCAGGAAGTGGCGCGCTTACGTGCTGCTGCTGATCTCGGTCTGCGCATCTTTACTGCGGTAGGTGATTTTCTGCGACCTGGAGTGAGTGAACGCGAGGTTGCGACCTTTGTGCACGCACAAACCAACGCTTCTGGGGCAACGACGGCCTGGGACCCTGCCCATTGCCCTGGCCTTAATGCTGGACCCGCCTCACCCTGGGGACACGTTGGCCCTTCGGATGAAATTGTGCGCCCTGGTGAAATCTTCCACATGGATTTTGGCGTCAAACTGAATGACTACTGCTCGGATCATCAGCGGGTCTGGTATTGTTTGCGGCCTAACGAAGACGAACCGCCAGCCGAAGTTCTGCACGCCTTCAATGCAGTCAAAGCTGCAATTCGGAATGCAGCGGCGGCAATACGGCCCGGAGTTGTGGGGTGGGAAATTGATGCAATTGCCCGCCAGACGATTACCGCTGCCGGTTATCCAGAGTATCCGCATGCCCTTGGGCATCAGGTTGGACGAGCGGTACACGATGGTGGTGTTGGCTTTTATCCACGTTGGGAACGGTACGGCGACAAGCCTTACGGTACTATCGATGCTGGGATGGTCTTGACCCTTGAACTCGGTGTGCGTACTCGGTACGGTTATATTTCGCTTGAAGAAGAGGTCCTGGTCACTGCCGATGGGTATGAGTGGATCGGTCAACCGCAAGAAGAGCTGTGGTTGATTCGGTGAAGGGTGGTAAGTGAGTCGAACTTGGTAACGATCTCGGGGGGCGGATTTAGATTCCGCCCCAACTGCTCATCCCTACGTTCCTAATGGTTTCTCCTCCATCACCATTGCCGGATAGAGCAAGAACTTTGACATGAAGCGTCGTCTTACCTGTTAGTTACTGTATACCTTGTGATCGTCGTGATAAAAGCAGGTTTCCGCATCTCTCCCACAATCTCTCTACCCGTTACCGAGCCGAAACAACAACGATCCGTGGCGCTGTGGTCAGAGTCAGCGTCGTTGACAACGGTAATGCTGTCCCGGTTGCGTCGTAGATAGCGCGGGTTGCAGATGGGACGGTAAATGTCCGTTCGCTGCCATCAATACTCCAGACGATAATCACGTCACCGGCGGGTGTACGGAAGTGATACCCTTCCAGACCGGGAATGTTTACAGTGCGCACGTAGCGTGCGCTGGCCAGTTGCTGGCGCAAGAACTGAAATGCCTGAAAGGCCGGTACCGGTTGTTGGTTGGCATCGAGTAAACCACTCTCCTGCCAGCCAGGGCCGTTGAGCGTGTACCAGTGTGACATCAGCAGATCGATGGCCAGCGTTCGAGCATAGAGTCGTACCACAGCATCTGCTTTTGCCGCTTCAAAGCCGTTGGGTCGACAATTAGGCGAACTGCGATAGCAGAGCAAGGCTCCTTCATTCATAATGAGTGGTTTAGCATAACCGTACCGCGCCAGCGTTTCGCGTAGGTAAGCAGCCTTGCCCAGCGTTGCTCCACCACGGTCACTCCAGTTCGGTCGCTCGCGATCCGGATCGTAATTAGGACGGAAGTAGCCATACGCATGATAGGCCACAATATCAAAGTAATCACCTCCACCGGCGCGTAAGACACCTTCAAAAAAGCGACCAGCCCGGCAGGGCTGACCATTGGGCAACGAACGATCCGGTGCGCAATCGAGAATCAATCCCCCAAGAATGACCTGAGCTTGCGGATTGGCAGCCTTAATTGCCGGGTAGGCAACCTTCAACATTGCCGCATACGCGGTACCACCATAGCTCTCTTCGTCTTGCTCATCACCCCAACAACCAAACGGCGCTGTACTACCGACAAGCTGGAATGGTGCATCAGGTTCATTTCCTAATTCCCAAAATGTTACGTTGTACGGTGGTTGACGATAACGAGCGGCTAGATCACTAAGGAATGACGCAAAGGCAGGTAAGGCGTCGGCGCGAATCGGTCCGCAGATGGTATCCGGTTGGGCCTGTGCCCACGATGGTGCACCGCGCACAACCACCATTGGTACAGCGCCAGCAGCACTGATCGCCTGCAAGTCTGCTTCAACCTGCTTCAGGGCATCCCAATTACGAGCGCCTGGCGTTGGCTCTACTTCCGACCAGAGAATACCGTTGTAGCGCACCCAGTCAGCTCCAAGCTCGGCCAGACGGTTGGCAGTGACAGCAACAGTACCGCGATTGATTTCCACCCCGAACACCGACCGGCCACTCCGCAGATCGGGCAGCGGCTGCGGGGTGGTATACAGTTCGCGCCCCAGCAACCCAAGTAACACTCGTGAACGGGCCGGGTTTTGCGGATGCCACTCAAAACGTGCTCGCTCAAACCACTGGGTCAATACCAGATCACCGTTTGCATTCCGCTCCATCTGCGGGGCTGTTAAAGGGTAGCCGAACAACGCCAGCGATTGCGCATAGCGACTCAGTCCGGGAATCCGCAGCCCGTTGTTCTGCCAGTACGAACGAAAGCCGTTGCCTGGTTCCTGATCACAGACATTGTGACCAGTTTCTGGGAACCAGAGACAGCCGGGTTGTGGCCCATTATCAGGCGGATCGGCAAAGGGATCACGACCGGCACGGGCTAATGCTTCTGCTCCCATCCGCCCAATCTGGATGCGGTAGGCCGGTGGTTTGTCAGGGTGTAACTCAAGACGGTTACGCTCTGTCCATTGTACGGTTAACAATCGACCTTCATCGCCGGTAAACTGCTCAAGCGCACTGATCGGATACCCAAAGACTGGTAGGCCACCGTTGTCACGCCAGTAGGCCACAAACGATGGATGGAGACAGTTGTCAATGAGTGGCACATCTGGAAAGCAGAATGGTTCGGCAGCCTGGGCTGAAGCAGGCATCGTCGTGGTTAACAGAAAGAGCAGGAGGGTGATAGTTATCAATCGTTTCATTCAGCTTCTCCTCTGGTCGATGAGATCAGCAACCCATTGCTAAGTACATCCTGGCAAACACTAGGGGCTTTCCCAACGACAGGCGTGGATCGTTAACGGCGCCGCATACCGTGGATCGGGAATCTCGGCGACAATCGGGCAACGTGCGGTAAGATCAGGTCGTCCGCTCAGCAGGGAGAGGGCCTGTTCCTGCAAAACTAGGTATGCTGGACGATAATGCTCAATCGCATACTGCGCCGAAGCGCCAAACCCTCCTGATCCCAATTGGGCGGCAATATCCGTCTGTAGAAGACCGGCAAAATCGATCATCGGACGCTGAGCGTAATAGCCGATAATGCCGATCTCTAGCGTGGCGACGCTGGCGTTTGGTGACGTATTGGTTGCCAGCCATTCTCCTGCCTCACGATAGACTGTCAAACGCGGATCGATCTGTTGACCGATACGATAAACGGCGCTGCTCAACCAGAGGGTAGTGCCGCATAATATCAGCACAATACCAATGTTACGTAACCTCGACCCACCAAGCCGCTGTAACCATCTGCCGATGAGACGTACCCCAAGCCCGAACGCAGGTGCCAGACCGACAACGAGTGGGGCCACATACCAGAAATAGCCGGCTACGTGCAAGAGCGTATAAGCCAGACCATAGATCGTCGCCCATCCGATCAAAAATAGCCAGCGCCAAGAGCGAACACTCGCTATCAAGCCGAGACCGGCCAGTAGGAAGACCATCTGGTAAAAAGGCTGGGCAAGATGGTTACGCAACGTCACCCACAGTCGATCGCCAAAATCGTAGAAACCCGGAATGAGCGCCTGTTGTTGCTTGGCATAGAGCGTTACCGGCAATGGTGCACCGTATACAAGCCAGGCTAATCCTACGCCAACCATGATGATGCTGCTCCAGATCAATCCTGCCGACCACGGCCAGCGCCGCCAATCACGCCAGCTCTTGCCGGTTATCGTCAATAACAGGAGCGCTAACGGCCCGACGAGAATCCCATCGGGCCGCAACCAGACAAGCAATCCGGCAAACGTGCCGGTAAGCCACTGCTGACCACGTGCTCCCCAAACAAAAATCCATAGCGTCAACGCCATAGCTGGCAAAGTCTCACTACCGAGCGTTGTCAATGGTAAAGGAAAGAGCAGATATAGCAATGCTGCTGCTCCAGCAGTCAGCTCATCATCCCATTCTTGACCCAACCGCCACAGTGCCAGTGCCCCAGCGGCGTGACTCAGACAGCCAATCAGGTTTGCTACCAGTGGAATCGGCCAGCCGAATAAGGCCACTGGGGTAAGGATCAGGCCGAACAGGGGGGCTGTTGTGCTGAGGGTCGCAACGCCGGGATTGTAGACAAAGCCGTTGCCACTTGCCAGGTTGATCGCGTAACGATACGTAATGTACGGGTCATCGTAACCGCGCTGCCGTAAGAACCAGAAGAGGATCAAACCGATAATAGTACTCAACGCCCATAAATGGCGGTCGATCATGACACTATTTATTCGTGAAATCCTTTCCCTAGTTGTGGTTCTTACTGCCAGCAACGGTACTGATCCTGTCGTTTGTACAAACCTCTTGTTGCACATTGGGAATGAATGAATCCGTTCGAGAAACGTTATACTGAATATCGAGATTCAGCATACTGATCAACTGCTACACCACCTTTACTATACCACAGACTATCTGACAGGAATACGGTATCTGCAATTACAAAGCCACTTTCAGGTATACTCATCACTCCTTTACTAATCTGAAATCGCGGTATGATAGAAGACATCTGGAGTAAACAGTAACTGCTTCTTTCCATTTACACCATCCTTCAGGCACAGGCAGCACAATAATGGTGATTCTCGCTAGACACTCGAATACATCACTATGTACGATTACATGCGTTCGGCGCTAACCCTGTTTGCTCAGCCAGTCCGATTATTCCGAACTTATCCACTGCACGCACTGCGATCTGACTTTTTTGCCGGAATCACGGTCGGCCTAGTTTTATTACCCCAATCACTGGCATTTGCCATTCTCGGTGGTCTACCGCCAGTGGTTGGTTTGTACAGCGCAATGGTTGCCACAATTGTCGGGGCATTGTGGGGTTCCTCTAGCCTTCTGAACAGTGGACCTACTACAACTGGCGCTATTTTAACTCTATCAGTACTACTGCCAATTGTACCGGTCGGCAGTCCCGAATTCGTTACTGCTGCCAGTTTAGTTGCTGTAATGGCTGGAATCATCCGGCTCATTATGGGTGTTGCCCGATTAGGTATGCTGGTGACCTTTATCTCAGATGCGGTTGCTATCGGATTTACTGCTGGATCGGGACTCTTAATTTTATTCAATCAGATTGGCCCTATTACGCGCATTAGCATTCCTCTAGGTGCAAATATTCCTACAATTGTTGTCGAAACGCTGGCGAAATTCGATCAAGTACACTGGCCATCGCTTATTATTGGCGGATTGACCATTGTTATTATCTACACGATTCCCAACTTTACCCGCACATTGCCGGCCTCACTCTTGAGTATTGTCATTATGACTTTCATTGTCTGGGTTTTCGACCTGGAACAGCAGGGTGTGCGCTTAATGGGGGAGGTGCCGGCAGGTTTTCCACCTTTAGCACAGCTTCCCGTCGATATCCAATTGATTGGACAGTTGGCAAACGGCGCACTCGCGTTGGCCATTATTGGTCTGGTTGAAGCCATTGCTATCGCACGTGCAATTGCTGGCTACACCGGTCAACGAATTGACAGCAATCAGGAATTTGTTGGGCAGGGATTATCGAACATTGCTGCTGGAATCTTTTCCGGCATGCCGTGTTCTGCCTCATTCAACCGCTCGGCCCTGGCGTATCAGGCAGGTGGCAAGACAGCACTCACTGGGGTTATTTCAGGGATCACCGTTTTGATTGGAACCAGTCTTTTAAACGAGATCCTGACGATCATTCCACGTCCTGTATTAGCGGGAACTTTGATGGTTGCCGCACTTGGGATGGTTGATCACAAAGCAATGGCGCGGGTCTGGCGCAGTTCACGTGGTGAGACAGCCATTATGGTGGCGACACTGGCGCTAACGCTCACGCTGCCGTTGCAATTTGCGATTTTGATCGGGGTGGTCACCTCATTGGGCTATTACCTGATCCGCACCGCTATGCCGCGCGTGGAAGCGGTGGTACCCGATAGCGAGTTTCGCCACTGGGACG
>Ga0197142_1001836_pt1 | contig 19150 bp, 20 predicted proteins | sample GBS60_MetaG_FD_148614 | JGI IMG/M metagenome (GOLD analysis project Ga0197142, IMG submission 148614) | Sediment microbial communities from Great Boiling Springs, Gerlach, Nevada, United States - GBS 60_MetaG | ecosystem: Environmental > Aquatic > Thermal springs > Hot (42-90C) > Sediment... | reverse complement strand
CTGTCCGGCAGCTGCAGGAGGCCCTGCGGCGCCGGTACCACTTGTATCTGTGGGGGTAGAGATGTCGGAGCCCGTTCCCGCGGACGTCCAGCGGGCCCTGGCCTTGCGGGAGCTCCTGCAGCTCCCGTGGAGGGAGGCGGTGTACTGGTGTGTGGACCTCGAGACCACGGGCCTGGACCCGCGCACTGCCAGGATCATCGCCGTGGCCGCGGTCCCCGTGCGGGGAGGGGCGGTGCGTTGTGCGGAGCTGTATGCCACGCGGGTGCGGCCCGGGGAAGGGTTCGTGTGGGGCGGGACGGAGGCCCACCACCTGCTGCCCGGAGAGGTGGAGGGAGCTCCACCTCTGCGCGAGGTCCTGCGGCAACTGGACCCCGCGCTGCGGGAAGGGGTGTTGGTGGTCCACCAAAGCCAGGTGGACGTCCCCATCCTCCGGGGCGCCTACCGGTCCTGCCAGCTTCCCTGGCCCCGGCCTCCCGTGGTGGACACCGTCCGCCTGCTGCAGCACCTGGAGCACCGCGTCCGGTGGCTGGCCCGGAAGCCCGTGCCTCTGGACCTCGCGCGAGCCCGACAGTCCCTCGGGCTCCCGGCTTACCCCCGTCACGACGCCGCCAGCGACGCGGTGGCCACCGCGGAGCTGTTCGTGACCCTGGCGGTGCGCCTGGGAGCCAGGACGGTGAAGGACCTGGTGCGGTGGGGAGGGGTGCCGTGAGGGTCCTGATCGTGGACGACGAGTACCCGGCCCGCAAAGAGCTGCGGGCGCAGCTGTCCCAGTTTCCGGACGTGGAGATCGTGGGGGAGGCGGCCACCGCGGACGAGGCCCGCAAACTCATCGCCGCGGTGCCGTACGACGTGGTGTTTTTGGACATCGAGATGCCGGGCCGCAGCGGCCTGGAGCTCGCACGGGAGCTGGCTCGGGCAGGTGGACCCCGGGTGGTGTTCACCACCGCCTACCCGCAGTACGCGGTGGACGCCTTCGACGTCGGCGCGGTGGGCTACCTGTTGAAGCCCTTCGACGAGGAGCGGCTGGCCAACGTCCTGGAACGCCTGGGCGCCAGAGGGAGTGCGGGTCGGGAGCCGGAGCGGGCACCCTCCCCGCCCCGGATCCCCGCGTACCGGGACGACGTCACGGTGCTGGTGCCGCCCGAAGAGGTGGTGTTCGCGTACGCGGAAGCCGAACAGGTGTACCTCAAGCTCCACCGGGACCGGCTCGGGTGCCGGTTCACCCTCCGGGAACTGGAAGCGCGCCTGAGGCCCCACGGCTTCATGCGGGTGCACCGACGCTTCCTGGTCAACCTGGCGAAGGTGCGGGAGGTGGTCCCGTACTTCAAGGGCAACATCAGCCTGGTGGTGGACGACGCCCAGCGCACGGAGATCCCCGTGAGCCGGGCCCTGGCGCCCGCGGTGCGCAGGTCCCTGGGGCTGCGGGAAGAGTGAGCGGTCAGGAGGCCAGGCGGGCTCGTTCCACCACCCGCTCGAGAAAGCGCTCCTGGCGCTCGCGGGCGGTGCCGTGCAGCCGCAGCCACACCTCGTCCACGTGGGGTGGGATGTTGCGCCGGTCCAGCCAGGAGACCCCCACCACCGCCAGGAAGGCGAGGGGCGCGCTCACCAGGGTGGGCAGGGCAGGTCCTGCCGGGAGTCCCGCCAACCAGGTGGGGTAGGCCTCCACCACGCGCAGGAAGTTGGCCGCCAAAAGGACCAGGCAGCTGCCTCCCCCCACCAGCATGCCCGCGAGGGCGCCCCTCAGGGTGACCCCTTTCCACCACAGGCTGAGCAGCAGGACCGGCACCAGGCCGCTGGCGGAGACGGCAAATGCCCAGCTCACCATGAGGGCGATGACCGCGGGGAAGGCCCGCAGGAAGGCCACCCGGGGGAAGGCCAGGCCGATGGCCATGGCCACGGCCCCCATCAAGACCAGAGCCAGCTTGGCCACCAGCACCCGGACCCGCTCCGGCGCGTCCGGCCGGAGGAACTGCTCGAACACGTCGTGTCCCCAGGAGGCGGCGCTGGCCAGGAGCAGACCTCCGATGGTGGAGAACATGGCCGCGAAGGCACCGGCCGCCACGTAGCCCAGCAGCAGGCTGCCGCCGAGGGTCTGGGCGAGGAAGGGCACCACCTGGTCCGGGTGACCCAGCAGGCCCTCCACCACCTGCACCGGCAGGGTGGCTCCCACACGGTCCGCCACCTGAGGGGTGAGGGCTCGGCCCGCGATGCCCGCGGTGGTGGCCAGCCAGTAGAACACGCTGGTGAGCAGGACCACGTACACCGTGCTGCGGCGGGCCAGGGGACCCGTGGGGTTGGTGTAAAAGCGCATCACCACGTGAGGGAGGCCGGCGGTGCCCAGCACCAGGGTCAGCAGCAGCGAAGCGTGGTCCGTGGGCGTGTACAAGTGGCCCGGCTGGTTGTACACCGCGGGCCCGGGCCGCAGCTTGCTGCGCTGCGGCATCAGCACCACCACCTCCGCCTGGGGGTCTTGGAGCTTGGGCTCCACGTGCTGCTTCCAGTACGCCTCGCTCATCACCGCCCGCGCCCGGTCCGCGGGCGTCTGCCCGGAGGGGTCCGGCCGCAGGAGGGCGGAGACCCGCCACCGCTCGGGGTTCACCAGGGGTCCCGCGCTCAGGTCCCGGAGCGCCCGCGCGTAGCTGAAGCCCGCGGCCAGGGCGAAGGCCACCACCAAGGCCATGGCCGTGGTCATGATCCAGAACTGCAGGGCCTGGTTCCACGTCATACCCCGCATGCCGCCCAGGGTGCTGAAGGCCATCATGGCCACCGCGGTGATCACCACCCCGGTGGCGTAGGGGCTGAGACCGAGGACCCCTTCGCCCACCAGGAGCTCCCAGACCGCGCCGGCCCCCACCATCTGGGGAGCCAGGTAGAAGAGGACGATGAGCTGGACCAGGGCCACCGCCACCAGACGGGCCGCGCTGGACTCAAACCGCGCCGCGAAGTAGTCGGGAAGGGTGTACTCCCCGAACCGCCGGAGGGGAGAGGCGGTGAAGAGCAGGAGGGGCACGAAACCGCCCGCGAAGCCCACCCCGAACCACACCCCGTCCAGCCCGGACGCGTACACCGCCCCGGCCACGCCCAGGAAGGAAGCCGCGCTGAAGTAGTCCCCACACACCGCGGAAGCGTTGAGGAAGGCGCTCACGGTGCGGCCCGCCAGGTAGAACTCCACCTTGGTGCTGGTCTGCCGGCGGACCAGCCAGGAGACCGCGAGGGCTGCCGCCAGGACCAGGAGGGTGGTGACCAGAGCCGCGGCCTGCACGGTCAGTCCCCTCCCCCGCGGGGCGCCGACCAGGGAGCCGTCCACTCTCCCTCCCGCCACAGGGCGCGTCCCAGGAAGTCCTCGTCCAGGCGGTTGGCCCGCATGGTGTACGAGGCCGCCAGGACGATGCAGAACAGCGGATACAGCACGGTGGCGGCGATGAAGGCGGGCGTCAGCCCACCCCACACCTCCCGGGTCGTCCACGCCGGCCAGACCGCCTGGACGACGGGCAGCAGGAGGGTGCCGGCGAAGAACAGCAGGGCGTGGTTGACGCTCAACCGCCGCTGGGCGCGGAACAGGGCGTCCACCTCTTCGGGGGTGTCGAACTCCGCGTAGTTCCACAGGAGGGAGTCCAGGGTGTCCCCCAAGGGACGCCCCTCTGGGTCGCCGCGGAACCCGGGTACCATCCCCTCACCCCCGCAGGGTGCTGGGGAGGATGTTGGACACTTCCCCCTGCGGTTCCTACACGCCCGCCCACAGCCTGCGGGCCATCCTGGTGGCGGCGCCCGGGGGACCCATGCGCTCCTGACCCGCCCGGCCCCGTCGGAGACGTTCTGCGGGGTCTTCCAGGAGCCGCAGCACCCACCGCGCGGCCTCCTGGGGTCCGCGTACGGCCACCACCGCGTCGCCCAACAGCTTGGCCTGCAGCCGCAGGAACTTTTTGGTGAACTGCACCCCGCCTCCGGGGTACGCCACCACGGGCTTGCCCAGCCCCGCGGCCTGCTCGTGGGCCGTACCCGCCATGCCCACCACCACCCAGGCCTGCAGGACGGCGTCGCCGAACTGCCCGGTCAGCCGCAGACGCAGGCGCCCCCGCTGCAACCAGTCCTCTTCCAAGGTGCCCCCGCAGCGCCGGGCCAGCTCCGCGGGGTCCACGGTGGGGGAGACCGCTACCAGGAAGTGCACCTCGGGCCTGGCGGAGGCCACCGCCTCGGCCACCCCGCACAGGGAGGCGCAGTTCTCGGGTGCGTCTTGCCGACTTCCGGGCAGGAAGAGCACCACGGGAGCGCCTGGCGGGATCCCGAAGCTTTCGCCCGTGAACTCCAGACAGTCCATCATGAGGTTCCCCACGCACTCCGCGGGAAGCCCTGCCCGACGGTAGCGGGCTGTGGTGACCTCGTCCCTGGGGAAAGAAAGACGCGCCAGCCGGCGGACCAGCGCCAGCTCGAGGGCCCGGTGCGGGTCGTTGTACTCGGATTTGGCCGTGGGCACGTAGACCACGCCACGGGGATCCGCGGCCGCGGCCATCCACAGGCAGAACACGTCCCCCACGGCCACCACCAGCTCCTGTTGCCCGCGGCGACCCCGCAGGGTCCTCCGTTGGGCCAGGGTCAGCCGCAGCCAGCCGGCCCGGAGGTCCTGCCAGGCGGCTCGGACTCCCGTGCGGAACCCGAAGCCCGCGGTGGGAAGGGTACGCCGCGGGTCCAGCAGGGGGATGGCGTGTCGCTGGTAGGCGTGGCCGGTGCCCACCAGAGGGTAAGCGGTCACGGCCGCACCCAGGTCCCGCAAGGCCCTGCCCAGCACCGCGCCCATGGCGTCCTCGCCGTAGCCGTTGGACACCACCAGGACCCGCATCAGCCTCTTCTCCGGAGAGCGCTCCACACGCCCTCGTAGTACGCGTGCCAGAGGAGGTGGTTGTAGCACTCGCTGGCCACAGCGAGCCACAGCTTCCGGGACTTCCCCCCCGCGGACTGCAGGGCGCGCTCCGCGCACCGCAGCAGGACCCGGACACCGGGCGTCAACAGCCCGCTGCGGTAAACCAGCCACTTCAACGGCCGCACCACAGGATGCAGTTCTAGGAACATCCCCAACCCGAAGGGGCACCCGTACTTCCTCCAGAAGTACACAGCCCCCCGCCCCGCTTCCGTCTGCTTGCGGCACGCTGCCTCGAGGTCCTCCACGTGGTAGTGCCACGTCACCGCCGAAGGTTCCCAGTGCAACCGGACCCCGTGCCTCCGCAGGCGGAGGCCCAGCTCGATGTCCTCCCATCCGTACCCGGTGAAGGACTCGTCGAACCCACCTACGCCCCAGAGGTCCTCCGCCCGGACCGAAAAGTTCCGAGTGATGACGTGGTACGGAGACAGGTCTCGGGCCCGCCGGGGCGTGAGGTCCGGGAACATCTCCTTGACCTCCATGAAGGGATTGCTTCGGCTGTCCGGGTGGGTGAAGCTGGGTCCCTGGACCCCGACCCGCTGGTCGCCCACGTAATGTCGGGCGTGGGCCGAGAGCAGCTGGGGCGCAGCCCACACGTCCGCGTCGAGGAACAGCAGCACCGGGCAGCGCGCCGCGCGGGCTCCCGCGTTCCGCGCGGCCGCCCGGCCCGCGTTGGCCTGCCGGACGTACCGCAACTCCAGCTCCAGCCGCCTCCGAGCTTCCGCCACCACCTCCGGGGTGGCGTCCGTGGACCCGTCGTCCACCACCACCACCTCGTACCGGTCCTTGGGGTAGTCCTGCTCCGCCAGGTGCTGGAGACACTTCCCCAGTACGCCGGCCGCGTTGTACGCGGGGACCACCACCGTGATGGACGTCATGGAGCCTCCTGCCGCACCTTGCTTGCCTCCTCCACCGAGAGCAGGGCCGCGGTGAGGATCCAGAAGGCAAAGCCCAGGTGGAAGGACTGCAGGGTCCCGTCCACCAGCTGCTGCGCCAGTATCGCCACCAGGGCGGAGAAGACCCCGGCCGCGAGGCCGCGGGCCGGGGGAGGGGCGCGCACGCTGGCCTGCAGCCCCACCCGCAGCACCGTCACCAGGAACGCCAGGAAAGCAACAAGCCCCACCAGGCCCGTCTCCGCGGCCAGGCTCAGGGGGAGGTTGTGCGCGAAGGGAGGGGCGGTGTTGGGGTCTCCCGGCAGCCGGTAGTTCGGGTGCTCCCGCACGAAGGCGCCGAAGCCGACCCCGGTCCACGGGTGGTCCGCCACCATCCGCAGGGTGGCTTTCCACAGCAGGATCCGGTCCAGGAGGCTCTGGGGATCCAGGGCGCTGAGGGCCCTCGCCCGGGCCGGAGGGTGGGTCAGGGTGACCGCGGCGGTGGCGGCCAAAAGCGCGAGGACGCCCACGCGCCAGATCCTTCCGCGGCGACCCGCCAGCACGGTGAAGCACACCAGGCCTGCCAGCCAGCCGATCCAGGCGCCGCGGCTGAGGGTCGCGACCAGTCCTGCCAGGACGGGGACCTGGACCAGCCAAGCCGCCGCCTGCTCCCGGAGCCCGCCGGCTCGGGCCAGGCCCAGGGCCAGCATGGAAGCGCTGGCCAGCACCGTGCCCGCGGCATTCCACCCCAGCTGGGGCAGGTCTCCCCGGCCGGCCCCGGTCTGTAGGTAGCGCCACACCACCCACGCCCCGGCCACCGCTCCGCCCAGGGCCCACGCGGCCGCAAGGCTGCGCAGGAGCAGGGGGCGTTCCCGGAAGCTCCGCAGCGCAGGAGCCAGCCCTGCCACGGGACCCAGCGCCAGCAGCAGGGTGTTGGGGAGGGCGAGGTCCCGGTGGGGCGACAACGCGCTGGACACCGCCACCAGGGCCAGCCACACGGCCAGGGGGAAGTCCACGGCGCTGGGCTCCCACGGCCACCTGCGGTCCCGTGCCGCCTCCCACACCCACGCCAAGAACAGGGGCCCTGCGCCGGCCAGGACGTACCCGGGAGGGAGCAGGGCGGCGGTGGCGCAAAGGAGCAGCGGGCGCAGGGCGGAGGGGCCGGGAAGTCTCAGCAGCAACCTTGCAGGCCCGAGGGTCCTCCCCTCCTGGAAGCTTTCACGGGCCGCCGGGCCTACGCGGTGGGGCGGGAGAGCTCCAGCCATTCGCGCCACAGCACAGCCAGGTAGTGCCGGTTGAGGGCCGCCCGTGCCACCAGGTGGGCGAGACGGTGGCTGCGGAGCCGCCTCAGCACCGAAGCCAGGTTGCGCTCGTTCACCACACCTCCCGCGGTCAGGAGGAAGGCCGCGAGAAAGTGCAGGGGTGTGAACTGGGTGAGGAAGCGGCTGGCCAAGCCCGGGTGCTTTCGGAGGAAGCGGACGGCCATCCGCGCCCGCTCTTCCTCTTTTTGCAGCAGCTCGGGGACACTCTCGGGGGTGGCGGGGGGTTGGTAGTGGTAGGCCAGGGCCCGGCGGTCGTACACCCGCCTTAGGCCCATGCGGCGCAGCCGCAAGCCCAAATCCGCGTCCTCCCACCCGTAGTGGCGGAACTCCTCGTCGAACCCCCCTGCGGCCAGCAGGTGCTCCCGGCGGACCGAGGCGTTGGCGGTGTCGAGGAAGGCAGGGGAGGGGTCCGGGAGAAGGGGCGGTTTCCCGAAGGGGTCGTCCAGGTGGTTCGTGAGCAAAAGAGGCCCCCGGCCCACCGCCCGGGGCGAGGCCAGGTGCACGGACCGGTGCGCTGCCAGGAAGCCCGGCACCGGGAACACGTCGCTGTCCACGAACACCACCACGTCCCCGGTGGCCTCCCGGATGCCCCGGTTGCGGGCCGCGGCCCTGCCGCGGTTGTGCGGCTGGCGGAGGTAGCGGACAAGGAGGGCGCCCTGGAAGCTGCGCACCACAGACTCCGTATCGTCCGTGGAGCCGTCGTCCACCACCAGGACCTCGAACTGGTCCGAGGACAGCGTCTGGCGGGCCAGGGAGGCCAGACAGACCCGCAGGACCTCACTGCGGTTGTAGGTGGGCACCACCACGGACAGCCGCAAGGTCCTCACCTCGGGGCCGCCGGGGACGGCTCCGGCACCAGCTGACCTTCCGCCAGGGCACGGAACAGGCCCCCGGAAGCCATCAGGGAGTCGTACGTTCCCTCTTCCACCACCCGGCCTTCCGCCAGGACCACGATCCGGTGAGCGCGGCGGACGGTGCTGAGCCGGTGGGCGATGACCAGGGCGGTACGGCCGGACATGAGCCGCTCGATGGCCTCCTGCACGAGGCCTTCCGACTCCGTGTCCAGGGAAGAGGTGGCCTCGTCCAAGACGATCATCTCCGGGTCCAGGAGAAGCGCCCGGGCGATGGCAATGCGCTGGCGCTGCCCTCCTGAGAGGGTGAGCCCCGCCTCGTCCAGGAGCGTGTCGTAGCCCCGGGGCAGCTGGCGGATGAAGCCGTCCGCGTTGGCGGCCACCGCGGCACGGACAATTTGCTCCAGGGACGCCTCCGGGCTGCCGTACGCGATGTTGTCGCGGATGGTGCCCGCGAACAGCACCGTCTCCTGGGGGACGTACGCGATCCGGCGCCGCAGGGAGTCCGTCCGGACTTCCCGGAGGTCCCGGCCTCCCACCGTGATCCGCCCGCGGGTGGGGTCGTAAAACCGCAGCAGCAGGTTGACCAGGGAGCTCTTGCCTGCACCGCTGGGGCCCACCAGGGCCACGTGCTCCCCTGGGCGGATCCGGAGGTTCACCCCCCGCAGGGCCCACCGGCCCGGCTCGTACGCCAGCCAGACGTCCTCGAAGGCGACCTCCCCGAGGGGGCCCCTGAGGTCTTGGGCCCCCGTGGGGTCCGCCACCACCGGCACCCGCAGGATCTCCTCCACCCGCTCCAGGGCCGCGGCAGCCTGTTTGGCGTGGCTGTAAAGCCGCGTGAGGCTGACCCCCGGCTCGATGGCCATGGCCACGTACGCGATGAAGGCCACCAGCTCCCCCGCGGTCATCAGCCGGGCCGCCACCAGCTGTCCGCCCACCCACAGGAACACAATGAGTCCCACGGCGGTGGCCAGGCTCATGGCGGACACTTCGAGGGCCACCAGACGCCCGATGCGCAGCTGCTCCCGCAGCAGCCGCCGGTTCTCCGCGGCGAACCGCTCCTCCTCCCGCCGCTCCTGGACGAACGCCCGCACCACCCGGGCGCCCGCGATCACGTCCCGCACCCGCGCCGCCAGCTCCGCCACGCGCTGCTGCGCCAGGGAAGACGCCTGCTGGATCTCCGCGCCGAAGCGCCGCGCCAGCAGGGCTGTCCCCGGCAGGATGGCGAAGGTGGCGCTGGCCAGACGCCAGTCCAGCACGAACAGCATCACCACCGTCCCCAGGAGGGTGACCGCGGTGGCCACGAAGTCCACCAGGCCCACCAAGAGGTGGGTGTGCACCAGCTGGGTGTCCTGCAACGCCCGGGACATGACCTCCGCGCTGTGCCAGCCGCCCAGGCGGTCCACGGGCCAGCGCAGGACCCGGGAGAACAGCCGGTCCCGTAGGTCTGCGGTGGCCCGGTGGGCGAAGGCGAAGTTGAGGTGGATCTGCCCGTAGAGGAACACCGACCGCACGAGGAACACCGCGAGCCCGAGCAGGGCTAGGTGCCCCAGGAGGGCCAGGTCCCCGGTGGCCGTGATGCGGTCCACCAGGTCTCGGAACAGCAGGGGCACACTCAGGCCCGCGGCGGTGGCGGCCAGCACGCATGCCACCGCCGCGGCGAGAAGGCCCCGGTGCGGCCAGGCGATCTCCCGCAGCAGCCCCGGGATCCTCACGACGCCAGCTCCAGTACCCTCCGGGCCAGTCGCTCCGCCGCACCCCGCGGCCGGTGGAAGTGCCGCCGCAGCTGTTCCCTCATCCGACGCAGCCCGGCTTCGTCCTGCAGCAGGCGCACCACCCGGGAGGCCACCGCGGCTGGGGGTGCTGGACTCACCTCCTCCTCCACCAGGGCGAACCCCACCGCGGCGTTGACCGGGCTGGTGTACCGCAGCCGCGCGAGGCCCCGGCGTACCGCCCACCTCTTCAGGACCCGCCCGAACCCGGGCACCCGCCCCAGCCACTCCACCGCCCCTTCCAGGGGGACGCGGGAAAGGTCGTACAGGGGAAGCCAGACCAGCATGGGCACCCCCAGCAGGCCCAGCTCCACGTTGGACGTGCCGGGGAGGGTCAGGGCCAGGATGGTGCGGCTCAGCAGCTCCCGCCGCTGCTCGGGGGTCCAGGCCACGGTCACCTGCCGGCCGCGCAACGTCTCCTCCACCAGGGCCTCCGGCAGGAAGGGTGAAGGCGCCAGGGCCACCTCCAGCCTGGGTTGCTGGGCCCGTACCCTTTCGCCCACCTCCAGCATGAGGGGAGCCAGGTCCCGGAAGATGGCGGGCCGCGACCCGGGCAGCAGGAGCAGGGCTCGTGCGCCTTGCCCCTCCTGGCCTTGGAGGGGTTCTACCGCGTCCACCCGGAGGTCCCCCACGGCCTCCACCTTTTCCGCAGGAACACCGCGCCGGACCAGGTCCTGGGCCAGGCTCTCCGTGGAGGTGGCGATCCACGCGAAGGCCCGGTGCCTGCGCACCACCAGGTCCCGCTCCACGTACGCCACCGCGGGACACCCCGCGTGGCGGGCCAGCCGGGCCGCGTACCAGAGGTCGCCGCCCACGTGCACCACACAGCGGCTGCGGATCTGTCTGCCTGCCAGGGCGAAGCGCACCACGTCCGCGGGCGGGTACACGCGCTGGAAGAGGCCCGACCGCCCGGCCACCTCCGCCTCCCGGCCGGTGGCGTATTGGCAGGGGGGAAGCGCTAGCTCCAGCCGGGCGGTGGGAGCCAGGCGACGGATCGCCCGCGCCAGGGGCAGGGCCCACCCCGCCACTTCTCCGGGCCCGTTGGACACCAGGAGCAACTCCACGCCGCCATTATAGGAGCCTCGGACCCGTTCCCGGAAAAACCGTCCTATACTGACTCCCGTGCGTCGGTTCGCAGTCCTCCTGGTCTGGGTGCTGGCCCTCGCAGCGCCGCGGGCTGCCTCGCCCCAGCCCCTACCCCTCGTGGTGGACGCGGACCGGGTGACCTACGACGCCGTGCGGAGGACCGTGGAGGCCTCCGGCCACGTACGCCTGAGCTACCGGGACGTTTTAGGGTCCGCCGACTACCTGTTCGCAGACCTGGCCCGCCGGGAGGTGCTGCTGCGGGGCGACGTCCGCGTGGTCCGGGGCAGCCAGCGGCTGGCGGCCGCGGAGGTCCGGTACAACCTCGACACGGAGGAGCTCGTGGCCACCGAAGTCCGGGCCCTGGCCGAGGCGGCGTACCTGCAGGCCCAAAGGGCCGTCCTGGGCCCAGTCCGGGGGGTGGTCACGGACGCCCTGGCCACCCTGTGCGACCCGGCGTCACCCCTGTTCCACCTGACTGCGCGGCGGGTGACGGTGTTCTGGGCTGACCGCCTCGTGGCGGAGGAAGCCACGTTGTGGGTGGGCGGCACCCCCGTGCTCACCGTGCCCCGTTACGAGGTCCGGATCGACCCGGAGCGCGCCCGGCGGGACTTTCCGTCCGCGGAGGCCGGGTACGACGTCCTCTCCGGGTACTGGGTCGCCCTACGGTACCCGTACCGCCTGGGCGACGTGGAGGGGGAAGCCTACGGCCGGTACAACACCACCAGTGCGTTTGAGTTCCGCAACGTCCTCCGCGCGGATCTGGGCGGGGGCAGGGCGGAGCTGACCGCCGGCACCCTCCGGGACTCCGAGGGCCGGCCTGTGGACGCCCTGCAGCTCCACTACACTCTGCAGCCCTGGCAGCTCGCCCCCGGCACCTCCCTTTCGGCCCGCGTGCTGGCCGGACAGTACCGGGAGAGGCTGACGGGGGCCCAGGGCCTGAAAGCGGAGGTGTCCGCGGAAGTGGGGTTTCCCCGGTTCGACCTGGGAGGCTCGTGGTCTGCGGGGGCGGCGGCCTCCCTCCGCTACAGCGTGTACGAGGACCGGAGCCTCCTGGTCCCCGCTGTGAGTACGTCCGTGGACCTGCGGCTGGACCCGCGGTCGTCCGCGTACCTGGCCTACAGCTGGACCGAGGCGTACGGCTCCACGCCTTTCCTCTTTGACGCGCCCACCCCGCAGTCCGCCCTGACCGTGGGCTACCGGCAGGCCGGGGAGGGCCTGGCCTTCGACGTGGGGGTACAGTACGACGCCGTCCCCCGGCACGTCCGGCTCCTGGCCACGGTGGACGCGTCCCTGGCAGGGGGTTGGAGTCTCCGGACCTTCGCCAAGTACAACGCCACCCTGGCCTCCTTCGAGGAGCTAGAGCTGCGGGCGGGCCGACTGTGCGACTGCCTGGAGGTGTCCGTGCTCTACCGCGTGCCGCAGCAGCAGGTGTGGCTCGCGGTGCAGGTCGTACCCTCCGTGCGGGTGCAGCAGGCCGTCCCCGAGCCCCTCCGCTGAGAGGGAGGATACAATGGTACGGCAGGCGCAGGAGGTGCACATGGTACCGCCCGGCATCTTCCGCGAGTACGACATCCGGGGTGTGTACGGCCGGGACCTGACGCCGGAGGTGGCCGGCCGGGTGGCGCGAGCCTTCGCCGCCTACCTCCGGCGCAAGGCTCCGGGCGACCGGCCTCTTCCTGTGGTAGTGGGCCACGACAACCGGGCCTCGTCCCCGGAACTCCACCGGGCGGTGGTGGAAGCCCTGGTGGACTCCGGGTGCGCGGTGGTGGACGTGGGCCTGGTGACCACCCCCGTGTTCTACTTCGCCCGGGTGCACCTGGGCGTAGACGGCGGCGTGATGGTGACCGCCAGCCACAACCCGCCCGAGTACAACGGCTTTAAGCTCGCCCACGGCTTCGGCACGCTGTACGGCGAGGACATCCAGGAGGTACGCCGTCTCGCAGAGACCGGCGTCACCGTCCGGGGAGCGGGTTCGGTGCGTGCCGCGGACGTCCTCCCCGCTTACCGCGCCGCCATCCGCGACAGGATCAAGCTGGGACCGCGGCGGCTGCGGGTGGTGGTGGACTGCGGCAACGGCACCGCCAGCGTGGTCGCTCCCCCGGTGCTGCGGGACCTCGGGGTGGAGGTGGTGGAGCTGTACTGTGACAGCGACCCCACGTTCCCGCACCACCACCCCGACCCCGTGGACCCCAAGAACCTGCAGGACCTGATCCGGACCGTGCGGGTGGAGCGGGCGGACGTAGGTCTGGGGTTCGACGGGGACGGGGACCGGATCGGGGTGGTGGACGACCAAGGGCGGATCGTGTGGGGCGACGAGCTCATGATCCTCTTCTGGCGGGAGATCCTGCCCAAGTACCCGGGAGCGCAGGCCATCGTGGAGGTCAAGTGCTCCCAGGCCCTGGTGGACGAGATCCGGAGGCTGGGAGGTCGGCCCTTCTTCTACAAGACCGGGCACTCCCTGATCAAGGCCAAGATGAAGGAGATCGGCGCGGTGTTCACGGGGGAGATGTCCGGCCACATGTTCTTCGCGGACGAGTACTACGGGTTTGACGACGCGGTGTACGCCGCGGCCCGGCTGTTGCGGATTCTGTCCCACACCGACCGGCCCCTGTCCGCGCTGCTCGCGGACGTGCCGCGCTACTACGCCACCCCGGAGGTCCGCGTCCCGTGCCCCGACGACCGCAAGTTCGCGGTGGTGGAGGCGCTGGTGCGCCAGTTCAAGGAGCGCTACGAGGTGGTGGACGTGGACGGGGCCCGGGTGCTCTTCGGGGACGGGTGGGGACTGGTGCGGGCCAGCAACACCCAGCCGGTGCTGGTGGTGCGGGCGGAAGGCACGACCCCCGAGGCCCTGCGGCGAATCCAGAAGGTCCTGGAGGAGGCTCTGGCGCGCTTCCCGGAGGTGGGGCCCGTGGACTGGGGTGTGGAAGTGGGGGCGTCCCGGTGAACCCGTTCCTGGAGCGGCTGCGCCGCGGCGTGGTGGTGGCAGACGGGGCTATGGGCACCATGCTGTACGCCCGCGGCGTCCCCTTCGACCAGCCCTTCGAGGTCCTGAACGTCACCCACAGAGACCTGGTGGTGGGAGTCCACGTGGAGTACGTGCGGGCGGGCGCGGAGCTGATCGAGACCAACACCTTCGGCGGGAACCGCTTCAAGCTCGGCGCCAAGGGCTTGGCTGACCGGGTCCGGGAGCTGAACCGGGCGGGCGCCAAGGTGGCCAAGGAAGCCCGGGACGTGGCCGGGGCGCCGGTCTTCATCGCGGGCTCCGTGGGGCCCCTAGGGAAGCCCCTGAAGCCCTTCGGGATCGTGAGCGCGGAAGAAGCCTACGAAGCTTTCCGGGAGCAGGTGGAGGCCCTGGTGGAGGGCGGGGTGGACCTGGTCCTCCTGGAGACGTTTTCTGACCTGGACGAGCTGTGTGTGGCGGTGCGGGCCGCCCGGGAGGTCACCGACCTGCCCGTGGTGGCGCAGATGACCTTCGACGAGGAAGGGCGGACCCTCCGAGGCCACGCGCCCGGGGAGGTGGTGCGCGCCCTGGAGCCCCTGGGTGTGGCCGCGGTGGGAGCCAACTGTGGTGTGGGTCCCCTGCCCATGGTGGACGTGGTGGCGGCCATGGTGCAGGCGGCCTCCGTTCCCGTCACCGCCATGCCCAACGCAGGCTACCCCGCCCGGGTGGAGGGCCGTTACGTGTACTCCACGCCGCCACGCTACTTCGCGGAGCACGCCCGGCGGATGGCGGAGCTCGGAGCGCGGGTGGTGGGCGGGTGCTGCGGCACCACCCCCGAGCACATCGCCGCGGTGGCGGAGGCGGTGCGGGACCTGCGTCCGACTCCGGAGCCCCGGGTGGTGGTGACCCTCCCCCGGAGGCCCGAGCCGCCGCGTATCCCCGAGGAGGGCACGGAGCTGAGCCGCAAGCTCGGGAGGCAGTTCGTCATCAGCGTGGAGGTGGACCCTCCCAAGGGCACCGACCCCACCAAGGACCTTTTGGGGGCGCGCCTGGTGAAGGAACGGGGCGCGGACGCGGTGAACGTGGGCGACAGCCCGCTGGGCCGGGTCCGCATGAGCGCGTCCGCCCTGTGCGTGCTCATCCAGCAGCACGTGGGGATCGAGACCATCATCCACTTCACCACCCGCGACCGGAACCTCATGGCCCTGCAGGCGGACCTCATCGGGCTCCACGCCCTGGGCGTGCGGAACGTCCTGGCCCTCACGGGGGACCCGCCCCGGGCGGGGGACTACCCGTCCGTCACCGCGGTGTACGACACCGACTCCGTGGGCCTGGTGCGCATCCTCAAGCGCCTGAACGAGGGTGTGGACCTGGCCGGAAAACCCATCGGACAACCCACTCGCTTCTGCGTGGGAGTGGCCTTCGACATGCACCCGGACACCTTAGACCGGGAGATGCGGCGGCTCGACGAGAAGGTACAGGCAGGGGCCGACTTCATCATGACCCAGCCCATCTTCGAGCCGGAGACCCTGGACCACTACCTGCGCCGGGCCGGTTCGCCTCCCCTTCCCATGCTGGTGGGAGTCCTGCCCCTGCAGTCCACCCGGCACGCGGAGTTCCTGCACCACGAAGTCCCAGGCATCCGCATCCCCGACTGGGTGCGGCGCCGCATGGCACAGGCCGGGAACCAGGGGCGGGAGGAAGGGCTGCGCCTGGCGGCGGAGCTTTTGGACGCCATCGCGGACCGGGTGCACGGAGTGTACCTCATGCCGTCCTTCGGCCGGTACGAGGTGGTGGCGGAGCTCGTGGCCCGAGTCCGGGCGCGTCTTGGGCTCTCGGCCCAGGTCGGTGCTCCTCGGCCATCGTGATCCTGGCAGGATGCGCATTCTACCGGTGCCTGGTACCTCGTGTCAGACGCGGGTGGGGGATCGCCACCGTAACTCCGCAGACTCGTGCCAGGGTAGGCTGTTGCCGTGCGTTTCCGTGTTCCCACGGCCAAGCTCACCGAGTACCTCCTCAACCCCAGGCACCCGGAGGGCGGGAGCAAAGCTCGGTTCTTCCTGGGCCTGGGTTTCTCTCCCGAGGCTCCTGAAGACCTGGCTGAGGCTGTCCTGCGCCACGCCGAGGGGCGGAGGAGGTGGACAGGCGGCCTGGCTTTCGCGGGGAAGGGGTGGTTCTGATCCTGCGGGGTCTCCTTCGGGGTCCGAGGAAGGAAGCCTGGGTGCAGAGCGTCTGGTACCTTGAGGAGGGAGCGGAGGCGTTCCGGCTGGTAACGGCCTGTCCGTGGAGGGAGAGATGATTCGGGAGCACGACCTGGTGGTCCTGAAGCGGGATAGGAAGGAGGCGGGCCTTGAGAAGGGGGACGTGGGCACGGTGGTCTTCGTCTACCCAGGGGGCGGATACATGGTGGAGTTTGTGGATCACGAAGGGAACACCCTGGCCGTGCTGGATCTCGCGGAGGGAGAGATAGCTCCTCTCAAGGGCCCGGCCCTCCTTCGGGCAAAGACCAGCTAGGACCAGACGCTCAAGAGCCCAGGACGTCCTGCGCACGCAGGTCGAGGTCGGGGAAGGCGACGGGAGCGAGTGCCTCACTTTTAGTGACCACCCGCACCTCCCGGTAGCCGTCGTCTGACGGGTCGCGGCACACCTCGACGCGGTGCTGGTCGAGGTCCACGAGCCAGGCTTCGGGGATCCCCCAGCGGGCGTAGAGGGGGATTTTGATCTGGCGGTCGTAGTCGGACGAAGTCTCCGCGACTTCTACCACCAGGAGCACGTCCTCCGAGCCGGGGTGGGCGGTGGCGTAGAAGTCCGCCCGGGGGCGCAGGAGGGCCAGGGTCGGGCTGGGGTTCGGCGAAATCTCCGAGGCGCACGGGGCTCTGAACCCGCACGATGGCTCGTTCTCCCAAGCGTGAGAAAATCCGGTTCAGGCGGGCCGTTCCGGGAGACGCCGTGTCCGTCCGGCGTGGCCGGGAGGCCTTGCGGGCGCAACGGGGGACGACCTTCTAACTGTCCCCGGCGGTCGTCGCCGGAGGAGGCCGGTGGCCGGTGGTCGAAGAGGAGGGGGAGCGGGATGAGCGCGGTGCAGGTCACGAGGCCGGTCTCCGTGGAGGAGTACCGCCGGATGGAGGCGGGCTCCCCCACGAAGCACGAGTACGTACAGGGGACGGTACGCGCCCTCGCGGGCGCCAGCGACCGGCACAACCGGCTGGCCTTACGGATCGCTTCCGCCCTCCTGTTTGCCGCGGAAGCCCGTGGCTGCGAAGTGTACATGAGCGACCTGCGGGTGGTGGTGCGGAGGAGTGGGGGCGAGCTGCACTACTACCCGGACGTCATGGTGGTGTGCGAGGAGGACCGCGACCCGTACGAGAAGACCCGGCCGTGCGTGCTGGTGGAGGTCCTGTCGCCCTCGACCCGGGTGGTGGACCTCGGCGAGAAGCGGGTGGCGTACACGGGCTTGGAGTCCCTCCGGGCGTACCTGGTGTTCGACCAGGACCGCAGGTGGGCGGTAGGTTACTACCGGACCGAGGAGGGGTTCGAGGAACGCGTGTGGGAGGGGGCGGGGCAGGTGACGGTGCCGTGCGTGGACGTGACGGTAGACCTGGAAGAGCTGTACCGGGGCTTGTGAGGAGGTGACCGCAGGTGCAGAGCCGACCCTACGGAGCCGAGGACGAGATCGACTTGCGAGAGCTGTTCGTGGGTCTGTGGCGCAGACGGTGGGTAATCCTCGGGGTCACGACCGCCGCCGCCGCGCTGGCCGGGACGCTTGCTTTTCTCGTGGCTGTGTTCGGCGTCATCGTCCGCGACGCCTGGGCGGCCGCGTCCGACGCGCAAGGCCGCGCGGTCGGCACGCTACCCGAAGCCCCTTGAGGGTACGGGCCGACGTATGAAGGCGCTGGTCCTCGCGGGCGGCAAGGGGACGCGGCTGCGGCCCCTCACGTACACCATGGCCAAGCAGCTCATCCCCGTGGCCAACGTCCCCATCCTCCACTACGTCCTCCGGCACGTGGAGGAGGCAGGGATCCGGGACGTCGGCGTGATCTTGTCGCCCGAGACCGGCGACCAGGTGCGGGCTTCCCTGGAGGCAGGCCGGTTCTCCCTGGAGTTTACCTACATCGTCCAGGAGGCTCCCCTGGGCCTGGCCCACGCGGTCAAGGTCGCACGCCCGTTCCTGGGAAGTGACCCCTTCGTCATGTACCTGGGCGACAACCTGGTCGGCCGAGGCATCCGGCACCTGGTGGAGGAGTTCGTGGAGCGTGGCGCCGACGCCCTGCTGCTGCTCAAGGAGGTGGCCGACCCCCGGAGGTTCGGGGTCGTGGAGCTGGACGGCGCCGGGAGGGTGCGGAGGCTGGTAGAGAAACCCAAGGACCCGCCCAGCAACCTCGCCCTGGTGGGCGTGTACGTGTTCGGCCCCGCGATTCACCAGGCGGTGGACGAGATCCAGCCGTCCTGGCGGGGGGAACTGGAGATCACCGACGCCATCCAGCGCCTGGTGGACAAGGGCTACCGCGTGCACAGCGCCGTGCTGGACAGTTGGTGGCTCGACACCGGGAAGAAGGACGACCTCCTGGAGGCTAACCGGGTGGTCCTGGACGAGTGGACCCGACGCGAGGTGGAGGGGGAGGTAGACGCCGAGAGCAAGGTCGTAGGCCGGGTGCGAGTGGAACCGCAAGCCCGTGTGGTCCGCAGCGAAGTCCGGGGGCCCGTGGTCATCGGTCGGGGAGCGTTGGTGGAGGACAGTTTCGTGGGGCCGTTCACCAGCGTGGGCCCCGGCTGTACCCTTCGCGGGTGTGTCTTGCAGCACTGCGTCCTCCTGGAGGGCGCGGTGGTGGAAGGGGTCCAGCGGCTGGAGGACAGCGTCGTGGGGAAGAACGCGGTGGTCCGGGTGGCCGCGGGGAACCACCGGGCGGTGCGGCTCATGGTGGGCGACGACGCGGAGGTGCTGCTGTAGCGAACACTTGCTCGGTACGCGCGCAGCGAATATGATACGCACGGAAGTAGCCTTTCACCGGCCAGGGGCTGGGACGGCGGGAGGGGAACATGCGGTCCAGCACGTCGGCGGGCAGATGGTCGCCCTCGACCAGAAGGTGGAGAGGCTCCGGGACCAGCTGAGCGGGAGGGTCGACTCGCTCGGCACCCGCGTGGACCATCTGGACCGGAAGGTGGATCGGTTCCGGGAGGAGCTCAGCGGCCGGATCGACGCGCCGCACCAGAAAGTGTGGCGTCAGTTCGCGTGGATCGTCCGCATCCGAATCACCGTGTTGGTCAACCTGGTAGGCGTACTAGCCGCGGCCCTCTTCCGGGGGTGAGGCGGTGCCGTTCGAGTTCACGAGGCTGGAGATCCCTGAGGTGATCCTGGTCCGGGCGAAGGCCTTCCACGACTCCCGCGGGTTC
>Ga0197142_1001835_pt1 | contig 19150 bp, 17 predicted proteins | sample GBS60_MetaG_FD_148614 | JGI IMG/M metagenome (GOLD analysis project Ga0197142, IMG submission 148614) | Sediment microbial communities from Great Boiling Springs, Gerlach, Nevada, United States - GBS 60_MetaG | ecosystem: Environmental > Aquatic > Thermal springs > Hot (42-90C) > Sediment... | reverse complement strand
AATTGTATTTCTCAGTAGTTGTGCCCATGTTGTGCCTCAGGAGATAAGAAGAGAGGTTGACAGAGGGCTCACCCCTCAACAGATCTTCAAAGAGCCCGATGCCCATTCAGGCAAGACTGTAATGCTTGGAGGCATAATCCTTGCAGTAGCAAATACAAAGGACTCTACTTACATAGAGGTTCTTGAAAAACCCCTCAGCTCTACAGGAAAACCCCTTGATACAGATGAATCAAGGGGAAGGTTCATGATAAGGTATGATGGCTATCTTGACCCTGCAATCTATACAAAGGGAAAGTCGCTGACCGTTGTTGGAGCCCTATCAGGAACAATTCCTGGTAAGATTGGGGAGATGGAGTATAAATATCCCCTGATTGTATCAAAAAATATCTATCTTTTTGAAAGGACAAGGGAGATACCTGTAAGATTTGGCATTGGCATCTTCAAGAGTTTTTAATGACTCCTCCCTATACCACTGGCCTCTTCCGCTCCTTAATCGAGAGCGGGAGCAAGAAAAGTCTTAAAATAATACCGACGATTGTCAATACAATGCCCGCTCCAATTATATACACAGCATCATCCCTAACAACCTCGAGAAGGACCCAGTAGGTATGGCCTGTAACAGTTAGGGTATAACCGTCAAAACTTAAAGGCCTCCTTGAAATACCCTGAGCAATCAGGACTCCTGCCTCCTCTGGATTTTTTATCCTGTAAACCTTAATTTCATAGAGCCTCTCCTCAAGATTGTATTCCTTTGCCAACACCTCTCCCCTCTTTAACTCTCCTGAAGGAAGGAGTTTCATGGTAATCCTGTAAGGAAGATCGCTTAAATGTGCGAAGTCTGTATTTCCTGCTGGTAATATCTGGAGGGCAAGGTCACCCTTTTCAATTATCTCTCCATTCTGATTTCTTAATTCAATGGATGGAGCTATATTGGAATTCAATATATGGAAGAATGTGCCATCTATCCTTGTAGGTGGAAAGGCCCCTATCCTGTAGGTCTTTTCAAAGTCTGTAATTAAAAGCAAGGGCTCCCTTGTAAATATGGCAGAAGGGGCATCCTGCTCTATATCAAGAAACCTTTCCTTAATCCCAGGCCTCACATTCATAACAGCAAATCTCTTTTTACTCCAGGGGATTGTGAATACATCATCCTTTCCTGTAAGTATCCTCGTCTCCATCCTCATATTTGCACTAAGAAAAAAACCCGTGAGGAATAAAAATATCCCTACAGGAAGAAAGAGCCTTACAATGGCAATAATCCTTGACTTTTTATACCAATCTTTGAATCTCAGGGATATCTCTATGCCGAGGAACAAAAGGAATAATACAAAAAGAACCTTCCAGATGATATTTCTTCCAAGCCCTGTTACAAAATTTGCAAAGGCCTCTTTTGACCAGGTAGCCCATGTTAGATAATACAGGAGCCACAGGCCGAGCATTAGCCTTCTTATAAAAGTGATATTCTCCAGTCTAAAAACTCTCACTCCCTCGACACCCCTGAATGGACGAGTCTCCACTTTTTCAATATCTCCTGTACCTCTATCCTTATCTCCCTATCTCTCAAAGAAAAATTAATTGGTATGGGGTTACAACCTCCAGGCTCGCCAACTGTGTTAAAAGGGATAGGGGTATTACAGTATATGCATACCAGATGCGCCCTTGCCTGTCCATATCCCTCAGGGGGGCATATCTCGCAGGCATCAAGACAGATAGCGAATCTTCCGTCAGGCCTATTGAAGACAAAAAACCTGTAGTTTTGTCCATCCTTTTTAAAAATGAACTTGTGGATATTTCCATCTCCAATGTTTCTACCAGGCTCATTGAGTTTTAATGTAATGAAACCATTCTCTTCAACAACAGGCACTGGCTGAGGAATATAAAGCCCTGGCCCTGATTCTGCCTTAAAAAACCAGAGTGTCGTTACCACTATTATAAAGACTATTAAAGGCACAGCCTTTAATCTCATCATGGTCATGAAGTCGTAAATGTACTTCCTCTTTCTCGCCCCTGTGAATCCCTCAGGTATTACCTGAGGGGGCCTGAGAATTCGGGATAAAATAATTAAAGCAGGCACAACAAGAATCAAAAGTGTTATAAACATTGTAAAGGCCTCGCCAAAGAAAAGCCCTATAAAATTCCAGACTGTTGTCTTCAGAAGGGGATGGTCAGGAACCATGAAGAATACAAAGAGTTGATGGACAAAGTCATGAAAGAACTTCATAAGCCCTCTCTGGACAGAAGGGATTAGTGAAAGCTCTGCATATCCTCCTGTTCCTCCAAAGAGGAGTTTTATTATGGAGAGGCTGAAGAGGAGACCTGTAAAGGAGAGGATTAATGATAAACGCTTAACGAGTCTTGAAGAAAATATAAGTAAAAGGGCTCCAGCTCCAGTACCGAGGAGGGCTCCTATATAAGTGCCCTCATAATTCTGCCTCATGGCTGAAAGGTCCTTGAGGAAAAAGGAGAGGCTGAGGGTATCAGCACCAAATAGAAAGAGGAGTAAAAGGGGAGTTAAAAATATTAACACCCTCGTACCCCTTAATGACCAGCCAGAAAAGACTGCTCCTATATAGAGAATACCGAAAGTATATGCCGAGAACCTTCTTATTAAGTCCTTATAATAGGCATCAAGATTGAGATAAGTACCTGAGAAAAACAAAATGACGAGGAATAAAACAGCGATTAAAAGTTGATGGCGGAAATAAAAGTTAAGGTGAGACTTGATCCCTTCCTTTATTGAAGAGGCATAGGCCTTCACAAGAAGCCAGGATAAACACACAGAGAGGCTGAGCTTGAAAGCACTTATAAATGCCTCAGGGATGAAGAACCTCATCCTTTATTATCCTTCCATCTTCCATTGTGAGGAGTCTTTTGCCCCAGCCTGCTACATAAGGATCGTGAGTAACAAGGACAATGGTGAAGCCCTCATTCCTGTGAAGGTCTCTGAGGAGTTCGAGTATGAGCCTTGTATTTTCCCTGTCGAGATTACCTGTTGGCTCATCAGCAAGTAGGATCTTCGGTGAATTAATCAATGCCCTTGCTATACATACCCTCTGCTGTTCTCCCCCCGATAGCTCCGAGGGTTTGTGATGAAGCCTGTGGCCAAGACCAACCCTCTCGAGGGCTTCCTTCGCCTCCTTCTCATCGACTATGCTGTGAAAATACTGGGCAAGCATAACATTCTCAAGGGCAGTAAGATAAGGAATGAGATAGGACTGCTGGAATACAAAGCCGATATTCTCACGCCTGAATACAGCAAGCTCGTCCTCCTTCATGGAACTTATCTCTTTTCCATTAATTGTTACTGAACCTTCTGAAGGATAGTCAAGGCCACCGAGGATATTCAATAATGTGGACTTTCCAGAACCTGATGGTCCCATAATAGAGACCCATTCGTTCTGGGAAATATCCATATCAACACCTCTCAGGGCAATAGCTGTCTGATAGACCTTTTTTAAACCCCTTACCTTAATCATACCTCTCCTCTTAATATAATAGAAGGTCTGTAAGCTGTAACCCTTTTTAAGGCAGGAAGACCAGAAAGAACAGATATAATAATCCCGGTAAAGAAGGCAAAAGGAATGACAATAACTGGAACGGCCACTGTTTTATGAAAGGCACTGAAAGTAATAGCCTGGGCAGCGATTATCCCTGTTATCAATCCAAAGAACGAACCAATTACCCCAACAATAATTACCTCAAGGATAAAGAAGGTCTGGATCTGTCTGCTTGTTCCACCCATGGTCTTCATAAGGGCTATATCAACAAGCCTCTCAAATATAGTAGAGGCCATCATACCAGCTACTGTTATAACAGATGCAAGGACAACAACAATCGAGACCATAAGCATGAGGGTCTCTATCTTTTTAAGGAGTCTCTCTTCAGATAGGGCTACCTGCCTTATAGGCCTTATCTCGAGTTCTGGTAGAGAGCTTTTAAGTTCCTCAATAGTATCTTCAAAGTCTTCAGGACTTATCCTGAGCAAGAAAACACTCACCTTGCCTCTCAGCCCGAGGATTTCCTGCAACCTGTGAAGCTCCATAATTATACCAGAATCTTCAGGCCCTACCCTCTCAAAGACGCCTGATATGATAAATCTTTCCATAAAGGATGAATCACAGTCCTCTGAGAGATTAAGTTCTGCCCCTTGAGAAAAACCACCTGCCTCCTTAAGCCTCCTTCCGATAAGGACTTCTCTTGTTGAAGGAATAGTCCCTGTTATCTTGAGTTCCTTCAGTGCCTCAGAAGGCATTCCGATAACATTAAGTATAAAGTGGTTTCGAGGCAACTGTCCTTTTCCAGAGAGGCAGAGCCTTCCGTAGAGCTCGGGTATAACTTCTTTAACCCCCTTTTTCTTTTTTAAAAACTCAGCCACAGCCTCATCAATATATTCAGAAGCGCTCACAATGGCATTTGCACCATAGACCTTTAACTCATCAGCAAGCCTCTTCCTCATACCTGTTGCCACTGTTATCATTGAAACAAGAAGAGATACTGCCATTGAAACAGCAATCACCATGAGGAAAATCCTCTGGGGTCTTTCAAGTATTGACCTTTTTGTGAAGTATAATATAGGCCTCTTTCTCACTCCGCACCCTTAAGGACAATTGCTGGTCTTACAGAGAGGACATTCCTTAGAGGTATCATAGCACCAGCCATATTCATTAAAAAACCACTCAGGATGGACAGAGGTAAAAGGAGGGCCCTGTTTTCAAGGCTTGAGCCAAAGACCCTGAGACCTATAAAATCTGAAAGGAAAAAGGAAAGAAAGAATCCGCCAATAGAAGAGACCGTTGTAACAACAGCAATGCCTGAAAGGAGTAAGAGGCTTATCTTAAGCCTTCCACCACCCATTGCCTTCATAAGACCTATCTCCCTCGTCCTTTTTAAGAAAGAGGTCATAAGGGTTGAAGCAACACCAAGGGAGGAGGCAATCAGTGTTACTACACTCAAAAGATATATAGCAAGCCTCACTCTCTGGAGGATATTTCCCTCTGCCTCTGCCACTCTCCATACAGGTCTAGCTGATGAATCCCTAACAACCTCCTCTATCTGTTTTGCAATTGAAGTTACATAACCTGTGCAGTACCACTTCTCATATTCCTGAGGTGTCATGGTAGAAGGGTCTTTGTAGGCAAAGGCGTCCATAGGAGTTGTGAGGGCACTTATCCAGATAGAAGAGATCCTTTGAGGAAGATTCTTTATCCTCTGAAGCTCCTCAATATCCATAACCACCATATCATCTTCCCTTGAGCCTGTGCTTAACACGCCTGTTATGGTGAATTCCTCATTTCCTATAAGGAGCTTATCTTCTAATTTCAGACCAAGCCTTCTTGCCAGAGATGAACCAATGAGGCACTCCCTCTTTTTAGGAATCCTGCCATCCACGTACCACCAGGAGGCAACACTGAATATGCCAGCCCTGAAGGAGCCATCAGGAAGAGGAAGTTCCTTTTCAAACCATGTTCCGAGAGCTGTGAGTTTTATTCCCTGACCTTTTACATTCACCTCAAGGGGAGCCTCAAGGAAAGGTGCTATGCCCACTATATTATGCCTCCAGAATATGGTCTTTATCTTAGGAATATCGAGCTCGTTAAGATACCTCGGCTGCCCGGCAAGGCTTATAATGCCTGATACCTTTGGTTCGACAACTATGTTTGCACCAAAGGCCCTCAACTCTTTCTGTATCTTGCTTTCTATTTCTAATGAAAGGGATAGCATGGTTGCAATAATAGCAGTTCCTGCTAAAGTGGAAAAGAAGATGACGGATATGGCCTTCTTCTCATTCAGGAGAAAATTTATAAGGACCCGGAAGAACATATATTTGATTTTAACATACTCAAGGAGATTTGATATGGAACTGGTGATGGAAAGGATTATCTGGTATAATTTAAAAAATGGGCTTAAGTTTCTTTGAGAAACTTTATTGTTGTTCAACATTGTTCAAAGGTTCAAAGGCCTTAAGCCTATAAATTTGGAGGTGTTTATGAAAAGAGTAGTTATATTTTTTCTTATCTTACTTTTAGGTGGATGTGTCTCATCAAAAGAGTATAAGGCAAGGCTTGCTGAGATTGAGGGCCTTAAAGGCAATGTCTCTCAACTTGAAGAGGCCTTTAAGGCTAAGGAATCTGAAAAGGCAGGCCTTGAGGCAGAGCTCCAGAAACTAAAAAAGGATATTGATAACCTTAAGAAAGAGAGGGATACCCTTCAAGAGGACAATACCAACCTCAGATACCTCCTTGAGGCAAAAAAGGATGAGCTTTCAAAGGCAATAACAGACCTGAGGGCAAAGGTATCAGAAAAGGAGCAGAGGATAGAGGAGCTTGAAGCAGAGATAGCAAGGCTATCAGAGGAGAAGGCAAAGGCTGTTCAAGAGATAGCAAGGCTATCAGAAGAGAAGGCAAAGGCTATTGAGGAAAAAGAAAGGGCTATTGAGGAGCTGAAGGGAACCTATAATAAACTCGTCTCAGAACTTCAGGAGGAGATTAAAAAAGGTGAGATTGAAGTTACGCAACTGAGGGACAAGCTCACCCTCACCATGGTGGAGAAAATTCTCTTTGATTCAGGCAGTGCAGAGATAAAGAAAGAAGGAAAGAAGGTCCTTGACAGGGTTGTTGAGATACTGAAAAATGTAAAGGACAGGCAGATAAATATTGAAGGTCATACTGATAATGTGCCCATCAGTCCGAGGCTTGCCCACAAATTCCCGACAAACTGGGAACTCTCAACAGCAAGGGCAACAAATGTGGTGAGGTATCTTCAGGAGAAGGGCATAGACCCAACACTTCTGAGTGCAACGGGCTATGGAGAATACAGACCTGTGAGTTCAAATGACACAGAAGAAGGAAGGGCACGGAACAGGAGGATAGAGATAGTCCTCGTTCCTATTGAGCTCAAAAAAATGGAATGAAGGCATTAGTTAAAGAAAAGGTAATAGATGCCCTATATGAGTTAATGAGAGAGTGCAGGCTCTGTCCAAGGAGGTGCGGTGTAAACAGGCTCGAGGGTGAGACTGGTTTTTGCAGGACAGGTGCAAAACCCGTTGTTTCAAGCTGGGGGCCCCATTTTGGAGAAGAAAGGCCCTTAGTGGGCCGATATGGCTCTGGAACAATATTCTTTACATACTGCAATCTTGGCTGCCTCTATTGCCAGAACTGGACAATAAGTCATCTTGGTGAGGGTGAGGAGACGACAGTAGAAAGACTCTCAAGCATTATGCTCATGCTCCAATCTCAGGGATGCCACAACATAAATCTTGTCACACCAACACACCAGACACCCATGATAGTAGAGGCAATATTTCTTGCAAAGGAAAAGGGGCTCGAGATACCCATAGTCTATAACTGTGGGGGTTATGAGTCCCTTGAGACCCTGAGACTCCTTGAAGAAATTATAGACATATATATGCCCGATATAAAATACATGTCAGAGGAGTATGCAAAGAGATACTCCTTTGCTCCTGACTACCCTGAGGTAGTAAAGATAGCTGTAAAGGAGATGCACAGACAGGTTGGAGACCTTATTATTGATAAGCGGGGTATTGCCGTGAAGGGTCTTCTCGTGAGGCACCTCGTCCTTCCTAACAACATTGCTGGCACTGAAGAGGTTGTAAGATTCATTGCTGAGGAGATATCAAAGGATACCTATATCAACATAATGGACCAGTACAGACCCTGTTATAAGGCCTTTGAGCATCCAGAGCTTTCAAGGCGGATATCTCAGAAGGAATACGATGACGCCATAAAGGCTGCCCTGAGGGCAGGCCTCAGAAGGATTGATGGAGTGACTGTTTGAAGATAAGGTTCCTTGGAGCAACAAAAGAGGTAACAGGGTCATGTTTCCTTCTTGAGTTTGAAGATCTGAAGCTCCTCGTTGAATGTGGACTCCACCAGGGAGAGGGGAATCATAATGAAAACAGAAGACCCTTTGAATTTGACCCTTCAGATATTGATTATGTATTCATCACCCATGCCCATCTTGACCACTCAGGTCTACTTCCGAGGCTCGTAAAAGAGGGCTTTCATGGTAAGATAATCCTCACTCCTCCAACAAAGGACCTCCTTGAATTACTCCTCTTTGATTCTGCCCATATTCAGGAATCAGATGCAGAATGGGCAACAAGGAAGGCCCTCAGAATGGGCAGACAACCTGTAACGCCCCTTTATAGTGTTGAAGATGTAAAGGCAGTACTACCACTCTTTGAGCCAAAGCCCTATGACAGGATATTCCATTTGGGCTCAGGTATAAGATACAGGTTTCTTGATGCAGGGCATATCCTCGGTTCTGGAACCCTTGAGTTATGGTATCAGGATGGACCACAGCAAAAGAAGATAATATTCTCAGGCGATGTGGGCAAAAAGGGTAGCCCCATTATAAGAGACCCTGAGACAACCAGCGAGGCAGATTACATTGTGATGGAGGCAACCTATGGAGACAGGCTCCATAAACCTTTTAATGAGAGCGTGGATGAACTTGTTGAGGCTATCAAGATGACCTTCAAGCGAGGTGGCAATGTCTATATACCTTCCTATGCAGTAGGAAAGACTCAGGACCTCCTTTATATATTGAATAACCTTGTAAGGGAAGGAAGGCTCTACAGGATTCATGTCTATCTTGACAGCCCCCTTGCAGAGGAGGCAACAAAGGTCTATCTTGCTCATCCAGAGTGCTTTGATGAAGAGGCAATGAAACTCTTCACAGCAAAAAGGATTGGTGACTCCATGGTCCTCCATTTTGTAAGAAGGACAGAGGACTCAATGGCCCTGAATAAGATCAGGTCAGGAATAATCGTTATAGCAGGAAGCGGGATGTGCGAGGGAGGAAGGATAAGGCATCATCTTAAACACAATCTCTGGCGACCAGAATGCAGTGTAATATTCGTAGGATTTCAGGCAAAGGGAACTCTTGGAAGGAAGATTGTTGATGGAGAAAAGTTCGTAAATATCCTCGGAGAGGAGATTGCGGTAAAGGCATCCATATACACGATAAATGGATTTTCAGCCCATGCAGACAGACAGGGGCTCCTTGAATGGCTCAAGGGCTTTGCAAACACACCAGAGATGTTCCTCGTCCACGGCGAAGAAAAGGCGATTAATTCCTTAAGGGATGAAATTGTAGAAAGATTTGGCTTCAATGTAAGAATACCTGAAAGAGGAGAGGAGTTTGAGATATAAGACTTGAAAAATCTCTTCAATAGTTGTATCCTTTAAGTGGATGGGGGATAAGAAATATTGTATATGCTGTGGTGAAGAGGTTCCCTATTATGTAGTTGAGAGGGACCAGAAAAAGGAATATGCCTGTTCATTCTGTGGTTTTACCCTTGAAGTTTTAAAACTATGGGAAGAAGAGGATAATCTTAAGGCTACACAAAAACAAGAAGAAAGGCAGAAGAGCCCGACATCAAAAAAGAGAAGATACAAAAAGAGGCTGGAGAAAAGAAAGATGTTTCAAGTCCTGAAAAGGAAACTGGTGAAGCAGAAGAAAAAAAGGTCGAACCAGCAAAGGAAGAAATAAACAGTATTTGGCATGGAAGTCTCCTTCAATCAAAGGAGACCTCTCTTCAAGGAGAAACGAAAGACGCAAAAACTGAAGCTGAGGGCTCAATTACTGATTCTGCAGATATCAAGAATAAAAAAGTAAAAATCTCTTTTGAAGATAAGGATTCCATAAAGCTCAAAATCCCCGAAAGGCCAGAAAGAGATAAAGATCTTCAGAAGGAAGAAAAGACAAAAGCTGTTACCTATGCCATTGTGGCAGAGGATTCAGAATTCTTAAGGACACTCCTTAAAGAACTTATAATTAAAAAATCCCTTTCAGATAATGTAATTGCTGTTTCTAATGGCATAGAACTTGTGGCTGAATATGCAAGAATTATGAATGAAAGGGCAAAGATAAATTTTGCCATAATTGACCTAAATATGCCTGAAATGGATGGCCTCACGGCCGTCAGGACAATGAGGGTGCTTGAAGACAAAAGTAATATAAAGAGGGTTCCTGTTGTATTCTTCTCTGCTATAAAGGCAGATGAAGCCCTCAGAAAACAGATGGATATCCTTGAACCAGCCCATTATATAAATAAAGATGTCTCACCATCACCTCAGGCTCTTGCCGAAAGGGTGGAGGTCCTGCTACACTTCCTTACCTATCGTTATACAAGACCCTGAGCCTTCAACTCATCAGCAATCCTTCTGGCAAGCTCAGAAAGCCCTTCATCCCTTGCCCCAAAGACTACAAAGGTATCCCAGTTATCAAGTCTATTCATAATCTCTTCCTTATTCTCGATAACCTCAACAGACCTTCCCCTTGCCATGAGCTCTTCTGCAAGGTCATGGCTCGATATATCCCTCTGGACTGTCCCACCAGAATAAAAAATGGGAAGGAGAATAAGATGGTCCTTTTGGGAAAGGTTTTCATAAAAGACCTTGATATATCCATCCTTCATAAGCCTTGTTGGGCCGAATCCATGGGGCTGGAAGATAAAGCATACAGAGCTCCTGAAGGCCTTTACAGTCCTGATAAGAGACTCAATCTTATGAGGGTTATGGGCATAGTCATCAATCACGAGCTTTTTTCCTGTATTAAGGAGGATATCAAATCGCCTCTCTATACCGTTAAAATCTGGCAAGACCTGACTTATATCTTTCATTGATATGCCAAGTTCTGAAAGCAGGGCTATGGCAGCAAGGGCATTATAGAGATTGTGAATCCCTGGGATGGAAAGTTTAAACCTTACGCCTTTCAGGACAAATTCTGTGTTCAAGGGATGGAGCTTCACATCCTCTGCTCTGTAAGGAGAAAATTCTTCTATGGAAAAGATAACAGGATCTTTTAACCTTAAGCCCCTCAAATTTCTGTCATCTCCGTTAATAATGACTTTTCCGCTCGTATTATCTGCAATCTTCTGAAACATCCCTCTTGTTACATCAACAGGATGGTGATCAAGCTGGAGATTGAGGATAATCAGTCCTTCTGGCCTGTAATTAACAATCATTCCATCGGACTCACAGGCCTCTATAATAAGAATCTCATTTTTACCCGACAGATAATTGCCAAGCCCATTCCTTTCCTTGAATCCCTTTACCCTTCCACCTCCTATGAAATTCGGACTCATACCGAGGGAGTCCATTAAAAAGGCGAGCATCCCTGATGTAGTTGATTTCCCACTTGTGCCAGCCACAGCAAAGGTTCTGAACTCTCCTGACAGATCTATGAGGAATTGAGGCCTCGTCTTAATCTTTAAATTCAAATCCCATGCCTTTTTGTATTCTATATTCGTCTCCTCCACGGCAGTACTGAATACAAGAAGATCATAGGATTTATCTATAGCCCTTCCATCCTGAGGTACAATCCTTATATTCTTATTTTTTAAAAGCCTTAACACAGGGTGATATGGATCATTATCAAAGGCCCTGTCAGAACCCCAGACTTCATGGCCTCTTTCAGCCATAAAACCAGCAAGGGCTGAAACACCACTTCCACCTATGCCTGAAAAGAATATCTTCATCTACATTTTAAAAGGGCATGGGCGAAAAAAACAAAAGGCGACTCCTTAATGCAACTTGTTAAATAACCTCTCATGACCTTAATAAACCTCTCAAATGAGTTGAGAGCCTCATTATAGCTTAATAAAATAATCCTGTCGCTTCTTTTGTGTTTTTGAGCCTTATGCCCCTTTTAAAATACTATTTCAATTTATTTTAGACAACAGCTATCTTCATCTCTTCCGCAATATCCTTGAAAGGAAACTTCTCGTCTTTTCATTCTCAGGGGCTTCAAAAATCTTTTCAGGGATACCCTCTTCTATTATCTCTCCTCCATAAAGTACAGCAACCCTGTCTGCCACATCCCTCGCAAACTCCATCTCATGGGTCGAGATTATAGTTGTAAGACCTTCATATATGAGGTCCTTAATAACTGATAGAACCTCTCCGACCATCTCAGGGTCAAGGCTTGATGTGGGCTCATCAAAAAGCATCACCTCTGGTCTCATAGCAAGGGCACGCACAATAGCAACCCTCTGCTGTTCTCCCCCTGAAAGCTCATCAGGATACCTGTTCAGTTTATCCTCAAGACCTACCCTTCTTAAAAGGGTAATAGCACCCTCCATAGCCTCTTCCCTTTTCTGACCAAGGACCCTTACAGGTGCCTCAATTATGTTTTCTATAACGGTCATGTGGGGGAAGAGATTGAATTGCTGAAAAACCATCCCTACCAAAAGCCTCACCCTCCGTATCGTCTCCCTGTCTTCCCTTGAGGGTCTTTTTTTATTTACTGAATGAAGGGCAATGGATGTCGAGGTAACCGTGGAGTTTATCATAATCTCTCCCTTTTGAAAGACCTCAAGGCCATTTATGCATCTAAGGAGCGTGCTTTTTCCGCTTCCAGAGGGCCCTATGATAGCAAGGGCCTCACCTCTATTCACTGATAGGTTTATTCCCTTAAGGACAGCCGTTTCACCATAATACTTGTACAGATCCCTTATTATTATAATTTCCATCTCTTTCCCTTTAGCCTCTCCTCAAGTCTTCTTGCAATTATAGAAAGAGGATAACTCATGCCAAAATAAAGAAGAGCAACTATCAGGCCGAGTTCAAAGAATCTCAAGGTGTTTGTTGCAAGGATCGTATATGTCTTTGTGAGTTCCACCATGGCAATAACTGATACAAGAGAAGAGTCCTTAAAGAGGGCAATAAAGTCATTCGTGATCCCGGGCAGTGCAACCCTGAAGGCCTGAGGAAGGATTATCCTCCTGAGGGCCAAACCCTGAGTCATTCCAAGGCTCAGGGCTGCCTCCGTCTGACCCTTTGATACAGAATTTATTCCACCCCTGTAGAGCTCAGCCTCATAGGCAGCATAGTTCATCCCAAGCCCGATGATTGCTGCACTTAATGGATTGAGGGATATCCCTATATTTGGAAGCCCATAATAAAGAATATATAGCTGGATAAGAAGAGGGGTGCCCCTGTATATCTCAATATAAGCCTGGGCAATGGTACTTATGGGTACCCCTCCATAAAGCCTCATGAGCACAAGGACGAGGCCAAGGACTATAGCAACGGCCATGGAGATGACAGATATCAGGACAGTAAGACCAGCACCCTTTAAGAGGGTCGGGAAAAATTTAAAGATAGGTGTTTCTCTCGCCTCTTCTACTGTTACTTCACCACTTCTTGATAATGTATCAGTCTTTTTCGCCATTAGATAAAGCTTTCTCTGAGTATCATTCCACATATCCCATTTCTCATAGATTCTTTTAAGCTCACCACTAAGGAGCATATCCCTCAGGGCATCATCTATAGCCTCCTTAAGCTCCTTATCATCTCTTCTTATGGCAATACCATAAAATCCCTCACCAACAGGACCACCAGCATATCTAAGCCTTCTGTCGGGCTTTGCATAATAGGCAGCGATAGGAAGGTCAAGAAATACAGCATCAAGTCTTCCAAGAGCAAGGTCTTCATAGGGCTCAACAACGCCTGAATAGACAACTATCTTTACTCCATCTAATGACTCAAGAATCCTGTGGGCTACAGCACCAGAGAGGGTTCCAACCTTTTTGCCTTTCAGGTCATCCAAGGAATTTATTCCTGTCTCATCTCTTCTTACTACAAGCTGTTCAGTATAGACATAATAGGGTATAGAAAATAGAACTCTCTTCTGCCTATCAGGTGTTATCTCTATGCCATTCATGGCAATGTCATAGTCTCCTCTTTCAAGGCCAGGTATGAGACTCTCCCAGGAGTTCTGAACCATCCTCTGCCTGACACCAAGTCTCCTTGCTATTGCCTCAGCAATATCTACCTCAAAGCCTATAAGTCTTGAGGGGTCTTCTGGATCAGGGAAGACATAGGGAGCTCCGCCCTCCTGATCAGAACCCCAGAGGAGGTAACCCCTCTCCTTAATTTTCTGGAGTGTATCACTAAAACCATAAACAATATCTGTGTATAGACAAAAAGGTAATAAAAGTATAAGGCAGAGGCTAATGACATATGAAATTGTCAGGATAGGGTTAAATTTCATGCATGAAAGATAATAGTAAAGTTCTTATTTTGTCAATACTCACTCTTTAAAAGAAGTTTAAACGAGATTTTTAAACGGATTGTAAGGCCTCATGGCCATTCTAAACAGGTCTCTTTGAGCCATTTTTTGATAAGGGCATCTCGGCATTTCATTTAATTATGACGACAATATTCACTTAGCCTGATTTCTTATCCCCTGATTCTGAATCTTCTATATCTTCAACATTTCTTATAAAGGTGGGAAGGTCAATCGGATCATCATATCGAAAAAGTTCCTGTGGAAGGTCAAAATTATCAAGGGATTTTGAAAGGACCCTTTTAGCACCCAATCTCTTGGCTTCCTCTTTGAGAGGTCTTTTTAGACCTAATTCCTCGTTTTTAATCATCGATACCTGTTTGACCTTATCGAATTGTTTATCTATCTCACCAGAATAATCAGCAGCCACTATCGTGACCTTTACCGTGTTAATCAAATTCTCATCAATCACAGCACCAAATATGAGATGGACATCATCATGCACAGTATCATAGATAAATGAACATGCCTCATTAACTGTATCTATGTCCAGATCGGAGCCACCTGTTATGTTCAGCAATACCCGCCTTGCACCCTTGATATCTGCATCCTCAAGAAGGGGATTTGTAACAGCCCTCCTTGCTGCCTCAATCCCTGAGTTTTTCCCGGAGGCAACACCAATACCCATAACAGCCCTTCCTGAGCCGCTCAGTATAGTCTTCACATCAGCAAAATCAAGGTTTATAAGCCCGGGCTTCAGTATTAAATCAGTTATACCCTGAACAGCCTGTCTCAGGACATCATTTACGAGCTCAAAGGCCTTTGTGAGTGACATGCCTCTTTCAGCAACCATCTTTATCCTGTCATTAGGTATCAATATGATAGAGTCCACATTCTTTTTCAATTCTTCAATTCCCTTCAATGCATTCTCTATCCTCTTCTTTCCTTCATAATAAAAAGGCTTTGTTACAACCGCCACTGTCAATATTCCGAGCTCTCTTGCAATAGCAGCAATAACAGGGGCTCCTCCTGTACCCGTTCCTCCACCCATACCAGCAGTTATGAAAACCATATCAGAACCCTTTAGAATCTCCTCTATTCTTGAAGAATCCTCCATAGCTGCAGCCCTCCCCAATTCCGGATTGGATCCTGCTCCCAATCCCTTTGTAACCCTTGCTCCAATCTGCATCTTTAATGGTGCAAGGGAAAGGGAAAGGGCCTGGGTATCCGTATTAATAGCCACAAAATCCACACCTGTTATACCTGATGAAATCATACTATTGATAGCATTTCCACCTCCACCTCCAACTCCTATAACCTTGATTCTTGCCCTCATTTCAGTTAGTTCTTCAAGTTCAAACATAGGATACCTCCTTTTAAAGACTTTTAGGCTCCCCGTTTCAGGTAATCAGGAAAAAAATCTATAAATTTCATTTTATGACCTGAAATGATTGCCTTTATCTTTTCAATAATAGCTCCTTTTAGAGATGGGGCTTTACTGGACTTAACAAATCTTTCTGCTGCCATGGCATAAAGTCCTGCCACTACACTTAATGTAGGTGAATCAAGTTTATTATTTGTAAATAAAGCCTTAGATGGATAACCAATCCGTACAGGCATGCCCATAATAGATTCAAAAAGGCGATCCATTCCATCAAGAAGGGCTGAACCACCCGTAAGAACTGCACCATTGATGGCCCTATCGGTTTCGGGAACCTTAGATAATTCCTTTTTTATTAATGAAACAATCTCCTCACATCTTGGATAAATAATCTCGTCAATATTCCTTGTAGAGACATATCTCTTACTTCTTGAAAGATCTATCTCAATATATTCCTCTAAATCTCTGAGTAGTGCTGAACCATATTTGGTCTTTATCCTCTCTGCCTCTTGAAGATTGACCTTAAGTCCTATGGCAAGGTCATTTGTTATATGATTCCCTCCCACAGGTAATGTGGTAAAGTAACTAATTTTTTTATCCTTAAATATTGCTATATCTGTAGTACCTCCACCTATATCCAGAAGCATCACACCCTCTTCCATCTCATCTTCCTTCAGTACTACCCTCGATATTGCAATGGGACTGAAGATAAACTCATCAACTCTAAGGCCAGCCCTCTTAAAGCACTCCCTGAGATTATCTACCTGACTCAAGGATGCTGTTATAATCTGAACCTTTGCTTCAAGTCTGTATCCTCTCATCCCAAGAGGATTTTTAATGCCCGACTCACCATCTACAGAATATTCAACGGGAAGTATGTGAAGTAATTCTCGGTCAACGGGTATATAAACAGAGCTTGCAAACCTAATGGCATTTTCTATATCCTTCTCAACAACCCTTCTGCCTCCTATACCTGTAACCCCGTAACTCTCCATGATACTGATACTATTGCCAGATATGCCTGCTATTATGTAGTCAATCAGGTTATGCGAAAGGTTTGAGAAGGCCCTTACTATCGAATCTGAAACACTCTCCATATCAATTATCTGCCCTTTCCTTATACCCTTTGATGGGACCGTTTCCAACCCTGAAATCACAGGACCTTCACCAGTAATCCTTAAGGTAATGACTGAAATCTTGGTGGTTCCTATATCTATGCAGGCTACTTCCTTAGCCATTTATAGTCTCCTTCACTATAACCCTGTCATTAAATCTCAAATCTATTACAGAAGGCTTGAGCCCTTTCTCCCTTATAGATGGTGCAAAATCCAGAAGCCTCTTAAGTTTTTCATCATATCTTCCATAGCCGATCCTTATAAAGAGATCCCTGGAATCTGGATTTTTCAGGACAAGGGTCAGGTCCTCTTTCCTCGTACCTGTGATAAAGATATTACTACTGCCTGACATTATATTCATATCCTTCAATGTCTTTATTAGAGAAAGGGCCTCTTTCAGCATTTCTGTATCTCTGTAATCAATCTCGAGCACAGGAAGTATAAGAGTGGAACTGCTATTGATCTCTTCAAGGGTAATACCTGATTCATCAATAAGATAAAACCGTCCATCCCTTTTGATAAATGCTTGAGGGGAAGCCTCTTCAAGCCATATGATAAGCCTGTCAGGAAGCCCTTTTCTTACAACAGCATCCTTTATCCACGGAGAACCGAGAAGCCTGTGATAGACCTGTGATGAGGAGATCTCAAGAAGACTCTTCCCTTCCCTGATGCCTCCTATGGACTTTACATCATCCACTGAAAGAACCTTATTACCACTTATGATAATCCTGTCAATTATAAGGATACTTCGAAGTAACCTGTATGTACCATATATACTGAGTAAAATAAGGATAAAGGCAACAAAGATCAGGATTAAACGAGGGCTCTTCCTCTTTCCTTCAATATCCCTGAGTCTCCTAATCCTTCTTGATTGCATCCCTTAATATCTCCATTACAAGCTGATCAAAACCTATACCTGCTGAATTAGCAATCTTTGGAAGAAGGGAAGTCTCTGTCATCCCTGGTATGGTATTAACCTCAAGGACATAAATATCTCCAGTATCTCTGACAATAAGATCAATCCTCGAGGCACCCCTGCAACCCAATATCTGGTGGGCTTTCAGGCCCGCGTCAAGGGCCTTCTCAAGAAGTGGGTGAGGTATCTCAGGAGGTATAATATACTCTGTCATACCGGGTGTGTATTTTGCCTTATAACTGTAGAATCTCTCATGAGGCCTTACCTCAACAGCACCAATAGCCCTTCTGCCAAGGACTCCAACATGAATCTCTTTCCCACTGATATATCTCTCAATAAGGCATTGCCCGTATCTGGAGGCTTCAGCAATAGCAGGAACTAGATCCGATGCCCTCTCTACAATACTCACACCAATGCTCGACCCTTCATGAACGGGCTTTACAACAAGGGGAAGGCCAAACCTGTCGATTATCTCCTCTTCTTTATATTCCTTATCCAGAACTATAAAATCCGGAACACGAAGACCTGCAGACTGAAATAATATCTTTGAAGTTAATTTATCCATAGCAACGCTTGATGCCATTATGCCAGAGCCTGTATAGGGAATCCCGAGGACCTCAAGAAGTCCCTGGATAGCTCCATTCTCTCCAATGCCACCATGAAGGGCAAGAAATACACAATCAATCCTCTCCCTTCTGAGAAGCTCTGAAAGCCTCAACGGTTGGACTTTCTTAATCTTAGCCTTTCCAAGGAAAACCCTTTCTTCTGCTTTCAATCTGTATCCTTTAGGCCTGAGATCTACCTTTAAGACATGAAATCCCTGTCTTTCAAGACTATCAGCTATAGCCCTTCCACTTCTCAAGGATACCTGTCTTTCTGACGATAATCCCCCCATAAGAACACAAATTTTTAAGCCTTTAATCTCCGAGCTCTCCATTTCTCCACCTGCTAAGCCCTTATAATCTTTACCTCTGGTTCAAGAAATATCTTGAATCTCTTCATTACCCGATCCTGCACCATCTCCATAAGTGTAAGAAAGTCTTTCTGAGTGCCCTTTCCCCTGTTAACTATAAAATTTGCATGAACTGTACTGACCTCCATACCACCTGAACGCATACCCTTACAGCCTGCCTCATCAATTAGTCTTCCTGCAAAATCTTCTGGTGGATTCTTGAAAACGCAACCTGCAGAAGGAAGTCCTATAGGTTGTGTCTGTCTCCTCTTTTTAAGATACTGCCTCATTGTATCTATAAGTATTCCCCTTGATCCCTCTTTAAGCCTGAAGGCTCCTTCTACAATGATCTCCTCATCTTTAATCGATGAGGATCTATAACCGAAGATGATATCATCACTACTAATCTCCCTGAATTCTCCACAGGCATCAATAACCTTCACATAATAAAGGGTATCCTTTATCTCATATCCAAAGGCCCCAGCATTCCCTTTTATAGCACCTCCCACAGTCCCCGGTATACCGAACAATCCTTCAAGACCCTTAAGACCTGAAGATGCAGTGTATCTCACAAGTGCGGAAAGGCTGAGACCTGCACCTGCAAGAACCGTTCTCTCATCGATCCTTTTTATATGTCTTAAACCAGAAAGATTAATAACAACCAGATCAAGATCATCATCAGGCCAGACAATATTACTGCCACCACCAATTACAATATACCTCTGCCCTATTTCTTGAAACCGCTTAATAAG
>Ga0197142_1001834_pt1 | contig 19154 bp, 20 predicted proteins | sample GBS60_MetaG_FD_148614 | JGI IMG/M metagenome (GOLD analysis project Ga0197142, IMG submission 148614) | Sediment microbial communities from Great Boiling Springs, Gerlach, Nevada, United States - GBS 60_MetaG | ecosystem: Environmental > Aquatic > Thermal springs > Hot (42-90C) > Sediment... | reverse complement strand
ACTTGTGTTGCTGCACGTGGTGGAGCTGGACCCGGAGACCTTCGCCACGGTGCCGAGAGAGATCATGGAGCCCGCGGTGGGCACCCAGATCCGCGACTACCTGGTGGACCGCGCCACCCGGCGGCTGCGGTCCGTGGCCGGGGAAGGCGAGGGCGTGGAGGTGCGGCTGGGCTTCCCGGGGAGCGGGGTGGTGCAGGCCGCAGAGGAACTCGGGGTGGACCTGGTGTGCATGGGGACCCGGGGGCAGACGGGGCTCGCCCACGTACTCCTGGGGAGCGTGGCGGAATACGTCCTGCGTCGGGCCTCCGCGCCCGTGCTCACCTGCCGGGCGCCTGGCTAGACCACCCCGGTCCGTCTTCCCACGGCGGGGATTTCCGGACAGGCTCCTAGGGGCACCCCGGGGACCGCTGCGATTTTGGGGCCCCTGTCGGTCTTCCCCGGGATAAGCTCCCAGGGGACCGTCCCGGCTACGGGCCCTCCGTCGGACCCCAAAAGGGCGGCAGGTGCGAGATGGCCGCCCATCCCTCGCCCTCTTGCACTGGCTGCACCCGCAGGTCTTGGAAGTACCGGTCCAGGACCGCCTCCCGCTCCATGGCCAGCGGCGGAGAACAGTAGTCCTCCTCCTCCCAGACCGCCTCCCCCGTGGCGGGGTCGAGCCGCGCGCCCTTCAGGGCCCGGGTGAGGGCGTGGCCGAAGGGGCGCAAAGTGGCGAACTCCCCGCCCGCGAGCCTGCGGCGGAGCTCATCCACCCGGTCTGCGCGAGGCCGGGCACGCACCAGGTAGTACGCCACGCGGCACCTCCCCGTACAGGTTTCGCCACCGGCCCCCCGGGCCCTTCACCTTGACGCTGTCACACCAGGACCACCCCCGCCGCGGTCGAATCTCTCTGATGGGAGGCAGAAGGTGCCGGAGCTGGTGGAGCTCGCGGAGGGGTGTGGGTACCTGCCCGGCGGGGTAAACGTGGGCGTGGTGTGGGGGCCCGGAGGGGACGCGGTGGCCGTGGACAGCGGGCCCGACCGGGACGCAGGGCGCCACCTCCTGCGGGCGGTGCAGGCCCGCTCCCTGCGCTTGCGGGCGGTGGTGGTGACCCACTCCCACGCAGACCACTACGGGGGCAACGACTACCTGTGCCGCCAGCTCCCGGGCCTGGAGGTGTGGGCCCCGGTTTTCGAGGAAGCGGTGCTGCGGTACCCGTACCTGGAGCCCTTCTCCCTGTACGGGGCACGGCCCCCGGAAGCTCTGCAGACCAAGTGGCTCATGGCGAGGCCGTCCCCCGTACACCGCGTGTACGACACCGCAGACGGCGAGCTGGAGGTGGCACGACTCCGGCTCCGGGTGCACCGCGCAGACGGCCACGCGGTGCGGCAGGCAGCCGTGGGGTGCGGGCCCGTGTGCTACACCGCGGACGCCTTCTTCGGCCCCGAGGTCCTGGAAAAGTACGAGGTCCCCTTCACCCACGAAGTCCCGGGCCAGCTCCAGACCCTGGACCGGATCCAGGACTGGCCCTACGAGTGGTTCGTGCCGGGCCACGGAAACCCCGTCTCCCGCAAAGAACTGGCCCGCGTGGTGGAGGCCAACCGAAAGGCGGTGCGGGCCAGTACGGAACGCGTCCGCGGGGCGGTGGGCAGGGGCGCTACCTCCGACGAGGTGGTGCACCGGGTGGCCGCTACCCTGAAGTCGCCGCCCGACAACCCGGCCACGTACTTCCTCCTGCGGGCCACCATCCTCGCGCACCTGGCGTACCTGCTGGAGGCGGGGGAGGTCCGGTGGACCGTGGAGTCCGGAACCCTCCGCTGGGTCCTGCCGTAGCCACGTCGGTGTCGCGTTTGACAGGGGGCTTGTGGCGTGCTACGCTCGGCCGGAGCCCTCGCCCGGGCGGGAGGCTCAAAATCCAAGGCAAGGCCGAAAGGAGCAAGGGAATGGCACAAGGCACGGTGAAGTGGTTCAACGCGGAGAAGGGCTACGGCTTCATCTCCGTGGACGGCGGCAAGGACGTGTTCGTCCACTACACCGCCATCAACATGGACGGCTACCGCACCCTCCAGGAGGGCCAGCGGGTGCAGTTCGACATCGTGGACGGCCGGAAGGGCCCGCAGGCCGCCAACGTCACGCCCCTCTGAACCCAGCGGTTCCGGGTCGCGTGCAGAGGGCCCCGCGGTGCGGGGCCCTCTGAGTTTCCCGCACGGAGACCCGCCCTCCGGGTCGAAGGAAACTGGCGTGAGGTCCGGGGCGGAGTTCGTCAACGAACGTCTTCTTCTTGTACAGCCTGGTCCTCCTCGTCCGGGTGCTGTCCAGCTGGGTCCCGGGATTGGATCCCGGCCGCCCGCCGCCGCACCTCCGTGGTGGCTTTCCTCCTGCGGGAGCCGGTGCGGCGTCTGGTGGTAGCCTCCCTGGCCGTCCCCTGACCTCACAGCAGGAGGTACAGGAGGGCGCTCACCGTCACGAAGCTGGCCAGGGTGGTGGTGAACACCGCGCTGGCCACGAAGCCGGGCTCGCAGGCGAACTCGGAAGCGAATAGGAAGGTGTTCACCGCCGCAGGCATGCCGGCTACCAGGACGAACACGTCCCGGCTCGTCCCCTCCAGGCCCACCAGACCCGCCACCCCCGCGGCCACCGCGGGGGAAGCCACCAGACGCAGGACGCCTGCGGTGAACAGCCCCGCGGAAGGCTGCACCCCTCCCCCCTGCGCCAGCTGGATCCCCAAGGTGACCACCAGCAGGGGGACCGCCCCCGAAGCCAGGATGTCCACGGTGCGCTCCAGCCACTGGGGCACCTTCCAGCCCGTGACCAGGACCCCCACCGCCGCCACCACCGCGTAACTCAAGGGCAGCCGCAACATGTCGGACACCGCCCGCCGCAACCCTCCCCGGCTGCCCCACGCCGCGGTCACGCCCGCGGTGAAGTTGGCCACGGTGGCGTTCACCACGAAGATCAGGGTGGCCGCCTGGAACCCGAGCGGGCCGAAGGCGAACAGGGCCACAGGGAGGCCGTAGTTGCCGGCGTTGTAGTGAAAGGTGGGCAGGAGGAACGCGGCCCGCCGGGGACCGCGCAGGCCCACGGCCTGGGAGGCGGCGAGGCCCAGCCCCAGCATGGCCAACAGGTGCAGCACACAGGCGGCCAGGAGCCGTGGCGCGTAGCCCGCGGTGAGCGGGGAGTGGGTGAGGGACTGGAACACCAGGGCCGGAGCGAACAGGTACATGGACACCGGCGCCAGGGAAGAGACCTCCACGGGGCGGTACCGCCCCAGCAGGTAGCCGGTGAGGACCAGCAGGACCACGGGGCCGACGACGTTCAGCAGCACCGTCCCTGCGCTCCCGCCTGCGTGGACCAAGCCTGCGGCTTTCCTGGAACCCTCGCGCGCCGACGGCTCCCTCGGGGTCCCCCGTTACCGACCGGAGGGCCGGCGCGCCGCGGCCTTGCGCTTGGGGCGCGGCCGCGGAGCAGGGGTTGTGGCTTTGGGGAGGCGCTCTTCCTCCCACGTCACGATGCTGTGGAAGTACACCCGGTCCCCTTCGTCCAGCCCCCGGGTCACCTCCGTGATGTGCACGTTTTTGGCCCCGAACTCCCCCAGGGCGTACTCCACCGCGGCCTCCGGCTTGGCGTCCTCCCCGCAGGTGTAGATGTCCAGGGCCACGTAGCCCGTCTCCGGCCACGTGTGGACGGACAGGTGAGACTCGGAGATGACCACCACCCCGCTTACGCCCACGGGGGAGAAGCGGTGGAAGGAGATGGCCCAGATCTGGACCCCGGCTACCTCCGCGGCCCGGGTGAGGATCTGCTCCACGCGTTCCACCTTGCCGATGACCTCCGGGTCACACCCCGAGGCTTCCACGATGTAGTGGTGTCCCACCGTGTCCATGGGCGCCCTCCGGTTTGTCGCGTCGCCGCGGTCTCAACCCCCAAACACACACGTCCCCGGGCGTGGCGCACGCCCCGCCCAGGGACGGTTCTTGGATCAGCACCATGCTAAGGACAAGCGGGCCAGGGGGTCAAGGGACTTCACGGGGACTGGGGTAGGCAGAGCTGTGGCCGACGTGCGGAGGAAAACTTCTCGGAAAAGCGCGTCCACAGCCTACCGCACCAGCCACCGCACCCCCGCCACGAGCCCTGTGGCCGCGGCCGTCACCACCGCCCCCGCCGCCACCACCCCCACAGCCACCGCGCCCCACACCCGGAGCCGAGAGAGCCCCAGCAGCCAGCCCAGCAGGGTGCCCGCGTACGCCCCGGTGCCGGGCAACGGTACGGCCACGAACAGGGCCAGGCCCAGCGCCGCGTGCCGGTGGACGTACCCCTCTCCCCGCCGCCGCACCCGCTCCACCTGTCCGCGGAGCCACCGGAAGCGGGACAGCCAGCGGGTGTAGAACCAGTCGAGAACTAGCCACCCCACGGGGATCGCCAGCAGGTTCACCCCCGTGCACACCGCGAACGCCAGGGCGGGAGGGTACCCCAGGGCCAGGGCCAAGGGGATGGAACCGCGCAGCTCCACCCACGGCACCAAGCTCAAGGCCGCCGCCCACCACAGGCCGGTCACCCCAACCCCCGCAACCGCGCCTGCCGGGTCTGGCGGCGCAGCTCCGCCTCCTGCCACCGCCGCCGCTCCGCTTCCGTCTGCGGCTCGTACGGCGGCAAGGCCTGCGGCCGCCCCTGCAGGTCGGTGTGGACCATGGTCACGAAGGTGCTGCAGGTGTGGTGGACCTCCCCGGAAAGGGGGTCCTCGCTCAGCACCCGTACCCCCACCTCCATGGAGCTGCGGCCCACGTGGTTGAGGGCAGCCCGGTAGTGCACCACCTGTCCTACCCGGATGGGGTGGACGAAGTCCAACTCGTCCACCGAGGCTGTGACCACGGGGCCCCGGGCGTACCGCATGGCCACGATGGACGCCACCTCGTCCAGGTCCATGAGCAGCTTGCCCGCGAACATCAGGTTGCCCACCACCGCGTCCTCCGGGAACACCACCCGGCAGGTCTCCAGGTGGTGGCGGGGAGGGGGTTCGTCCGGCTCCGGGCGGCGCCGGCCGGCCAGGCGCGTGTCCCGGAAAACCCCGCCGACAGATGGACCGGGGTGGTGTAGGCGCGCCCGCCTCCGGTCCCGCCGGCCCCGCGCCTCCTCCTGCGCTTGCTGTTCCTCGGGCCCTGAAGCCACCACCTGAACGTCCACCGGACGGGGCCGACCGTCTCCGTCCACCGCCACGAAGCCCAGGGAGGCCCGGGTGGCGAGGTTCCGGACGCCCGTGGCGGCGTCCTCCGCGTACACCTCCACGTCCACTTCCAAGGACGACCGGCCCACCAGGGGGACGGTGGCGGCCAGCTGGAGGATCTGACCGGCCAGCACGGGGTGCAGGAAGTCCAGCGCGTCCATGGAGCCCAGGACCACCACGCCCCGGGCGAGCCGGGAAGCCGCCAGGGTCCCCACGGTCACGATCCAGCTCATCATCCGTCCGCCGTACAGGGACCCCCGGGCGTTGGTGTGCTCGGGGAAGACGATCTGCACGGTCTCCGTGCGCGTGTCAGCCACGCTGAGGACCCGCGCCATGGAGGGCTTCAGGACGCCCCGGTCGGCCTTGCGGGGGCGGCTTCCACCCGCGCCCAGGCCCGGTACCAGGAGGTGATGGGTAGGCGCCGGTCACGGCCGAAGGCCTTGGGGGTGATCTTCACGCCGGGCGGTGCCTGGCGGCGCTTGTACTCGCTGCGGTCCACCATGCGCACCACCTTGGCCACCGTCTCCGGGTCGAAGCCCGCCCGGACGATGTCCTCCGGGGGAGTGTCCTGCTCCACGTACAGCTCCAGGATGGGGTCGAGGACCTCGTAGGGAGGGAGGGTCTCCTGGTCCGTCTGGCCGGGCCGCAGCTCCGCGGTGGGCGGCCGGGTGAGGACGCCCTCGGGGATGACGGGCTGTTTCCGGTTCCGCCAGCGCGCCAGGGCGTACACCAGGGTCTTCGGCACGTCCTTCAGCACCGCGAACCCGCCCGCCATATCACCGTACAGGGTGGCGTAGCCCACGCTGAGCTCGCTCTTGTTGCCCGTGGTCAGGACGACCCCGCCCAGTTTGTTGGTGAGGGCCATGAGGTAGTTCCCCCGGATCCGGGCCTGCAGGTTTTCCTCCGTGACGTCCGGCTCGCGCCCCTGGAAGGCTGGCCGCAAGGCCTCCAGGTAGGCTTCGAACGGACCCCGGATGGGCAGGGTCAAAAGCCGGATGCCGAGGTTGCGGGCCAGCTCCTCCGCGTACCGCACGCTCTCCCCGGATGTGTACGGGGAGGGCATGGACACCCCCACCACCGCCTCCGGCCCCAGGGCGTCCGCCGCCACCGCCGCCACCAAGGACGAGTCCACTCCCCCCGAAAGCCCCACGAAGGCCTGCCGGAACCCGTTCTTCCGCACGTAGTCCCGGGTCCCCACCACCAGGGCCCGGTACACCTCCTCCAAGTCGGGGAGGGGTTCTGCCACCAGGGGGGATACGGGCGCGCTGGGCTCCCGGAGGGGGACCTCCACGGGGACGGCGGGGCACAGGGCGACGTCGCCCACGGGGAACCGCTCCGCCTCGTCCACCCCCGTGCGCCGCGCCCGCTGTCGCCGGGCTGCGGCCACATCCAGGTCACACACCAGCAGGGTCTCCTCGAACTGAGGGGCCCGGGCCAGGACGCGCCCGGTCTGGTCCACCACCACGCTGTCTCCGTCGAAGACCAGCTCGTCCTGCCCGCCCACCAGGTTCACGTAGCACAGGACGACCCCACAGTCCCGGGCCCGGGTCCGCAGCATCTCCTCCCGCTCCCGCCACTTTCCCCGGTGGTAGGGAGACCCGTTGATGTTGAACACCACCAAGGCCCCGGCCCGGGCCTGCACCGCGCAGGGCCCGTCCGGGAACCAGATGTCCTCGCAGATGTTCACCGCCACGGGCAGGTCGCCCAGCAGGAACACAGGGGCTTGTTGGCCCGGGGCGAAGTACCGTTTCTCGTCGAACACCCCGTAGTTGGGGAGCAGCCGCTTGTGGTACACCCCCTGGACTCGGCCGCCCGCGCACACCGCGGCGGCGTTGTACAGGTAGTTGGCGCGGTCCGCGAAACCCACCACCGCCACGAGGTCCGTGGCGTGCCGCGCGACTTCCTGCACCGCGGCCAGGTTGCCTTCCACGAAGTCCGGCTTGAGGAGGAGGTCCTCCGGAGGGTACCCGGTGACCGCAAGCTCCGGGAAGAGGACCACGTGGGCCTGGGCTTGCCGGGCCCCGTGGATGTACTCCACCATGCGGCGGACGTTGCCCTCCAGGTCCCCCACCACGGGGTTCATCTGAGCCAGGGCCACCCGCAGGATCCGCATCCCCCAGCAGTATCGTCCACCGTCCCCCCGCGGGGGAAGCTCAGGCGGCCCCGCGGAGCTCGTAGAGGAACCGGATCACCGCCTCCACTCCGCCCCACAGCAGGGGCAGGCTCACCTTTTCGTTGGGGGCGTGCAGGTTGTCGTCCGGCAGTCCGAAGCCTGTGACCACCACCGGCTGCCCCAGGACCCGGCTGAACAGGTCCACCACGGGGACCGAGCCGCCCATGCGCACGAACCGCGCGGGTGCGCCGTAGGTGGCAGCCCACGCCCGCGCCGCCGCCTGCACCGCGGGCTCCTCCGGTGAGACCACCCAGGGCCGGCCCGTGTGCACCTTCCGGACGGTGACCTCGTACGCGGGGTGGGCGTTGCGGAGCAGGTACCGTTCGAAGGCCCGGTACACCCGGTCGGGGTTCTGGTCCGGCACCAGGCGCATGCTGACCTTGGCCACGCACCGGCTAGGCAGCACGGTCTTCGCCCCCGGGCCCGCAAACCCGCCCCCCATCCCGTGGATCTCCAGGGTGGGGCGCACCCACAGCCGTTCCAGGAGGGAGTACCCTTCCTCCCCCACCACACCGCGGGCTCCGATGCTGCGGGCGAAGTCCTCTTCCCGGATGGGCAGGTCCCGCCACGCGGCCCGCTCGGCCTCCGAGGGCTCCCGCACCGGCTTGTAGAAGCCCGGGATGCGGATCCGGCCGCGGCGGTCCCGCAGGGAAGCCAGCAGCCGCACCATCTCGTGGAAGGGGTTGGGCGCCGCGCCCCCGAAGGTGCCCGAGTGCAGGTCGGTGGCCGGCCCGCGGACCTCCACCTCTGTGTACAGGATTCCCCGCAGCCCCACCGTGATGGACGGAATGCCCGGCGCCACGAACCCAGAGTCCATCACCAGGGCGCAGTCCGCCCGAAGGCGGCGCCGGTGCCGCGGCACGTACCGGGCGATTTCCGCGCCACTGCTCTCCTCCTCCCCCTCCACCAGAACCTTGACGTTCACGGGCAGCCCGTCCGTGGCCAGCAGGCTCTGGAGGGCCTTGACCGTGGCAAACACGTGGCCCTTGTCGTCGGAGGCTCCCCGGGCGTACAGGTTGTCGCCCCGCACCGTCGGCTGGAAGGGCGGGCTCTCCCACAGTTCCAGCGGGTCCGCGGGCTGGACGTCGTAGTGCCCGTACACCAGCACCGTGGGCGCGCCGGGAAGCCCTCCCCACTCCCCGTACACCAGGGGGTGTTGCCGTTGGGAGGGGACCACCTCCACCCGCCGCAGCCCGGCCCTGCGCAGCTGGTCCGCCAGCCAGCGGGCCGCGCGTTCACAGTCCGGGCCGTGCTCGGGAAGGGTACTCACGCTGGGGATGGCCAGCCACTCCTTCAGCTCCTCCAGGAAAGAAGCGCGGCGCTCCCGCGCGTAGGCCAGTGCGCGTTCCATTGGGAAACCTCCTGAGGGCCTCCAGGACGCCGGGTTCTGTCCTTCCCAGACCCCGAGAGTCGCCGTGACCCCGGGGGCCCGGCTCCCTCCGCCCGAGGACTTTTCCGTAGACAAAGCCCATGTACGACCCCGCACCCTCAGAACCCTGCTGGAGGAGCGGATCCGGTATCATGGGTGGCGGCCGCCCCGGCGGGACCGCGGGACCCCAGGCACGGGCGGGCGGCGCGGGCCAAGAGGGAGGAAAGCATGACGGACCGGGTTCTTGAGATGTTCCGCGAGCTCACGGAAGCCCCAGGGGTGCCCGGTTTCGAGGAGCCCGTGCGGGCGGTGCTGCGCAAGTACCTCAGCCCCCTGGGCGAGATCCTCCAGGACCGCCTGGGAAGCCTGGTGGCCCGGAAGGAGGGCACCAGCCCGCACCCCAAGGTCATGGTGGCCGGCCACATGGACGAAATCGGGTTCCTGGTGACCCGCATCACGGACGAGGGCTACCTGAAGTTCCAGACCCTGGGGGGTTGGTGGTCCCAGGTCATGCTGGCCCAACGGGTGCGGGTGTGGACCCGGCAGGGCCCCGTGTTGGGAGTCATCGGCAGCAAGCCTCCCCACCTCCTCGACGAAGAAGAGCGCAAGAAACCCGTGGACCCCAAGGACATGTACATCGACGTGGGTGCGGGAAGCCGGGAGGAGGCCGAGCGGTTCGGGATCCGGCCCGGCGACCCCATAGTACCCGACTCCCCCTTCACCGCCCTGCAAAACCCCAAGCTTTTGGTGGCCAAGGCGTGGGACAACCGCTTCGGGTGCGCGGCGGTGGTGGAGATCCTGCGGGCCCTCCAGGGGGAGGAGCACCCCAACACCGTGTACGGCGTGGCCAGCGTGCAGGAAGAGGTGGGGCTGCGAGGCGCCCAGACTTCCAGCTACCTGGTCCAGCCCGACGTGGGCATCGCCTTGGACACCGGGATCGCGGGCGACACTCCGGGGGTCAAGCCGGATGAAGCCCAGGGAAAGCTGGGGAAGGGCCCCGTCATCCTCCTGTACGACGCCACCATGATCCCCCACGTGCGGCTGCGGGACTTGGTGGTGGAGACCGCGGAGGCGGAAGGGATCCCCTACCAGTTCGACCGGGTTTCCCGCGGCGGTACCGACGCGGGCCGCATCCACACCTTCGGGGTGGGCGTCCCGTCCATCGTCATCGGAGCTCCCGTGCGGTACATCCACAGCCACAACGCGGTCCTGCACCGGGACGACTTCGACAACACCGTGAGGCTGGTGACCGCCGTCCTCCGGCGCTTGGACGCGGTTACCTTGGAGCGCCTGGTGGCGTGAGGGACCTGAGCCTGTGGGTGGCACAGCTGGCCCCCGCCGAGAGCCGGCGGCGGTTCGGCCGCTACCTGCTCGTGGGCTGCGGGGCGGGCTTCTCCGCCACCGCCGCGGTGTTCGGCTGGGACCGGTGGTTCTTCTGGGCCATGCTGTGGGGTGCGGGGGTGTTCGTGCCCCTCCGGCTGGCGGTGGAACTCCTGGGGGCCCGGGGCCAGCGGCTCCGCGCGTCCTACCGAGACCAGTTCCCCGACCGCGTCACCTCCGAGAACCTGCCCCTGGTGGCGCACGGGGTGTACGAGCGGGAGGTCCTCATGCCCCGCATCGTGACCCCGCCCTACGTGGCCAAGGTGCACGAGACGGTGGTGGCGGTGGGACGCGCGGCCCTCCGGAAGCCCGACCCTGGAGAAGTCCTGCGGCGCGCCGCGGCCGCCCTGGTGGGGGTGGCGGACGGCTGGATGGCGGAGATGCGGGCGCAACGGCAGGCCGACCCGGCCTCCACCAACATCCAGGCCCGCTGGCACGAGGTCCGCTCCCTGGCGGTGTTGGCCGCCACCGCGCGGGTGTTGGTGGCCCTGTGCGAGGAGCTCTCCGGGGAACCCTTCCACGCCCCCGGGCTGGACGCGCACGGCGTGCGCACCTTCCTCGACGACGCCCTGGCTTACCTGGACCGGGCAGCCCTGGACCCCGAGGTCCCGCCCTGGGAAGGACAGCTCCTGGGCGCGTGGACCCCACAGACGCTGGAGCTGCGTCGGCGGTGGGACGCGTACCTAGAGGTGACGGGCCCCGCGGCCTCGCGCCTGGCGGCGGTGGTGGAGGAGTTGGTGCAGGCATGACCCTGTTCCTGACGGAGTCCGAGGTGGCGTCTTTGGTCTCCGTGGCGGAGCTGGTGGACGCCCTGGAGGCCGCCTTTCGGGACAAGGCGGAGGGACAGGCGGTGAACGTCCCCCGCACCCGGGCAGGCCTGCCCTCGGGCACCGTGCTGCACGTGATGTCCGCGGCCTGGGCCGGCGGCGGGGTGATGGGCCTGAAGGCCTACACCACCTCCCGGGAGGGCGGAAGGTTCCTGGTCCTCCTGTACGACCAGACGGGCCGGCTGCTGGCCTTGATGCAGGCGGACACCCTGGGACAGCGGCGCACGGGTGCGGCCACGGGCCTCGCCACCCGCATCCTGAGCCGCCCTGAGGCTCGTACCGTGGCCGTCCTGGGTGCAGGCTGGCAGGCCCGCACCCAGCTGGAGGCGGTGTGTACGGTCCGGCCCGTCCAGCAGGCGTGGGTGTACAGCCGCACCCGGGAGCGGCGCGAGCGGTTCGCCGCGGAGATGCGGGAACTCCTCGGCGTGCCCATCTCCGCCGTCTCCTCCGCGGAGGAGGCGGTGCGGGAGGCGGACGTGGTGTGCACCATCACCACCTCCCGCGAACCCGTACTCCTGGGCCGCTGGCTGCGGCCGGGGGTACACGTGAACGCCGCGGGCTCCAACTGGGCCCACCGTCGGGAGCTGGACGGAGACGCCGTGGCCCTCGCACACCGGGTGGTGGTGGACGACCTGGCGCAGGCCCAGGCGGAGTGCGGGGACCTCATCCACGCCGCCCGGGAAGGGCGCTTCCAGTGGGACCGGGCCGTGGAGCTGGCGGAGGTGGTGGCGGGGAGGGCTCCCGGCCGCACGGCTCCGGAGGAAGTGACCCTGTTTTGCTCCCAGGGCGTAGCCCTGGAGGACGTGGTGGCGGCCCGTCTCGTGTACGAGCGCGCCCGGGCCCGGGGCGTAGGCCGCTCCCTGGACCTCGAAGCGCACCCCGGAAGGACCTCCGGCCCGGAGGACCGGCCCACCCCCCAGGCGCCCCGCGGTTCTGGGGGCGGTCCGGGACCGGAGCGTCCGTGACCGCCCGCACCGCTTTCCCAGCGCAGGCCACGGAGGTGGTGGTCCTGGGAGGCGGGTGCTACGGGTGCTTCCACGCACGCCAGCTCCTGAAAGCCGCCGAGCGGGGCCGGCTGCAGTGCGGGAGCCTGGTGGTGGTGGACCGCAACCCCGGCTGCCGGGCCCAGGCGGAGCTGGCGGGCAAAGTCCGGGTGGTGACCGCGGACTGGGTGGCGTACCTGGTGGACTACGTGCCCCAGGCCCCGCCGGACGCGCAGCTGGTGCCCGCCCCCTTCGCACCCCACGTCCTGGCGGAGTGGCTGGCAGCTTCCCTGCACCGTCTCCGTCCCGACCTGCGGGTCCGCCAGGAACCCCTCCACGGCTCCTACCCGGTGCCCTACGACGTGACCGTCCAGGACCGCCGGTACCTGAGCGAGGCGGCGTGGCGCTGCCCCGCCACCTGCCCGGAGCCGGAGGTCTGCCCCGCCACCCGGGGAGCCCGCACCTGGGACCTGGGCAGCACCGTGCAGGCCCACTCCGAAATCCCCTTGGTGCAGTTTCCGTGCCGGCACTTCGTGTTCGGAGTGGGTACCGTCCCCGTGGCGGAACTGCAGGAGGCCCTGCGCCGCGTGGTGGACCGCCCCGCGGGCACCCGGGTCAACCTGTTGACGGCCTCCCACTGCCACGGGGTAGGGACGTGTCTGGTGGTGGAAGAAACGCGCACCGGGGAGGAGGGAACACCGTGAGGGTGGTGGCTTCCGCCCGGCCGTGGAGCCGGGTCACCTGCGACGTGCTCGCCGTGCCCGTGCGGCCTCCCGACCCCTTGGCGGGCCTGGAGGCTTTGGACGAGGCCCTGGGCGGCTGGCTCCGGGAGGCCGTGCAGCTGGACCGCTTCGAGGGCAAACGGGACTCCGTCCTCCAGCTGTTCACCCACGGCCGCCTCTCCCCGCCGCGGGTGCTCCTGGTGGGGACCGGGCCGGAGCAGGACACCTCCCAGGCGGCCCGCAGGGCCGCGGCGGTGGCAGCCCGCCACGCGCAGGCGGTGGGCGCCAGGCGCCTGGGGCTTTGGCCCGGCAGCCTCCCCGCCACCCCGGAGGTGGCCGAGGCCCTGGTAGAAGGAGCCTTGTTGGGCGCGTACCGGTTCACGCGGTACAAGGCCCCCGAAGGCCCGGGCCTGGAGTCCGTGGAGGTGGCCGCAGTCCCCGGAGCTGCGCCCGCGGTACGCCGAGCGCAGCTCTTGGCGGAAGCCACCTGCTTCGCCCGCGACCTGGTGAACGGACCGCCCAACGAGGTACACCCCGTCTTCCTGGCCCAGACGGCGCGGCGCCTGGCCCGCGGACTCGGCCTCCGGGTGGCGGTCTTCGGGCCCCAGCAGCTGCGGCGCATGGGCGCGGGCGCCCTCCTGGCGGTGGGCGCGGGCAGCCGTCAGCCTCCCCAGATGATCGTCCTGGAATACCGGCCACCCCGGGCCCGCCGCACGTACGCCCTGGTGGGCAAGGGCGTCACCTTCGACGCCGGCGGCCTGGACATCAAGACCCACGAGGGCATGGAAGCCATGAAGGCGGACATGGCGGGAGCCGCGGTGGTGCTGGCGTGCCTGCGGGCCCTTCCGCACCTGGGGGTGCCCCACCGGGTGGTGGGTGTGGTGGGCGCGGTGGAGAACCTCCTGGGCGAGGCGGCGTTCAAGCCGGGGGACGTGGTCCGGGCCCTGGACGGCCAGACCATCGAAATCACCAACACCGACGCGGAGGGACGGGTGGTGCTGGCGGACTGCCTGGCCTACGCGCGGCGCTACCGGCCCCACGGTGTGGTGGACGTGGCCACCCTCACGGGGGCCGCCGTCGTGGCCTTGGGGCACCACGCGGCCGCGGTCCTGGGCAACGACCCGCAGCTGGTGGCAAGCCTGGTGCGGGCCGGTGCCCGCGCGGGGGAACGGCTGTGGGAGCTGCCCCTGTACGAGGAGTTCGTGGAGGCCATGCGCGGCGAGGTGGCGGACTGGAAGAACTCCGGCGGCCGGTACGGGGGAGCGCAGAAGGGGGCGGCCTTCCTCAGCCGGTTCGTGGGACCGCACCCGTGGGCGCACCTGGACATCGCGGGGGTGGCCTTCCTGGACAAGCAGGAGGGACAGGCGCCTCACCTGCCCAAGGGGGCTACCGGCTTCGGCGTCCGCACCCTGCTGCGCTGGCTCGCGGAGGTGTAGCCGTGGCGCGCGTGGCGTGGGTGGACGCCCTCGGCTGGCTCGGGGCCGCGGTGCTGTTGTTCGCGTACTTCCTCGTGTCCAGCCGGCGGGTCCACGGCGGCAGCCTGCTGTACCAGGGCCTGAACGCCGCGGGCAGCGTGCTGCTGGGCCTGAACAGCCTCTACTACGGCGCGGTCCCCTCGGCCTTCGTGAACGCCGTGTGGCTGGGCATCGCGGTGTACGGGGCGACCCGGGGAGGACGCACCCCGCCCGAGTAGCCGGTCCCGGAAAGGTACACCGGGTCTCCCCAAATTGCCCCGCGACTCTTGGAGTGGCCTACGGCACCTCGCGGGCCCTGCGTTGCGCCTCCTCCACGAGCCGCCACGCCTCTTCCGCCCCGCCCCACCCGTAGATCTCCACGGGCTTGCGCTCCAGCTCCTTGTACACCGCGAAGAAGTGCTCCACCTCCCGGAGGAAGTGGGCGGGCACGCCGCTCAGGTCCGCCACCCCGTCGAAGCGCGGGTCGGCCACCGGGACCGCGAGAATCTTCTGGTCGCGCCCCTTCTCGTCCCGCATGTCCAGCACCCCGATGGGCCGCACCTCCACCAGGCACCCCGGGAACGTGGGCTCGAAGGTGAACACCAGCACGTCCAGGTGGTCGCCGTCCTCCGCCAGGGTGTCCTCCAGGAATCCGTAGTCCGCAGGGTAGTGCAGGGGGGAGTACAGGACCCGGTCCAGCCGGATGCCCTGCACGGGGTCCCACTCGTACTTGTTGCGGCTCCCCCGCGGGATCTCCACCCGGGCGAGGACGCTCCGGGAGGTCACGGGGTCTTTTCCTTCCAGTCCATCACCCAGATCTCCCGGTAGCTGGGCAGGGGAGTGGCTTCCACACGGTGGCCCACCCGGGTGACGTTGCGCTTGCCCGCCAGGAACTCGTCCACGGGTGCCAGGGGCCACGTGGGGTTGGCCTCCGTGCGGTAGTGCATGGGGATCACCACCCGCGGCTGCAGACGGTTCACCACCAGCTCCGCGGTACGCGCGTCGATGGTGAAGTGTCCGCCCACGGGCACCATGAGGATATCCGGCTTGAGGGCTCCCTTGTAGGCGCCCTCGTGGAAGTTGGCGCCCTCCAGGTCGTGGCCCAGGTCCCCGCAGTGCAGGATCTTCAACGCGTCCACCTCGATGCGGAACATGGCGTTCTTGCCTCGCTGCGCTCCGTGCGCTCCGTCGTGGTAGGTGGGGATGGCCACCACACGCACGCCTTCCACGGTCTCCCGCACGTCCGCGTGCTCCCTCCCGCCCTCCCGCAGGCCGCGGATCACCCGGGGCGAACCCGTGGCCATCTCCACGTAGTTGTGGTCGGAGTGCTCGTGGCTGACCAGCACCAGGTCCGCAGCCACCCGCGGCACGGGATAACCCACCTGAGGGTGGAAGGGGTCGATGAGGATCCGCCTCCCTTCCCGGCTCTCCAGGAGGAAGCACGCGTGCCCGAAGTACGTGATCTTCATGGGCACCACCTCCCCGCAGGGCCCTCGGGGGTCTTGTTACGCGCCCTCCCCCCTTCCCTCCTTGTCCCGGGAGCCGTGCCCGCTCCCTACCAAAGGGCGAACACCCGACAGGGCCCTCCCGAGCCGCCCGCCACCTTGGGAGCTCCCACGAACACCCACGCGCCCGCGGGCGGGATGCGCGCCAGGTTGGCCAGGTTCTCCAGGCCCCAGCGGTTGGCGGGCAGCCAGGTGCGGTGCGTCTTGAAGTCCTTGGACGGCCCGAAGTCCAGGCTCAGGGTATCCACCCCGATCCCCACCACCTCCCGTTCCCGCAGGAGGAACTCCACGGTGTCGGGGTGGAAGCCCGGGAAGTGCATCACGCCCGCGCTGTCGGGGTTCCGGAAGGCCTGGGAGCTCCCCACCCGGGACTCCCAGCCGCTGTGCATGAACACCGCGGCGCCCCTCGGGAGCCTGCCGTACTTCCGTTCCCACGCCCGCACGTCGTCCGGGGTCACCTGTGCGTCGTGGTCCTTGCGGGCCCGCTCGTGGATGTGCACCACCGCCACGGGAGCCACCAGCGCCGTGGCCGGCAGCTGTTCCACGGTCCGTGCCCCGTCCCCGAAGTGGGCGGGCGCGTCCATGTGGGTCCCGATGTGCTCGAAGTAGCTGATGTTGAGCCCGTAGTAGCCGTCCTTCTGAACCGTCACCGCCACCTCGCTCTTGAACACCGGCTGGCCGGAGAAGGACGGAAAGGTGGGCTTCAGGGTGTGGGTCAGGTCCTGGACCCTCCGGAATCCCCCCATCCTAGGCGCCGCCATGACCTCCCCGGCTCCCAGGAGCTGGGAGCCCACCGCTCCCGCCAGGACGCCTGCCGCGGCCTTCAGGAACCCCCGCCGGCTCACCTCCTCCGCCACCGCTTCCATCACCACGGGACCACACACCTGTGACCACCCCTCTCGGCCTGGTTTGGCCGATGTGTACGCTGTGGCCCTGTGGATCTCCTGCCGGCTGCCGCGCAGCCCTCTCCCCGCCTCCGGGAAGACCGTAGCCCACCTGAGACGCGGCGCAAGGATGTCGGGCTGCGGAAGGGGATCCCCCTGGGGGCCTCGAAGACCCCGGGAGAACGGAGCGTATGGGGTTTGCGGACGAGCTGCAGTACCTGCGACAGCAGATCCCTCTCACGGCACGGGTGGCGCAGGGTTTTCGGTCGCGCGACCTCCGTGGGGTCTGCGTGGCCTTCTCCGTCCACCTGGACATCAAGACCGTGCCGGTGCTGGAGGCGGTACTGGAAGCCGGGGCGCAGGTGGTGGTGGTGACGTGCAACCCTGCCACGGTGCGAGACGAGGTGTGCAGGTACCTGCAGGACCGCGGGGCTCAGGTGCGGGCTCGGGCGGAGATGCCCGACCGGGACTGGGAGGACAGCTTCGGGTGGGCCCTGGACCAGGGTCCCCACTACCTGTGTGAGATGGGCGCGGAGCTGGCCACTCGGGCGGCGGCCAACCGCAAGCTCGGAGCGTCCGTCCGTGCTGGCATGGAGGCCACCGGCACAGGCGTCCAGCGACTGCGAGGAGTAGCCTTGCCGTTTCCCGTCCTGGACTGGAACGCCCTACCCCTGAAGGAGGGGCTGCACAACCGTTCGCTGGTAGGCCTAGTGACCTGGACCACCTTCCTCGAAGTCGCCAGGGTTACCCTGTACGGGAGGCGGGTGGCGGTGGTCGGCTACGGCCCCGTGGGGCAGGGGGTAGCGGAGTACGCGCGCCTGTTGGGAGCTGTCCCGGTGGTGGTGGAGCTCAGTCCGTCCCGACAGCTCCTGGCCCGGTACGCAGGCTGCGAGGTCGCACGCCTGGAAGAAGCCTTACCCGGTGCGGACGTGGTGGTCACGGCTACCGGCAGGGAGGGGGTGGTGCGCGAGGAGCACTTCGGCCTCTTCCGGGACGGAGCCTTCCTGCTGAACGTGGGCCATACCAACCGGGAGCTGGACGTACAGGCGCTGCGCCGCTACCCCACCCGCAGGCTGCGGCCGTACGTAGAGGAGGTGCAGCTGCCTGGGCGCCGGGTGTACCTCCTGGCGGGCGGTGCCATGTTCAACCTGGCCGCGGGCCCGGGAGACCCGTATGACGCCTTCGACCTCACCTCCGCCTTGCTGCTCGCGGGCATCGCCCACCTCGTGGACCACGGCCACCGGTACCCACCCGGGCTCCACCCCATGCCGCAGGAGGTGGAAGCCCAGGTCGCTGCCTTGAGCCCGCACCTCCTCGGCCGCCCACCGGGGTCGTGGTGACCGCAAAAGCGGTCAGCGGAAGCGGTCGGGGCTCAACAGTTCCAGGTCCTGGGCCTCTTGGCCGGCTACCACGGACGCCACCAGTTCCCCCGTCACGGGCGCCAGCGAGATGCCCAGGGTGCCGTGGCCGGTAGCCAGCACCAGGCTGTCCCACCCCGAGGGACGTCCCACCACGGGCAGCCCGTCCGGGGTGCAGGGCCGGAGCCCTGTCCAGACCTCGCCCCCCTCCGGATCCACCTGCAGGTACCGGGCTCCGGCGCGCCGGATGGCCTCCACCCTCCGCGGGTTCACCCCTCCCTCCCACACGCCCAGCTCCAGGGTCCCCGCCAGGCGTAGCCGCGCCCCGTCCGGGCCGCTAAGGGGGGTCACCGCCACCCGGGCCTCACTCAGCATCACGGGAGCTTCCGGTGTCGGCCGCGCCGTCAGGGTGACGCTGTACCCCTTGGCCGGGAGCACGGGCAGACGCAGCCCCGCGGCCCGCAGGAGGGGAGTGCTCCAGGCACCCGCGGCCACCACCAGCCACCGCGGGTAGAGCTTGTTCTCCCCCAGGTCCACCTCGACGCCGCGGCCGTGGCGGCGGACGGCTCGCCCGGGACAGCCCGTCCGCACTTGTACCCCCAGCTGCCCCGCGTACTCCGCCAGGGCGCGCACCAGGCGCGCCGGGTCCAGGTGAGCGTCCTCCGGGAAGTAAACCCCTCCCGCCACCTCCTGCCGCAGCAAGGGCTCCCGCGCCCGCACCGCGTCCCCTTCCAGAACCTCCGCGGAGATCCCCTGCTCCCGCAGCAAGTCCAGCTGCCCGAGGAAGGACCGGTACTCCCGGGGATCCAAAAACACCGACAGGGAGCCCGCCCGGGAAAACCCGAACTCCAGCCCCCGGTTCACCAGGTCCTGGTACAGCTGCAGGCTCCGGCGCTGGAGACGGACCAAGCAGGGGAGAGCGCGGAGGACGTGGGCGGGGGTGCTGGACTTCCGGAACCGCCACAGCCAGCCCCACAGCGCCCGGTCCGCCCGCGGGGGCACGTACAGGGGACTTGCGGGGTCCACCAGCCACCGCAGCCCCCGGCGCAAAGCCCCTGGCTCCGCTAGGGGGACGCTGTGGGAAGGCACTACCCAGCCCGCGTTGCCCCAGGAGGCCCCGGCTCCGGGCCGGTCCCGTTCCAGGACCGCCACCCGGAGGCCACGTTCCGCCAGGGCGCACGCACAGCACAGCCCGACGGCTCCGGCTCCCAGAACCAACGCGTCCGGCTGCGGCAAGGCGCTCTCTCCCGCTGTCCAGGACTCGGGGAGGACAGGCCGCCCGGGACGTTGCCCGTCCCCTTG
>Ga0197142_1001833_pt1 | contig 19156 bp, 16 predicted proteins | sample GBS60_MetaG_FD_148614 | JGI IMG/M metagenome (GOLD analysis project Ga0197142, IMG submission 148614) | Sediment microbial communities from Great Boiling Springs, Gerlach, Nevada, United States - GBS 60_MetaG | ecosystem: Environmental > Aquatic > Thermal springs > Hot (42-90C) > Sediment... | reverse complement strand
GAGGATCGCGATGGCAACAATCGGTCGTGAGACGACGATCAGCTGGCTTGGACATGGCACGTTCCACATTCTGACTCCCGGAGGAAAGAAGGTTCTCATCGATGCCTGGGTCGACGGCAACCCGTCCTGCCCCGATGAGTGGAAGCAGCGCGTGCGGAGCGAAGGTCTCGATGTTATCTTCCTGACCCACGGGCATTTCGATCACATTGCCGATCTTCTGACGCTGGCAAATGAAACGAGTGCAACCATCGTCGGGCAGTTCGACATTACTTCCTGGATCGCATCGAAGGGTGTCAGCCAGGATCGCCTGGTCGGATTCAACAAAGGCGGCACCGTTGAGGTGGCCGGTATCCGCGCCACGATGACCCACGCGACCCATAGCAGCACGTTTACCGACAATGGCGTGATCGTGCCGATGGGTACCGAAGCGGGGTACGTGCTGCGCATGGAGAACGGCTTCACCATCTACCACACCGGTGATACCGCCGTGACCATGGATATGCAGATCATCGGCGACCTGTACCGCCCCGAACTGGTCATCCTGCCGATTGGCGATCATTTCACGATGGACCCTATGCAGGCAGCGTATGCCTTGAAATTGATCCGACCGACATTCGCCATCCCTGAGCACTACGGCACGTTCCCGATCCTGCGCGGGACGCCGGATCAACTGCGCGAGCAGTGCAATGCCTTCGGCGTGAACGTCACCGTCATCGATTTGAAGCCCGGCGAGTCGGTCAGTTGACGACCGGGGATCGCCCGTATGTGAGGTTTGCATGAAATTGCTCATTCCGCAGGCTCTCGCTCCCCTGCTCGAACCACGCCTGGCGGAGATCGCGCCTGACCTGTCGGTGGTGCGTTTTGATGATCAGGGCGAACCGGATGGCGACATCAGCGATGCGACCATCATGGTTCGCTGGTGGACGCCGGTGAGTGTTCTGCGCAAGATGCTCGCAACAGCCCCCGGATTGCGCTGGATCCATACGCCGAGCGCTGGCGTTGAGCATCTGCTCATTCCCGAAATCCTCGAACGCGACATTGTGCTGACGAACTCGGCAGGCGCTCAGGCCATCCCGATCGCTGAGTTCGTCATGATGTACATGCTGAACCATGTCAAACGCGCGTTCGACCTCAGGGCGCTGGCGCCCGATGAGTGGGAGCGTGGCGAAGCCATTCCGTGCGATGAGTTGTTCGAGCGCACGCTGCTGATCATCGGCTATGGGCATATCGGCGCGGAGATTGCAAAACGGGCGCGCAGTTTCGGTATGCGGGTGCTTGCCAGTCGTCGCCGCCCTCAACCAACCACCGATGTCGATCTGATCGTCGGTGAGCACGGCTGGCGCGATCTGCTCCCGCAGGCGGATTTCGTCGTGCTCGCTACACCGTTGACTGCTGCGACCCGTGGTATGTTCGACGCCGACGCTTTCGCGCGGATGAAACCGGACGCCTACCTGATCAATATCGCGCGCGGTCAGATTGTCGATACCGATGCGCTGCTGGACGCGCTCCACAGTGGCCGCATTGCCGGCGCGGCGCTCGACGCGCTTCCCATCGAGCCGCTCCCGCCTGACCATCCGCTCTGGAAGGCGCCCAACACCTGGATCACGCCGCATATCTCGTATGCGTCACCGCGTACCCGCGAACGCATTGTCAACTTATTCTGTGAGAATCTGCGCCGCTATCTGCGCGGCGAACCACTGCTGAATGTGGTGGATAAACAGGCGGGATACTGACGTTGCACCGTTCACCTTCCAATTCGACAGGAGCCGACGATGCTGACCCCAACGCCAACGCGCGGCGATACGTCGTGGTTCGTCCATGATCGCTTCGGCATGTTTATTCACTGGGGATTGTATGCGCTTGCAGCGCGCCACGAGTGGGTCAAAAGCCGTGAGAAGATCGACGACGAAACGTATCAGCGCTACTTCGACCATTTCGATCCCGATCTGTACGATCCGCGCGTGTGGGCGCGCGCCGCGCGCGAGGCGGGGATGAAGTATGTGGTGATAACGACCAGGCACCACGAGGGGTTCTGCCTGTGGGATACGCACTATACGGCGTATAAGGCGCCCAATACCCCGGCAAAACGCGATCTGCTCAAACCGTTCGTCGAGGCGTTCCGCGCCGAAGGGTTGCGCATCGGCTTTTACTACTCCCTCATCGACTGGCATCATCCCGATTTTCCGATCGATATCTACCATCCCCTGCGCGACCACCCCAATGTCGCCGAACTGAATGCCGGTCGTGACATCCGACGATATGCCGCATATATGCGCAATCAGGTGCGTGAACTCCTCACCGGCTACGGACCGGTGGACATCATCTGGTTCGACTTTTCCTATCCCAACCGCGCGTACAACGGTCTGCCGGGCAAGGGGCGCGCCGATTGGGAGAGTGAGGCGCTGTTGCGGCTGGTGCGCGAACTGGCGCCGGATATTATTGTCAATAATCGTCTCGATCTGCCAACCGAGTTCGCCGATGTGCATACCCCTGAACAGTTTCAACCGCGTGAATGGGTGCATGTCAACGGCGAACCGGTGGTGTGGGAGACGTGCCAGACATTCAGCGGCTCGTGGGGCTACCACCGCGACGAGATGACCTGGAAAAGCCCGGAACAACTCATTCAGATGCTGATCAACTCGGTGGCTTGCGGCGGAAACCTGTTGATGAATGTTGGTCCCACCGCGCGCGGCACGTTCGACGACCGGGCAATGGCGGCGCTCAAGGTCTATGCCGACTGGATGCGCCTGCATGGCCGCTCGATCTATGGCTGCACGCAGAGCGAGTTCGCTGCACCGACCGACTGCCGCCTGACGCAGAATGGGAAACGGCTCTACCTGCACATCTTTTCCTGGCCCTTCCGCCACCTGCACCTGGACGGCATGGCGGGCAGGGTGGAATATGCACAACTCCTCCACGATGCCAGCGAGGTGAAACTGCTCGAGCCGGGCAGACACAGTGAATGGAGCATCGCCGAAACTGCCGCCGATACGCTGACGCTGGAATTGCCGGTGGTCAAACCCAGGGTAACGGTGCCGGTGGTAGAATTGTTCCTCCGTTGAAGCGGTTGTTTCCGCGAGGAAGGGTGTATGCACCACGGGTACGTTCTGGGCATCGATGCTGGCGGTTCCAAGACCCACGCGCTGATCGCCGATCTGGAAGGGCGCGTCGTTGGTTGGGGGCAGAGCGGACCCGGCAACTGGGAGGGTGTGGGTCTTGACGGCGCTGCGGCGGCGTATGCACAGGCAGTCGATGCGGCGCTGGAGGTGGCGGGCATTTCCCGCGATGCGCTGATCGCTGCCGGATATGCGCTGGCAGGTCTCGATTGGGAGAGTGATCATGATCGTCTCACGCCGGTGGTGACGCGCCTGGGCGTACCCGGTCCGTTCATCCTGGTGAATGATGCGTTTGGCGCCCTGCGCGCCGGTTCTGCCGATGGATACGGCGTTGTCGTCATCGTGGGCACGGGTTCGACCGTCGCCGGACGAAATCGTCGCGGCGATACCTTTCGCACCTTCGGTTTGGGAATGGTGTGGGGCGACTTTCACGGCGCCACCGGGCTGGTGTGGGAAGCAACCCGCGCCATCGGGCACGCCTGGATCGGACGCGGACCGGCGACGGCGCTGACCGATGCTTTTGTCCAGGCGTATGGCGCTGCCGGTCTGCTCGATCTGGTTGAACGGGTCTCGCGCGGCGCGGCGCCGCACCCCGATGGACGACTCGCGCCGCTGATCTTCGCAACCGCAGATGCAGGGGACGAGGTTGCCTGTCGGATCGTTCGTCAGGCGGGTGAGGACCTGGGACAGACGGCGGCAGCGGTCGTGCGTAAACTCGATCTCGGCGCTGAACCATTCGACCTGGTGCTCGCCGGCGGCGTCTTTCGTTCGCGGAATACGCTCCTGATCGAAACGCTTGCCAGCCAGGTGCGCCTGGAAGCTCCGGCAGCACGGGTTGTGCTGCTCGAAGCGCCGCCTGTGGCGGGAAGCGTCCTGCTGGCGTTCGATGCTGCCGGTCTGCCAACGCCGCCTGCGCTCCGTGAACGGTTGCTGGCGGAAGCGCACCACCGGTTCGATATGCTTCAGAGAGGAATACCGCAATGACCGTCATTGCACTGATCGGTACGGGAAGAATGGCAACCGGATTGGGAACCGGTTGGGCGCGCGCCGGTCATCAGATCGTGTTCGGCTCACGCACACCCGCCGAAAAACAGCACCTGACCGCAGATCTTCCCGGCGCACGGGTGACTGACTATGCCGGGGCGTTGGAGGACGCAACGGTTGTCGTGATCACGCTGCCTTACCGTGAAGTGGCGCCGTTTTGCCGCAACCACGCTGCGATGCTGCGCGAACGGTTGGTGATCGACATTTCCAACCCGTTTGACAATCTGCCCGACAACCGCGTTGCTGGCGCCGAAATCACCCGTGACGCCATCGGTCCTGGCGCACGGGTCGTGGCGGCATTCAAAACCAACTTTTCGACCACGCTGCTGACACCCTTCAACGCCGATGGCATCCAGCGCGATGTGTTCTACGCCGGCGATGATGAAGCAGACAAACGAATCGTCGCCGGTCTGATCGCCGACCTCGGCTTCCGACCGGTCGATTGCGGCGGGTTGCACAATGCGCGCATCCTCGACGGCATGGTTCCCCTGATCATTGAACTCGACAACCGGTACGGCGGCGCGTGGCAGACGACATGGAAACTCCTGCCCTGACTGTCCGCCGGTATGCATATGCGCTGGCAATCATGCTGCTGCTGGCGGCGTGTGGTCAATCTGGCGCCGTGCCGCCAACACCGGCGCCTGCTCCAACGGTTGCGCCGACAACGCCGGCAACGCCGCTGCCTTCGCCGACCGCTCCACCAACCGCAACGCCGCCACCCACACCCACTCCGGCGCCCGAACCGCTGACGGTGTGGGTGGCGGCTGACGAAGCGCACCGCGACGCACTGACCCGCCTGCTCACCGACGCCGCTGCCGAAACCGGCGTTCCAGTCCGCATCATGAGCGGCAGCCCCGACGCCATGATCGCCCGGTTGCGCGTTGATCAACTCGACGGGCGCCCGCCGCCAGACCTGATCTGGGGGAACGGCAATGACCTGGCAATCCTGCGCACGATGGGGCTGATTCAGGCGACGCGTCGGATGGCTTCTCCCAACGACACGCTGCCCGCTGTCATCACCGGCGCCACTGCCGACGGTCAGCAGTGGGGCGAGCCGGTTGCGGCGCAGGGATTTTTGCTGCTGCTCTACAACCGGAAACTTGTGGAAAATCCGCCGCGCACCGTCGATTCACTGATCGCCACTGCGCGCGCCAGCACTGGCGGCAATCGGGTCGGACTGGTCGCCGGATGGACCGAAGCGCGCTGGTTTGCGTTGTGGCTGGATATGACCGGTGGAACGATGCTTGATGCCGATGGGATGCCGCAGCTCGACACACCCGCAGTTATCGCAGCGCTCGACCTGCTGCGCACCGTGCGACGGTACGGACCGACACCCCCCTCGACCTATGACGAAGGCGCACGGTTGTTCCGTCGCGGTAGGGCGGCGCTGGCAATCGACGGCGACTGGGCGCTGGAGAGTTATCGCGGGTTGACTGAGACGCTGGAGTTGGGCATTGCACCGCTGCCGTTGACCAGCCGCGGAACGCCAGCCACAGCGCCCCTGACCGGCGTCTACCTGATGTACGGCGCCGCGCTCGACGCCTCACGCCTGGCACAGGCGGAAGCGCTTGCACAGACCCTGCGCGAACCGGCATGGCAGGCGCGCATTGCCCGCGACACAGGGATGCTCCCGGCTTCCATCGCTGCACTGAGCGACCCGGCGGTCACTGACGATCCGGCGCTTGCCGCCGCAGCGCAGTACGCCAGAAACGCACCCGGCATCCCGCCCGACCGCCCGATCCGCTGCGCCTGGGATGCTATCGAAGCGGCGCTCTCCCCGTTTTTGCTTGGCAAACGCACCGCCGCCGAAACCGCATCAGCGATGCAACAGCGCGCCGACGCCTGTGCACGTCAGTAGTCACTGCTCGACCTGCACGTGATGATGGGAACGAGCGGCGCGCAGGGCTGGATGTGCACGTCAGTAGTCACTGCTCGACCTGCACCGTGACCCCGCCATCCGAAATGACCTCCACCCCAACGCGGGTCGCGCGGAAATCCACCCGCCGCTCGCCGACCCGCAGGTTCCGCACCTCGACCATCGAGAGCCAGGGGGGCAGGTGTGGCGCAAGCCGCAGCGTATTTGCGAACGCATCGACCTCCAGCCCCAATATGCTCTGCACAATCAGCAAGCCTGTGCCAGCAGCCCACGCCTGGGGACGGCAACTGACCGGATATGGAACAGGGCTATCGAACATGCCTGGCTCGCGGTCATACCCGCACATCAACTCAGGCAGGCGGCACAGATGAACATGGGATGCAGCCTCAAGCAGACGACCGGCAATCTCGTTCGCCTGGTCACGGAACCCGCTGCGCGCCAGACCCCACAGGATCAGGGAATTGTCGTGGGGCCAGACACTGCCGTTGTGATAACTCATCGGATTGTAATTCGGGTCTGCCGCACTGCGCGTGCGCACCCCCCAACTCGACAGCATATCGGGCGCAACCAGGCGCGCTGCAACCTGCGCGGCGCGTTCCGGCGTCAGAATGCCGCACAGCAACGCATGACCCGGATTGCTGGTCACCTCGCGGACAGGACCCTTGCCGACCTCGATTGCCTGGGCATAGAAGCCTTCTTCAGCCAGCCAGAAATCGACGTTGAAGCGCTCTTTCAGGGTGGCGGCGCCGGCGCGCACCTCCGCCGCGCGATTGTGATCTCCCATCAGTTCCAGCAGATCGGCCATCCACGTTCTGGCAGCATACGCATATGCCTGCACCTCCACCAGCGCCAGCGGCGGCGTTGCGAGCGTCCCATCCGGGTGCACCACCGAGTCGCGCGAGTCCTTCCACCCCTGGATGCGCAACCCGGCTGATGAGCGTGGCTCGAATGCGATGTATCCATCCCCATCCGCATCGGCATAGAGGTCCATCCAGTCGAGCGCAAGCAGCGCAGCCGGCAGCAGATCATGGTACAGCGCTTGATCTCCAGTCCAGCGCACGGTCGTGGCGAAGAGCATCAAAAAGAGCAGCGTCGAATCGATACTGCCGTAGTACGGATTGAACGGCGCACTATTGGTATTGGCAAGCTCACCGAAGCGCATCTCGTGGAGAATCTTGCCAGGTTGCTCATCGCGCCAGGGGTTATCCTGTGTCCCCTGATGCTCTGCCAGGTAACGCAACGTTCCCCGCGCAAGATCAGGGTGAAACCAGAGTGTCTGGAGACTGGTAATCAGCGAGTCGCGTCCAAAGGGCACGGCAAACCAGGGAATACCGGCAACCGGCAGGAGAACATCGCCAAAACGGGCGGTCAGCGCACGGAGGTCATAACTGCTGCGCCGCAACAACCGGTTGAGCGTCGGATGATCGGTCATCACCATCGCCGTGGCATCGTCCCACGCCTGGTACGAAGCACGCACCTCATCCAGCGCCTGCTCGAATGTCAGATCACGTTCACTTCCCGGATGTCCGGTTGCGTGGATCGAAGGCGTCATCGTCAGTGTCACGCTCCACGTGGCGTGGGGCGCCAGTTCGACCCGCCAGTGCACCTGTGCGCGCGCTGGCGTCGGCAACTGACGCAGACGCCGCGATCCTTCACCCTGCGGACCACGCGAAGGCGGCGGCGCCTCAGCACCGAGGATGTCCACCGTATCGGGGATCGCGCTCAGGTCAATATCAGTGACGCGCACAACCTCATCGGCGCCGTGATAGACGAACCTTAACCGATCACCCTGATAATCGACCGGTTCAATCGTTCCGCGAGGACCGCCGGCAAAGCCGCGCACCAGGAAGATGTCGGCGAAATCGACCGCCATCTCGATAGTCAGATCAAACGCAACCGGCGTGCGGTTGTAGTTGGTGAGCGTGAGCCGCTCGAACACCGCATCGCGCACCACCCGCTCGCGTCGCACCGCTATCGTCTGACGTTCAATGCCGCCTTCTGCGCTTCGCAATGCGCCGTTCGTCAGCAAACAGACCGCGTGATAGACATGCTCATCGTTCCAGGATAGCAACTCGAGCGGTTGACCGTCGAGGCGCACCTGGAGCGCGCTGAGATGGCGCGTATCGTAGAAATAGAGGCCCAACGGCGTATCCTCGACAGGAATATCGCCATCGTGACGGCTGATGATGAACGTGTGATTGTCCGAAACGACAAGGTATTCCACAGCGCCTCCGCTGTGCACGACACCATAAGCACAGGCGCCCTCCGAATATCGCACCGTCAGCGACGAAGGAATGCGCGTGTGCAATCGCAGAAACAAAAAAAGCCTCTTCAACGAGGCAAGAGTATATATGGATGTGGGGTGCCTGATGGGTCTCGAACCCACAACCTCCTGAGCCACAGTCAGGCGCTCTGCCGTTGAGCTACAGGCACCACAGCGCTTGTAGTATAGCACAGCGTGCACAAAGCGTCAAACCAGTCCCAATTGGTGATAGTTGCGTTGTTTCAACCCGTCGTTGTTGAACATCCCACATACACGGTTTCATACAGGCGGTATAAGAGAAGCAAGCGATCGGGCGTCTCTGCGGCACGGTGGTAGCGCCCGGTCGCATCAACGTTGCGCGCGTTCCATGGAGGTCATATGAACCCCGCATCCCATCAGACGCAGTCGCTCTGTCCTGTCTGTGGCGCGCCTCAGCCGGGCGCCGCCCGATTCTGCTCACGCTGCGGTCATCCGCTGACCCAACCGCCTCAGACATTCGAGATGCTGGTTACCCAGAACAACGCCCCACCGATGCGCGTACCCATCCCCGCCGCAACCGTTACCATCGGTCGGGCGCACGACAGCACCATCCTGATCAGCGATCCAAAGGTTTCACGACGCCATCTGCAACTGACCTGGAACGGCGCGGCGTTCGTCGCTGAAGATGTCGGCAGCAGCGGCGGGACGCTTCTGAACGGCATGCCGTTGCGCAGCCCGACGATCCTGCGTCCGGGAGACACGCTTTCGATTGGAGATACCATCCTGCGGTTGGAGGTCGCGTCAGGCACAGCAACCGTGCTGGCGCCTCCGCGTGAACAGGCGCCCTCTGTGCCGCAGACGCCGACCACGCCCGCCCATCTCCAGCCACCTGCATCTGCATCTGCGCAACCTGCTGTACCGCCACCTTATCAACCATCCGCATATGGGCAACCTGCTGCACCGCCGCCCTATCAGCCGCCTGCATCTGCGCAACCTGCTGCACCGCCGCCCTATCAGCCGCCTGCATCTGCGCAACCTGCTGCACCGCCACCTTATCAACCACCCGCATATGGGCAACCTGTCACACCGCCACCCTATCAACCGCCTGCGTCTGGGCAACCTGGTGCGCTGCCGCCCTATCAGTCGCCTGCACCTGCATCTGCGCAACCTGCCGCGCCGCCTTACCAGCCGCCGTATCGTCAGGAACCGGTTGGCTTTCCGCCGCCTCCAGCGACACCTGCCGCGCCGCCATATCCGGGAATGGCGCAGATCCCGGTGTCGCCGCCGCCCCGTCGTTCATCACACATCGGCATCATCCTCGGCATTATGGCGGTGTTTCTGCTGATCGGAGGAGGCGCAGCCGTGGTGATCCTCGGTCCGTGGCGCAGCCCCCTTGGACCCGTCGCGCCCCCATCTTCTGATCAAGAACAGCCGGCGCCGCTGACCATGACCCTCACGCCGCAGGAACAGACTATCGTTGCTCCCGATGGTCAACCGCACACCGACAGTCATGGCGCCAGCCTGATCGTGCCATCTGACATCCTCGAGGAAGCGGCGCATGTCGAACTGATCGCAAGCAGCGCCCAGGGAACGCTCGCTGATGCGCTGAGCCAGGACTTTACCATCGAAACGCCTTTCTACGCCATCGTTGCCGACAACGACGGGCGCGGGCGCGCGTCGCTGACACTGCCAGCCGCCAGTCCTGATTCGCGTGTCGCGGTTGTGATCGATACCACCTATCTGGCGATCCTTGACACGCAGCCGGTCAACGGCGTACTGCACGTCGAAGCCGCTGTGACACCCAAAACGTTGCCCGATACACCGGCGCCCGGCATAGCGCGCGACGGCTCGATCCACTACGTCGTTCTTCGGGCAAAGTCTGGCAGTGCTGCATCGCCCGCCGACACAGGCAGCATACCGGGGTTGAACCTCGCGCCGCGCCGCGCCTATGCTGCTGAAGCGTCCCAGACAAACACATATATGTCATGCCTGGCGCTCTTTACCCGCAGCAGTCATCGTTGCCGCACGGATGGCAGGATCTACGTAATGTGGCTGGGCGAAGCGCTCCTGGAACCAACCCAGGTCGATGCGATCATCGCCCAGACCAGCGCAATCATGAAAGCATACGCAGACAAAGGATTCACTGCCGCCGGGTCGAACGCCTCTATCTGGATCGTTGTGGATCGGTCTGTTTCAGCCCCCCAGTATAGTATCAGGAGCGAGGTCATTTATCTTCCGCTGGATAGCGCTACTTCGATCACCGGCGATAAAGCGCGACGTGAACTGGCGCATGAACTGTTCCACTGGATTCAGGACGAAGCATATGCCATGACCGCTGCCGCACTTTCCGGCGCGAAGACGTGGTGGTTGGAGACGACCGCCGAAAATGGTGTCTTCCTGATCGACAACGGGTCGTTGGAGTACAACCTGAAACACTATGGTCAGACGAACGTCAGTGGGACAATGCTTGGATTTCAGGCGGCGCCGTTCACCTGGGGGCGGAACGATGAGGCGCGCTACATTCATGCCCAGCTACTCAGGGTGAATATGTGCGAGTACAGCTGCCCGATCAGCGAGAGGGACATGATCTGGGCGATCAATCGGGGAAGATACCCATTGGACAATGCGGACACTCAGGCAAAAATCCGCGCCAATCTGGACGATTACGCGCGCTACCTGCTCGGTGCAGCGCCTGAACGGACGAACACCTCCATCCCGCTCCACGAAACCGTCCGTGTTGGCGATGCGTTCGGCGACATCATTCAGATTTCGCGCACGCCGAAAAGCGAATTCTCGCTGAGCACCAGTTCGAGCGCGCCGCAGATCGTGCAGGAAACGCCCGACGGTCGCCCCCCTGAATACCACATCAATGCTGCTATTGAACAGGGAGGGGTCTATCCGCTCCAGGTCATCAGCGGTCAAAGTGTTCAGCGCGGACACCCCGGCTGGCCCGTGATGCTCATGATCGAACCGGGCATCGAGTTGCTCTACCGTCAGGGCGACGAGCCGGTGAAGCATCACGACGGGCAGGATCAGCTCATTCTGGGTCCCATCCACCGAACGATGGGCTACCCGATAGTGCGGGTCGTGGCGCTTGGGCGCAATGAGTCGAACACCTTCAAAGCAACCGTGCGCATCGTCGATCTTCAGGGGGATTGGGTGTTGATTCCGGGCAAGACGATCAGGAACGCGGTGGTCTGCACCCCCGACGGCGGCTCTCCCACGAGCAATACATCGGGAACTCCCGATGCCTTTCTGGCTGCCACAGGAGTGTATGAGTGGGATGGACCCAATAAACTGATCTTCAAAATGGACCCCTCCACCCTTCCTCCAGAATATACAACGGTACCGTTCGAACTGGAAGGGTCGGTAGTGATCGGTCCCGACAACATTCAGGGCAGGCAGCGTCTTGCCATTGACAGTCCGGCAGTGAGCGATGCACATCCGGCGACGGCGGCGCTGGCGTTTCCCCTGATCGGCGCGCTGGTGTGGAGTTCGCGCCGGCGCATCGTCCTGGCGCTGGTTCTGCTGCTGCTCGGCGCCCTGCTTGCCGGGTGTGTCGGCATCGGCATTACCGGCAGCGTCGAGACCGACTACACGCTCACAAAGCTCGAATACATCGGCAAGGGCGATGTACAGGGCGAGCCGATCTGGCGCATCAGCGGAGGAACGGCTACAACCAGCGTCGATCTGACCATTACCACGCAGGTGGCAGACCCCTTCAGCGATAAGCCGCCAGAAGAGCAGGTGATGCAGTGTAAAGGGCAGGTGGAAACCGAAATGGTCATCGAAATCTACAAAGACGGCGTGTTCACCCTGTCGGACATAAGCGGGGTATCGGGGCAGGAGTATCAACACGGACGTCTGTTGCTGGAGCGCCAACCTCACAGGAGCGCTGTGATCTATCAACGCACATGATTGCGCGTATTGGGGAACGCAGCAGCGCCGCACAAACATTGCGCGGCATGCTACAATCGAAGTGCGTGGTTATCAGTAGCACAGCGAGGAAGGCATCGTGTCACTGTCTGCAACCTGCATCCACTGCGGTGCGCCGTTGAGCCGTCCCGGTGCAAAGTTTTGCACCCGCTGCGGTAAACCGCAGGAGACGGCCGCTCCGGTCACGTCAACATCGGCGATTGGGGCTTCTTCACCTGACAGCGCCTCCCAGAAAACCCAGATATTCACGAGCCAGGGATCGACGTCTGCGCCGCCTGCCTACGCTACGAGCGGCGAAGGCGCATCGCAGGGCGGCGCACCGCTCTCAGGACCGCTCCTGATCGTTCAGGATGTCGGACGAACATTCGAGGTCGCACTTGGTCAGCAACCGCTCTCCATCGGGCGCGCACCCGATAATGATATTGTCATCACCTCGCGGTTCGTCTCCGGTCGTCACGCGCGGATCGAACCGCATGGCATCGCCCACCAGATCGTCGATATTGGCAGCACCAATGGTTTACTCTTTGAGGGAAAGCGACTTCCCGCCAATACGCCACATGTGCTGGCTGACAGTGATGTCCTGCGGATTGGCGATCCGGCGACCGGTAATTTCGTCACCCTGACCTACCGCAACCCCCAGGCGCCGAAAGTGCAGCAGGCTGCCGCCGTGGCGCGCAGTTACCGCCTCGATCCGACCGACCCGCAGATTACGATTGGTCGTGAGGGATGCGAGATTTTGCTCGACAACCCGCAGGTGTCGCGCAACCATGCGGTCATCGACCGTGTGAACGGAAAACACGTTCTGCGCGATGTGGGAAGCACTAACGGCACGTTCGTCAACGGGCGACGCATTACCGAGCATACACTGGTCAAAGGCGACATCATTCAGATCGGTGCATTCAAACTGGTCTACACCGGTGAAAGCCTCGATCAGTACGACCAGCGCGGCGCGTTGCGCATCGACGCGCGCAACCTGTGGCGCGAAGTGTCGCGCGACGGCAAAACACGCATGATTCTGAAGGATGTATCGCTTTCGATTGCACCGCGTGAGTTCGTTGCGCTCGTCGGCGGCAGCGGCACCGGCAAGAGCACCCTCCTCAACGCCCTGTCCGGCTTCGTGCAGGCAACCCACGGCAGCGTCCTGGTCAACGGCGACGATTACTACCGCAATTTCGACGCCTACCGCGCGGTGCTCGGCTATGTGCCGCAGGACGACATCCTCCACCGCACGCTGCCAGTCGAACGCGCGCTCGGGTACGCAGCCGAACTCCGCCTGCCCGCCGATACAGCGCCAGCAGAAATCCGTCAGCGCATCGACCGGGTGCTCGACGACGTCGAAATGACGCCGCACCGCGAAAAACCGATTGAAAATCTGTCGGGCGGGCAGCGCAAACGGGTCAGTATTGGCGCCGAACTGCTGGCTGATCCTTCGCTCTTCTTCCTGGACGAACCCACCTCCGGTCTCGACCCCGGTCTCGAAAAGAAGATGATGTACACCCTGCGTCGCCTGGCGGATAGCGGTCGAACGATTATCCTGGTGACCCACGCAACTGCCAATATCAATGTCTGCGACCACGTCGCCTTCATGTCGGACGGGCGCATGGTGTTTTTCGGTCCGCCAGCCGAGGCGCTCAAGTTCTTCGGTGTGGCAAGCGGCGATTTTGCCGACATCTACACCCGCATCGACGGGCTGGCTGACCCGAATGACCCCGAACGGTGGGCGATTGTGCAACGCGACCTCCAGGCGGAGTATGCCGCCTGGCAGCACCATCATCAGCAGACATCAGGCAACAGCAAACCGACGGTTCCGACGCTCGCGGAATTGTGGGAAATGAAGTTCCGCGCCTCGCCGCAGTATGCCACGTATGTGACTGGACGACTGGCGGAGGCGCCGGCGGGTCCAGTTTCCGGCAGCGCCGGGGACGATGGCGCCACCAAACGACCGGGCGTCTCATCACTGCGACAATTTGGCATCCTGGTGCGCCGGTACTTCGACCTGACCCTGCAAGACCGGCGTAATCTGGCGATCCTGCTGCTCCAGGCGCCGATTATCGGTCTTCTGCTGATGCTGGTCGCCAAAGCGGATGCTATCGTTGGCGAGAACGCCTTTGCGAACGAAGCCAAAAAGGTGCTTTTCATGCTGGCAACAGTCGGCGTCTGGTTCGGCATCATCAACGCTGCACGCGAGATCACCAAAGAAGCGCCGATATACCGGCGTGAACGTCTGGCAAATCTGCGCATCGGTCCGTATGTCCTGTCGAAGGTGGTAGTGCTGCTCCTGCTGGTGATTCTCCAGAGCGCCGTGCTGCTCGCACTGGTCGGCTTGAAGGTGCAATTCCCTGAGCAGGGGGTGATGCTGCCGATCCAGCTGGAACTGTTCATCACCGCTGTATTGACGTCGCTGGCTGGAATGGCGATGGGGCTGGCAATCTCGGCATTCGCGGCGACACCGGACCGCGCGATTTCGCTGGTGCCGCTGGCGCTCATCCCGCAGATCATTTTTGCTGGCGTGATTTTCAGTCTTGGGGATGGCATCACGGTTCAGCGCGTCCTCTCGTGGTTGACGATCAGCCGCTGGGCGATGGATGCCTATGGCACCTCGGTCAATATCAACAGCCTGCCGCTGCAACCGGGGATGCTGCGCCTGCCCAATCCACCAGAAGAGTATACCTTCACGCCAACGCATCTGCTCTCGCGCTGGGGAATTCTCTTCGGCTACATGGTCGTCTGCCTGGCACTCACCGCCTGGCAACTGCACCAGCGCGACCGGCAACGGTAGTAGGGCGCAGCGCGGCTGCGTCCCTCCGTCGCCCCTCGCGTTGCCCCCGCTGCCGGTCCGGGCGCAGCGCGGCTGCGTCCCTACGTTGCGCTGCCGGTCCAGGCGCAGCGCGGCTGCGCCCCTGCGTCGCCCCTCGCCCCCTCCCACCTGCAACGTTCAACGTGCAACGACCTTCCCACTTTCAACCTTCAACCTTCAACGTGCAACCTTCAACCCTCTCGCCTCGCCTCGCGCCTCGCTCCTCTATTCTGTGGTACTATACATGCCATATCCGCCTGTCATGCTTTTGAGGAGACAAACAATGCGTCTGGTGACCTACCGCGACAGCGAGGGAGTTCACCTGGGTGCATTACGCGGCGACGAGGTCGTGTCGCTTGCCGATGTAGCGCCCGATATGCTGAGTCTGATCGATGCCGGTCCTGCCGGATTGGAAGCCGCGCGCGCCGTGGTCGAACGCGGCGCAGGCGTACCGCTGAGCGCTGTCACCCTCCTTGCCCCCATCCCGCGTCCGCGACAGAATGTCATCTGCCTGGGCATGAACTACGTCGCGCACACCATCGAGTCGTACCGCGCACGCGGGCGAGAGCCGAAAATGCCGGAGTACCCGGTTTTCTTCACCAAAGCGGCGCATACCGTGTGCGGACCGGACGACGATATTCCGCTCGATCCGAAGGTGACAAACGAACTGGATTACGAAGTCGAACTGGCATTCATCATCGGTAAAGCCGGGATGAACGTCCCGCGCGATGAAGCGATGGAGTACGTCTTCGGATACACGATCGTCAACGACATTTCGGCGCGTGATCTGCAAAGCCGGCATCAGCAGTTCTTCAAAGGCAAGAGTCTCTATCGCGCCTGCCCGATGGGACCGTGCATCGTGACGACCGATGAGATCCCCAACCCTGCCGGACTCGGCATACGACTGCGGTTGAACGGAGAGACGCGCCAGGACTCGCACACCGGAGACCTGATTTTCGATATTCCGGCGATCATCGAGCATCTATCACTCGGTATGCCGCTGGAACCGGGCATGATCGTTGCAACCGGCACCCCGGCCGGTGTCGGACTCGGTCGCACACCGCCGGAGTACATGCGCCCTGGCGATGTGATGGAAGCAGAGATCGATTCGATCGGCATCCTGCGCAATCGGATTGTTGGCGTCGCATAGGAAAGCCATGTATGTGGTGATTGTCGCCAATGCTCCGTCATTATCGCTCGACCCCTACCGTTCGCTGATCACCGACGCCGATGTGGTGATTGCCGCCGATGGCGGTGCAAATGCGCTGGTGGAAGCGCACCTTCGCCCATCGCTGGTGATCGGCGATCTCGACTCGCTCGACGATGCGCGGCTGGCGGCGCTGGCGGCGGACGGCGTCGAACTGCGCCGCTTCCCGCGCGAAAAGGACGAAACCGACCTGGAACTGGCGTTGCTGCACGCTGCTGCCATCGGTGCAGAGCGGATCGACGTTCTCGGCGCCCTTGGCGGGCGCTGGGACCATACCTTCGCCAATGTCGCCATGCTGGCAATGCCAGAACTGCACGGGCGACAGGTGCGCCTGATCGACGAGCGGCAACGCCTCTTCCTGGTGCGCGATCAGGCGACGCTCGACGGTTCCCCCGGCGATACCCTCTCGCTCCTGCCACTGACGCCAGTGGTACACGGGATCACAACACGCGGTTTGTTCTACGCGCTCCACGATGCGACACTGCACTTCGAACGCGCGCGTGGCGTCAGCAACATCTTGATCGATCCGCCTGGATTTGTTTCACTGCGCGAAGGACTGCTCCTGGTCGTGCAGCACGATGATCGCGGCGCATTGCAGTGGAACGTCGGGCGTTGAGTAGACCGAAATTGATGGTCTTTGTAAAATAACCCGCTATAGCCCGCGCAGGCGGGCTTCGCCTCGCATAGCCGAGGGCTTTAGCCCGACGGCTCGTGCGGGATAGCGGATTTATTTCTCAATCTTTCGGTCGCCGCGTGCCACGCGCGATAGTGATTGCGGTCATCCGTGGGAAGATAGATACACCGGCGCCGATCCTGTCCACGCTGCACAGCATGTGGCGGATGACCCGGCGATCTGCGAGAGCGCGTCCATTTACGCCGCGAACATGCTCCGCACCCGCGCCACATATTCCTCGATGACCGCGCGTATATCAGCGATATTTTCACGGATCTGCGCTCTGGGGTCGATCTCCTGACTATCCTCGGCTGGCACAAGGATCCACATTGCCAGGTACAATAGCGTGCCAAACCCGTTCAGCAGTGCGAGAAACAGAAAACCCAGACGTACAAACACCGGATCGATGTTCATCGCGCGCGCCACACCGGCGGCGACGCCGCCGAAAATGCGCTCACTGCGTATGCGTCGAAGTGGTCGAGTTTCCATCATCCATCACCACGCAGTACGGTACAATTTCCATGCTCGAACCGTAGCCTGCGCGCTCCTTTCCGCTCATTACGACGCGACTGAGACGGTGAATGTTGCATGGCGACCCATCTCGCCATCCTGCGCGAACCCTACCTGAGCCGCATTCTGATGGGTGTCAAGACCATCGAGTCGCGGTTTTTGCGAATGCGCACCGCTCCGTATGGTCGTGTCGCTGTTGACGATCGGTTGCTTCTGAAGCGTTCCGGTGGACCGATTACAGCGACTGCGCGGGTGGCGAAGGTGGCGCTCTACGATAACCTGACGCCAGCGCGCGTCGCGGCACTGATCGATCAGCATGCCGCCGGACTGTGCCTGGATGGTGATGTGCTCGACCGGGCGCTGCGCAGTCGCTATGCCGTGCTGATCTGGTTGGGCGACGTTGCGCCGATTGAGCATCCGCCGATCCTGAACAAGCGTGATCGCCGCGCCTGGGTGGTGATCGAAAGTTGACGCAGTGCAGCGAAAATGCTACCATTCTGCGCAAGTCACGCACGAGCAGGGAGAGGAACAGGCGATGAAGCTGCACGAGTATCAGGCACGCGACATCCTGGCGCGCTACGGCATACCGGTGACCGGTGGCGGTGTCGCCACAACACCGGCGGAAGCGCGCACAATTGCGGAGCAGATTGGCGGTCGGGTGGTTGTCAAAGCGCAGGTATTTGTAGGAGGGCGCGGCAAGGCGGGCGGCGTCAAACTCGCCGATACCCCGGAACAGGCGGAACAGGTCGCCAGCCAGATCCTGGGTATGAACATCAAAGGATTGACCGTTGAGAAAGTGCTGGTTGCCGAAGCCATCACCTACGAGCGCGAGATCTATCTGGGCGCGATTATGGATCGCGCCTCACGACGGATAGTGATGATGGCATCGGCTGAAGGCGGTGTTGAAATCGAAGAAGTCGCCAGGACCAACCCGGAAGCGATCGTCAAAGTGGCGGCGCACCCGATGATGGGGTTGCTCGACTTTCAGGCGCGCGACCTTGCGTATGGCATTGGATTGACTGACGGCAGGCAGGCGCGCCAGTTTGCTCAGATTGCGACGGCGCTCTACCGCGCCTATATGGATGTCGATGCGTCTCTGGCGGAGATCAACCCGCTGGTTGTGCGCGCCGACGGTTCGCTTCAGGCGCTCGACTCGAAGATTGTGCTGGACGATAGCGGGTTGTTTCGCCATCCCGATCTCGAAGCGATGCGCGACTCGTCGGATGAACCGGAAGCCGAGCAGCGCGCCCGCGAGGCTGGCATTACCTACATCAAACTCGACGGCAATATCGGCTGCATGGTGAACGGCGCCGGTCTGGCGATGGCGACGATGGATGTGGTCAAACTGTATGGCGGTGAACCCGCCAACTTCCTCGACATCGGCGGCGGCGCAGGCAAAGAGAAGGTCAAAACCGCCCTCCAGATCATCCTCTCCGATCCGAACGTCAAAGCGGTAATGTTCAACATCTTCGGCGGTATCACCCGTGTCGATGAAGTGGCAAAAGGCATTGTCGCCGCTCTGGAAGAAGTCAACACCGACGTTCCCATGATTGCGCGACTGGTCGGCACGAACGAGGAAGAAGGGCGGCGCATTCTGGCGGAATCGGCGCTGATACCGGCTGCGACGCTGGCGGAAGCGGCGGAGAAGGCGGTTCAGGCTGCGCAATCACGGTAATTCGGGGTTGTCTTGCGGTCGAGACGTGACACGCCACGTCTCGACCGGATCACGTCGGTGACGGGCGCACATCCATCTGC
>Ga0197142_1001832_pt1 | contig 19160 bp, 17 predicted proteins | sample GBS60_MetaG_FD_148614 | JGI IMG/M metagenome (GOLD analysis project Ga0197142, IMG submission 148614) | Sediment microbial communities from Great Boiling Springs, Gerlach, Nevada, United States - GBS 60_MetaG | ecosystem: Environmental > Aquatic > Thermal springs > Hot (42-90C) > Sediment... | reverse complement strand
TTCCATCGCGATTCAGATCCGCAGAGGTGGCCGCCCCAACGGTACCGGCAAAAGGGACGTCGCACACGAGAAATTCCTGCTGCCCGTAGGCGGGAGCACCTAGCCCCACACCAAGTGCAAGCAGAACCAACCACCGCGATTTTTTGCATTCAACGGTCCGTACCTTTCCCCCTTTTCCACGAGGCCACAATCTCGCCAACAGCGGAGGGAGGATGAAGATCCACCAAGCCGCCCAAACACGGCCGAGTTCCTGAGGGATCGCTGCACAGCCGCCCGAAGAGAGATTCAGGGTGCCTGGCTTCGGGGTTTTTGTCGCAGTTACCGTTGGCGGAGGGGATGGTCGGCGAGTGGCCGTGGGAGTTACCGTTGGTGTGCCCGTTGTGGTGGGGGTCGAGCTGAACGTTGGGGACGGCGAAGCACTTGGCGTGGGCGTGCCCGTTTCTGTCGGCGTGGCTGTCGGTCGAGGCGTGGGAGTTGCGGGAGGGCGGCTACTCACCAAAACGCTGACCCCTCCACCCGAACCACCCCCGCCTCTGAGGGCCACTACCACGTCAGGAACTCCATCGCCATCGATGTCATGCACCGCTAATGCTGCCGGTGCTTGTCCGCCAACACCAACCGGCAACGTCGGATCCGCAAAACTTCCATCTCGGCGTGCCATGAAAAAGATCAGCGTATCGCTGCCTTCGTCTGCCACCGCCAAGTCCTCTAGGGAATCCCGGTTAAAATCCCCAGGTGCGATGGCCGATGGTAGGCTTTGGGCCGCGATTCCGACTGGGGGTACCAGCAACCGTTGGCTCAACCGGTACAACAATGCCCCACCCGACGAAGGGCGACGGCCCGTGACGACAGCGACCTCACCTCTTGCAGGCCCGCGAATCGCGGCTGCAATGTCGGGAACACTATCATCGGCTTCGAACAGGCCTGAAATTACCGCCGAAGGTGCCCCGGGCAAGGCGAAGGGAGTCAGCGGGCGGATTCCCCCGGTACCAGGTGGGCACACGCTCGACGTAGGAGTCGCGGGTGGCACCGGTAAGGCTTGCTGTTGAAAGACGACAAAATCACCCGTAGCCTGGCTTGCGATTCCCAGATCCACGCGCGCATCACCATCCAAATCAGCCGCAACAACGAAGTCAGAAGGGCGACCAACGCCAATCGTGCATGGTTGGTTGTACACCCGCCCACTTTCACGCAGTCGTGAAAGGACAACCACTTCGTTGCTCGGGTCTCCCGGTTTTCCAAGGACGATGTCCAGTGCCCCGTCGCGGTTCACATCAGCTAAAGCCAGGGTGCCCAGGCGGGCCCAAGGGGCCAGCGGGTTGCGCTCGTTGGGCATAAAGTTCCCCTCCCCATCGCCATAGAAAAGGTACACTCCACCTTCCCCGACAGATGCGATATCGAGCTTACCGTCGGCATCCAAGTCAGCCACCCGCACCGCCTTTGGGCCGGGAACTACCAACGCTCGGCCTGCCTGCCATCCCAAAACCTCGCAGGCTGTAGGCGCGCCGGTCCGGACTCTGGTCCTGAGCAATACTAGGCGACTCCCCGTCCGGTCGGCCGCCACAATGTCCGGGCTCCCATTGCGGTCAAAGTCGCCCACCGCCACGTCAACAATCTCGCCGCCTATATCAGGCTGGCCTGGATCGCTGGTGTTGCAGACGGTGAACGGTGCGGTGGGCACCGAAGTTGGAGTCGGTGTCGAGGTAAACGTGGACGTTGGCGGGGGAGTGCCGGTAGGCGTTGGGCTTTCCATCGACGGTGTCACAGTTGGGCCGGTTGCCGTGGGGGTCGGCGAAGCGTCTGGTCCGGAAGCGCCGGTCGTGTTCACAAAGACCCGGAGCTCGTCACCCTCCTGCGACAGCGCAATGATGTCCGCCTTACGGTCCCCGGTCACGTCAACTGCCGCTACGGTCGCCAAGTTTCCACCCAACGCAAAATTCTGTTTCTGAAAGCCATTTTCGTCGGGTAGGATCTCGGGTGGGAAAGGCGGTCCCGGGTCGTAACACAGCTCGCTCGGCTGGCGACACAGGAAATTGATCCCCAGTCCCCCGCTCGCGTTGCTCACAACCAGGTCGAGCTTTCCGTCATCGTCCAGGTCTCCTGCCGCGAGATGAACGGAGTCAATTTCGACGAAGTCCGTATTCCCCGAAGAAAATCCGCCACCACCGTCGCTGATGAGCAAGGTGACTTTCGCATCGACGTCGACTCCGTTGACGACTGCCACGTCGTCAAAGTTGGCGTCGCCCCCGAAATCCCCAACGGCAAGTCCGCCCGGACGTTCTCCTACCGAGAACAACCGCGGTGTCTCGAACGTTCCGTCGCCCTTGCCCAAAAGAACTGCCACACGGTTGCCATCCCGGCTACTGACAGCCAGATCCAGAAAACTGTCTTGGTTAAAATTCCCCGCTCCGATGGCAAAATTGCCCCGTGTCCCTACCCCTGTCGAAATGCTTGCCACAGGAAAGTCCGTGAAACGACCATTGCCCTGGCCTTTGAGCAAGTGGATCGTCGACGCACTCAGAACGGCCAAGTCAAACCGGCGATCCCCATCGAAATCGGCTGAGACAAGGTCCACCGGCGCCGGGTCGACCGGAAAGCCATCGAGAAACTCGTCCTCTGCTTCGAAAAGCAGTTCTGTCCCCTGCAGGAGCACGCTTACACTGGCGCCACCAGAATTTGCAGTCAGGATGTCCACGCGCCGGTCGCGGTTGACATCAGCGAGGAGTACGGCAACCGGACCGTCAGCGGTGTCTACAGTGTCGTGCTCTTCGAACCGTCCTGCTCCTTGATTCAACAAAACAGTGACCTGATTGGCATCCGGTTCAGCAACCACGATGTCTGGCAAACCATCTTCGTTCAGATCGCCAACCGCGAGCGCCCGGGGACCCGGATTTTCTCCCGCACTCACTTCAACGCGCGTCGCCGCCTGAAAAGCAAGTTTCGCCTGCGCCGCAACATTCACAAAAGTGGTAGCGACAACCGTCAACAGGCCAACATACGCGACGCGCAACATCCTTGTACCGATGGTCCTTTCAAGCAAAACGGGCCGGGACACCGATGACACCCGCCACCTGTGCCCGGCCCGCGCCCACCTTGCAAACAGTCGAGTGGCACTCCCTACCTGCCACCAACGACGGCCGTACTGCCGGACGGACTACATCATATCGCCCATGCCTCCTCCTGGCGCGGCCGCGGGCTTTTTCTCCTCGGGTTTCTCGGCAACCATTGCTTCCGTCGTGAGCAACAATCCTGCCACGGAGGCAGCGTTTTGCAGAGCCGTGCGTACCACCTTGGTTGGATCCACGATCCCCGCCTTCATGAGGTCCTCAAACTGCTCGGTCAGAGCATTGAACCCGAAGGCACCCTTGTTGTTTTTCACTCGGTCGAGCACGATCGAGCCTTCCCAGCCGGCATTGTTCGCGATCCAGCGTAGGGGGTCTTCCATCGCACGCCGCACGATATTCACGCCAACCATTTCTTCTGGGGAGGCCTCCACTTTGTCCAGGGCTGTGGATGCCCGCACCAACGCCACTCCACCGCCGGGCACGATGCCCTCTTCGACCGCGGCTCGGGTCGCATGCAGAGCGTCCTCTACCCGAGCCTTCTTTTCCTTCATCTCCACCTCTGTTGCAGCCCCGACGCGGATGACCGCAACGCCGCCGACCAGCTTGGCCAAGCGTTCTTGTAACTTTTCGCGGTCGTAGTCCGAAGTGGTCTCTTCGATTTGGGCGCGAAGCTGTTTGATGCGTCCTTCGATATCGGCCTTCTTGCCCGCTCCCCCCACAATGGTGGTGTTATCCTTATCGACAACGATCCGCTTCGCCCGCCCGAGGTCGTTCAGGGTGATATTTTCGAGTTTAATCCCAAGCTCTTCCGCGATGACCTTGCCCCCCGTCAAAATAGCGATGTCTTCCAGCATCGCCTTTCGCCGGTCGCCAAACCCGGGCGCCTTCACCGCAACGCACTGCAAAGTTCCGCGAATTCGGTTGATCACCAACGTGGCTAGCGCTTCGCCTTCCACATCCTCGGCAATCACGATAAACGGTCGGCCGGTGCGGGCAATTTGCTCGAGGATGGGGAGCAAGTCCTTCATCGAACTGATTTTTTTCTCGTGGATCAGGACGAAGGCATCTTCCAGTTGGCATTCCATCTTCTCAGGGTCTGTGACAAAGTAGGGGGAGAGGTAGCCGCGGTCGAACTGCATCCCCTCCACCACCTCGAGCGTGGTTTCCAACCCCTTCGCCTCTTCGACGGTGATGACCCCTTCCTTCCCGACCTTTTCCATTGCGTCGGCAATAATTTCGCCAATGGTAGGATCGTTGTTCGCGGAAATCGTGCCCACCTGGGCGATCTCCCGTCGCTCGCGCGTAGCCTTTGCCATCCGTTTCAACTCCTCCACGGCGACGGCCACCGCTTTGTCGACTCCCCTTTTTAAGCTCATCGGGTCGTGCCCAGCGGCCACCATTTTTGCGCCTTCCGTAAAGATCGCCCGCGCAAGAACGGTCGCTGTGGTCGTGCCGTCCCCCGCAACGTCGGAGGTCTTGCTTGCCACCTCTTTCACCATCTGGGCGCCCATGTTCTCGAACTTGTCTTCGAGCTGGATCTCTTTGGCGACGGTCACACCATCTTTGGTGATCGTCGGGGCGCCAAAGGCCTTTTCAATCACGACGTTGCGACCCTTCGGACCCAGGGTCACGGTTACCGCGTCAGCCAGAATCTTCACGCCTGACAAAATTTTCGCGCGCGCTTCCTCACTAAATTTGATGATTTTTGCAGCCATTCGAGTTGTCTCCTTCGCTACGGCTAGCCTTCGATCACGCCCAAGATGTCTTCCTCACGCATGATGAGGTACTGCTTCCCTTCGATTTCCACCTCACTGCCCGCATACTTACCGAACAGGACCCGGTCGCCCACTTTCACCCCTATGGCGACCCGATTGCCCTTTTCGTCCGTCTTCCCCGGACCCACAGCGACGACCTTTCCTTGCTGCGGCTTTTCACGAGCAGTGTCCGGAATGATAATGCCACCCTTGGTTTTCTCTTCTTCTTCGATTCGCTCTACCAGTACTCGGTCCTGCAACGGCCGAATTTTCATGCCTTCACCTCCTACGACGTTTTTCTTCAAGGCGGGGGAAGAAAACCCGGCGGCACGCTAACGGTCTGGGAAAAACTTTCAAGGGTTGGAGTTTGGCTGCATCTCTCCTTTGAGCGCGTTTGGGGAACCACCGCGGGTGATCGAGTTCGCGAGGTAGTCCAGCGTCCGTGCCAGGTCGGCATCCGCCTGGCGGCGTTTTTCAATGGTTCGAATCGCGTACAGCACGCTCGTGTGGTCTCGCCCGCCGAACGCGGCAGCGATTCGCGTAAGCGAGGCGCTTGCAACCGAGCGGCAGAGATACATAGCTACTTGGCGCGCAAGCGATGATACCCGGTCCCGCGAATGAGCAACGAGTTGCTCCACGGTAATTCCGAAGTAACGAGCAGTTTCACTCTGCACTTCCTCGATCCCGATCTCGCGTACCGGCCCCGCCACCATCTCCGGGCCCAGCAGCGCTTCTACAAGATCGACCGTCGCTTTCTGCCCCATCATTTCTACGAACGCAAGCACGCGGTTGAGAGCCCCTTCCAGTTCGCGAACACTCGGTCCGCACCGCTGAACAATGGCGCGCACCACGCAATCAGGCAGCGTGTGGCCCCGGTTGTGGGCTTTTCGTTGCAAGATTTCGCACCGCATCTCCTGCGTGGGGGGCATGACCTCCACAAGCAGCCCACCTGCGAAACGACTGCGTAGACGCGCCTCGATTCCTGGAAGCAAACTCGGCGGTTTATCGGAAGTCAAAACCACCTGGTGTTGCCCTTCCGCCAGCGCTTCAAAGGTGTGGAAAAATTCCTCCTGCGTACGCTCTTTTCCACCGAGAAACTGAACATCATCCAGAAGCAACAGATCCAAGTGGCGGAAGCGCTCTCGGAAGTCAGCCATTTTGTCCGTGCGGAGCGCGTGAATCATCATGTTCATGAACGTTTCTGCCGAGAGACAGCCGATCCGCTTCCCCTCCCGTCGCTTCAGCACCTCGTTTCCAATTGCGTTCACCAAATGCGTCTTCCCCAGACCGACCCCGCCCCAAACAAAGAGCGGGTTGAACCTGCGACCCGGTGTCTCGGCCACGGTTTTGGCCGCCGCAGCAGCCAGCTGGTTTGCCGGCCCTACCACAAAGGAGGCGAAGTCATACTTCTCCACGAGTCTGCCCACCTTGAGTGCGCCCCGAGCACCGCGCACGCGGGTACTCGGTGCAGCATTTGGGTCGCCGACATGAGAGGGGGAAGCCGCCGTACTCGCCTGTGACCGAATCGTTAGGACAAGGCGCATCCTCTCCCCTTGCGGAAAGGAACGCCGCAACACTTCTTCAATCGTCTTCAGCAAGTGGCGGCCCACCCACTGCCGATGAAACGCGCTGGGTGCCTCGACGCGAATCTCGCCATCTTTGCACGTCCATTGCATGGGCTCGATCCACGTCGCGTAGTTGCGCTCGCCCACCGTTTCCCTCAGTTGCGACAATGCCGCCAACCATTCGCCATCCATCTGCGCGCAGCCCTCCGCTTTGCTCGCTGGACTGTGTCGGTTCGCGCAGCGCGTTTCCACATGGGGGACAATTTGTCCAAGAATGTCTCCGGATGACACAAACGTCCTCCCGTCCCACAAGCCTCTCCACACCTACATCTCCTGCAACACATCCACCCAACAGCCGACCCCTAGCAGCAGTGCGCTTGACCGACCTCGTCATCGTGTCTCACGACCTCGCTGTTGATCGATGCCAACTGCGAGGGCCGCTCAGTACCGAGATGGCTCTAGCGCGTCAACAATGAGGCAAGGCGAGCTGTAATTGCTGAACTCGGCGAGCGCTTTTGCTCGCCGACAATATCGTGGCACGATACTGGTATGGAGACATCCGTGCCGCGTAGCTTCTAGAGGCGTGAAATTGCGAGATTCCTGACTCAATGACCGGTGCGCGATTCTCCGCGGGCAAGCAATAACGTGCGACGCAACGTCTCCGCATCCAGCGCTCCGCGCACGAGCTTCCCGTTCACCACCATCGTCGGTGTCGAATTTACACCGATGCGCGTCCCGAGCCTCACGTCTTCTGCGACACGGGCTCGGGTGTTCGGATCTTGCAAGCAGCGGTCGAACGCCTCGAGGTCCAGGCGCAACTCTCTTGCGAAGTCGCGCAGTCGGTCGCGGCGAAGTTGCTTCTGGTGTGTGAACAACAGGTCGTGGTACTGCCAAAACTTTCCTTGCGCACCAGCGCATTCGGCGGCGGCAGCTGCTTCACATGCCAAAGGATGAAACGGAGAAGCCACCAGCGGGTTGCAAGCAGAGTCCAAGGGAAAATGTCGAAAGACCACGCGGACAAGCGCTGGAAAGCGGCGGCGCGTTTCTTCCAAAGCATCCCGCAGGGCCGCGCAATGCACGCACTCGAAGTCTGAGAATTCCACGATGGTCACGGGGGCGCCTGCCGGGCCCAAGGCGTTGCGAGAGTCTACCACAAGCTCCACGGATGGGAGGCGTCGGAACCATTCTGCAAAGCGAGGATCCGCCTGCGCCACTTCCGCCGCGCTCGTTGGTTCGTTCCAGCTCCGCGCTACGTCCCAAGCTGCTGCTCCGACGACAAACAGCAACGTGGCAGCAACGCCCGCGTACAGATACACATCGCGACGAAGCACGTTTTCTTTTTCTTTCCGGCCGATGACTTGCACCTCTCGGTGCAACCGCCAGCCCGCCACGAAATTTGCCAAGGCGACGAGGTAAAGCCCGCTGCACAACATGCAGAAGCTACGCAGCACCCCAAACGCAATGAACGCCATATAGACGGAAAATGCGGCGCCGGCCGCGAGTAAGCCAACCAGCACACCAACCAATCGGCGGCGGTTCGTCGAACTGCGCTGAAACAATAAGATCGCGGAGAGGGCGGCAACCAATAAGTAAAACAGCGTTGCCGCTGCAGAGACAGATACTCCGGCAAGTTCTGCCCAACGGCTGCTCAGCACCACGTCGCAATTGATCACGTGGTTCACGTTACAGAAACTGCTGAAACCCGCGTCGGTTTTTAGTTGGCGGTGAATCCGTTCAGCCTCGAGGGCAATCGCGATGCCCACCAGGCTGATTACCAACACCGCAAGCAGCTTCCGCCGATAGGATTTGCTTTCCATCCAGCTCCTTCGACCTCGCGAATGCAAGTAGCGATTTCACCTGACAAAACACAACCAAGATGCAGTGACGTGCGCGCTGCTCGGCCTTCAGGCACGCGCCGGTGCCAGCACACGCAGGTATTTCCAGCCACGGTCCTGAAACTCGACCACGGCGACGGGTTCACCCGCACGATCCACGAGAAGCGCACGTTCGCCTGCTGTGCCCTCGGGAAGTCCTGAAAGTAAATCGCGGGCGCCTTGCCGGACACGTTCCTGCAGTCGATCTGGAACCGGAAACCGCCGCAGGTCAGGGAGCGCACTCCCAATCGAAATCAGCGGGGCACGTTCGCCTTTTTTTAGCTGATCCAGCGTCACGGCTTGTTCGATCCGAAACGGACCAAACCGTAAACGGCGGAGCTCTGTAAGATGGCCCACGGTCCCCAAAGCGGCAGCGATGTCTTCGGCCAGTACGCGAACGTAGGTTCCTTTGGAGCAACGTACACGAAAACGCACCGTTCCTTCGCCGACGACTTCGAGCTCGAGGAACTCGATTTCGACCTCGCGTGCCGGACGGTCCACCACCAATCCCTGGCGAGCCAGTTTGTACAGCGGGATTCCGTCTCGCTTGATCGCGGAGTACATGGGAGGCGTTTGCAAGCGTCTGCCCCCTAAACGTGCAGGAATCGTCGCCAGTCGGCTCCCAATGTCCACTGGGACCGCAGTTTGTTCCACCACCCGACCGGTGGGATCGCCCGTGTCGGTCCGAGAACCTAATAGGAGCACGCCCACGTATTCCTTGTCAGCGTCCGCCAGGAGTTGCGCCACCTTCGTCGCCTCCCCGATACAGAGAGGAAGAACTCCGGTGGCAAACGGATCCAAGGTGCCAAGGTGCCCCGTTTTTTCCCGCCAGAGTTTTTTCGCCACCCGCACGACGTCAGCCGACGTCGGCCCGGCGGGTTTATCGACCACCAAGATCCCGTTCATGGAGCTGTAAGCTTATTCTTTCCGCTCACCGGCCCGATGCATAGCCTGCGCCAGTCGTTCGAGTTCGGGAAGTGACGAGTCGACTTCGAACGACAACTGCGGAGCTCTTCGGAGTTGTAATCGCCGCAGTAACTGTGCTCGCAAAAATCCGGTGGCGCTCTGCAAACCGGCCAGACAACGCGCTTGGGCTGCCTCGTCGCCTAGACAGCGGAAGCGCACGTGCGCTCGCGCCAAGTCGTTTGTTACTCGGACAGCCGTAATGGTAACCGATACCACGCGCGGATCTTTGACTTCGCGGAGGATCAACTCCGCCAACGCTTCTCGAACGAACTCGCTAACTCGTTCAGCTCGCCGTGAGCTCATTTTATGCGACAACTGCCTCACCGCCAGGAACCGCGGGCTAGACGTGAAAAATCTCGATTTCTTCCTCGCCCAGCTCGGCCAACTGCATGGCGTCGATGAACTGCACCACCTGCCTCAGGGCAGAGTCCACTTCGCCAGCATCCGTGCCGACCCGCGAGAATCCCAGTACCGCTCGCTGCCACAAGTCATGCGCATCGCATTCGGCGACGGAAACGTTAAATGTGTTCGCTACCCGGGCCTTGATTTTCTTTAACACGCCACGCTTACCCTTGAGGCTATGATTCTCGGGCAAGAACAGCGTGAGCTTCAGGACACCGACAACCAACTGACTGCCTCTTTTCCCTGGGCCCGTCCCGCGGAGGAATCCTAGGACGAAAGGCCTGCGCTACGGGCGTCGAACCACTTCTTCCTTGCGGAATGCCTCGATGATATCGCCTACCTTAATGTCCTGGTAATTCTCCAAGCCAACGCCGCACTCGTAGCCGGCAGCGACCTCGGTCACGTCTTCTTTGAACCGCCGCAAGCTCGCAATTCGACCGGTGTACACGACCACGCTGTCGCGGACCAATCGCACCTCGGCGTTGCGCAACAGTTTGCCATCCAACACTTGGACACCAGCAACATTACCCACGCCAGGTACCCGGAACACCTCGCGCACCTCCGCACGACCCAGCGGCACCTCGCGGATCACCGGTGCGAGCAGCCCAGCGAGAGCGTCACGGACGTCGTTCACAGCGTTATAAATCACGTCGTACAAGCGAATCTCGACGCCTTGGCGCCGTGCCTCTTCCGCGGCTTTCGTTTCTGGCCGCACATTGAACCCAATCACGATGGCATCCGACGCCGCCGCAAGGTTCACGTCGGACTCTTTAATCCCGCCGACCGAGGCCAACAGAATATTGAGCTTCACCTCGTTCGTCGAGAGTTGCCGCAAGGCGGTCGAGAGCGCCTCCACCGAACCTTGCACGTCCGCCTTCAACACAACGCGAAGCTCTTTCACTTCGCCAGCCTGGATTCGGTCGTGCAAATCCTCGAGGGTCAGTCGGGCGGTTTTCGCTAGCGACTCCTCCCGGAGCTTGGCCTGCCGTTGTTCCGCGATGCTTCGCGCTGTGGCTTCGTCTGGTGCCACCACAAAGGTGCTTCCAGCCTCCGGTACGCCATCGAAACCTAAAATTTCCACCGGCGTCGACGGCCCGGCTTCCTTCACCCGACGCCCTTTGTCATCGATCAATGCACGCACGCGCCCAAAATAAGGGCCGCACACAAACGGCTCTCCCTCGCGGAGAGTTCCTTGCTGGATCAACACCGTTGCTACCGGTCCGCGACCCCGATCGAGCTTTGCTTCGATGATCGTCCCTCGCGCCCGCCGCTCAGGGTTGGCCTTCAGTTCCAGCACGTCGGCCTGAAGCAAGATCATTTCCAGCAGCTCTGGAATCCCCTCTTTGGTTTTTGCCGAGACCTTCACAAAAATCGTGTCTCCGCCCCACTCTTCCGGCGCCAAGCCGCGGTCGGCAAGCTCACGCGTCACGCGTTCCACGTTGGCGTCGGGTTTATCGATCTTGTTCACTGCCACGATGATCGGAACGCCGGCGGCACGCGCATGGTCGATCGCTTCTACCGTTTGCGGCATGACGCCATCATCCGCCGCGACAACCAGGACCACGATATCCGTGACCTTGGCACCCCGGGCACGCATTGCGGTAAACGCTTCGTGACCAGGGGTGTCCAAGAAGGTAATCTTTCGGCCGTCGACCTCTACCGTGTACGCCCCGATGTGCTGCGTAATTCCCCCAGCCTCTTGCGCGGTTACGTTCGTTTGCCGGATGGCGTCGAGCAGCGACGTCTTGCCGTGGTCGACGTGGCCCATGATGGTTACCACGGGGGGCCGCGGCACCAAGTTTTCTTCCGCTCCAACGACGGCCGGTTCGTCTTCTAGTCGCGCCTCGAGGTTGTCGGCCACTCTTTCAATGGTGAAGCCAAATTCCTGCGCCACCAGGGATGCCTCATCAAAATCCAACGGCTTATTCACGTTCGCCAGCACCCCGAGCTCTAGGAGCTTTCTCACCACTTCCGTTTCGCGCACCGCCATCTCACGGGCCAACTCGCGAGCTGTGATGACCTCCCGAGCAATGCGAATCACCCGCTTGTGAGCGCGAGGAACGGTGATCTCCGTCTTCTGCACTTCCTGACCTGGTGCGGGCTTTTTCTTTTTCGGCAGTTTGTTCCGCCGAATCCCAAGTTCGACGGCATCGATCGTATCTGCGCGCTCTACGACACGCCGCTTTTTCTTTCGCGGCCGTCCCTCTACCGGAGTCGGGAGCGGAATCGCCGCCGGAACACGCTCGATGGGCTGACTCCCCGGACGCTCCCGTGGGGCTCGAGCACGTGCTGTGCCCTGGCGGTTTAGGTCGATTCGCCCGAGTACTTTGGGGCCTCGGCGCGCCTGGCCCTCGGCCGGTGCAGCACCTTGAGTTGCGGGCACTGCGGATCCGGTACCGGTCTGCACCGCAGCCTTGCCATCGACGCCCTGTAGGTCGGGATCCCCTTGCAACGCACTCGGAGCACCTGGTGAGGTCTCAGGCGTGCCGAGCGCAGCAATCGCGGACTCCCCAGGCAACGGTGCAACACTTCCCGTTTCAGCCTGGGTCGAAGGGGCCTCAGAGGACAGCGAACCCTTTTCTACAACTGGCTCGCGTTCGAGCCCCGGCAACGCACCAGGTAGGGATTCCACCTCAGGTAGCGAGGGCGGCACGAGAGCCTCGGTAATCGGAGGTAGCGGAGCCGGTTCAGTTAACGGCTCGGCAGACAGCGGCTCGACCAGGCCCAACTCTCCGGCGACCGGTGACTGCAACCGGGCGTGTGACGCTGCCTCAGTCCCAACTGCTGCCCCCGGTTGGTCCAGCTTCGGCCGGCGGCGAATGATATTGTCACTGACTCTTGTTTCCACGTGCTCTTGCCCTTCACGCCTGGTAACAACAGTCTCTCCGATCACTACCGTACCACCCGCGGACTCCGAGGTTTCAAGAAGCTGGTGGAGTTTTCGAACCTCTTCCTCGGTGAGGCCGCTTTGTGGCTTCTTGCCCCGAATGCCCGCTCGCTCGGCCGCGCTCAGCACATCTTTGATGTCGCGTCCGAGTTCCTTAGCAACGTCTCTTACTCGTTTGGTTCCAACCGCAGACATTCCGTGATTTTTTCCTTACGTTTCAAGTTTCCCTTGTTTAGCGCTTTCCTTTAAACTCTGCACGAGGCGTCCCCGCGCTACCCGGTCGACGTTGCGCCGCAACGATGACACCGCCCCCTTGCGCGCCGCGAACCTTTCCCAGCAAGCAATACTTCGATGGAGATAGGCGCCCCGTCCTGGACCGACCGGATCGGCCACCAAGCGACCGTCGTCCGCGACGCGGAAACGAAGCATTTCGTCCTTCGGTGCAACTTGACCGCAGCCAACGCACCGGCGCAATGGGGTGTGGTGCTTCGGCATCCTCCCTAGAGTTAAGACCCGCGAGTTTCCTCCGCAGTCTCTACTGAGACAGACGGACCTTCTTCGGAAAATTCTTCTTCTCCTGCATCCGAGGTCATTGCGGAAGGAAGGTCAGCTTCGCTCGATTGTTGTTCCGCTGGGTGTTGCGCAATCCAGTCCCGCGCGCGTTCCTGCAATTCCCTTGCTTTCTCGGGGGTGATGTTCTCCGCTTCTAATAAAAGCATGTCGAGATCCGCGTTCGCCAGATCTTCCACTGTGCGAACACCAGATTCGTACAGCTCATCGGCCAGAGCTTCATCCACACCCTCGATTTGCATCAAAGCAAGCCGAGCGTCTTGTTGTTCCTTTGCAACCTCCGACTCGCTCTTGACGGTTAAATCGAAGCCGGTGAGCTTCGAGGCAAGGCGCACGTTTTGCCCCTTGCGGCCGATTGCCAACGAAAGTTGGTCGTCGGGCACAATGACCTCCATTTTGCGCTCTTCGTCATCGATGATGATTCGGCTCACCTTAGCCGGCGCTAGAGCGCGGCAGACGAACTCTGCAGCATCCTCGCTCCACGGTACGATATCGATCTTCTCGCCTCGTAGCTCTTGCACCACGGCTTGCACGCGGGTTCCACGCGGGCCTACACAAGCGCCAATCGGATCCACGTCGGGATCCTTCGAAGTTACCGCAATTTTTGCCCGGACCCCCGGCTCCCGTGCCGCTGCCTTCACTTGCACGATGCCTTGATAAATTTCCGGAACTTCATGTTCGAAAAGCTTGATCAAGAATCCCGGGTGGGTTCGCGACAGCACAACCCGGGGACCCTGGCTTTGGGACATCTCTACATCCAAGATGTAGGCGCGGATTCGGTCGCCTGGTCGATACCGCTCTCGCGGAATTTGCTCCTTTTCCGGCAACACTGCTTCCGTGCGGCCGAGGTTCACGATGATGTTCCGTCTGTCCAGCTTTTGCACTGTGCCGAGGTGAGTAAGCTCGCCCTTGAGCTTTTTAAACTCGTCGTAAACAAGCGCGCGCTCAGTATCGCGGATTCTTTGGAGCAAGTTCTGCCGTGCTACGTAGGCGCCAACTCGCGAGGAAACTTCGGGAAGCTTTTCCAAGATCTCGTCCCCCAGTTGTACCTCCGGATCTTTTGACCGCGCCTCTTCGAGCGAAATTTCTATGTTGGAGTCTCTTACGCGCTCTACTACCGTGAGCACCCGGAACAGTTCTACTTTGCCGATTTCAGGATTGTACTTCGCCTCCAACCGAGCTGATGGGTAGTTCCGGCGCGCAGCAGAAAGCATTGCTTGTTCGACCGCTTCGATGACAACAGCACGGTCGACGCCTTTCTCTCGACTGATGCTTTCAATCATCCGACTCAGTTCCGTTTGCACCGGCATGCTTCACCTCTCGTCTCTTTAGGAATCCACCACGAGATTCGCTCGCGCGATTTGATCGAAACGGATCCAGTGCACCCCAACTTCATCACGCACCTGAATCCGGTCTTGGTCGACTTCCTCGAGCACACCGGAGAACGTTCGCCGGCCCTCCACCGTGCAGCTCGTGCGCACCCGGACCTTCCGACCGACATAGCGACGAAAGTGGTCTGGCCGGCGTAGGCGTCGATTCACACCCGGCGACGACACTTCGAGCGTGTAACTGCCGGGCACAAAATCGTACACATCGAGCAGGTCGCTTAGTTGGCGGCTAACCTGGCTGAGCTCGTTGAGCGTCACGCCGCGACCATCGCGCCGATCGAGGAACAGGCGCAGCACAAGCCCCCCCTGCTCCCGCCGAAACTCGATGTCTACGATTTCCATACCCTCGCTTTCCACCAGTGGCTCTGCGATCTGCCAAACCCGGCTTGGGATGTCTTGGTTCACTGTCATTTTCCGAAACAAAAAAAGTGGGCGAACGGCCCACTTTCCCTTTTAGTGGTCCAATTGTGCAAGCGCTTTTCTTAGCACACTGCGGGTGGCAGCCGCAAGAACTTGAGACCCGCGCTGGTAGCATCGGCGGCGCAGAGCTTAGGGCTCCGGCTCAATCGTGAAAGAATGCCCACTAGGGCCCAACAACCTTACAAAGAATCACGCTCGTGCAAAGTCACAAGCTCGACGATCACGTACGTCCTCTGACCACGCGGCGTACGAACCTCGACCTCGTCTCCCACTTCCTTGTGGATCAGCGCCTGGCCGAGTGGGGAACTCACCGAAATCAGCCCAGCCGCCGGGTTCACTTCCTCAGGCATCACAAGTTCGTAAACGGTGCGGGTACCGTCCTCGACGTCCTCCAACGTCACTCGGCTTCCGTAGCCCACGACCCCGCGCGGCACCGAGTTAATGTTGTAAAGCGACAGGTGCCGGATCCGCGCCTGCAACTGAGCAATTCGTGCCCGTACGTACTCCTGGCGATGCTTTGCGGCATCGTATTCTGCGTTCTCGCTTAAATCCCCGTGGCTTGCCGCTTCCTGGAGCTCCTTCGGCAGCTTGCGGGTCAATTCATACTGTAGGTCAGAAAGTTCTTTCTTGAGCTTTTCGATGATTGGGAGATCGTTTGGCATTGCTTAAATCACTCCCCGTTGTTCCAATTCTTGTAGTTCTTCTTCCGTGAGACCCAACATCTCACAGTAAACTTCACGGTTGTGTTGCCCTAACTCCGGCCCTAACCACCGAACGGCACCTGGCGTGTGCGAAAACTTTAGCGGGATCCCGGTAACCGGCACTTTCCCCAATCTCGGATGGGGCACCTCCACAACCATCTCTCGCGAGAGCACATGTGGGTCCCTCAGCAGCTGTTGCATTTCCATCACCGGAGCGCAAGGAACGTTGGCCCCTTGCGGGCCAAGCACCTCCAACACGTCACTCACGGTGCGCTCTCGCACCCATTCCTCCACGACGCTGTGTACTTCGTCGTAGTGTTCCAGTCGGGCCTGGGGAGATTTGAACCGTGGATCTGTACCAAGCTCTGGGCGGCCAATCGCAGCCATCAGTGCACGAAACAGCGCGCTGTTCCCCACCGCAATGACCACCCAACCGTCGCGCGCACGAAAGCAGTCATACGGTGCTGTAAAGGGATGACGGTTCCCTAACCGCGGAGCTTTCCGGCCAGTCATTGCTGTAAGCGTCAGCCAGTTGTCCGTCATGCTAAGGATGGCATCCATATTGGAGACGTCCACAAACTGGCCTTGACCAGTGCGCTGCCGATGATGGAGTGCACACACGACCCCGAGGGCAGCAAACAAACCGCCAATAAAGTCCCCTAGCGCTCCACCTCCACGCACCGGCGGCCCGTCTGAGAATCCCGTCAGCGCCATGAGCCCACCCATGGCTTGCGCAATGATGTCGTAGCTCGTTCGCCGGGCATACGGGCCCGTTTGGCCAAACCCTGAAAGGGCCACGTAGACAAGACTCGGGTTGTGGGAAGCGAGCACCTCGTAACCGAGCCCCCACTTCTGCATGGTTCCGGCAGCAAAGTTCTCGACCAGAACATCGGCCTTGCTCACGAGTTTACAAAGCAACTCCTTCCCTTCTGGGGTGCGCACATCGAGTGTGATCCCCTTCTTGTTCCGGTTCAGTGCGGCGAAGGCCAGCGGGACTCCTTGAACCGACGGGTAACCGTAGCGCCCGTCGTCTCCTTTGCGTGGGAGTTCGATTTTCAGCACCTCGGCTCCAAGGTCGGCGAGCAACATCGTGGCGTAAGGTCCCGCAACCACGCGCGTCAGGTCTACCACGCGCACATCGGCTAAAGGGCCGAACATCACCGGTAGCGTACTCACTCGCCAAGGGCTTCTTTGGCTTTTTGGTGCGCGCTGTCGCCGCGGTAGGCCGAAGCGCTCTTGTTCATCCAGGTCCAGGCATCGCGCCAGGTTTGATCCCCTTGATGCAAGATCCAGTACATCGCCCCGATGCCTAACAGAAAGCCAAGGAAGAACCGTTTGAACGCGTTCATGCCAGCCTCAGTGTATGAACAGAGGCGGTACCGAAGTCAAACGAAAACCGTGACCCAGCGGGAGGGCGACTACTCCTTTGGATCCACGAAAATCGTGAGTTCGTCCCTCCCCCAGCGATCGTCCACATCATCGATTCGGCAGGATACTTTGTACTCGCCAGGTTTCTTGAATACGTGGGTCGGGTGTCGCTCTTTGGACGTTGTCCCATCACCAAAATCCCAATGAAAGCGCGGTTTCTTCAACTCTTCGTCCAATAGATCCAATGTAAACTTCACCTTGAGCGGAGCCTCTCCACTGTCTGGCTCCGCCTCGATCGTGAATAAGATTTTCTTCAGGAGCTCCAGGTCTGCTGCACTGACAGTCGGTAGCGGAGTCAGCGCTTTTTTGGGGGGTGCAACGCTTGTGGGGCTCTCCGTCTGCTCTGGAAGCTTTTCCGCCGCCCACCCTCTCGGCGCAGCCAACCATAAGCCCACAACTAAAACTCCAAGCACAAGTCGCATGGCATCCTCCCTCACATCCGCCTTTTAATGGAAGACAAGCCCGAAGCTTCTATCGGATGCGTCTTTTTCCCGCAAGGTTGCTCCGCTTGCGGACTCGAAAGGCTACAGCGCCTTGGACCGAAGCTCTTTTGCGAGCTTCGGCGCGCCCGATGCTTCCCGAAATCCCTTGCCAAGGTAGAATTTGGTCGTGACGATCTGGGGAACGTTTGGCGCGCTTCTTTATCCCCCCGTGTGTGCAAGCTGTGAGAGCCTGTGCGTTGGAGAACTAGCTTTGTGTCCGCAATGCGCGCGGAATGTCCAGCGAATCGTACCGCCCGTATGCCGCTGCTGCGGCCTCCCGGTTGCGGCAGGAGGCTGCGTCGACGTTCTCTGTGGAGACTGTTTGTCGGACCCTCCTGCGTTCGGACGAGCCCGCGCTGCCTTCGTTTACGCCCACGATGACGAAGGGAGCCCGATCGCGCGAGCGCTGGCGCGGTTTAAATACGGTCGCATCGTTTCCCTGGCAGGTCCGCTAGGCTCGTTGTTGCGGTACGCCGGCCCTTTGGATGCCTTTGCTTACGACTGGCTCACCCCTGTGCCCCTATCCCTGGAACGTTTACGCTGGCGCGGGTTCAACCAATCCCTGTTACTTGCGCACGCCTTGAACACTGGCACGGTTGCCCCCGCTCTTCTTGAACGTTCTCGGCCCACCCGTGCTCAAGCAGAGCTGAGAAAGAAAGACCGGCGCGGAAATGTGCGTGGGGCCTTTCGTGTGCGCGCAGGTGCCGAGAGCCTCGTGCGGGGCGCCCGCATCCTGTTAGTCGACGATGTGCTCACCACGGGCTCCACAGCAAACGAATGTGCGCTCGCACTCCGCCGTGCCGGTGCACGGGTTGTCGATGTACTTGCGCTCGCGCGGGTAACCTTGCTTTGAGGAGACCTGCAAACGTGTACACCGACAAGCTCAGATGGGACGACCGCTACCGCCGCGCAGGCGACACGATCGGACCACCTTCGCCACTCGTGGTACGGTGGGCCTCCAAGCTTGCAGGGCCCGTACTCGATGTGGCCGGAGGGAACGGCCGCAACGCACTATTTCTGGCCGAGCATGGAATCGAGGTCCACGTCATCGATATCTCGCTAGCGGCGCTCCGAGTGCTGACACGACAGCGACGGGAAAGACAACTGCGGATCTTTGCTGTCTCTGCGGACCTCGAGCAATTCCCGTTGCCGCGCTGCCGATACGGCACCGTGCTCGTGGTGCGCTACCTCCAGCGCTCCCTCTTTTCCGCCATCAAAGCGGCGCTACGCCCAGGAGGGTTGGTTTTGTACGAAAGCTTTATCGAGGACCAAAAAGCGTTCGGGCACCCTTGCAACCCTGCGCATCTTCTCCGACGAGGCGAACTAAGACACGCGTTCTCGGATTTCGAGCTGCTCGAATACGAGGAGGGCTTGCTGGAGGATACAACGCCGACCTATCTTGCGCGGCTCGTGGCGCGCCGGCCATTCACCTGCGATACGGTGGCAACGCCATAAGGAGCACTCCATGCGACTTATTCTTACGACTGCCGCCTTCGTGCTGATCCTTTCCGGGTGCAACTCCGGAGGTTCCAGTTTGACAGTGACTCCATCCTCCCCTTGGCCGAGGTTCCGTCACGACTCGGCACACACCGGTGCCGGGATCGGCCGAGTTGCCTCGCCCAGGGGAACACCAAGCGCAGTTCCTGTCGATGCCTCGC
>Ga0197142_1001830_pt1 | contig 19164 bp, 19 predicted proteins | sample GBS60_MetaG_FD_148614 | JGI IMG/M metagenome (GOLD analysis project Ga0197142, IMG submission 148614) | Sediment microbial communities from Great Boiling Springs, Gerlach, Nevada, United States - GBS 60_MetaG | ecosystem: Environmental > Aquatic > Thermal springs > Hot (42-90C) > Sediment... | reverse complement strand
CTCGTCGATCGGGCCGACGCCGGAGGGTCCGTGATCGAATGGACGCCGCGGACCGGGCGGCACGTCGTGGAGGAGTGGGGGGAGATCGACACGGGCGATCCGGAAACGCTCGCCGACTTCCTGGCCCGCGCCCTCGTCACCTACCCACCGGGTGTGAAGCTCGCGATCGGCTTCTGGGACCACGGCACGGGGGTGTTCGCCGAGCAGGACCCGAACGAGCTCCTCCTCACCAGGGACCGGCCCGGCTCCGCCGCCACGGGCATGCGGCGCCCGCGCGGCCGGCCGGCGCGGCGGCTCCTCCTCGGCCGTCGCGGGGCCGGGGTGGTGCGGGCCCGCGCCATGCTCCACGACGACACGAACGCGGGTGTCCTCACCAATCTCGAAGCCGGGCGGATGCTGGCGGCCGCCTTCGCCCGCGCCGGCCGGAGCCGCAAGGTCGAGCTCCTCTTCTCCGACACCTGCTTGAACGGCATGGTCGAGGTCACCGAACAGCTCGCGCCTTTCGCCGACGTGATCGTCGCCTCGCCCGAGCTCGAGCCGGGCGACGGCTGGGATTATGCGGAATGGTTCGCGCGGATGAGTGCGCGCCCACCCGAGGATGGTGAAGCTTGGGGCCGGCAGGCGGTCGCGGCGTTCGAAGCCGGCTACGCCGGCCGGCCGGACCAGCATCCCTGCACGCTCGCAGCGTTCCGCACGATCAACACGATCTCGGCGGCGTTCGCCGACTTCGTCGCCGCAGCGCGCCGCGCCGGCCGGCCGACTTTCGACCGGCTGCTCGAAGCCCGTGCGAGGAGCCAAGCCTTCGCGAGCGAGAAGGAGAGCGTCGATCTCGAGGACTTCATGCGGCGCGTGCGCCGTCGATGCGTCGAAGGGGTATTGCGGGATGCCGCCGAGGCCGTGATCCGGGCGGTGCGGACGGCGCGCGTCGCGAACGTCGCGCTCGGGCCCACGGTGCGCTCCTCGACCGGGCTCGCCTTCTGGTTCCCGCCCAGCCGCCGGGCCTTCGCGGCAACGGTCGGCACTTACGTCCGGCTCGACTTCGCCCGGCGCACGGGCTGGGCCGAATATCTCGCCGAGACGTGGCGCTGAGCGGCCAGGAAGGGGGCGCTCAGGAAAGCCTGCGGACGTCGGTGAGCCGGCCCGTGATCGCCGCGGCGGCGGCCATCGCCGGGGAAACGAGATGGGTGCGGCCGCCCTTGCCCTGCCGACCCTCGAAATTGCGGTTGCTCGTGGAGGCGCAGCGCTCGCCGGGCTTCAATTGATCGGGGTTCATCCCGAGGCACATGGAGCAACCCGCCTCGCGCCACTCGAAGCCCGCCTCCAGGAAGATTTCGTGCAGACCTTCCTCTTCCGCCTGATGTTTCACGAGGCCCGAGCCGGGGACGATCAAGGCCCGGACGTGCGGAGCGACCTTCTTGCCTTTCACGAGTTTGGCGACGAGCCGGAGGTCCTCGATCCGGGCGTTGGTGCAGGAGCCGATGAAGACCGTGTCGATCTTGATCGATTCCATGGGTGTGCCGGGCTCGAGGCCCATGTAGGCGAGTGCCCGCTCCATCGCCGCCCGCCGCTCCGGGGTCGGCGCGTCCTTGGGATCGGGGACGCGACCGGTGATCGGCACGACGTCCTGCGGCGAGGTCCCCCAGGTCACCTGCGGTTCGATCGTCGCCGCATCGAGCACGATCTCGCGGTCGAAGACCGCGTCGGGATCGGAAGGCAAGGTGCGCCAATAGGCGACCGCCGCTTCCCAAGCCGCCCCTTTGGGCGCCTTGGGTCGGCCCTCGAGATAGGCGAAGGTCTTCTCGTCCGGGGCGACGAGACCGGCGCGGGCTCCTGCCTCGATCGACATGTTGCAGATCGTCATCCGCCCCTCCATCGAGAGGTCGCGGATCACCGAACCCGCATATTCGATCACGTGGCCCGTGCCCCCGGCCGTGCCGATCGTGCCGATGATCGCGAGGATCACGTCCTTGGCGGTACAGCCCTCGTGCAGCTCGCCCTCGACGCGGATCCGCATCGTCTTGGGCTTCTTTTGCAGAAGGGTCTGGGTGGCGAGGACGTGCTCGACCTCGCTCGTGCCGATACCGAAGGCGAGCGCGCCGAACGCGCCGTGCGTGCTCGTGTGGCTGTCCCCACAGACGATCGTCGTGCCGGGGAGCGTGAAGCCCTGCTCGGGCCCGATCACGTGGACGATACCCTGGCGCACGTCGTTCATGCCGAAGAGTTCGATTCCGAACTCCCGGCAGTTCCGTTCGAGCGTCTCGACCTGCAGGCGCGAGACCGGATCGGCGATACCGAGCCGCCGGTCGGTGGTCGGCACGTTGTGGTCGGGGACGGCCAAGGTGAGGTCGGGGCGGCGGACCTTGCGGCCCGCGACGCGCAGGCCCTCGAAGGCCTGCGGGCTCGTCACTTCGTGGACGAGGTGACGGTCGATGTAGAGGAGGCAGGTCCCGTCGGGCTGCTGGTCGACGACGTGGGCGTCCCAGATTTTTTCGAAGAGCGTGCGACCCAAGGGCGTCCTCCTCCTGACCGACAGATGGCGGCGAAGACCGGCCTACTCCTGCGGGGCCCGCTCGCCGGCAGCCGGGGCGCCGCCGCCCTTGGGCTCCTCCAGGCGCTCGACGATCCGTGCCGCCTTACCGGTCCGCCCGCGCAGATAATAGAGCTTGGCGCGCCGCACCCGACCCCGCCGGATCACCTCGATGCTCTCGATGCGGGGGCTGTAGAGCGGGAAGATGCGTTCCACGCCTTCGCCGTAGGAGATCTTTCGGACGGTGAAGGAGGAGTTGATCCCGCGGTTCTTCTTGGCGATGACGACGCCCTCGAACGCCTGCACGCGCTCGCGGTTGCCCTCGATCACCTTGACGTTCACGCGCACCGTGTCGCCCGGGCCGAAGTCGGGGATCGGCCGCTCCGCGGTCAGCCGTTCGATCTGCTCGCGCTCGATCTCCTGGATCGGGTTCATGGCGGGTCACGCTCCGGCATGGCTGTGGGACGGGGCTCGGCGGTGCCGGGCTCGCGGGCCGCGGAGCATGCGGTGTTCGCGCGCGCCGTCAAGAGGTCGGGCCGCCGCTTCCGGGTGATCTCGAGCGCCCGCTCGAGTCGCCAGGCGCGGATCTTGGCGTGGTGACCCGAAAGTAGCACCTCGGGTACGCGCCGACCCTCGAACTCCTGTGGACGGGTGTAGTGCGGATATTCGAGCAGGCCCTGGGCGAAGCTTTCCTCCTCGAGCGAGGCGGCCTCGCCGACCACGCCGGGCAGGAGCCGCACGCAGGCGTCGATCAGCACCATGGCGGCGAGCTCACCGCCCGAGAGGACGAAATCGCCGATCGAGAGTTCGCGGAAGGCGCGGGCCTCGAGCACCCGCTCGTCGACACCCTCGTACCGGCCGCAAAGGGCGACGAAGCCGGGGCCGGCCGCGAGCTCGCGGACGATCCTCTGGTCGAGCCGCTCGCCGCGCGGCGAGAGGTAAAGGAGGGGACCGGGCGCGCCGCGCGCCTTCACCGCGTCGACCGCGCGGGCGATCACGTCGGGCCGCATGACCATCCCGGCGCCGCCGCCGAACGGCGCGTCGTCGACCGTGCGGTGGCGGTCGGTCGTGAAATCCCGCAGATCGATCGCATCGAGCCGCCAAATGCCGCGCGCGAGGGCCTTGCCGGCGAGCGAAAAGCCGAGCGGCCCCGGGAACATTTCGGGGAAGATCGTGAGCACCGTGGCGGTCCAGGCGGGCTCGCTCATGCCGCGGCCTCCGCCTCGATCACGTTCGGCAACACGACCACGAGCCGGCCCGCCTCGAGGTCGATCTCGGGAACGACCGCGCGGGTGAAGGGCAGGTCGAGGAGCTCGCCCTCGTCCGTCTCGATCTCCAGGATCTCGCCCGCGCCGTGGTCGAGCACGGCCGTCACCCGGCCGAGTCGGCGGCCCGAGGGCTCGACCGCCTCGAGGCCCACGAGGTCCACCTCGTAGAACTCGTCCGGCCCGGGCTCGGGCAGCCGCGCCCGCGGAACGAACAGCGCCGTGCCGCGCAGCCGTTCGGCCGCATCGCGGTCGGTGATGCCGGGGGCACGGGCGACGACCCCGCCCGGCACCCGGTGCAGCACCTCGAGTGCGAAGAGTTCGCGCCCCTCGGCGTCGCACACCGGCCCGTAGGCCGCGACGCTCTCCGGCTTCTCGGTGAAGCAGCGCAGGCGGAACGCGCCGCGCACACCGTGCGGTGCGGTGATCACCGCCAAGCGGACGAGCCTGTCGGAACGCCGCGAGCCCCGCACGGCCGTGAGCTCAGGCCTTGGCCTCGGCCTCGGCCCGCTTCGCGGCGAGCTCTTGCGCCTTCTTGCCGGTTCCCTTGAGGCGCGGCGGCTCGCTCACGATGCCGGCCTTGTAGAGGAAGCGGTGGACCCGATCGCTCGGCTGCGCGCCTCGGGCGAGCCAGTAGCGGATGCGCTCTTCGTTCAGGACCACGCGCTGGGGATGGTCGGAGGGCAGGAGCGGCGCATAGGTGCCGAGCCGCTCGAGGAAGCGCCCGTCGCGCGGAGCACGCGCATCGGCGGCGACGATCCGGTAGAAGGGACGTTTCTTCGCGCCGAAACGAGCGAGACGGATGCGGACGGCCATCTTGGTCCTCGTGGTTGGTCGATGGTTCGATGGTACGGTTCGCTCGCGGCCTCAAGCCCTGGGCAAAAGACCGGGTGGCAGCCCGGGTGGCAGGCGACCGCCGAACAGCCGCTGCAGCCCGCCGGCCTTGCGCATCTGTCGCACGAGGTCGCGCATCTGCCGGTGATGCTTGAGCAGCCGGTTGACCTCGCTCACGTCCGTCCCCGAGCCCTTGGCGATCCGCCGCCGCCGCGAGCCGTTGATGATCTCGGGGTTGCGGCGTTCCTGCGGCGTCATCGAATCGATGATCGCCATCTGGCGGACGAGCAACCGGTCGTCGATCTTGGCGTCCTCGAGCTGCTTTTGCACCTTCCGGATCCCCGGCAGCTTGGCGAGGATGCCACCCATGCCGCCCATCTTCCTGAGCTGCTGGAGCTGGCTCTTGAGGTCTTCGAGGTCGAACTCGCCCTTGGCCATCTTCTTGGCGAGCTTTTCGGCCTGCTCCTTGTCGAGGGTCTCGGCGGCCTTCTCGACCAGGCTCACCACATCGCCCATGTCGAGGATGCGCGCCGCCACCCGCTCGGGATGGAAGGGCTCGAGCGCGTCGAGCTTCTCGCCCACACCCACGAAACGGATCGGCCGGCCGGTGACCTGCCGCATCGACAAGGCGGCACCGCCGCGGGCATCGCCGTCCATCCGGGTCAAGACGATCCCCGTGATGCCCACCCGCTCGTGGAAGATCCGCGCGGTATTGACGGCGTCCTGACCGGTCAAGGCATCGGCCACGAGGAGGGTCTCGTGCGGCCGGACGAGTTCCCGGACCCGGACCAGCTCCTCCATGAGCACTTCGTCGATCGCGAGGCGACCGGCCGTATCCAGGATCAGCACGTCGTAGCCCTCGCGGCGAGCGACATCGAGCGCCCGGCGGGCGATCTCGAGCGGCGGCTGGCCCGGCACGATCGGCAAGGAGGCGACCTCGGCCTGGCGGGCCAAGACCTCGAGCTGGTGCTGGGCGGCCGGCCGCTGCACGTCGAGCGAGGCCAAGAGCACCTTTTTCTTGAACCGCACCCGCAGCAGTCGGCCGAGCTTGGCCGCGGTCGTCGTCTTGCCCGAGCCCTGCAGCCCGGCCATCAGGATCACGGTGGGTGGCGAGGCGGAAAGCTCGAGCTCGCCCGTGCCGGCGCCGCCCAGGAGCTCGACCAGCCGGTCGTGGACGATCTTGACGACCATCTGGCCCGGGGTGATCGAGCGCAGGACCTCCTGGCCCACCGCCTTCTCGCGGACGCCGGCCACGAACTCCTTGACGACGGGAAGCGCCACGTCGGCCTCGAGCAGGGCGATGCGGATCTCGCGCAACGCCTCCTCGACGTCCTTCTCGGAAAGAACGCCGCGCCCCTTGAGCCGGTCGAGCACCCGGCCGAGCCGGCCGGTGAGATTCTCGAACATCCGCAAGCCCGAACGCGCGCACGACCCGCTCGGGAGGCCCGTGCGCGCCCGATGACGATTCCGCTTTCGTTCCGCGGCCGAGGACCGCGGCGCTCGGCTATGTGCGCCCGGGGGCGGGGCGAGTCAAGAACGGCCGGGCGGAGCCCGCGAGCCGGACCGTCCCGGTGCGGCCAGCCGCGCCCCGCCTCGCGGCGGAGATCGATGGCCGGGTAGCGACCGTCTCGGGCTCGCCCGAACGGGTGTCGTTCTCGAGCGGGAGCGCGTCGCGGTCGCTCCGGTCGAGCGGAGGGTGACCGTCCGGCCGGAAAGCCCGGCCAGCGTCCCGGGGCCCGGCTCCGTCTCGCCGGCGTCGGTCACGAGCACGACCTCGCCCTCGAGCACGTGGACGAAGTCGTCCGCGCCGGCGTGCCGATCCCCCGCGCGGTCGCCGCACCGGGCTCCGGACGGGGAAGATCGCCCGGGCACCGGGTCGGGCCGAACGGCTCGCCGAGCCGCCCGACGGGGGTCGGGAGCGGACCCGACGGGCCGCCAGCGAGTTCGGCGGCGTTGCGCGGCTTTCCGCCGCCACCTATCTCTCGGCCATGGCGCGGCCGCTTCCCTTCACCAAGATGCACGGGCTCGGCAACGACTTCGTCGTGATCGACGCCCGTGAGCAGACGCTCGACCTCTCGCCCGAGGCCATCCGGCGGCTCGCCGATCGGCGCCGCGGCGTGGGCTTCGACCAGCTCGTGGCGATCACGCCTTCCGAGCGCGCCGATGCACGGCTCCTTTTTTTCAACGCCGACGGCAGCGAGGCGGGAGCCTGCGGCAACGGTACGCGCTGCGCCAGCTGGCTGTTGATGCTCGAGGGCGACCGCGAGGAGCTGGTGCTCGAGACCCGCGCGGGCACGCTCAAGGCGTGGCGCCGGCCGGCCGGCCTGGTCTCGGTGGAGATGGGGGTACCGCGGCTCGACTGGCGGGAGGTGCCGCTCGCGGTCGCGTGCGACACGGCCGAGGTGCCGCTCGACCATGCGGAGCTGCCGCGGCCGGCCTGCGCGAGCATGGGCAACCCGCACGCAACCTTCTTCCTGCGCGATGTCGAGACCCTCGACGTCGCGCGGCTCGGCGCCGAGCTGGAGCGCCATCCGATCTTCCCCGAGCGAGCCAACGTCGGCTTCGCCACCATCCTCGACCGCTCGACGATCCGGCTCCGCGTGTTCGAGCGCGGAGCGGGCCTCACACCTGCCTGCGGTAGCGGTGCTTGCGCGGCCATGGTCGCCGCCCGGCGGCGCGGCCTCGTCGGCGACGTCGCGACCGTCGTCCTCGACGGCGGCCCGCTCGAGATCGCTTGGGACGGGGAGGGTCCGGTGGTGATGACCGGCCCTGCGACCTTCGTGTTCGAGGGCCGGCTCGCGGCCGAGCTGCTCGCGCGCTGAGCCGAGCCTCCGTGGCGCCGCACATCGTCACCTTCGGCTGCCGGCTCAACACCTTCGAATCCGAGGTGATCCGCCGGCTCGCGCAGGACGCGGGACTCGCCGACGCGGTCGTCGTCCACACCTGCGCCGTCACGGCCGAAGCCGAACGCCAGGCCCGGCAGGCCATCCGACGGGCCCGCCGCGAGCATCCGACGGCCCGCATCGTGGTCACGGGCTGCAGCGCGCAACTCCAGGCCGAGCGCTACGCCGCCATGCCCGAGGTCGACCACGTGCTCGGCAATGCCGAGAAGCTCGACCCGGCGGTCTGGCAGGCGCTCGCTCGGCTGCCCGAGGGGAGCCGGGCACGCGAGGTCGGCGACATCATGACGGTCAAGGAGACCGCGGGCCACCTGCTCGACGGTTTCGACGGCCGGACCCGCGCCTTCCTCGAGGTCCAGCAGGGCTGTGACCATCGCTGCACCTTCTGCATCATCCCCTACGCCCGTGGCCCGTCGCGGTCCGTGCCACCGGCGGAAGTCGTGAACCGTGCCCGGCGCCTGCTCGAGGCCGGCTTCGCCGAGCTCGTCCTGACGGGCGTCGATCTGACCTCCTGGGGTCAGGACCTGCCGGGGCGCCCGCGGCTCGGCGATCTCGTGGCCGCGCTCTTGAACGCCCTGCCGGATCTGCGGCGGCTGCGGCTCTCCTCGCTCGACCCGGCGGAGATCGACCCCACGCTCGAGCGGCTCTTGGTCGAGGAACCGCGGCTCATGCCGCACGTCCATCTCTCCGTGCAGGCGGGCGACGATCTCGTTTTGAAGCGGATGAAGCGGCGGCACGACCGGCGCAGCGTGATCGCGCTCTGTGAGCGGCTGCGGGCCGTCCGCCCGGAGCTCGTCTTCGGCGCCGATCTCATCGCCGGCTTCCCGACGGAGGACGAGGCGATGTTCGCGCGCACCCTCGATCTGGTCGAGGAGGCTGGGCTCACCTTCCTGCACGTTTTCCCCTATTCGCCGCGGCCCGGCACGCCCGCGGCCCGCATGCCACAGGTCCCGGTACCGGTCCGCCGCGAACGCGCGGCGCGGCTGCGCGCCCTGGGTGCGCGGCGGCTCGAGGCGTTCCTCGCGGCCCAGCTCGGCAAGCGCGTGCGCGGCCTCGTCGAACGCGGCGGCCGCGGCCACACCGACCAATACGCGCCCTTCCGGCTCGCGGGCGAGCCTTTGCCGGCCGGGCGGATCGTCGAGCTCGCGGTCGACGGGGTCGAGGCCGGGGCCCTCGTGGGCAGGCCCGCATGAACGGCGAGCGCAAAGGCTGGCTCGGCCGGCTCAGAGCCGGGTTGCAGCGCTCCTCGAGCGCGCTCAAGGAGCGCGTGCTCGGTGCGCTGCGCCGCCGCCGACTCGACCAGGAGACGCTCGACGAGCTCGAAGAAGCGCTCATCCTCGCCGATCTCGGGGTCGAAACGGCGCAGAGCCTGGTCGCGAGTTTGAAGAAGGAGCGGTTCGGCAAGGAGGTGAGCGAGGAGGAGGTCCGCGAGTTCCTGGCCGAACGGATCGCGGCGATCTTGGAACCCTTGGCCGAGCCGATCCCCCACCGCGAGCGCTACCGTCCTCAAGTCGTCCTGGTCTGCGGGGTCAACGGCACGGGCAAGACGACGACGATCGGCAAGCTCGCCAAACAGGCGAAGGAGGCGGGTCTTTCGGTCGTGCTCGCGGCCTGCGACACGTTCCGGGCCGCCGCGGTCGAGCAGCTCGCGATCTGGGGCGAGCGCAACGGCGTGCCGGTGATCCGGGGCAAGGAAGGGGCGGATCCGGCCGGGCTCGCTTACACCGCCCTCGAGCGGGCGAAGGCCGAGGGCGACGACCTGCTCCTGATCGACACCGCCGGGCGGTTGCACAACAAGCAAACGCTCATGGACGAGCTCAAGAAGATCGTCCGTGTGCTGAAGAAGATCGATCCGGAAGCACCGCACGACACCATCCTCGTGCTCGACGCCACGACGGGCCAGAACGCCCATACTCAGGTGGAGATCTTCAAGAGCATGGTGGACGTATCCGGCTTGATCGTCACGAAGCTCGACGGCACAGCCAAGGGCGGGGTGGTGGTGGCCCTCGCCCGGCGCTTCGCCCTACCGATCCACGCGGTGGGTGTGGGCGAGGGGGTCGACGATCTGCGGCCCTTCGAGGCCCGCGCCTTCGCCCGCGCGCTCTTGGGGCTCGACAACGGGAGCTGAAGCCGCGAAGCGCGCGAGCGGGTGCGCGAGCGCCGAGACGGGCGAGGGAGCATGCAGCACAACCTGGTCGAAACGATCCTGGGCGCGGTCGTGCTGGCAGCGGCCGTGGCTTTCTTCGGCTGGGCCTACGGCCAGAGCACGGCGGGCGATCCCGGTGGCTACGAGCTGGTCGCACGGTTCGAGCGGATCGACGGGCTCGAGGTCGGCGCCGACGTCAAGATCGCCGGGATCAAGGTCGGTCGGGTGCTCTCCCAAGAGGTCGACCCCGCGACCTGGCGCGCCAAGGTCCGGTTCTCGGTCAAGAGCGGCCTCGAGATCCCGGCCGACAGCACCGCCGCCGTCGTGAGCGCCGGGCTTTTGGGCGGCAAATATCTCGCACTCGTGCCGGGTGGCGAGGACCGGATGCTCAGGCCCGGCGAGGAGGTGACCTTCACCCAGTCGGCGATCAACCTCGAGGACCTGATCGGCCGCTTCATCTTCGGCGGCCAGGCCGGGCAAGGTGGTGGCAAGCCGTGAGGTGCCGGTTCGCCCTCGCCCTCCTCCTGCCGTTGCTCGTGTCGGCCGGGCCCACCGCAGGGCGACCGAGCGAGCCCCATCGGATCGCCGTTCTACGGGCGCTCGACAAGGTGACGGCGCGGGTCAGTACCCTCGAGGCGCCGGTCGATGCGGAAACCCGCTTCGGCACGCTCGTGATCACGCCGAGGGCCTGCCTCGTGGCGCCACCGATCGAGCCGCCCGAACGGGCGGCATTCCTCGAGATCCGCGAGCGGGGCCCACGCGGCGAGCGCCAGGGCCTGCTCTTCAGCGGCTGGATGTTCGCCTCGAGCCCGGGGCTCTCGGCGCTCGAGCACCCGATCTACGACCTCTGGCTCCTCGATTGCCGCGAGCCGGCGGCCGCCCCCCCGCCGGACCCGACCAGATCCAGAGCGTACCCCTGAGGATCCTTGGGGAAGGTGGCCGGCCGGGCGATCGCCGCCTCGAGCCGCTCGAGATAAGCGGCGCGCGGGATTTCGATCGCGCCGAACCGTCGGAGGTGGTCGGTCACGAACTGCGTGTCGAGGAGGGTGAACCCGCCGGCCTTGAGTCGTGCCACGAGCTCGACCAGCGCGACCTTCGAACTGTCCCGCTCGCGCGAGAACATCGACTCGCCGAAAAAGGCGGCGCCGAGAGCGACCCCGTAAAGGCCGCCGACGAGCCGCCCGTCGCGGCGGACCTCGACGCTGTGGGCGTGGCCCATCCGCGCGAGCGCCGTGTAGAGCTCGATCAGCTCGTCGTTGAGCCAGGTCGAGGGGCGATCGGGTGTCGCTTCCGCGCAGGCCTCGATCACCGCGCGGAAGTCGCGGTCGATCGTGATCTCGAATCGACCTTGTCGGATGGTCCGCGCGAGGCGGCGAGGGACGTGGAAGCTTTCGAGCGGGATGATGCCGCGCCGTTCGGGGTCGACGAGGTAGATGTTCGGATCGTGACGGCCGTCGGCCATCGGGAAGCGACCCGAGGCGTAACAGCGCAACAGCCGGTGCGGGGTCAAGACCAGCACGGGGCGCCCCCGCCACGCGCCGCTCAGCCGCGCCAGCCCTGCAGGAACTGGCCGAGCCAACGGGTGTCGTACCGTCCGCTCCGGACCTCGTCGGTGGCGAAGAGGGCCCGCAGGAACGGGAGGTTCGTCGCCACGCCGTCGATCACGTATTCGGCCATGGCCCGCTCGAGCCGCCGGATCGCTTGGGCCCGGTCGACGTCGTGGACGATCAGCTTGGCGATCAAGCTGTCGTAGTGCGGCGGTACGGTGTAGCCCGCGTAGAGGGCCGAATCGACACGCACGCCCGGCCCGCCCGGCGGATGGTAGGCGCTCACCCTTCCGGGCGCCGGGGCCAAGGTCCGCGGATCCTCGGCCGTGACCCGGACCTCGATCGCGTGGCCCTGGATCCGGATTTGGTCCTGGCGCAGTCGCAACCGCTCGCCCGCGGCGATCCGGATCTGCTCGCGGACGATGTCGACACCCGTGACGAGTTCGGTCACCGGATGCTCGACTTGCACCCGCGTGTTCATCTCGATGAAGTAGAAGGCACCGTCCTGCCAGAGGAACTCGACCGTGCCGGCGTTCGTGTAGCCGAGCTTGGCGAGCGCCCGAACGACCCGCTCGCCGATCTCGGCGCGCTCCTCGGCCGAGAGCACGGGCGAGGGCGCTTCCTCGACGACTTTCTGGTGGCGGCGTTGGAGCGTGCAGTCGCGCTCGCCCAGATGCACGAGATTGCCGTGCGAATCCCCCAGGACCTGGATCTCGATGTGGCGCGGCCGCTCGAGATAGCGCTCGAGATAGACCCGATCGTCGCCGAAGCCGAGCTTCGCCTCGCGCCGGGCGAGCCGCAGCGCCTCCTCGAGCTGCGAGCGGTTCTGCACGACCGTCATGCCGCGGCCACCGCCGCCCGCGGCGGCTTTGATGAGGAGCGGGAAGCCGATCCGCTCGGCCGCGGCGAGCGCCTCGGCATCGCTGCCGATCGCCTGCTCGGTGCCGGGGACCACCGGCAGGCCGAGCTCGGCCGCCGTCTTCTTGGCCAAGATCTTGTCGCCCATGATCCGTAGGTGCTCGGGCGACGGGCCGATGAAAGTGAAGCCGTGCTCGATCACCATCTGGGCGAAGTCGGCGTTCTCGGCGAGGAAACCGTAGCCCGGATGGATGGCCTCGGCCCCGGTGATCTCGGCCGCGGCCAGGATCGACAAGGCATTGAGATAGGACTCGGAAGCGGGTGGCGGGCCGATGCAGACGCTCTCGTCGGCGAGCCGCACGTGCATCGCCGTGGCGTCCGCCGTCGAATGGACGGCCACGGTGGCGATCCCGAGCTCGCGGCAGGCGCGCAGGATCCGAAGCGCGATCTCCCCCCGATTGGCGATCAGGACCTTGCGGAACAAGGCGCTCACTCGACGATCATGAGGGGCTCGCCGAATTCGACGGGCTGGGCGTTCTCGACGAAGATGCGGGTGACCCGACCGCTCCTCGGCGAGCGGATGGAGTTCATCACCTTCATCGCCTCGATGATGAGGAGCGTCGCACCTTCCCGCACCTCCTGGCCGACGGTGACGAACGGTGCGGCACCGGGCTCGGGCGCGAGATAGGCGGTCCCGACCATGGGCGAGGTGACGAGCCCCGGATGGTTGAGCTCGCTCGCCGGGGGCTCCGCGGCCACCGCCGCGGCAGCCGGGGCGGCGGCCGGGACGGGGGGTGCGGCCGGCACGGCGAGCGCCTGGACGTCGACGGTCTGCTGGATCTGGCGGACGACCCGGATCCGCGCGTCGCCCTGGCCGATCTCGATCTCGGTGAGGCCGGTCCGCTGCAGGAGCTCGGCGAGCTTCTCGACGTAGGCGATGTCGATGTCGAAAGTGGCCATGTGGGGTTCCGGAGAGCGGCGCTGTCGTACCCCGGCCCGGCGAACCGGCGACGATGGTCCGATCGCCGCGGCCGACGCTCGGTCGAGGAGCCGACACGGAAAAGCCCGCACAGCGCCGGGCGGGCCGTCGCACCGAGCGCCCTCTACATCAGGCTCGGCCGCGCCCGCAATCGCCGATCGAGCTGCCCGCCGCGCAGCCCCGCCGCGTGGCCCCGTCGTCACGCCCGCGGGTCGATCCGCACGACGATCCGCCCTTCGACCCTGCCCTCGAGGAAGCGCGGGGCCGTGGCGGGCACATCCGCGAGCTCGATCACCGAGGTGATCGCGTCCAGGCGCGCGAGGTCGAGGTCCTTGGCGAGCCGGGCCCAGGCGCGCTCGCGCTCCGGCATCGGGTTCATGCTCGAATCGATCCCGATGAGCCGGACACCCCGGAGGATGAAGGGGTAAACGGTGGTCACGAGCTCGGCTCCGCCGGCGTTGCCGCAGGCCGCCACGACGCCCCGATAGCGGACCGCCTTGAGGAGCCCCGCGAGCACGGGGCCGCCCACCGTGTCGACCGCCCCGGCCCAGCGGGCGGACGCGAGCGGGCCCTTACCGCTCTCGACGATCTCCCGGCGGTCGACCACGGAAGCGGCGCCGAGTTCCTTCAGCCGGCCCTCCTGCTGCGGTCGGCCGGTCGCGGCCACCACCGTGAAGCCGGCGCGGGCGAGCAACAAGACCGCGACGCTGCCGACACCACCCATGGCCCCGGTGACCAGGACCTCGCCGTCGCCCGGCCGCACCCCCTGATCCTCGAGCGCGAGCACGCAGAGCGCGGCGGTGAAGCCGGCCGTGCCGATCGCCATGACCCGGCGCGGATCGAGGCCCGCGGGGATCCGCTGCAGCCAGTCGGCCTTCAGCCGGGCGAGCCGGGCAAGGCCGCCCCAGTGGCGCTCACCCACACCCCAGCCGGTGCTGAACACGAGGTCGCCCGGGCGGAAGCGGGGATCGCTCGAGGCGACCACCCGCCCGGCGAGGTCGATGCCCGGGACGAACGGGAAGGAGCGGACGATCTTGCCGGCCCCGGTGATGGCGAGAGCGTCCTTGTAGTTGAGTGTCGACCAGAGCACCTCGACGAGCACTTCGCCTTCCGGCAGCGCGTCGACCGGCAGGCTCTCGATGCGGGCGACCGTCCGGCCGTTCTCCTGGTGCAGCACGAGGGCCTCGAACGTCTCGGGCATGGCGCTCCTCCGTCTTCGTGCGAGCGGCTTTAGGCGGGGCACGGGTGGACTGTCGAGGGCCGCTCCGTCACCGCCGCGTCGCACACCGGCGATCGACGAAGGCGTCCGCTTCGGGCATTCATGCGGCCCCCATCGACCGGGAGGGACAGCGGGTGGTGGAACGTTCGCTCGAACGGCTCATTTTCGCGAGCCGCTGGCTCATGGCCCCGTTCTATCTGGGCCTCGTCGTTGCGCTCGCCATGCTTCTCGTGAAGTTCGTCCAGGAACTCTTGCACTACATCCCGGGCGTCCTCGCGATGAAGGAGAGCGATCTCGTCCTCGCCGTTCTCGCGCTCGTCGATCTCACGCTCGCGGGGTCGCTCGTACTCATGGTGATCTTCTCGGGCTACGAGAATTTCGTTTCGAAAATCGAGACGGCGGACCACGGCGACCGGCCCGATTGGATGGGAACGCTCGATTTTTCGGGGCTCAAGCTCAAACTCGTGGCCTCGATCGTCGCGATCTCGGCGATCCATCTGTTGAAGGCCTTCATGAACGTGAGCGCGGTGAGCAAAGACGACATGTTCTGGCTGGTCGTCGTCCACATGGCCTTCGTCGTCTCGGGCGTGCTCTTGGCGCTGATGGACTGGATCTCGGAAAAAGCGAAGAGTGCGCACCGCTGAGTCGCTCGTGCGACGGGCCTTGTCGGGCCCCCGGCGAGCCGGGTAAGCGGGTGAGGAAAGCGATCGGGGGAGGTGAAGGATGCGCAAGATCGCGCTTTCGGCCGTGGCGGCTCTGACACTCGCGGCGGCGATGCCGGCCTCGGCCGAGACGCTGCGGTTGATGACGGGGCCGCAAGGCGGGGTGTGGGTGCCGCTCGGTGGCGCGCTCAAGGGCATTTGGGAAAAGGCGCTACCGGGTGTGACGATCCAGACCCTCCCCGGGGCCGGGATCGCCAACGTCCGCGGGGTCGACGAGGGTAAAGCCGAGATCGGCTTCGGCAACACGATCTCGACCGTCGACGGCTTCAACGGCTTGCCGCCGTTCCCCAAGAAGACCGAGAACGTCTGCAATCTCGCTACTCTCTACCCGCAATATTTCCAGATCGTCGTCTTGGCGGATGCCGGCATCAAGTCGGTCGCCGACCTCAAGGGCAAGAGCCTGGCCGCTCAGACCCGCGGCAACACCGCGGAGGTCGTGACCCAGCACGTGCTGCAGGTCTTCGGGCTCTCGTACAACGACCTCAAAGTCAACTTCATGGCGTCCTACAACGATGCCGTCTCGCTCATGAAGGACGGCCACGCCCAAGCCTTCACCCTCGGGACCACGATCCCTTCGGGCGCGGTCATGGACCTGGCTTCGGCGCGCGACATCGAGCTCCTGTCGCTCGACGACGAGAAGATCGCAGCCTTGCGCAAGATCAACCCCGGGTATGCTGCGGTCACCATCCCGGCCGGCACCTATCCCAAGCAAACGAAGGACGTGCAGACCGTCGGCTACGCCACGCATCTCTTCGTCTCCTGCAAGCTGCCCGAGGCGCAGGTGACGAAAATGCTCGAGGCCATGGTGGCCAACCTTGGCGATCTCGTCGCCGTCAACAAGGCGATCCAGGGCCTGACCCCGAAGGCCATGGCGCAGGACATCGGCGTGCCGTTCCATCCGGGGGCGGTTGCCTTCTACAAGGCCAAGGGCGTGCTCTGAGCGGAGCGGTCGAGGCCCGGACAACGCTGCCGCGGCGATGAGCGAGGTGGTGCCGGCAGCCGCCGGCGGTCCGTGGCGGCCGCTCGCGCGGGCGATCGCGGTCGCCATGGCGCTCTGGCACCTCTGGGTGGCCGCGATGGGGCCGCCCGAGGCGATGATCTTCCGCGCCCTCCACCTGCTCTTCGCCTTCTTCCTCGTGTTCCTCTCGGTCCCGACGAGGCGGGCGCACGGTCGGCCCGGGCCGGAAGATCTCCTGCTCGTGGTGGCGGGCGCCACCGTCACGCTCTACCCGCTCTGGACCTACGAGCAGATCGTCAACCGCATCCCCTACATCGACGAGCCGGCGACGCTCGACCTCGTGATGGCGACGCTCGCCGTTCTGCTCGTGCTCGAAGGGACCCGCCGACTCCTGGGCTGGGCCCTGCCGCTCACCGCCGCCGCCTTCATCGGCTACGCGCTGTTCTTCACCACCGTCGACGCCGCGACGCTGCTCGATCAGCTCTACCTCACGACCGAAGGGATCTTCGGCACCGTGCTCGGCGTGTCGGCGGCCTATGTCGTCGTCTTCGTGCTGTTCGGCAGTTTCATGGAGCGCTCCGGCACCGGCCGGCTCTTCATGGACTTCGCGATCGCCGCCACCGGCCGCAGTGCGGGCGGGCCGGGTAAGGTGGCCATCGTCTCCTCTTCGCTCTTCGGCTCGGTCTCGGGCAGTGCCGTGGCGAACGTGATGGTGACGGGCCAGATCACCATCCCGCTCATGAAGCGGACCGGGTTCCACCCGTCCTTCGCCGCGGCGGTCGAAGCCGTGGCCTCGACCGGCGGGCAGATCATGCCGCCCGTGATGGGGGCCGCGGCCTTCGTGATGGCCGAGTTCCTGGGCGTCTCCTACCTCCAGGTGACGATCTGGGCCCTCGTCCCCGCTCTCTTGTTCTATCTCGCGGCCTTCACCACCGTTCACCTCGAAGCCCGCCGCGAGGGGCTCGCGGGCCTGCCCGACAGCGAGGTGCCGCGCCTCGCCCGGGTCGTGCGCGAGCGCGGGCATCTGTTCCTCCCGATCGCGCTGCTCCTCGGCACGCTGCTGGCCGGCTACAGCGCACCCCGAGCGGCTCTTTTGGGCCTCCTCGCCTGCTTCCCGGTGGCGCTCCTGCGGCGCGGCACGCGCGAGGGGATCGGCCTCGGCACGCTTCTCGATGCCCTCGAAGACGGTGCACGCAACACGATCCCCGTGGCCATGGCCTGCGCCTGCGCCGGCATCGTGATCGGCACGATCGCGCTCACCGGGCTCGGCATCAGCCTCACCGCCCTGCTCGTCACCCTCGCGCAGAACAGCCTGCTCGTGGCGCTCCTCGTCACCATGGCGGCGGGCATCGTGCTCGGCATGGGGATGCCCACCACGCCCGCCTACATCGTCATGGTGGCGCTCCTCGTGCCGGCGCTCGTCAAGCTCGGCGTGGTGACGCCGGCCGCGCACATGTTCGCCTTCTACTTCGCGATCCTCTCGGCGATCACGCCGCCCGTGGCGCTCGCCGTCTACGCCGCGGCCGGGCTCGCCAAGAGCGAGCTCTGGAGCACCGGCCTCGCCGCCGTCCGGCTCGGTGCGGCCGGGTTCCTCGTCCCGTTCCTCTTCGTCTACCAGCCCGAACTCTTGCTGATCGGCGAGCCCGGGCGGGTGGCGGTGGCGGTCGGCACGGCCATGCTCGGCGTGCTGGCGCTCGCCGCGGCCCTCACCGCCCAGTGGTTGCGGCCGTGCGGCCCGCTCGAGCGGGTGGCCCTGGGTCTCGCAGCCGTGCTCCTCGTGAGCCCCGAACGACTCGCCGAAGCGGCGGGCCTCGCCCTCCTCGCCGGGACGACGCTCCTCCAGCTCAAGCGTGCACGGGTGGCGATCCCGGGATCGTGAGGGCTCGGGGCGGGACGCGGACACGCGCGCGCCCTATCTTCCCGCGCAGGACAGCGACGCCGGGTCCACCGCCATGCCGCATCTCCGCCGTGTTCGACCGTGGGACTTGCCCGAACGGTTCGTGACGCCCGAGCCCCTCGTGCTGGGGCGGCGATCCTTCCTCGCCGGGGCCGCAGCACTCGCAGGCGCGGGGCTGCCGGCGGAAGAGGCGGAGGCGGCGGTCGCCCGCAATCCGAAATGGACCGTCGACGACCGCAAGCTCACCGACGAAAAGCTCGCCACGACCTACAACAATTTCTACGAGTTCGGCTCGCACAAGCAGATCGCCAAGGCGGCCGAGGCGCTCGTCACGAGGCCTTGGCGGATCCGCGTCGACGGGCTCGTCGAAGAGCCGTTCGAGATCGAGTTCGACGAGCTCGTGGGGAAGGTCGAGCTCGAGGAGCGGATCTATCGCCTGCGCTGCGTGGAAGCCTGGTCGATGGTCGTGCCCTGGATCGGCTTCCCGCTTCGCCGGCTGGTCGAGCTCGCGCGGCCCTTGGGCTCGGCCAAGTTCCTCGAAATGCAGACCTTTTTGGATCCCAAGAGGGCCCCGGGCCAACGCGCCTTCTGGTATCCCTGGCCCTACACCGAGGGGCTCACGATCGCCGAGGCCACGAACGAACTCGCCTTCCTGGTCACCGGCGCCTACGGCAAATCTTTGCCCAAGTCGATGGGTGCACCGATCCGCCTCGCGGTGCCGTGGAAATACGGCTTCAAGAGCATCAAGTCGATCGTCCGGTTCCGTTTCGTCGAAGAGAGACCGAAGACCTTCTGGGAAGAGATCGCCGACCACGAGTACGGCTTCTGGGCCAACGTCAACCCGGACGTCCCGCACCCGCGCTGGAGCCAGAAGATGGAGCAGCCCTTGGGCGAAGCCGAGAAGATCCCGACCAAGATCTTCAACGGCTACGGCGAATGGGTGGCACACCTTTATCCGGACCTGCGCGATCCGGTCTATTTCCGCTGAACGGGTCTAGAGCCGGACGAGCTCGAAGCGGTCGACGTCGAAGAGGCCCATGTCGGTGATCTTGAGGTGGGGGATCACCGGCAGCGGCAAGAAGGCCACCTGGAGGAAGGGCTCGGGTAGCCGGCAGCCGAGCGCGCGGGCGGCGGCCCTGAGCCGGCGCAAGGCGCCCGTGACCTCGGCGAACGGCAGGTCGGTCACGAGCCCGGCGATCGGCAGCGCGAGCTCGGCCAGGACGCGCTCGGCGGTCGCCACGACGAAACCGCCCTCGAGCGCGGCCACCCGGTTGGCGGCCGTGGCCATGGCCGCATCCTCCACGCCCACGAC
>Ga0197142_1001828_pt1 | contig 19169 bp, 14 predicted proteins | sample GBS60_MetaG_FD_148614 | JGI IMG/M metagenome (GOLD analysis project Ga0197142, IMG submission 148614) | Sediment microbial communities from Great Boiling Springs, Gerlach, Nevada, United States - GBS 60_MetaG | ecosystem: Environmental > Aquatic > Thermal springs > Hot (42-90C) > Sediment... | reverse complement strand
CCATCGCAAAGGAGGGAACGATGCCCAGGATTACGATTGGCACTGGCGTCGCGCTGACGATACTGGCGCTGTCAACATATTTCGGAACCGGTATGTCGAGCATCACGGCGCTCATTCCGGCGTTTTTCGGCGTGCCGCTCATCCTGCTGGGATGGCTGGCGCAGAATGGGCAGCGCCGCAAGACGATGATGCACATCGCAGTCGCCCTTGGCGCACTCGGGTTCATCGCGCCGCTGAGCCGCATTATCCCGTCGCTCGGCTCATTCGAACTGAACGTTGCGACCGGCGCCAACATTGCGATGGCGCTGATCTGCGGCATTTACGTGGCGCTCGGCGTGCGCTCGTTCATCGAGGCGCGACGCAATCCGCCAGCAACAACGTGATGCGCGCTCACTCCGGAGTCTGGCGAGCCTGACGCTTCCGCCACACTCCTGTGGCAGCCCTGCACAATGGCGTGCAGGGCTGTTGTGATTCACCATCACTCATCGATCATGCGAAATGCCGCTTCTGCGATACTCGTCGGGTCGATCCCGAAGTGGCGATAGAGATCGGCGCGCGCGCCCGACTGACCAAAATCATCGACTCCCAATGCCGCTACCGGCACACCGTACACGCTCCCTAACCACGCCAGGCTGTGGGACGCGCCATCCTGCACGGTGACTATCGGTGCGCGCCGTTCTTCCGACAAAACCAACCATCCCAGCGGATCCCGGTCGCGCGCCGCGCGCCAGCGCTCGAACAGACGCTTCGGACTGACCAGGTTCAGCACGGTGACCGCCACCCCTTCGCGTTGCAGGTACGCCGCTGCCTCCAGCGCTTCCGGCACAACCGCGCCGGCGGCGGCGATCATCACCTGATAGGGTCGTCCGTCACCACGCCGCGTAATGACAGTCTGATCGCCAAAACGCCAGTCGTAGAGGCGGTACCCGCCCATCACAACCTGCCGTCGCAGTTCTGCTCTCCCGATGCGCTCAAGCGCCGCATTGAACGGCGCCTGATCGATGGGGCGCGTCGAAAGGCGCAGGTACGTCGCCTGCCCGTGGGTGCGGTCGCAGCACTCACGGATCGCTTCCAGCAGCAGCCATGCCACTTCCTGCGCATAGCACGGCTCATACGCGCGCAGTTTCGGCAGTTCCGCCCCGATTGAGGGTGTGATCGTCGATTGATGGGCGCCGCCTTCGGGCGATAGGGTGATGCCCGACGGCGTTCCGGCAAAGATGAACTTTGCGCCGGAATAGACGCTGTAGATCAGGGCATCGAGACCCCGACAGACGAACGGGTCGTAGACGGTGCCGATCGGTATCAGCGGTTGCCCGCACAGTTCCGCCGACAATCCCATCATCCCCAGCAGCATGAACAGGTTCATCTCAGAAATGCCCAGTTCGATATGTCTGCCGGAGGGACCGCGCTTCCAGCGCAATAAACGGTACGACTCAGTCTCATAATCGGGGTGTTCGACAGGTGTGAAGACGCCGGTCTTGTTGATCCATCCCGCCAGATTGGTTGAGACCGACACATCCGGCGAAGAGGTCACGATCCGTTCACCGATCGGCGTATCCGCCAGACGCACCAGCAGGCGACCAAAAGCGTCCTGCGTGCTGGTGCGCTCCGGTATGGCGACGTCCAGGTCAGCGGGAATGAGGGCGGGATCGCATGCAACGACCGGCGGCTTTTCGGGCGGATAGAGGCGCGCCGCAACTTCGGCGCACAGATCGGCTTCGGGCGTGCCTGGTGCGAATGCGTCCCACTCGGCGCCCGGAGCGATACCGTGCGCGATGCGCAACGCCTCGATCTGTTCAGCGGTCAACAGCATCGAGTGGTTGTGCGGATGCCCGGCGATTGGCAACCCCCAACCCTTGATTGTATAGGCAAAAATGATGGTGGGCTTGCCGACCGATGCGTCCGCCTGCGCCAGCACATCGAACAGTTCCGCCAGGTCGTGCCCGCCCAGATTTGAAAGAACCGCAGGCAGTTCGGCATCGGGAATATCTGCAATCACGCGCGCGATCCGATCACCCCTGCCAGTCGGATCATCACACAAACGCGGACGCAATTCGTGACCGGGCAAACGGATGAGCGCCTGATACTCTTCGTTGCTCATATCATCGATACGCTGGCGCAGCGCATCACCGCCGGGTTGCCGAAACAGCGCCTGCAACCGGCGTCCGTACTTCGCTTCGAGCACCTGCCAGCCATTCTCGGCGAACAAGCGCTTCAGCCGCGCCGCCCGAATGCCCGGCACAACCCGGTCGAGGCTCTGGCGGTTTAGATCGACGATCCAGATCAGGTTGTCCAGACCTTCCAGCGCCTCGTCGAGGATCGCTTCCCAGACATTGCCCTCATCCAGTTCGGCATCGCCCACCAGCGCAATAAAGCGTCGCGATGTGACGTGACCAAAGTGAAGTTTCGCGTAACGATGCGCCAGTGCCGCAAATGCCGGCGCAACTGCACCCAACCCAACCGAACCGGTCGAGAAATCGACATCGTCAGGGTCTTTCGTGCGACTGGGATACGCCTGGAGACCGCCATAGGCGCGGAGTGTGGCGAGATACCGGCGGGGCAATTGTCCGAGCAGATACTGGACGGCATGAAACGCTGGCGATGCGTGCGGTTTGATCGACACCCGGTCGCCAGGACGGAGGAAGTGGAAGTAGAGTGCCGTGAGGATCGTCACGAGCGACGTCGAGGATGCCTGATGACCGCCGATCTTCGTGCCATCGGGGTTGGGGCGCACGTGGTTGGCGTGATGCACCATGTATGTCGCCAACCAGAGAATGCGACGCTGGATTGCATCCAGCACTGCCAGACGTTCAGGCGGAATCGCCACAGGTGTCCCGGTCTGCTGTCCAGGCACAACATCGATCACGGTCGTCCTCCGCATGTATCACTCAACGGGTTGATCTGACGGCGGTTGCGGCAAAAGCGCCAGAATTTCACGGTAATACGCTTCGAGATCGGTCAGGTGATGAACCAGTATCGACTTGAGCACATCAAGGGAGAGTTTTCGATAATCGTGCACGGCGATATTCTGAAAACCGCACATGTTCTGCATAGCGCGCGCTACGGCGTCGGAGAATCTACCATAACGGAGCGCCTGAAATGCCAGAATGGTCGGCGCATCATTGAGAACGATGAGATCGACATCGCGTTGTACGGCTTCTTCAAGGCGTTGACGCAGTGCCAGACGCTCTTCGATGCCGGGAATGGCATCGTGCTCGAAGAGTGCCGCCACATCGATATCGCTGTCGGGTCGGAGACGTCCGCGCACCGCCGAACCGAACAGCAGGACGGCGGCAATGCCCGGCGCTGCGCCGAGAACATCGTTGATGCGTATTTCGACAGACGTCATATTCAACCCGCAACGCTCAACCTGCAACGTTCAACCTGCAACGCGAAACCTGCAACGCGAAACCTTCACCCTTCGACGCAAAACCTTCACCGCCGCAGCAACGGCATCGCTTTCCAGAAATACTCCACGCCCGACCCGATCGTCCAGATCAGCGCAAGCCCCAGAACCAGGGGCCAGAACGACGCCAGGGTCAGCAGCGCCTCCGGCGATCCGGGAATCGCGCGCAGTGCGGCGTCCACCAGACACCAGATCAGCGCGGCAACAGTGAATACCAGTTTTTGCTTCCCCCACTGGCGCGCCGCGATGACTTCACCTTCGGCAGCCGCGTAGGAACGCAACCCCGATACGGCAAATTCGCGGATAATGATGATCAGTGCAACCCATCCGGGCAACAACCCGCGTTCGACCATCGGCAACAGCGCGCCGGCAACGAATATCTTGTCGGAGATGGTATCGAGAAAAACGCCGAGCGGCGAAACAACCTTGAGTTTCCGCGCGATTCGCCCATCGGCAATGTCGCTGATAGCCATCGCAACTAACAAAACAACCGCGCCCAGATCGCCGGACGGCGTCCCCAGCGCGATCAGGATATAGAGCGCCGGCGTTGCGACAATCCGGAACAGACCAAGCAGATTGGGCAGATGACGAGTATACACGCAACCTCTCCATCCGGCATTATACCTGAAGGAACTGCGTATGACAGCATGGGAGCGCGATTTTATCGTGCATGGGCGCGTGGCGCGTATGGCCACCGTCGATGCACATGGACATCCCAGTGTTGTGCCGATTGTGTATGCTTTCGATGATCGGCTGTATACGCCTCTCGACGCGAAACCCAAGCGTGTCGCCGCAACGCAGTTGCAGCGTGTGCGAAACATTCGAGCCCACCCGCACGTTGCGATTGTCATCGATCACTATAGCGAAAACTGGCGCGATCTGGCATGGGTGCTGATCCGTGGAACGGCCGACATCGTCACCGATGGACCGATGTATGTGACCGGCATTGAGCTGTTGCGTCAGAAGTATGCGCAGTATGCAACATTGCCGCTGGACGGCGCGCCGCTGATCGTGGTCACGCCGCTGACGATTCGCGGGTGGCGCGCGATGGACTGATACCGGAATGGCAACCGTGTACCGGTGGCAGACCTGAACGCCGCCATAAGGACCGCCTGTTCTGCCGGTTATGGCGCAATCACATCGACGGATCCGATCACGAGGCGGTTGTCGGAGAGCGTCGGCGCGCGAGTGGCAATCGGCAGGCGCGAAGCGGGCGCACCGTCTCCACTGTAGACTCCCAGCACCAATGTGTAACGACCGGGTGGGAGGGTATGCGGCAGCGGAAGGGATCGCTCATCGTGCACCGGGTCGCCAATCCGCCACGTGGTGGTCATTCCGGCAGGCGCATACCCGCCGAGCGGCGGTCCGTCATCAAGTGCGACCGGCGGCATGTCACAATTGCGGCAGAGATGGAGAAATATCCGGTAGTCGCGCGTCGGCGGCGCTACCGCTTCCCAGTAGAGTGTCACGGGAAGCGATCCGCCAGCCCGCGCAGCGCCGCCGTGGAGCGCCAGCGTCAATCCGCGCAGGCGCAATTCGCCGCCGAATATCGCCTCGAGCAGTTGATCCGGTTGTGGAATCGTTCCCGAACCGCCCGCGTTGAAGATTTCGGGAAAACTCTGGCACATGAGAAGGACGCCGACAAATTCAGCGCCGCCGCAGGGCCAGGTGCGCTGCGGATATTGAAAGCGCAATCCCACCCATCCGAAGCGGTCAATCGGCAATGGCGGCGGATCGACCGTTCGCGCGTGATCCGGCGCAATCAGCAGCAAGGCGCGTTTTTTCCCTGTCGCCTGCTCATTGAAGAACGGCTCGAACCGCCGTCGGATGCACTCCAGCATCTGCTGCCGCGTTGGATTGACGATACCGCAGACGTCGCCCTCCGCAAAAACCGGGAATGTTCTCGGCTGCGGCAATGGATCAGGCGTGACACGCGGCGCATAGTAGGCGTACATCGGCTCGACATAGTGTGGATGCAGCAGCACGAGATCATCAGGATGCACCCGCAGCGCCAGCGCCGTCACCGCCTCGCGCCACTGTTCTTTGACCGGATCGCCGCTGAACAACCCTTTCCCCGGTTGAACCAGCGTTGCGACGCTGGTCGTCAGGCTGAGGACGAGCAGGACAGGCGCAAGGGCATCTGGCAGTATTCGGCGCAATGACATGGGCACGCTGTCTTTTTCGCCATGCTGCGCCAGAATCGGGTAGACCAGCGCCGCCAGCCACGCAGGAAACGCCGGCGCAACGTAGCGCGCCTCATACACGGGTACAAGGGTATGAACGATGGCGAACAGTCCCACCGGCGCAATCAGCAGAGCGACAATCGCGCTGGCGCTGATCCGTCCGGCAAGCGCATTGCGACACAACAGCGCGACACCCCAGAGCGTCAACACTGCCCACGGCAGGAACCAGGCAAACGTCGGCAACCAGAGATACCCTTCCAGATCGCCGGGCCAGCGATCCAGACTGAAATGCGCGAACGTGAACCAGATACCCTCGACAATCCCGACTGCGCTGCGTTCACTACCGATCCGTTCATTGCGTGTCGCCAGGATCGTTCCGGCTACTCCAGTCAGGCTCAGGACCAGCGCGATCGCCATGAACGCGGCAGCCGACCAGCGCCGCATACCGGCGTTCCGACGCCACAGGTGAAGCCCCAGAACCAGTGCGGCGCCAGCCAGCGAGAGGAGCGCCAGGCGGTGCACGAATACGCTGATCAACGCCACGGCAGCGAACAACAGCCATGCGCGCCGCGTATCCATGCGGAACGCACGCAGAAACGTCCAGAGCAGCATCGCCGACGCCAGGATCACCAGGCTGTAAACCTTCGCATCCTGTGCGTGCCAGAGGGCATAGGGCGAAAGCGCGACAAGCGCACCGATCGCGGCGGCGCCCCGAACATCCCTGGAATCGGTGTGATGGGAGGAGAGTTCACCCACTACCGCCATCAGCACCGGCACGACCAGCGCCCCCGCCAGCGCCGACGGAAAGCGGAGCGCCCACTCCGCATCACCGGCAATGAGCACCCACGCCTTCAGCAGAAGATGGTAGAGCGGGTAACCGGCATTGGGGCTGAACAGTTCGGCAACCAGCGCCAGCCAGCTCTTCCCGGTCACCTCGACCCATGTGCTCCCCTCGTCCAGCCAGAGGCTCTGGGCATCCAGCCGATAGATGCGCAGCGCAAACGCCAGTGCCGTCAATGCAATCGTGACCAGGAATATCCGCTGCGTCGCGTCTGATGTATGGATCAGATCACCGGATGTCCTGGCGCGCCGGGTGAAAGCATGCAAACCGGCTGTCAAACGTTCTCGCATCGTTCAACCCGCAACCGCTCACCCTCATAGATCAAGCGCACGATGGTACGCCTCCTCGAAGCGCGCCGCAACGACATCCCACGACAGTTCTTCCAGCACGCGACGCCGGGCGGCTTCGCCGAGGCGAACCGCCACATCTCGCCCGATCAGCAAGCGTGTGATCGCCTCCGCCAGCGCCGCCGGATCGCGCTCTGGCACGAGTACGCCATGAACACCATCAACCACCACATCGGGAATGCCAGCGACGCGCGTGGCAACGATCGGACACGCCGCGCCCATCCCTTCGAGCAGCGTGTTGGGCAGACCATCGACATTACCGGCATCATCACGCACCGAGGGCACGACGTACACATCTGCGGCAGCAACATAGCGCGCGGCACGGTCACGCGGAAGTTGACCGGGAAAGATGACCGCATCTGCAACATTCAGTTCGTAAGCGCGACGTTTCAATGCGTCCAGCAGATCGCCATATCCCGCCAGCACAAGGGTTGCACGCGGATGGATAGCGCGTATGCGCGGCATGGCGTCGAGCAAATAGGTAAACCCTTTTTTATAGACCATTCTGCCCATCGCAACGATCAGTGGCGTATCGGGAGACAACCGGAGTTCTGCGCGCACCTGCGCGCCGGCGCGCGGATCGGGACGAAAGGCATACGCATCCACACCATAAGGGATCACGGTTGCGCGATCCGGCGGTGCGCCGAGCCGCACTGCACGCTGACGGAGATCGCTGCTACAGGCGGTGATCGCCGCTGCACCGCGAAACACAGTCGCGGCAGTCAGCGCGAACGGCCATCCTTTGAACGCCAGATAGACATCCGAGCCATGCAAACTGACTACCAGCGGCAACCGACACAAACGAGCGGCGAGCAGGGCAGGCGCGCCATTCGGCAACACCCAGTGCGCATGGATCAGGTCAAACTTCTGACGCCGCACGAGGCGCATTGTTGCCTGAAATGATGCCGCCAGAGCAAACGGCGCCGCTGCCAGCGCCGTGCGCCGCAGACCGATATCGGCGTGCAGTGATGCAGCATAGCCATAGACATTGAATGCCGGGTGGGGAGCATACCGGTAAAAGTGCAACCGCACGCCGGACTCGATCGGCGCACGCCGCACCTCTGGATGAAACGGCGCCAGAACATGAACCGTATGCTGACGGCGCACAAGACCGACAGCAATCGACTCGATGAATGGTGCAGTCGTTTCTCCTGCATATTTCGGGTACGACGATGTGAGCATGAGAATGTTCATACCTGGTTACTTAACCAAGAGGCACGGAAAGAGCAGAGAAAATAACCGTGTATCACTTTTTTTTGACCCTATCTGCACCAACGCAGCGACATTGCGACGCCTCGGCGATGGTGCAACATGGTGGAGCGGCAACGGCTCTGTCTTACCACGGTCAACATGCAACGTGCAACACCTGCAACCTGTAACCTTCGCACCTGCATCCTTCCTGCCTCTCGCCCTACGCGCCTCGCGCCATTGCCCCGCTGCCGGTCCGGGCGCAGCGCCGATGCGCCCCTACGTCGCCTCATGCCTCTTGCCTCGCGCCTCGCGCCATTGCCCCGCTGCCGGTCCGGGCGCAGCGTCGCTGCACCCCTACATCGCCTCATACCTTACTCCGGGAATGCGTACACCACTGCGGTCAACTCCTTCGTCACACCCCGGAAATCGGCGCGGTACGTCGGTGTGCGATAGACTTCACGGAAACCCAGGTGCGGGTCGGCAATCATTGCATCAAGCATCCGTCGCACCTCTGGCGCCGGACGCTGCAACGTATCGAGCACCAGGTACCGCACGCGGTAGTGGCGCGCCAGGCGCAGGAACGTCTCCTGATCGGTTGTGTATGGAATCATCAGCGCCGGACGCTCGCTATGCCAGTTGAGTTGCCATGGATTGCGCGTCATAACGACCGCATCGGGCGGCGTAGAACGCTGCAACCAGGCATAAGCGTCGAGATCGGCGCGGTAGAGGTGAGGTTCATCGCGCACCTTTTCGGCGATTTCGGGCCACGAAGGGACAATGATAGCCGCAGTCAACGCGACAACTGCCAGCAACCCGAACGGCGCCCATCGCCGGTTGGAGATCCTGGCAATTCTATCGTAGATGCGCCAGATCGCAGCAGCGGCAAAGAGCGCCAGCCACGGCATGATCACAACCCAGTAGCGCTCTTCGTTCGTGTGCCAGTAGACGATCAGAAACAGAGTATATGGCACAAAAGCAGCGCAAAGAAGCATTATCAGGCGGCGGTGAGCGACCGCAGCGCCAACGGCGCCAAAAAGCGCCAGCCACGCGCCCGCATCGAACAACAAACGCCTCTTGTCGGCGCGCCCGAACCACTCACCCATCCCAAACGGAGCACGCTCCCAGGAAGGGATCAGATAATCGCGCAATGCCTGAACCTGACGCTCCAGTTTCACCAGGGTGCGGTCAAATCCCCAGCGCAGAATCCAGCTTCGATCCGGAACACCCAGCGTGCTCAACCCTTCCTCAGAGGTATACACCGCATAGATCTGATCCCACGTCGTATACTCCAACACCCATGCATCTTTGCTTTCGGTTGAATAGAACGGCACGCCGAAGGTGAGCATATTCCGCGCCAGGTAGGGGGAGAGTAACGCAAAAGCAACAACACTCCACCCGACAACCGGGGCAAGACGCGCGCGCAGGTCTGCCATGGTTCGCGGCAGCGCGTCGAAGCGCACCCACAGGAACCACAACCCCATTCCCAACGCGATCAACCCGCCGCTTCCCGGCTTCTGAAGCAGCATGAGTCCGGTCAACGCACCAGAAACGGCGGTCAGAAGCGCAACCTTTCGCGCAGACATACCCGCCTGCGGCGCACCCCAGGCGCGGTACAGCGCGATCAGCGCCCCAAACGTAAACAGCGCAAATCCCAGGTCATTCGTCACATAGATCACCAGTTTGAAATAGAGGTGACTGGTGATCAGCAACACAACGGCGACCAGTCCGACGCGTCGATCCCACAGGCGCGCACCAGCACGGTAGACCGCCAGCGCCAGCAGCGTCATGAACAGCAGATTGGGAACTTTCGCCGCCCATGCGCTGACACCGAACACCGCAAACGAGAACGCCACCCACACCGGTTGGAGCAGGGGCCAGGTCTCCTGCGGGCGCGTGACGCCATCATAGAGATGGTAGAACTGCGTCACATAATCGACCGTCCATCCGCGACCGGCGAGCAGATTGCGCGCCACGACCGCATTATCCGCATAATCGGCATGACCGACATACGGCAGTGCCATGATGACCGATCCCAGATACCCGACCCATACCGCCAGCATCAGCGCCAGCAGCAATGCCGCTCCTCGTTGCGAACCGATAGCATCCACCGTATTCTGGACGAGACGCGGTAAACCGTTGTGACCATAGATGAGTATCAGCGCCAGAACGCCAGCAATGATCAGGGTAGAGACCAGCGAGTCCGGAAAAAACTCCCAGAACCACTCCGGACGCGGCAATGGAGGAGCGTAAAGCGTCACCATCGCCATCAGCCACACGGCAACCGCGCCGAGCAACCCATACCCAAGAGATGCACCACGCGCAAAGCGGCGTATCAACCGCAAGGGGTATCTTGTGAGCAGCGCACGGTACTGCCAGATCAGCGGAACAGCGCCAATACCGGCGAACCACGGCAGCAACGCAACCGCCCAGATACGCAACGCTGCCAGAGCAACCGCTGCCCCGCTGACCAGCAACGTAGCGACAACAAAGGCGCCTGTCGGTCGGCGCATGAGTCCGACAAGCGCCAGAAACCAGACCACGCCATTCACTGTCAGCCAGAACACTGGCGCAACAGCCGGCATGAACGGACCATCGCTGGCGCTGCGCACGCTGATCGATTCGATACGGACCCCTTTGGGTCGTGGATCGGTGTAGACACGTGTGCTGGTGAAAACGTCCGAGGCGGTGAAGGTCAACGACAGGTCAGCGCCACGACGCGCTTCGACCGGAACAGCAAACTCATACTCCGCCCATCGCTCACGGGGCGTGAATCGACCGATCGGCGCATCGTGGGCTGCAACAATCACCTCCGGTTGGCGCGTCGTGCTGTTCAGTGCATCGGCAGGCCACCCCTGAGCGCGCACTGTCACAACGAGCGCACCGCCCCCCACACCGGCGAGATCGACGCGCGCCCCCTGGTGTGTCCATCGACTCCGTCCACTGCGTGCGTCTGCGGTGAGTTCGTCGCCATAGAAGGTGTAGCGATCCGCAGCGCTGGCGCCCTCGCTCGCCTGCAAAAACAAGCGGTCGCCGGGCCAACCGACGAGGATCGTCGCATTGACCGGCGCCTGATACGCGAAGATGCCAGCCAGCACCGCCAGCGCGATGATCAGCGCCAGGCGCATATCCAGATAATGCAGCACCATCTGCGCATACGTGCCAGCGGACGGCTGCCAGGCAGGTGGATCGCCCGAAATCGTTTTACTCCTCACGGGCAGTATTATACTCGAATGTTTCTGCTACAATAGCCGCGGTTCGCATTCCTGCAGAAAGGAAAACCACGATGGAACGTGCAGTCGTGCAAACGCCGGATGCGCCTCAGGCGATTGGACCCTATTCCCAGGCGATTAACGCTGGCAATCTCGTGTTCTGCTCCGGTCAGATACCCCTGACACCCGATGGCGCCCTGATCGAGGGGGATGTTGCTGCGCAAACGCGCCAGGTGCTGACCAACCTTCAGGCAGTGCTGACAGCTGCTGGCAGTTCGCTCGATCAGGTGGTCAAAACAACCGTCTTTCTCGCCGACATGGGAGACTTTGCTGCCATGAACGCTGTGTATGCCGAATTCTTTCCCGCAAACCCGCCAGCGCGTTCGACCGTCCAGGTGGCGCGGCTGCCGCGCGACGCGCGGGTGGAGATCGAAGCGATTGCGTTGAGGCGTTCCGCGTCATGACATCAAACGATCGATACCGACCCGGGTATCACTTTACCCCGCCTGCTGGCTGGATGAACGACCCAAATGGGTTAATTCAGTGGCATGGTCGTTACCACATGTTCTACCAGCACAATCCGCACGAGGCGCGCTGGGGTTTTATCCACTGGGGGCACGCTGTCAGCAATGACCTGATACGCTGGACCGATCTACCGATCGCGCTGGCGCCGGAACCAGGTTCACCGCGCGGTGATGGGTGCTGGTCTGGCGTGGCTGTGGATGATCACGGCATTCCCACACTGGTCTATACCGAAGTGCGCAATGGCGTCCAGTTGCCGTATATTGCGACCGGCAGCGATGATCTGGTAACGTGGCGTAAACATCCACGCAACCCGGTGATCCCCGGTCCACCCGAAGGACTGGAGGTTTCCGGTTTTCGCGACCACTGTGTCTGGCGCGAGGGCGATGAGTGGCGCCAGATCATCGGATCGGGAATTGTGGGGCAGGGAGGTGCGTGCTTTCTGTATCGCGGTCGCAGCCTGCTGGAGTGGGAGTATCTCGGTCTGCTGTGTGTCGGGAGTGTTGGCGAGAACGACGAGATGTGGGAATGCCCGGACTTCTTCGCATCTGGCGGGCGGCATGTGCTGGTTCTTTCGCCGCTTCCGCTCAATCAGGCAGTCTATCTGGTCGGGCGGTACCAGGCGAACCGATTCACTCCTGAAGTGCACGGTACGGTCGATGGCAGCGCCGATTTCTACGCACCGCAGAGTTTCGTCGATCAACAGGGACGACGGATCATGGTTGGATGGCTGCGCGAGGCGCGCAGCGAAACGGCTCAACTGAACGCAGGATGGTCAGGGGCAATGTCATTGCCGCGCCTGATCACTCTCCGCGCTGACGGACGTCTCAGAATGACCCCTGCACCAGAAGTGGAAACGCTCCGTAGCGCACACATCACGCACGCGCCGCACGACCTGGCGCCGGATACTGTTGCTGCGCTCGATGAACTGCACGGAGACATGATCGAGATTGCGACGACTATTGACCCCGGCACAGCGCGACGTGTCGGCATCACACTGCTTGCCAGCCCGAACCGTGAAGAAGAAACGCGCGTCATCTACGAACGTCTTCCGGGTCGATTGCTGATCGATCGGACACGATCCGGCAGCGGATCTTCTGACTCACCTTCTGTTGCTCTGTCGCTTGATCCCGGTGAAATGCTCGATCTGCGCATCTTCGTTGATCGTTCGATCAGTTCTCAGTTCTTTCCAGGAAGCATCCTATGAAACGTCTCTTTCTCCTGCTGCTCATCATATCCGCATATGCAATAGCAGCCTGCAGTGCACCAGCGACAACCGCACCCATCGTTGCAGGCAGTGCACCGTCGAGTACCATCAACATCGACAATCTGCCGCTCAACGTCGATGTCGCCACAGTACGTGCGCTCCAGGAGCGGGATGATGTCGTCCTGATCGACGTGCGCGAGCCGGAAGAATACGCTGCCGGACACATCCCCGGCGTGCGTCTTATTCCGATGGGCGAGGTTCCTTCCCGCCTGAACGAGATCCCGACCGACAAGACGGTGATCGTCACCTGCCGCAGCGGCAACCGCAGTGGACAGATCACCGATTTCCTGCGACGCAACGGCTTCACCCGCGTCCACAACATGCAGGGCGGCATTCTCGCCTGGCAACGCGCCGGGTATCCCGTCGAGAAGTAACCGGCGCAGACCTGGAAAACCGGGCATCGTGATCGAGCCGGGGCAGCGCCTCAATCAGGCGCCTGGACGATGTGCTCGTCGTTCAGGCGCGCCTCTCATCCTGCTGGAAGAAGCCGACATTCTCCCCTTTCTGCAACAATCGACCGGGCGCCAGTGCAGCAAAAGCGTCTGCTGGCATCTGGAATAATGCTTGTCTCCAAATTGATAGTTAGTATCATTGATTTTTCAAACAGAGTTCCTGTACAATACGACGAGAAAGATGGACACTATGGGGGTCTCATGAGCGAATCGCTGCTCATTACCAGGATTGCCCCGCCCGCCTATCGCAGCCATCTCGTTCCACGCCGACGCATTATTGCACAATTGCGCAATCTCATCGATGTGCCATTGACGCTTCTCAGCGCCCCTGCGGGTTTCGGCAAAACTACAGCGATGCTGGAGGCGACCGGCATGCTGCGGAAGCGTGCTGATACGGCGCTGGCATGGCTGACGCTCGACGAACACGACAACGATCCGATCCACTTCTGGCGCTACGTGGCTCTGGCAGTGCACAGCGCCATTAACAACTGCGGCGCCGCAATGATCGAGGCGCTGGCAGGACCGCAACCGGCGCCGATTCGACCACTGCTTGTTGCGACGATCAACGAGATAGGAGCGCAGGAACAGCACCTCGTCCTTGTGCTGGACGATTATCATTTCATCGATCTGCCCGCCATTCATGACGATCTGGCGTTTCTTCTGAATCACGCGCCCCCGAACCTGCATGGTGTGATCATCACGCGCGCCGACCCGCCACTGCCACTGCACCGCTGGCGTGCACGCGGTCAGTTGCTCGAGGTGCGGATGGACGATCTGCGCTTCGATCTGATGGAAGCGGCGGAGTTACTCAATGGGGTCATGCGCCTGGGGTTCGATGAAGAGGATATAGCGACTCTGCTGCGGCAGACCGAAGGATGGCCTGCTGCTCTCTACCTGGCAGGGCTGGCGTTGCGCGAAGACGATCCTGCAACCCGGCGTCAGCGCATCGCACGACTGGCGCAGAGCAACCGGTTCATCATCGAATATCTCACCGAAGAGATACTGGCGCAACAACCTCCAGACGTGCATGAGTTCCTGCTGTGCATCTCCGTTCTGGAACGATTCTGCGGTCCGCTATGCGACGCCGTTGCCGGCAGGAGCGGCAGCGCCGCGCTTCTCGAATCACTGGCGCAACGCAATCTGTTTCTCATCCCGCTCAGTACTGCGGCAAACGACAATGAGCGCTGGTTTCGTTTTCACCGGTTGTTTGGCGATCTGCTGCGCAGTCAGTTATCGAGCACCCATTCGGCGGATATTCCTGCACTGTACCGGCGCGCGGCAGCCTGGCACGCTGCGCGTGGCGACATCGAGCAGGCCATCGAGTATGCCCTGGCAGGGCGCGATTTCGATGCTGCCACGCATCTTCTTGACCGGGCCGCCAGCACGCTGGTGATGGAAGGACGGGCAGCGCTCCTTGAACGCTGGTTGAACCTCTTGCCCGACGAACTGCGACAGACATTGCCGCACGCCAGCATTGCTTTTGCCTGGGCGCTCATTCTGCGCGGGCGGTATAGCGAGGTCGAGCCGTACATTGTACAGGTGGAAACGATCATACCGGCAGACGACCCTGCACTCCGTGGTGAACTCCATGCCGTGCGCGCCGTCCTCGCCGAAATCAAAGGACAGCTGGCAGAGGCGCTCCACCACGCGCAGCAGGCGCTCGACCATGCCCCTTCCGATCATCGTATCGCCCATGCAGTGGCAAAGACGGCAATTGCTGGAGCGCTGCGCGCGGCTGGCGATGTAAACGCCGCTATCGTTGCATATGAACAGGCTGTGCCGCTCTGTGTCGCCGCACGCCTGCCACTGCCAGCGCTCCTGGGGCGCGCGCATCTCGGCATGCTGTATCTGGTGCAGGGAAGGTTGCGCAACGCCGAGGCGACGGTGCGACCGGTTTTGACCTCAGCGGCGTTTATGCCTGCCGCTGCACCCGCTTTTATTGCGTACAGCGCGCTTCTGATCGAACGCAACCAGCTGGACGAAGCCCGGCAGCAGTTGCAACACGCACTCAACCTGGCGCAGCAGAGCGGACATACCGCTGCGCTGGCGCAATGCTTTATTCATCTGGCGCGGGTGCAGCGCGCCCTCGGCGACTTCGCAGGCGCCCAGGCCGCACTCGATGCCGCTGCCGCATATGTTGCCCAGGGTGTTCCAGTATGGATCGAACCGATGCTGATCGCCGAACGTGTGCATCTCTACCTCGATCAGGGCGCAGTGACGAAAGCCAGGCGTGTACTGACCGGGCACGGTACACATAGCGACTCGGTTGCTGGAGTGAGCCGGGAGGCGGTACCGCTGGCGCGCGCGCGCCTGCTGCTGCACCAGGGGCGCAACGTCGATGCGCGCGCACTGCTTGATGAGGTGATTGCTCTGGCGGAAGCGTCTGATCGGCAGGGAAGAGTCATCGAAGCACTGGTGCTGCGCGCACTGGCAAACGATGCGTTGGGTGACGAGTCCGCTGCGCTCGACGATCTGCGACGTGCAGTGACGCTGGCAGCGCCGGAAGGGTTCGTGCGCGTCTTCCTCGATGCAGGCCCGCGTATGGCGAAACTGCTCCATCGCGCAGGCAGCCCTGCTGCCCATCGTCTGCTGGAAGCGTTTCCTCCGGCGATCCGTGAGCGCAACGCCATACTGCCAGAACTGAGCGAACCGCTCAGCGAACGCGAACGTGACATTCTGCGCCTGATGGCGCGTGGATTGACCTACCGACAGATTGCCAGCGAACTGATGATCAGCATCAACACGGTGCGTTACCACGTCAAGAGTCTCTACAGCAAACTCCAGGTCAGCAGCCGCACCCTGGCGCTTGCCCGCGCGCGCGATCTCCATCTGCTCGATGGGGCATAATGCCTCAATTGCCCCCGCTGCCGGTCCGGGCGCAGCGCTGCTGCGCCCCTACATCGCCTCCCGCCCCCGCCATTGCCCCCGCTGCCGGTCCGGGCGCAGCGCTGCTGCGCCCCTACTCGCCTCGCGTCTCGCACCTCTCCCGCATGAACGGTGGCGCATCGTTATCCAGCACCTCGTCGAACTCACGCGCCGCCCGATGACCGGCAAACACCGCCTGCGCGATAATGTGCGGCGCCTCGGCATCACCAATCACCCGCAGAGTGCGGATGCGACTGTCGGCTCGAGCAGGCGCCAGGTCAACCGCCAACTCATCGCGCGGCAGGCGATCAGCGACGATCACTACTGCATCGCACGCCAGATCGATGGTGACGCCGGTTATCATATGGCGAACGGCGACACCGCCCTCAAGAATGGTGCTGAGCACGCTGCGGGTATGGATGACCACCCCCAATCCGCACAATCTCCGCTCAACCCGCTCCTGTTCGAGCGTGAACTGGGTCCAGTGCGACACCATTGGCGCAGGCGTGCACACGATGACCTGGCGTCCCTGGCGCGCCAGCAACTCTGCCAGAACGCCTCCCATGTAGTAGTGATCGTCATCGTAGATCACAACCCGACCCGACGGCAGACGCCCATCCATCAGGTCATCGGGGGTGTACACATGAGGCAGATCATGCCCCGGAAGCGGGCGATGCACGGTGCGTCCCATACCGTCCCGTCGCCAGACCGCACCGGTCGCGATGATAACGTGCTCATACCCGCTTTCGAGAACGTCGGCGGCAGTCATCGGATTCCCCGGCAACAGCTGAACATTCGGCAGCCTGGCGATCTGCGTCAGACGCCAGTCGATCACCCGCCGCCACTCCTGCAATCCAGGGAGGCGCGCCTCGCGCGCCACGCGACCACCCGGTTCACGCTGCGCTTCGACCAGCGTTACCTGATAGCCGCGTTGACCCAGCGCACGGGCGCACTCCAACCCCGCCGGGCCCGCGCCGACGACCAGAATCTCGGCGGTGCTGCGGCGTGGCGCAATTGTTTCGGGATGCCATCCGCGCCGCCATTCCTCACCCATCGTCGGGTTTTGCGTGCAACGGATCGGAACGCATTTGTTATCGCCGGTGACACAGATATTGCACCCGATGCACTCACGGATATCTTCGACCCGTCCTTCCCGAATCTTGCGCGGCAGGAACGGATCGGCGATTGATGGTCGCGCCGCGCCGATGAAATCCAGGATTCCGCGCCGGACGGCAGAAACCATCGACTCCGGCGACGTATATCGCCCCACACCCACCACCGGCTTGCTCGTCAATTGTTTGACAAACGCAATGTACGGCTCCTGAAACCCTTCCTTCTCAAAGCGCGACGACGCTGAGTCGTTGCTCCAGTTCGCGACGTTGACATCCCATAGATCGGGAAGTTCCGCAAGCATCGCAACGATCTCATACGCCTCGCCCTGGCTGGTCAGACCCTCATCACCAAGCAGTTCATCGACCGCCAGACGCACCGCAACCGCGCAGCGGTCGCCAACGGCATCTTTCGTATCCTCGATCAACTCGCGGAGCAGGCGCACCCGGTTTTCCAGACTTCCGCCATACGCATCGCTCCGATCATTGTACCGGCGCAGCAGGAAGTGCATCGCCAGACTCAAACCGTGCCCGGCATAGCAGTAGATAATGTCGAAACCGGCATGTCTGGCGCGCAGTGCCGCGCTGCGGTGCCAGCGACGCAGATTGCGAATGTCTTCCAGGTCCATCCGACGACACTGACCCGGTTCGAAGCCTGTGCCGCCCATCAAGCCAATCGAACGCGGACCGAGCGAGGCGGTGCGCGAGTAATAGTTCATCGCATCGTGACCATTGTGGGTCAACTCAATGCCTGCAAGCGCGCCGTGACGGTGCACTGCCTCCGCCATCAGCGCCAGCGCCGGAATATCGTCATCACTCCACAGGCGCCCCTCCAGGTACGGCGCCAGATCGCTTGAATGATGGATCTCGACTTCCTCGGTGCACACAACACCCCAACCACCCTCGGCTTTCACGCCGCGCATAGCAGCCAGCGCACGCGGCATACGGTACCCCATGCCGTTACAGTGCGGAACCTGATAGAAACGGTTCGGCGCGGTCACTGGTCCAATCCGCACCGGCTCGAAGAGAAGCGTGTAGGGATGGGTCATATCTGCTCCCGCACCACTGCCAGCGCCATGCCATCATACCCTTTGATCCCGACCATCTGAACAATCGTCGCCGTCACGCGCCGGTCGGCGGCAAGCGCCTCATTGAAGCGGCGGACTCCCTGCAAGCCCGCATCGGCGCTGGAGTCGTCCAGCACTTCGCCGTGACGGATCACATTATCAGTAATGATCAGGCTGCCGGGACGCGCCAGACGCACCGCCCAGTCAAAGTAGGTCGTCAGGTTCGTCTTATCGGCGTCGATAAAGATCAGATCGAAAGGACCCTTTCTTTCCGCAGCAAGTTGCGGCAGCACATCAAGCGCAATTCCCAGGCGCACCTCGATCCGGTCGGCAAGACCGGCGTGCGCAATATTCGCCCGTGCGACTTCAGCGTGCTTCGGGTCGGCTTCCAGCGTAATCAGTTTCCCATCGGCAGGGAGCGCGCGTGCCATCCAGATCGCACTATAGCCCGCCAGCGTCCCGATCTCCAGGATCATCCGCGCGCCGCATGCCAGCGCCAGGACGTGCAGCAGCCGTCCCTGGACAGGCGACACATTGATCTGCGGCATGCCAGCCGCGCGTGTCGCCTGAAGCACCATTTCCAGCGCCGGGTCTGAAGGAAAGAGACCGGTAATGTACTCATCGACGGCAATCCACTGCTCGTGCATGATGCAAGCTCCTCTGTGTTCAAGACGGACGACACGGCGGCGATCCTGACAGAAAAACAGGGC